>Ga0163151_10000346_pt1 | contig 82108 bp, 64 predicted proteins | sample OliLakLV19MP5IB2_FD_145596 | JGI IMG/M metagenome (GOLD analysis project Ga0163151, IMG submission 145596) | Freshwater microbial mat bacterial communities from Lake Vanda, McMurdo Dry Valleys, Antarctica - Oligotrophic Lake LV.19.MP5.IB-2 | ecosystem: Environmental > Aquatic > Freshwater >...
TGGCCGCAGAAAGACAGTGAGCCGCCGATCGTGACTGGCATGAGTAAGACCTAAATACAGGCCCGCACGATCACTCTAAAGGAAATAGGCGAGAAAGTTCAGAGAAAAATAACAGCGCGTCAAGATTTCAAAATGGCCAATCTCCAGCCCACCGCCTGAAGGCGGTGGGGTTGGCTGGCTCCTCGAAGTGGCAAGGCGCGGCTAAAGCCGCCGGAAAAGCGTTCGGCGTGCAAACAGCCGCAGTGCGCACCAGAAACAAGAAAGCCCGCGCCAGCCGCTCATCAGAGATTCTGCCAGCCCCCTTTGCGTTTGGCTTCAGCAGCACCGTGGCTGAAAGCAGCCCGCCTGAAAAGGCGGGGGGATTAGAGCCGGCGCGTGGTACTAAATGCGGATCAGGCCTTGATGAGAACGATGACGATGACGGCGGTGGCCAGGGCAATGACGATGTAGGTCAGTTGCTGATTGTTGAGGGCGCCGGCGGTGATGTCGCGCTCGATCTTAACGGCGCGCTCCGACAGGCTAGCTAATTCCTCATCGGTGAGGAATGCGGCGGCCCGGCTCACCTGCTGGGGATCGAGCTTGGCGGTCTGCAGAGCGCTCCGCACTTCGTCCTTGAGGAGCAGCCGATCAAACCGGGCCAGTTTCTCCGCGCGGCTGGCGGCGGCGGCTCGCAGCCGCTGGGTCATTTCGGCTGGTGAAACTACATGCTGCTCAGCCAACATCTGGGTTGAACCAATGGAAAGGCTCAAGATCAGGGACAAGGTCCATTTCATAGTTCCTACTTTACCCCGATTCGACGCTCGCGCCGCCGGGACCGTTACAATAGGGAGTTAGCTTGTCCAACATCGCTGTTGTAGCAGAAAAACCGTCCGTGGCTCGCGACATTGCTAAAGTCGTCGGCGCCACGCAGAAGGGCGATGGGTATCTGCATGGGGGCGGGTACATCGTCACATGGGCGATTGGGCATTTGGTGGCGCTGGCGCAGCCGCATGAGATTCGGCCGGAGTGGAAACAATGGCGGCGTTATACGCTGCCAATGCTGCCGGCGGAGTGGCCGCTGGTGGTTTACGACAAAACGAAGGATCAGTTTGAGACCGTTCGTAAAATCCTGAATTCGCCGAAAGTGGACCGGATCATTTGTGCGACGGACGCGGGGCGCGAAGGGGAGTTGATCTTCCGCTATATTTACGACGCGGCGGAGTGCGATAAGCCGGTGGCGCGGCTCTGGATTTCTTCGCTGACGGCGGATGCGATTCAGGCGGGGCTGGCGTCGCTAAAGGACGCGCGGGAGTATGACGGGTTGGGAAACGCGGCGCGAGGGCGGTCGCGGGCGGATTGGCTTGTCGGGATGAACTTGTCGCGCGCTTATTCGCTGGCGTTCGATGAAGAGTTGTCGGTGGGGCGGGTGCAGACGCCGACGCTGGCGATGCTGGTGGAGCGGGAGTTGGCGGTGCGGGCGTTTGTGCCGGAGGAGTACCGGGAAGTCCTGGTTACGTTTTCACCGGTGGGCATCGCGGGGAAGCCAACGTACGTGGGGACTTGGTTTCGTTCGCCGTTGCCCAAAGGCGAGACGATGCAGCAGGCGATGCGGCTGCCCGCCGGGACCGATGAGGCCAAGGAGATTGTAGCGCGGGCGAAGTCCGGAACAGCGCGGATTTCGTCAATTGAATCGGAAGCGAAGAAGATGGCGCCGCCGCCGCTTTACGACCTGACGGAATTGCAGCGGCACGCCAACCGGCTGTATGGGTTTAGTGCGCAGAAGACATTGGACGTGGCGCAGAAGTTGTATGAAACCCATAAGTTGATTTCGTATCCGCGTACGGATTCGCGCCATCTTTCACGGACGGTGGCGGCGGGGCTGCCGGCGATTGTGCGTGTGGTGGCGCCGCAGTATCCGAACCTGGTTTCGCCGGGCAGCGGAGAGCGGTCGTTGGGGGCGCGGTATGTCGACGACACGAAGATCTCCGATCACCATGCGATTATTCCGACGGCGACTTCGCCGGCACGGATCAATTTGGATGAGGATGAGCGGCGGCTTTACGATCTGGTCTGCCGCCGGTTGCTGTCGGCTTGGCATGACGACTATTTGACCGATGTGACTACGGTGATTACCGCGATTTCGAATGGCTCCAGGGCCGATCTGTTTCATGCCGCGGGAACGCTGGTGCGGCAGATGGGCTGGAAAGTTTTGGACGTTGTGGTGGAGAAGAAGAAAGATGCGGCGGAGCAGACGCTGCCTTCGGAGCTATTGCCGGATCAGCTACAGGAAGTTTTGAAGGCGGAGGCGGCGCTCAAAAAGACGCGGCCGCCGAAGCGGTTTACGGATGCCACGCTGTTGACGGCGATGCAAACGGCCGGGAAGACGTTGGATGAAAAAGAGCTTTCCGATGCGATGAAGGAGAACGGCTTGGGGACGCCCGCAACCCGGGCGGCGATTATTGAAGTCCTACTGAAGCGGGGGTATATACAGCGGCAGGGCAAAGCGATGGAGGCGACCGATAAGGGTATTCATTTGATTGAGGTCGTGCATCCGGAGGTGAAGAGCCCGGCGATGACGGGGCAGTGGGAAGCCTATTTGAAACGGATTGAACGGGGGCAAGGGGAGTTGGCTCCGTTTATGGAAGGCATTGCGGACTATGTGCGGGAGGTGATTGGGAAGGTGGGGGTGGCGCCGGTGGTTTCCTCGGCGCCGGCTGCTCCTGTTGCCGCTCCGGTGGCGGTGACTTCCACGGACCTGCCGACACTGCTGCATGAGGCGTTTGGTTTTTCGAAGTTCCGGCCGAGCCAGGAGGCGGTCTGCCGGGCCGTGGTGGATGGGAAAGACGTACTGCTCGTAATGCCAACGGGGGCCGGGAAGTCGTTGTGCTATCAGTTGCCAGGGATCGCGCTGGGAGGGACGACGCTGGTGATCAGTCCCTTAATTGCGTTAATGGAAGACCAGGTTTTAAAGCTTCAGCAGCGGGGGTTTACGGTGGGGAGGATTCATTCGGGCCGAGACCGTTCAGACTCGCGGCAGGCGTGTCTCGATTATCTGGCGGGACGGTTGCACTTCCTGTTTATCGCTCCGGAACGGCTGCGGGTGCCGGGGTTTCCGGAGATGCTGGCCAAGCGGAAACCGGCGCTGGTGGCGGTGGATGAAGCGCATTGCATTTCGCAGTGGGGGCATGACTTTCGGCCGGACTACCGGACACTGGGACAGCACTTGCCGGCGCTGCGGCCGGCGCCGGTGATTGCGTTGACGGCGACGGCGACGCCGATTGTGCAGAACGATATTGCGCGGCAGTTGGGGCTGGGCGAGGGTGGGCGGTTTATACAGGGATTCCGGCGGGATAATATTGCGATTGAAGTCGTGGAGGCGGGACCGGGGGAGCGCTGCGATCTGGCGCGGCAGTTGTTGACGGATCCGGGGCGGCGGCCGGCGATTGTTTATGCGCCGACGCGGCGGCTTGCCGATGAGGTGGCAACCGAATTGAAGACGTATTTTCCGGCGGCGTCCTATCATGCGGGGCTGAAAGCGGATGTGCGGGCGCGAGTGCAGGCGGGATTTCTGGACGGCAAGCTGGACGTGATTGTCGCTACGATTGCGTTTGGCATGGGAATCGATAAGCCAGACGTGAGGACTGTCATTCATACGGCGTTGCCAAGTTCGGTGGAAGGGTATTACCAGGAGATTGGGCGCGCGGGGCGGGATGGGGCGCCGTCGCGGGCGGTGCTGATGCACTCCTACGCGGACCGGCATACTCACGACTATTTTCATGAGCGGGACTACCCGGCGGCGGCGGTTCTAGCGAAGATTTACGCGGTTTTGACGGAGGAGGCTCAGGCGAAGGAAGAGGTGCAGAAGCGGGTTCGGATGGACGAGGAATCGTTTGGCAAGGCGCTGGAGAAGTTGTGGATTCACGGTGGGGCGGCGGTCGATTTTGCGGAGAATGTGACCCGCGGGGCGGCGGAGTGGAAGGCTCCCTATGAGGCGCAGGTGGCGCAGAAGCTGGAGCAATTGAACTGCATGCTGCGGTATGCGGATAACAGCGAGTGCCGGATGTGCGCGCTGGTGGGGCATTTTGGGGACCGGGCGGGATCGTTAAAGCCGTGCGGGATCTGCGATTTTTGTGCGCCGGGGGATTGCGAGGCGCAGGTATTCCGGGAGGCGAGCGCGCGGGAGATGGCCTTGGCGAAGGCGGTATTGTCTTTGTTGGCGAAGAACGACGGGCGTTCGACGGGCAAGCTGTTTACGGAACTTTGCGGGGGGACGCCGTTTGACAGAGACGCGTTTGAGCAGGTGCTGAGCGCGATGGCGCGGGTGGGGCTATTGGAATTGAAGGAAGAGACGTTTACGGCGGAGGGCCGGGAGATTGTATTCCGGAAAGCGCTGCTGTTGAAGCCGGGCGGGGATTTTGCCTTATTGATAAAAGAGCGGCCGGGGAGCGCGGGAAAGTCACGAAAGCGGGCGGCTTCGAAGAAAGTTGCGAAGAAGGCGGCGACGGCGGATCTATCGACGGTCGAAGCTTTGAAGAAATGGCGGTTAGCGGTGGCGAAGAAGGAGGGCGTGCCGGCGTTCCGTGTGTTGACGGATGCGACGCTGCGGGAGATTGCGGAGTCGCGACCTGTTAGCGAGGAGGAGTTATTGGAAATTGCGGGGATTGGGCCGAGGTTGGCCGGACGGTATGGCGCCGGGATTTTGCGGGTCCTGGCTGGAGTTTAAGCCTCCGGCGATTTCATACCAGGGCGAGCGCAGTTGGCGCGCCGCAGATGTCGTCGCGCCCTGGGTCGCGGGGAGGAGCAATTGGAAACTTCGGACTGGGCTGTTACTACTGTATTCCAGCGGTGAGTGCGCGGCGCAATCGTGTCCCCGGCCTTCCCGTTTTGCCTGACGGATTCAATGAATTGGATGAACGCGCGGATCTCCGCGTCCGTTCTCTTAATGGGTCTCACTCACGCGCGCAAGCTGGGGCAGAAGTTTGTCCCAGCGCATCAAGACAATTGACGCGCCTCGAAACAGGTGGAGAAATGGAAGTTATTCACTCAGGATCTCAACCAAACGCGGTCGAAATCACAGCGCTGCGTTTCTCCGTCGCTTCCGACATCTGTATAAGAAGCTCCTTGTGCCATGCATCCGATCCAGGCAGCCGCCCTCCCACTCCCTCGGGATGAGCTTAAGCAGCTTCTCAATTTCTGTATAAAAAGAATGAAGCATCGCGCAGGCGGCGGAACGCTCAATCACATCAGGGCGCTCGGGACGCGGCAGCGACAACAACTCGGCAATCTGCTCACGCAGCGCAGCCAACTCCGCAAGTCCCAGTTCTAGTTTCGCCGCAAGTTCAACCGACACGAACAAGATCCCCGCTGGCGCGCAAGTACAGGACAATGGCTGTCGGGTCATCCAAATCAACTAAATCAACCGGTCTGCCAAGGATGTCAGATGCCTTGCTGCCCGCTTTGACGTGTAGGTGCGCCGGCAACCCGGCGACAGCCATATCTACGTCCGAATCACGGCGAAAATCGCCTGTTGCCGCCGACCCGAAGACAAACACTTCTGTCGAGCCCATTTGCCGCAGTTAACTCCGCGGCTGCTTAAACTGCCGACTGCTCAATAGTCGCCATGCTCATTCCGTTACTCTGAATATCTCATACCAAGGCGCGTCCGCATTCAGCGTAAACTGCAAGCCGTTCTCCGAGGCGGTGACGGTTATAGCCGCCATTCGCCTCCCGGCCCCGTCCAATGGATATACCGCGATCTCCGTCATTTGCGTTCGGAGAGTGATGCGCGCGGGCGTCTTCTCCATCCATGTTGGCCCAGCGCCGCCGTTCAAATCGCCGGATGGCCGGGAGGCTTGATCCTGCTCCACCGTAAACCAATCGCGTGTCCCCGGATAGTTCAAAATTCGCTGCGGCGCGCTTGGCTGCGCCGCATTCCGGCTCCGTAACGTATGCCCCGGATTGGTCAACAGCAGCCGTCCGCTTTCCGCAATCGGTAATCCATCGAGTGAAGTTAAGAGCACCGTCCGGAACCCACGCGCTTCAACCTCCACATCCATCGGACCCACAGTTTGCTTACCTGTCCACTCGCCCAGCACTCCCGCAGCCTGCGGCGCATTTATTTGAAAGATCTTCGAACCGGTATCGAACTGTAATTCTCCTGTCTCCGCCACGTAAGGCGAAACCGGCCGCCCGGTTAAACCTTCCGGCGTGCCCGCCTCCGGATTAGGCTCAATTGCAAAGCGGTAACGGAATGCGTTATCCGTCTGAATCCCTTGCGTCTCATTCAAGAATGGCGCGAAGTTTCGATTCCGATTCTCCCGTGTATATCGCAGCCGGTCGTCAAAGGAAACCGGAATTTTGAATAGCGATGGCCCTATCGCCACGGCCTCCGTGCGGAACAGCCAAGCCGACTGCCCGAAGGAGATCCACTTCGACCAATCGCCATTCAAGTTGAACCCGTTGGGCACGTTGGCGTCCCAGCCGCGTCCGTGCGAATAGGCGAAATGCATCAGCCCGTCCCAATCCTGAAACGCCGCGAACGCGCTCATCGGCGGCAGCAGTTCATGCCCTCGCGTGCTTGGCCAGTTCTGGTTAAACTCGCTCACCGTGAACGGCTTTCCAAACGGCCTAGCGGACGCGATCGCGATCAGGTTCGACAGGTTCGCGCCCAAATGCGAACTGTCGCGAATCCGCCAGTCGCGCCCGTCCCATTGCACGTTGGGGAAGTTGTAATGGTCCACGTAAAAATGGAAGTCGTGGTGGTCCATCGCCGAATGGGTGTCGATGGTTAGCAAGCCGCCAAAGTCCATCTGCGTGCCCGCCACCGGGACCCTGCCGTGGGTCGATTCGCGAATCGTCGCAAGCAGCGTATCCAAGTAGCTTTTGTCCAACGCGGCCAGGAACTCAATGTAGTCGTGGGTGCGTGCCCGGTGGGAGCCCTCCGTACCCGGCAGCGCTATATTGGCTTGTTCCAGCGATTCACTGTCCGATAAGCCGCGCCGTCCGCGCCGGATCAGGCGCGCGTTGCGGATCTGCACGGGCACTGTCGATCCGGTCAATTGCAACCCAAAGCGGCCAATATTCTCCATCCCAAAGCCAGCCGTGTAGGGCATGGTGAATGCCTGCCAGTTCGTGCCGGCGGCAATCGTCCGGGCCGTCTGCTGCCGCCACGGGGAGACGTCCTGCTTGATGTCCCAATTAACGCTCACCGGCCGGTCCGCGCGCAGTTCAATTTCGGCGAGATACGCATCGCCGATATTGATTGAAAAGCCCACCTGTTTGGCGATGACTTCCGTATCGTTCCGCGCCAGGTTGAGTTGAATCACGCCATCGTCCATGGTGGTGATCGCGCCGGCGGTATTGGCATGAAGCTCCAATTGCCAGCGGTTCGGAAGCAGTTGTTCGCTATCCGGCTCCGTTGGCCCCCAGGCTTCGCGGAGCTTCTCCGTCGAGGGGTAACGAGCGGTCAGAAAGCCGTTCCATTGCCGTTGCAACTCCGTGCGATAGAGTCCTCCAACCAGCGATTGCAGTTGGTTCGTTTGATAGGAGTAAATCAGCGACGACTCATTGTTGATCTCCACGATCGCCAGCACCGGATCGTCGCGTAACTGCAAGGCCTCAATCAACTTCGACGTAAATTCCTGTTGCAGCGCCACCATTCGCGGCTCAAAAATATGCAGCGGTTTCGATTGCGTTGGAATCGCGCCGATCGGAACGCCATCGGCGCCCGGACGGAACACATAGCCGACCTTCAAATTCAAGTTGACGTAGATTCCCTCCGCTTTCAACGCGTCCAGAAACCCGCGGAGGCGTTCAATCGCAACGGGGTTCAACGTGGGGTACGGCCCGGTGGTCAACAGGGAACCGGCATTGGCGGGATTGGAATCGGGCTGCGTGTCCATGTGGTGCAGCCGGACCAGGTTCACGCCGAGACGGCGCAACCGTTTGGCGATGCGTCCGGCGTCTTTTGCCTCCGGGAAGTTAGCGCCGAAAGCCAGGTTTACACCGAAAAAACGAACCCGGCGGCCCGCCGCGGTTACGAACCGGCCATCGGTCACGGTGACTCTATCGGGTTCGGTCAGCGGGGAATTCAAGAAACTGAAATCGGGCGCGCCGGCGAGATTATCCTGGTCCACCGCAAAGCGGTAAAAGCCGTCCTGTGCCAACGCCAGCAGCGGGATAAGGACAAAAAGGAATAGAAATCGGCGCGGAATCATTAGATGATTCAAGTAGAACATATGGAATGGAAGCAACCTGAGGGATTGCGGCGCCATTGGGTGCTGGAAGAATTGGATGCTGAATTACTGTTCCTGCCCATGCCCCTTGGGGCGGCGCAGGGACGTGTCGGTGATGACGTGTATGACCTCCGCGATGGCGGCGTGCTGCGGAAAAAGCGTACGTTATCGGCGGCGAAAACGGTCTTGGCAACCATGGAGGAGAAGGGCGCCGGCGGGACCTTGCGTTTTGCAGAGCGGGAGTACTTGTGGAAACAGGAAAACCTGTTCGGCACCCGTTGGGTGTTGAGGGACGGGGACGGCAAAGTAGTTTTCTCGTACGCATCGAAACAAGGGCTTGGCAAAGCGGCGATAGTAGAGACGGGGGATGGCGTGGCCGAAGGCGTCGGGCCACTCCTGCTTTTGTGCTGGTATGTCACGGTTCTGTAACGCAAAGTTTTTTCAGTTCACGCTGTTGTAACTGTTCCGTTATTTGACTGTATCGGCGAGTCCCTAGACTCAAACCATGCGTTCCCTTGTTTTGGCCGCTTTGCTGGCCTGCTGTGGCGCTCTGTCAGCGCAAGTTGTGGTTCTGAATGGAGCCAGTTTTCGAGTGGGGCAACCCGTAACAGGGGGGTCGTGGGCTGCGGCGTTTGGGACTTTCCCAAGCGTGACGCAGACCACCGCCACCACGTCGCCGATTCCGAAAACGCTCGGCGGAGTGACCGTTTCGGTGAACGGCGTGGCGGCGCCAGTCTACTTTGTCTCCCCATCGCAGGTGAACTTCCTGCTGCCTTTCGCGGTAACCCCGGGGCTTCGCAATGTGGAGGTTAAAACCTCCAGCGCGACGCTAACCGGCACGGTCCGCGTCATCTCCGCCGCGCCTGGCATCTTTGCCAACCCGACCGGCGGCGCCGTCCTTAATCAAGATGGCGCGTTGAATGCCGATGCGGCCCGCGCGGGTCGCGGCCAAGTCATCTCGATCTACGCCACCGGCCCCGGCGCGCTATCGCGAGCCATTGAAGACGGCACCGGCGCGCCCAGCAGCCCTTTGGCGTTGACAACATCGACTCCCGACGTGTTCATCGCCGGTGTTCCGGCGGCGGTGCAGTTCAGCGGCATGGCCCCCGGCTTCTCCGGGTTGTGGCAGATCAACGCCGTTGTTCCGGAACGAGCCTTCATCACCGGCCGCGTTCCGCTGCAGGTGTATATGGATGGTGTTGACTCCAACGAAGTCACGATATTCGTTCAGTAGTTCGAGAGGACCTTTCTTTGTTTCGTATCGCACAGATCTTTGTATTCAGCGCGGCCATGTCGCTTGCGCAGAAGCCGACCGGCACGATCGCCGGACAGGTATTGGACAGTCAAACGGGGCGGCCGATCCCAGCCGCTTCGGTCCTATTGAATGGTCAACAGGCCGGGGGGCAGAAATCCGATACCGATGGGCGGTTTACGCTCATCGTATCGCCCGGCAAATATACGCTTACTTACCAAGCGGAGAACTATTCGGAAGTGAAGGTGGAAGAGGTCATCGTAGCCGCCGGAGAGACCACCGAAGCCAGCACCGTGATGGCCAACAAGTCCGTGGTCACCACCGTTGAAGTCAATGAGAAGGCCGATTCAGTCGGCGCGACCGCGGAAGCCATGCTCAGCGAGCGGAGGCTCTCGGCGTCGGTCTCCGACAGTATCGGCAAAGAGGAACTGAACAACAGCGCCGCTTCGAATGCGGCCGGGGCACTGGAAAAAGTGACTGGCGTTTCAGTGGTTGGCGATGGCTTCGTTTACGTCCGCGGGCTCGGCGAACGCTATAGCTCCACCATGATGAACGGCGCCATGGTCCCCACCACGGAGCCGGAAAAACGCGTCGTCTCCCTGGACCTGTTCCCCTCCGGCCTCATCGAGAACATAAAAATCCTGAAGACCTACACGCCGGACCTGCCGTCGGAGTTCGCCGGCGGCCTGGTACAAATGCAGACCATCGAGTTTCCCGCGCAGCGCATGTTCCAATTGAACACGAGGGCCGGGTTCAACACGCGCACCACCTTCAGCCCGTTCCAGACTTCCCGTGGCGGATCGACTGACTATTTTGGCTTCGACAATGGCCATCGGTCTATTCCCGCGCTGATTCCGACCGACAAGAGGCTGATCCCCGGAAACTTCACGCCCGCCCAATTTCAGTCTTTCGGCCAGGCGTTCTCGAATGTCTGGCAGCCAACGACGACGTCATCCCAGCGTCCCAACACCGATTTCTCCATGGTGGGAGGCGGTACTTTCAAGCGTGTCGGCCTGGTGGCCGCGCTGAGCTTTAACAATCTTGCGCAGACGCTGAATGAACAACAGCGCTACTATCGCCAGGGCGGGTCCGGACCCATCACCTTCACCGATTATCCCCAATTCGACGACTACACCGAGACCGCGAAGCTCGGCGCCGTTTTCAATGCCGCCATTCGCCTCAACTCAAACAATAAGATCGTCTTTCGCAACACGCTCACGCACGAAGCCGACAAGTCGTCCCGGCAGTTCTCGGGCTACGACGGCGGGGTGGACGGCATACTCTCCTCCGAGCGGTTGCACTACGTCGAGCGCACGCTTTTCGCCACCAGCGTCGAAGGCGACCACGCCGTTCCTTCGTGGCACGGCAGTGTTTTCAAGTGGCAGTTGACCTACTCTCGCTCGCAGAGAAACGAACCCGATTTGCGGGAAGTCTTCCGCGGCCAGTTGCCCGATGGCCGGTTCACCTTCGCCGCACTCGGTTCGTCCGGTGTTCGATTCTTCTCCGACCTGAAGGACCGCATCTACGAGCCACAGGCCGATCACACGATCCCGTTCTTCAAAGGCAAGGTTAGCGGCATTATTAAGACCGGTTTCCGCGCGACGCTCCGCCACCGCAACTTCGGCGCCCGCCGCTTCCGCTACATTCCGCAGCAGTCGACGACGCTCGATCTGTTCCTGCCGAGCGATCAACTCTTCGCCGCCTCCAACATCCGCCCCAATGGCTTCCAGCTTGTCGAGTTTACGCGCGGTACCGATAAGTATTCCGCGGACATGGATATTTACGCCGGGTACTCCATGGTGGACCTGGCCATCGGCCCCAAATGGCGAATCGTGGGTGGTGTGCGCGTCGAGAGCGCCGATCTGTTTGTGGAGACGATCGATAACCTGGTACCTAACTCCAGACCAGCCATCGCCAGGCTGAAGAACATCGACCCCACACCGGGCGTCAACGTGATTTACCAATTGACGCCGCGGCAGAACTTGCGGGCATCCTACAGCCGGACTGTTTCGCGGCCCGACTTCCGCGAGTTGTCTCCGTTTGACTTCAACGACGTCCTGGGCGGCTTCGTAGTGCAGGGCAACCCAAACCTGAAGCGGGCCATCGTCAATAACTACGACGCGCGCTGGGAGTCGTTCCCGGGCGGCAATCAGATCGTCGCCGTCAGCTTCTTCGTAAAGCAGTTCACGAATCCGATCGAGCAAACCATCCTTCCGTCAAACGATCTGCGGCAAACCTTCGTGAATGCGGCCGGGGCCAAAAACTTCGGCCTTGAACTCGAGTTCCGCAAGAATTTGGGCACGTTCCACAAAAGGTTGAAGGACTTGAGCTTCACGACGAATTTCACATTCGTGGATTCGAATATCGACATCAGTCCGGAGAACCAGGGAGTTGTGACTTCGCAGTCCCGGCCATTACTGGGGCAGAGCCGCTACATCCTGAATGCCATCGGCGAATGGCGCCGCGCGGCTTGGCACAGCCAGGCGCGGTTCTACTCCAACTATGTTTCACGGCGCATTTCCGGCGTCGGAACGTTCGGCTTGCCGGACATATATCAGGAAGGCAATACATTCCTGGATTTTGTCTATCAGTACTCATTCAATGAAAACGGCAAATGGGCGTTGCGCTTTGACGCGGAGAACCTGGCCGACAACAAATACCGCTGGACGCAGGCCGATTTGCTGCAGCGGCAATACCAAACCGGGCGCACGTTTCAAGTGGGCCTGAGCTACTCGTTCTTTTAGTTCTAATTTCAGAGAGGAAATTCTGATGCGAATCTATTCGCTTGGTTTGTTGTGCCTATATGCGGCGGGGATGGCCCGCGCCGGCACGGAGTCCGCCGAGAAAGCCGCCATCGGGTACGGCGGCCCGGAACGAAAAATATCCATGTCCATCTGGAGCGATAAGTACACGTATCGCGCCGGTGAAAGACTGACCCTGAAATGGACCGTGAAGACCAACGGGGACCTGTACCCGTACACCATGTTCGCCTACCGGCAGAACAACCAGAACGGGAAGAAGTTCTATCTGCCCTCCGGGACAGAAGCGGTCCCCGAGATGCAACCCGCTCCGCTAAGGGACGCCGCCAAGGCGGAACTAGCCGCGGTCACCGTCCCCGACGAACCGGGCATGCACACGTTGGTGGTTCAACTGCGAGATTACACCGGCACGCGAGTTTTGAAGTCGGTCTATATGAAGATCGGTGTCGTGACGGAGCAGGTGACAGTCTCCGCGCCGATCACTACGAACACGACATGGGTCAACACCAAGTCCTACCTTGTGAGCGGCATCGTGACTGTGAAGAACGGCGCGACGCTGACGATAGAACCGGGCACGATTGTGTTTGGCGCGGCCGGTTCGCAGCCGCCGTCGGCGCTGCTCGTCACGCGTGACGGCAAGCTGTCGGCCGAAGGCACGAAGAGCCGTCCGATTGTCATGACAAGCGCCCAAATATTCGGTGAACGGAAGCGCGGCGATTGGGGCGGTCTGGTGATGTTGGGGAAAGCACCGCTTAACGTAGGCGCGAACACAAGCGGCAACACCAACGCCGCCGGCACTTTTTTCATTGAAGGCCTGAACGCTACCGATGACGGCCTGTACGGCGGTACGGATGCCAACCATAGCTGCGGCTCGCTCGCCTATGTGCGTGTCGAGTACGCCGGGTCGATTCTGTCGCCAAACAACGAGTTGAACTCGTTCACATTTGGCGGCTGCGGCAAGGGCACGTCGGCACACCACCTGCAGGCGATTTATGGTCTGGACGATTCGTTCGAGTGGTTCGGGGGCACGATGGACGCCAAGTATCTGGTCGGCGGCCTGGGCGCCGATGACTACGTCGATTTCCAGCTTGGCTGGGTGGGCCGTATTCAGTACGGGATTTTTTACCAGAGCCCGGACTCGCGCGGCAATCGCGGCGTGGAAGGCGACAACAGCGAGTTCAATAATGCCGCCACGCCAATCTCGAACCCAACCATGTATAACCTGACCTTCATCGGCAGCGGCCAGCCGGGTTTTGACGAAGCCGCTTCGCCGGGCATCTTCCTGCGCCGCGGCGCGCGGGCGACGATGAACAACATGGTCGTTAGCAATTTTTTCAGCGGCGCGGTGGAGTTCACTGACGCCAATACGCAGGCGCAGTTGGACGCGGGGAACATCGCTATGAACGGCTTCCTGGCCTGGAACAACAACATCGGCGCGACCGGCGCGAACACTGTTGCCGGTCAGATTCCGAACGCGCCGACGCAAGCGTTCGCCCTGGGAACGAGAGCGGCGGGCAAGGCGGCGAATTTCGTCATCAGCGACCCGATGCTGCTTCGTCCGTTCGACTATAGCGACCCGGACTTCCGCGGCCGCTTCGGCTCGCCGATCTTCCGGGCGGGCTGGGTGTCGGCTCCCGACGATGGCTTCTTCGACCAGTCGGCGACCTTCATCGGCGGTATTGGCGATGAAGATTGGACTGAGGAATGGACCAGCTTCGTTGTGGATACGGAGATACTTTAGTTCGCGGGTATCCGGTAACGCATGGCATCGCCCTCCCAGCCATCCGGGAGGGCGAATAGACGGGTCATATAGAGAACGACATCCTTGCTCTCCCGGTCCTCATGGGCGTAGAAGTTGGAGAGGGTAAGGATGTCGTTCTCGCCGTTTTGGCGGGTGTCGATTTGACGCGCGGACTGTTGGTTGAGAAGCCCGGTGACTTTGTCGACCTCGGCGATGACGAAGGGATAACGGGGCCGGTTGCCCTTGGGGTTTCCCGGCGTGATGTTGCCGAGCCAGTAGAGCTTGCCATTAGAGTGCGGCAGCAGGTACGAGCAGGCGCTGGGGGAGAAGAAGTTTTGGCCGGAAGTGAAAGTCCAGGGGCTGGCGGGAGGGAACGTACGGCCGCCGTCGGTGGAGACGCTGTACCACTTGTAGCCGGGGAGTTTGGTGTTCTTATCATTGGAACCGCGGAGCACCATCAGGACGCGGTTCCGGTCCAGGAAGGCGATAGTTGGTTCCACCATCCCGCGCGTGGTGACGGCGGGGTCTCCCTGGACTAGGTTGGATATGGTCCATTCCAGGTCCGCGCCCTTCCAGCGGCCGTGGATGACTGCGGCATCCGACCACGTGTAGCCGCCGCCGGGGTTGTAGAGCTTGCCGTCTTTGGCGGGGAAGATTTCCAGGGGTAGAAGGATGTCGCCATTCGGTGCGGTGACGGGCGCCGAACCATGGTCGCCAAGCATGAAGCCGTTGCGGCCGAGTTGGACGCCGGGGATGGGGTGCAGCGCGTCGAAGCCTCTGTGAATGAGATGGCGAGCCGGGCCGCCGTTGATTGAGTAGTAGACACCGTAATGGCGGAGGCCTTCGAGGGGGTCGTCGGTAGGGAGGACGGCTTCCATCCAGAATTCGAGGAGGCGTTTGGTTTTGGCGTTGACGAAGCCGGCACGAGGGTGTTTGCGCCAAGTGCCATTGGGGCGCTTCTCGCCGGTTTTGGATTCGACAGGGGTGGACCAGGTGCGGCCATTGTCTTTGGAGGTACGGCGGAAGACGGTGTCGATGGTGTCGGAGCGCGACCAGCGTTGTTCGAGGGATACCATTTCGACGCCGGCGGGCTGAGTGTAATACGCGATGCCCATGACGGCCGTGCCTTTGCCGGGGGACTTCATGAAGACTTCGGGCTGAATGGCCGGTTGGGCGGCGGCAGCAAGGGAGGCGAGGAACAGGCGGCGGCGCATCCCGCCAGTGTAAGACAACCTGTGGAAAACTGGTTCCAGGCGCCAGTTTTCCACAGGGGGAACTGGGCAACAGATTGCTCATTAGTTGAACAAGACTGGCAGAATAAAAGGAAGCCGCCGTGGCGCGGCATTGAGGTGAAGAGCTTGAGAGTAATTGCATGGATCTTATTGGCGACGCTGCCCTTGTTGGCGCAGAACGGTAGGCGTGAAAGGCCGGACCGGCGTGTAAAAGACCATTTAACTACTGGACCCAATACGCCCAATCCCGACGCCGTTGTGGCCGAAGGGCCGCGCGGAAGTGGTTCATTTCGGCGCTATGCGGTGGTTTTGGAGCAGGAGCCAGTAGCCGTTACGGTGACGACGCGAGAGTCCATAATGGGCGCGGCGGGACGGACACAGCGGCAGCGCGTCCAGGCTTCGCAATCGGCGGTTCGCGCGGAAATATCGCGGCGCGGGCTGCGTGAGCACGGCTCGGCGGAAACGCTGGTAAACGCCGTTTTCATTTCCGCCCGCCCGGAAGATGTTGACGCGCTGGCGGCGATGCCAGGGGTCCGTTATGTCCGGGAGATGCATCCGATTCGCAGGACGATGACGAAGGCCAATGAAGTGATCCGGTCCACCGCGGCGTGGAGTCAGCTTGGCGGACAAGGCAGCGCCGGTAATGGCGTTCGGATCGCGATCATCGATAGCGGCATCGATCACACGCATCCGGCGATGCAGGACGCTTCGCTGGCGATGCCGGCGGGCTTTCCGAAATGCAGCGGAGCGAATTGCGATTTCACGAATTCCAAGGTGATTGCGGCGCGAAGTTTTGTGGACCTGCTGATCTATAGCCTCCCCGCCGATACGCGGCCGGATGACGCTTCGCCGCGGGATCGGAGCGGGCATGGCACGGCGGCCGCGTCGGCCGCGGCGGGCGCCGTTGTCGATAGTCCGTTAGGCCGCTTTTCGGGCGTCGCGCCGAAGGCTTACCTGGGGAATTACAAGGTATTTGGTTCGCCCGGGGTCAATGACATCACGTTCGACGATGTGATTATTGCGGCGCTGGAGGCGGCGCTGCTGGATGGTATGGATATCGCGTCTCTTTCGCTGGGGGGGGCGTCAGTGTGGGGCCCGGACGATCGCGGGACGGTCTGCAACAGGACCAATAACGCCGCCTGCGACTTGCAGGTGGAAGTGGTGGAGAACGCGATTCGACGCGGATTGACGGTTGTGGTCAGCGCGGGAAATGAAGGCGAAAGAGGGATCGAAATTCCGACGCTGAATTCGATTACTTCGCCGGGCACCGCGCCTAACGCGATTACGGTCGGCGCTTCCGTCAACGGGCATATCCTGTATCAGTCCGTGCGGGTGGTTGGCGGACCGGCGAATCTTAGCCGAATTAACGCTTACTTTGGCGATGGTCCGCGGCCAATCGCGCCGTTGACCGCGCCGCTTCGCGACGCCGCCAAACTGGAGGCTGACGGAAAGGCCTGTACGCCACTCGGGAATGGAACCATGGCTGGCGCCATCGCGCTCATTGTTCGCGGCGATTGTACTTTTTCGGTGAAAGCTAATCATGCGCAACGCGCGGGCGCTGTCGGGGTCATTCTCTACGATCCGGCTTCCAATTCAATCTATGCGCCCCTCGGGTTGGTGCGAACGGGGATTCCCCTTGTATTTATCGGCAAGGACAATGGCGAGGCGTTGAAACAGTATTCGACGCAGAACGCGAACGCCATCGTCACGCTGGACGCGGCGGTCACGGCGGTCACGGCGCCCGCCGGCGAGGTGGCGATCTTCTCGTCACAGGGACCGTCGACGGGTTTGAATGCGATCAAACCGGAACTGATTGCCGTGGGCGTGGATCTCTACCTGGCAACACAGAAGTACGATCCGAATGGCGATATGTACGACCCGTCGGGATATACCCGCTCGAGCGCGAGTGGAACTAGCTTCTCCGCGCCATTGGCGGCGGGCGCGGCGGCGCTGGTCAAACAGCGGAATCGCAGCTTGACGCCTGCGCAAATCAAATCCGCGCTGGTGAATGCGGCGAATCCGGATATCGGCGATTATGACTACGACGGCCAGCCGATTAAGGCGTTGCAGTCGGGGATGGGGGCGGGGCAACTGGATGTGGATAAGGCCGTTCGGGCGAACGTCGCGGCGGAGCCATCGACGGTCTCGTTCGGCATTGTTAAGGAAATGCCGCTGACCAGCCAAGTGCGGCTGGTGAACACATCCGGGGCATCGGTGAATCTCCGCTTTTCGATTGCCGAAACCGTCCGCGCAATGGGCGTCAACGTTACTGTTGCGCCAACGACGGCGACCGTGGGCGCGGGACAAGTGGCCACCGTCACACTGCGCGTGGAAGGCGCACTACCGGCGGCTAACTGGTACGAAGGCGCGATGGTCGTGGAGGGCGGCGCGACGGCGCTTCGTGTCCCGTATTCGTATTTGCTGGCTAACAACGTGCCATTTAACGTCTTCCCATTGACGTCCAACGGATTCACAGCTCTTGCCAATGGACGCGTTAACCGATTAAACGTGAAATTCGTAGACAAACAGGGCGCACCGGCGGCAGGCGTTACCGTCCGCTTCCGGGCGGAGGTTGGCGGGGGACGCATCGATACCGCATCGGAAAAAACCGACATCCTGGGGATTGCCGACGCGGTTGTCTTTGCCGGTCCAACGCTTGGCGAACAGGTGTTCTCCGTTGAGGGCGGGGGTTTAAGGACGGAGTTTACGGGCCGGGCGATTCAACGGCCGGCGATACAGACGGGCGGTGTGGTGAACGCAGCCAGCGGGCAAGCCGGCTCCGGCGTGGCGCCGGGATCGTATATCTCGATCTTTGGGGCGGCGCTCTCCGACGCAATGCTCATCTACTCGACGACTTATCTCCCCCTTTCGCTTGCTGGGGTTAGCGTAAGTTTTGATGTTCCGGGCCGTCGGCTGAGCTATCCGGGGCGAATTCACTTTGTCAGTCCTGGCCAGATAAACGTCCAAGTGCCGTGGGAACTGGCGGGCGAACCGTCGGCGGATTTGAAGGTGAGTCTTTTGGACTTTTCTTCTGCGACAATTCGCGTGGCGCTCAACGAGTACTCGCCAGCCGTTTTCGAATACACCGATCCGGGCAGCGGCCGGTTGTTAACGGCGGCGCTGGACCAGAATTCCGGTTTAGTAACCTCGGCGAATGCCGTTCGGCGCGGGAGCGTGGTGCAGATTTACGCCAATGGCGCCGGTCCGGTGGACAACCGGCCGCCATCGGGGGATCCAGCGGGCGCGCAACCTTTGTCTTCCTGCCGGGTTACTCCGGAGGTAACGATTGGCGGGCGCGGTGCGACGGTTCTGTTCTGCGGTCTGGCTCCAGGCTTCGTGGGGCTTTACCAAATCAATGCGACCGTTCCCGCGGATGCGCCGGCGGGCATTCAGCCGTTGGTGCTGCGGGTGGGCGGTGTAACGTCCAAGACCGCTTCGCTGCCGGTACAGTAAGAGACAATTGAAAACATGAGTTTAGGAAAATGGCTGCTTGCGTTGGGATGTTCCGTGTCCGCGCAGGTGGTGCCGGACTGGTATGTTCTGGAACTTTTGGAGACGCCAACGGAACGAACGCGCGGCGTGCGGCGCATCCGGGAAGCGCAGACCGGCGTGCGCCAGGCGATGACGGCGCGTCTGGGCGCGCGGGCGGTAGTGAAATACTCGATGGAAGTAGTGATGAACGCGCTGATCGTGCAGTCGCGCGCGGGCGAGACGGAACTGGCGGCCATACCCGGCGTCCGACGGGTATGGCCGGTTTACGAGGTACATCCGCTGTTGGACCGCGCCGTGGGATTGCTGGGGATCAGCAAGGCATGGGAAGCGGTCGGCGGCGTTGATCGCGCGGGTGCGGGAATGAAGATTGGCATTCTGGATTCCGGATTGGACCTGAAGCATCCGGGGTTCCAGACGACTACGATGCCTGTGCCGGAAGGATTTCCGCGCGGAACCAATGAAGAGATTCGAGGGCTGCTGAATGGGAAGGTGATTGCCTACCGGACCTACGACCAGATGTTGGGCTTTGCCGACAGCGCCGAGGATAATTCGGGCCACGGGACAGGGGTGGCGATGACCGCGGCGGGGCTGCGCGTAAAGAGTCCGTTGGCTGAAATCCAGGGTGCCGCGCCGGGAGCGTGGCTGGGAATCTACAAAGTATTTGTGGGACCCAACGGGTCCGCTTCGAACACCGCGATAGTTACGAAGGCGCTGGATGACGCGGCGGCGGACGGAATGGACGTCGTGAACATGAGTCTTGGTTTTTTGCCCCAGGTTCGGGTCGATTTCGATCCGATGTTGCCGGCGGTGGAGCGGGCGGCGTCGTTGGGCGTGATGATCGTCAAAGCGAATGGGAATACGGGGCCGGTGCGGCTTTCGGGGTCGTCGCCCTCAATGGGGACCGTGGGGTTGACGGTTGGCTCGACGTTCACGGATCGGGCCTTCGTGTCCGGCATACGGCTGGGTGGAGGTGAGCCGATGGTAGGAATCAGCGGCGACGGTCCGGCGCCTGCCGGACCGGTCAGCGCGCCGTTGAAAGACGTTGCGGCCATCGATTCGACGGGGTTGGCTTGCTCCCGGTTGCCGGCGGGTTCGCTGACGGGGACAGCCGCGTTTATTTTGCGCGGCGAATGCACGTTTGAAGCGAAGATAATCGCAGCGCAGACGGCGGGCGCGGTTAGCGTCATCGTCTACACACACGCGGATTCTCCGGATGCAAGCGGAATGCGGACGGGCGCGGCGACGATACCGGCGATGATGATTAGCCATCGCGATGGGCTGTTAGTGAAGGCGGCACTGAAGAAGTCGCCAGACTCAATTGTCGAGATGGTCTTTGACGCTTCATTGCCGCTGACTTTGGACGCCGACGGTATTTCGAGTTTTTCATCGCGCGGTCCGGGACCGGACGGAGGTCTCCAGCCGGATGTGCTCGCGGTAGGGGAAGATATTCTGACAGCGGCGCAGAAATCGAACAAGAACGGGGAACTCTACGGACCCGAGGGATTTACGACTACGAATGGGACGAGTTTTTCGTCTCCGCTGGTGGCCGGGGCCTACGCGGTGCTGAAGGCCGGGCGGCCGGGTCTGCGAGCGGGCCAGTACCGGTCGTTGCTGGTGAATACGGCCCAGCCATTTCCGGCGGCGGCGGCGCGTCCGGCGGCGGTGCAGGTTGGCGGAGCCGGCCGGCTGGATCTGAGCGCGGCGCTAAGCGGGCAACTGGCGATGGACCCGGTCTCGATTAGTTTTGGGATGGGCGGGCAGCGCGTGGACGTGGGGCGCAGAATTCGGATTCAGAACGTTGGGGCGGGCGTGGGAACGTGGAAGGTAGCGGTCGATTCGGGTGACGAATTGAAGGCGGCGGTGGAGCCGGCGGAGTTTTCGCTGGGCGCGTCCGACACCATCGATTTGACTGTCCGGTTCCGGGGGGATGCCCAACTGGGGGAGTACCAGGGATTTGTGCTTTTCCAGCGGGTGGATGCCGCGGAGGGGGAACGGCCACAGCGGGTTGCCTACTGGTACGGAGTGCCGACAGGAGCGCCGGCGACGGTACGGGTAGTGCCCTCAGCGCCGGCGAGCGCCGCGGGCGGGAGTGTGGTGAAGCTATTCGCCCTGATCACGGATACGATCGGCGCGGGTACGCCAGAAGTGCCGAAGGTGACCGTTTTGGAAGGATCGGGGGCTTTCCTAGAAGCGACGTCGGAGGAGAGAGTTTTTCCAGGATACTGGAGTATTTCGCTGCGAATGGGCGCCGAGGCGGAGCAAGTGAACCGGTTTCGCGTGGAAGCCGGGGCTGCGGTGCGAGAGATCACGATCCGCTCAAGATAGTTAAATATGCGCTTTGGCGCTGCTATACTTGGGTTGGAAAGCGGTCAGATCACGATGGAAGCACTGAAGAAGAAGCTGCAGGATGAGATTGTAGCTTTAGAACACGAGTTCCGGTCGGAGTTGCCGAAGGAGATTCTTCGAGCTCGGGAGCTTGGGGATCTGAGTGAAAACGCCGAGTACCATGCGGCGAAAGAGCGCCAGGGGCTGGTAAACGCCAGGCTTGGACAGCTTCGGAAGCGTTTGATGGAGCTATCGATGATCGATCTGACAAAGGTTCCCCGGGACCGCGTCGGATTCGGATCGACAGTGGTGGTTTTCGATATTCTGAAGGCGGAAGAAATGACTTACCGGCTGGTGGCGAGCGAGGAATCGGATGTTAAGAAAGGTCTGATTTCCACGAGTTCGCCGATTGGGCGCGGGTTGTTGAACAAAAAAGTCGGCGACGAAGTGCGCATTGTGGCGCCGGGCGCGACACTTCAGTTTGAAGTTGTCCGAATGACCACACTTCACGGAAACGTACTCGAATAGATACTGGACGGCGGCCGGGAGCAGTTGGATTCGTCATGACCATTACAAGCGCAATTGGGGCGGGCTGCAGCAAGATCATATTACTGATCGTTCGCGGGTTGGCGCTTTCCCGCATCCATCCGAATGTACTAACGTTGATTGGCCTGCTGATCAATGTTTTCGCGGCGGTGATGCTGGCGCGAGGGGAGTTCTTTCGGGCCGGGTTAGTGATTATTGGAGCCGGACTCTTCGATATGGTGGACGGGCGGGTGGCGCGTCATACAAATCAAGTTACCCGTTTCGGCGCTTTTTTCGATTCCGTCTTGGATCGCTACTCGGACTTGGGCCTGCTGATGGGGCTCCTGGTCTATTACGCCAATATCGACCGGTTTTTTTATGTCGTTTTGACCGCTGTGGTGATGACAGGGTCGGTGATGGTGAGCTATGCGCGAGCGCGAGCGGAGAATCTGATTCCGACCTGCAAAGTGGGTTTTGCGGAGCGTCCGGAGCGGGTGGTTTTGCTGATTATTGGCGCACTATTCGACCGTATGGCGCCGGTCCTTTGTGTGATAGCGGTGATCTCTAATCTAACCGTGATTCACCGGATGCTATATACGTTCCGGCAGGCCAAACAACTGGAAGATGCGCAGTTGCGGCCGAGCGGTGTCTCGCAGCCGGCTTCGTCGTCGAGCAAAGTGTAATCAATTCTCGCGAGATTGCTTCGCGAAGAAGTCGAACATCCCGCCGAAGTTGGGGACGGCGATATCGACATGGTTGCCGCCGGGGACTTCGACGTATTCGATCCTTGCATCAAGTTTCCTGCCGGCTTCCACCATCACGCGCGACATCGTGACGGGGACCGTCTTATCGTTGTCGCCGTGGACGATGAAGTGGGGGATATGCTTGATCTTTTCCATGCCGCGGGGGTCGCCGCCGCCGGCGATCGGGCCTAACGCCGCGAACTTTTCGGGGTACGCCATCGCAATGCTCCAGGTGCCATAACCGCCCATGGAATGGCCCATCATGTAGATGCGCTGAGGGTCAACTTTGTAGTCGCGCTGAACCTCGGCCAGGACGTCGAGGACGTCTTTCTCAGCGGAGCCCCGGTACATTGACGCTGGCTCGCGGCCCTTGGGGCTGGCCAGGATGAAGCCGTGTTTTTCCGCTTCCTTCTTCAACGCCCCGCCGCCGTAACCGTCGAACATCGAGCTTTCATCGCCGCCCATGCCGTGCAGCGCGATGACCACTGGCGCCGGTTTCTTGGCGTCGTAAGTGGACGGGATAAAGAGGCGATAAGGTTGGAGAGTTTGATCGACCGCGGATCGATAAGCCTTTTTCAAATCGCCGGTCTTGTTGGCGAAGGGATCCCTGCCATCGGTGGCGTCGTCGAGCAGTTTATTGGCATCGGCGAACGCTTTTGCGAAGTCGGTGCGGTGGGGATTGGCTTTCCCGTTCTCGGCGTTTTCGTAGAGGGTCAGCGCGTACTCGGCGGTGGGATTCGCCGATTTTGCGAGACGGGCTTTAAGCTGTGCGACGGCGGCATTTAGCTCGGCGACGCGGATGGGCACGGACCTCCGGAGTACGTTGCGGAGCGCCGGATTTTCGGCTTCGCCGAGCGTGGCGATGAGTTCGTAATTGCCATTAATGCCGGCGGGGAGTTTGACGGAAAGAGTTAGGGGAAGATCCGTGTCTTTGATTTCACGGGCTGTGGCCAGCATGATCGGCGCAGCGCCGGGAACGGCGGCGCGGAGAGCGATATCAACCTTCGCGGAGGCGGGACCGCTGGCGGGGTAGAGCGATGAGAGGGTCAGTATAAGTTGCTGGCCGGGGTTGGCGATGGCGTCGTCGACCTTGGCCTGCAGACCGGCGGCGAGTTCGATTTCCGGCGTCCAAGGGAAGCCTTGCATGACCGCGATGCCGTGATGGTAATGGCGCATGGCGTCGCCGAATTTTCCCGCTCGGCCAGCGGTTTGGGCTTGCTCGCCGAGACTGGCGGCTTGCTCCTTTTTGGCGTCGGGAAGGGGAAGGGTGGCGCGCATGGTGTTGTAGCTAACCATGGTGCGGAGAACAAGTTCAGCGTCCTGGGCCGATACGACCGCGGCGAGAAAAAAGACATAACGGCGCATAGGATGAGTATGAATCAAAACCCGATGCGGAGCCCGAAGCGGAAGAAACGCTGGTCGATACCTTCGCGCCCGGTATTCTGCATGGCGCTGACGACGCCGAAGCCGCTGGCGGAGATGTCGGCATTTGGATTGGCGAAATGGGGCGTATTCGAGAGGTTGAACGCTTCACCGCGGAACTGCACGGAGATTCGTTCATTGACCTGAAATTTGCGGAACAAGCCGAGATCGAAATTGATGAGACCGGGGCCGCGCAGGGAACCGGATCCGCAGGTGCCGAAGCGCGGTGTGCGCGGGTCGACGCGATTGGGGTCCGCCAGATTGGCGGGATTCCACCAGAGATTAGGGGATCCCAGCTTTTCAATGGGGCCGAGGCAATCGGCAAAATTACCGCTGCCGGGCGCGTTCAAGACCGTGGCCGGCGCGGTGGGAGTAACGGGGAAGCCGGTGTGGAGCGCGGCCACGGAATTCAATTGCCACCCGCCGAGAAGGGCGGAAGCGCCGCGCGATGTGGCCCATCGCTTGCCTTGGCCAAAGGGGAGTTCCATGACGGCGGTGGCGGAGAAATTGTGCCGGAGATCCGTCGGCGTGGGACCATAGTTTTTGCGCCAGTATTCGGGGATGGCGACACGCGGCGAAGCGGAAGAATTCTCAGTGGTGTAGCCGCGCGTATGGGACCAGGTATGGGACAAGGCGAGAGAATAGCCCCTCATGCGGTGCTGCACGCGAGTCTGGAGCGAGTCGTATTTCGGAACACCGACGTGGCCGGCGATTTGGGTGGTGGAGACGCGATTGAAGGGCGCACGGAGCAGGCGGCCATTGACGCCTTCGTTGATGGGAGCGTAGTTGGCATCGAGGTAGGAGACTTGGCGAATGGAGCGAGTGGCCACATAGCCGGTGGAGGCGACCCACTGGCCGATTTGCCGCTCGAGGGTCAAGTTCCAGGATTGAATATAGCCACGGCGGAAATTGTCATCGGCGGAAAGTAGCGATGCGGTGAGAGGCATGGGAAGGCGCTCCCCGGCGGGCGCGGCGGGAATGGCGGGAAGGCCCTGATCGAGCGTGGTGGACCAGGCGCGGACGTCGGGGAAAGCCAGATCCTGAGCGAACTGCGTGGGGTAGTTGCCGCGCAGTTCGCGAGCCAGATTGAAGGGGTCGTACGTAAGGCCGTAGCCGGTGCGGAGAACGAGTTTATCGGTGAGGCGCCAGGCGATGCCGAGACGGGGCGCGAACATTTTCTTGCTCGCATTGTTGCCGCAATTGCGGGGAACTGAACCCACGCCGCAGACGAGCATGGTGTTGTTGGAGAAATCGTAACGTTCCAAACCGCGATCGGGGCGAACGGGGAAGGGGAAATATTCCCAACGCGTGCCATACGAAACGGTGAGGCGCGGGGAGACCTGCCAACGATCACGAATGTATAGGCTGAAGAGATTCGTGCGGGTTTCAAAGCGGGGAATGCCGAGGACGTTGCGTCCGGCTTCGCGGGCGAAGCCAAGTAAAAAGGTACCGATACTGTTGAAATCGTTGGCGGCCGCTCCATTGCGCAGAGTGGTGGTGGCGTTGCGGAACATGAAGCCTCCGGCGGGTCCGCCGAAGCCGCCGGGCGCGTTGGCAAGTTCCTGATTCAGGGCAAAACGAAGGACGTCGCCGCCGAAGCGGACGGAGTGATTGCCCTTGGTCCAATTGCCGTTGGCGGCATATTGGAATTGATGATCAGTGAAGAAAACGGGCGAGACTTGCGCATAGCCGAGCTGGTCGAAGCCATCGATTAGCAGGCGGGACATACCGCCGGAAAACGACGTTGTGCCGTTGGTGCCAGGAATGCCGAGCAAATCGCGAGACACGTTCTGATCGAGGCCATCGGGACCTGCGTTGATGTCCTGCAGCGTGTAGCCGAAGTAACCGTCGAAGACGAGCGAGGGACTGGCGACATAGGTAGTGGACACGGTGGCGGACCACGTGGGGCCGTTGCCGAAACCGGGACGGTCATTAGTGGGATGAACGCGTGGCCCGGCGAGGATGCCGAAAGCGGCGGGATTGTTCTGGTCGAACCAGAGATAGCTAAGGCGGTGGAAGGCGGTCCATTTATCGGTGATGTTGTAGTTGACTTTGCTATCGACCTGATCGCGTTTGCCGAAGTATTGAACGCCAGCGAGATAGTTGCGATTGATGTTGAAAGCGCCGGTGCCCGCGAAGTTAGGGAGAGGCCAATCGGGGAGCGCGAGAATCTTGCGGACGGGCGCGGAGAAACGCGAGGCGGGGATCTGATTGCCGGGGAACGGGGTGCGGTCGGCGGCGTAGACATTAGGATTCGCGGCGTTGAAAGCGGCGCCAGTGATGGGGTCATAAATAGGCGAAGGGGAGCCGGAGAGATCGCCGCGACGCATGGCGGCGGTGGGAACGTCTACGAAGGCTTGGGCGTTGGAGTTTTCCCCGGTACGTTCGTAACTGGTGAAGAAGAAAATGCGATTCTTGACAACGGGACCGCCGACGGTGCCGCCAATTTGGTTGGAGTGAATTTGGGCTTGGGTTGAGCGCGGTCGCTGAAGTAGGGGTAGGCGGCGAGGCGTTGATTGTTGTGGTACCAGAAGGCGGAGCCGTGAACCTGGTTCGAGCCGGACTTTATTTGCAGATTGACGGCGGCGCCACCGGCGAGGCCTTGTTCGGCGTCGAAGGAGTTGGTGACGACGTTGACAGCCTCCAGCGATTCGAGGGTGGGATTGATGGCGACGACGTGGGGGAGATTGGGATTGTAGCTGGAGGCGCCATCAATGCGGATGTTATTGGATTGATCGCTGGTGCCATTGACGGAAAAGCGCAGGCCGCGGGACGGGTTGGCCGGGAAGGAGTGAGCGTTCTGAGGAGGGGAGAAGCCGGGGAGAGTGCCAAGGAGCGACTGGTAGTTGCGGCCGAGCGGAATGGGCGCGCTTTCGAGGGTGGCTTTGTCGACTTCGCGGCGAACTTCGGCGCCTTCCGTTTGAAGGGTTAGCGCGCTGGCTTCGACAGTAATCTGATCGGATACGGCCCCGAGTTCCAAGGCGACATCGACGCGGGCGGTGCTGTTGGCGGCGACGATAACGCCGCGGCGCAGATAGGGGCGGAAACCGTTGGATTTAATGCCGAACGTATAGGTGCCCGGCGTTAGAGTGGCGAACTGGAAGACTCCCGTGTCGGAAGCGGAGACGTGCGAATGGCCCCGGTCTGTTCGTTGGTAATGGTAATTTCGGCGAGGGAGACAGCTGCGTCCGATTTGTCGGTGACGTTGCCGAGGAGGCCGCCGTAGAGGATTTGGGCGGAGGCGGGCATTACTGAGCAAGCGATGGCGAGGAGGCGGAGAAGGATTAGTTGCCGCATTTGGACGTGCCACCGATTTTATCAGGAAAGCCGGTTCAGCAAATCATCCTAAGAACCTCGTTAGCTTCGAGCGGATCGTTCCGATGCTCTTGGTCTCGCATTCCCAAACGACCATGACTCGCCAACCCAGCCGTTTGAGGGTGCGTAGATGGGCACGGTCCCGCGCGTAATTCCGCTCCAGTTTCTCAACCCAATATTCCTGATTCGAGCTTGGCATTCGAGACTCACGACATCCGGGATGCCCGTGCCAGAAGCAACCATGGACCATTACAATACATCCGCGCTTGGGAAAGACAAGATCCGGCTTCCCGGGAAGGTCCTTCAGATGCAACCGGTAACGGTAGCCGAGACCGTGCAACAGCCTACGGACCGCCATTTCCGGAGAGGTGTCTCTGCTACGGATTCGGCGCATATTCTCGGATCGGCGTTCGGCGGATAAATTGTCTGCCATGAGAAAGTACCTTCGGCGGATCGGTCAGTCAATATGACCCGCCTCGCGTAGCATCGACACGTGTGCATCGTCAGTCGCCTTGAACGAAATAAATTCGATATTCGAACAGAACGGAAGCCCCAGTCTGGCTATGAGACTCCGGTCCTTTTTCCCCCAGAGGATCGCGACACCTCTTGGAGACAGAAGATCTCTCGCTCCCCCATTTCGACGGATTCGCTTCATGTAATCCTTCTGATGGGCCAACGTCTCCACAACGTTCCGGGAGATTTGTTTTTCCAGGATCGTCGAGAATAATGCGGCGACACGCTCTGTTCCACTTCGAGGGCCGGTAATTGCTTTCCTCTCGTCAGCACTGATTTGCTCCCAGAAGTTGGCCGGATAAGGGGTGTTCCTGAGCAGCCAACGAATGTTTTGTCGGCCCGCTTCACATATTGATCGCTTCCGATCCCGATTCTCTCCTTTATTCAGATACGAATCATTGATTACAAGTACTCCGAACCAACATTGCGCTCTGCGTTCTTCCGCCCGGATCAGAATACAGGGATGACCGATGGCCTCCAGCGGTATAGTCCACTGTGCCCTTACCGTATTTTTAACGTCGACTTCGATCCCATCGATCTTCAGATCAAGTTTGTCCCCGCGCTCCAAGTGAAGAAAATTACGCAGCAAAATTTCGACCTTCGTCCCAATGTAGGTCAGCTCGGTCTTCTCGAGTTCAGACAATGTATACCGGCCGGATCGTCTGGAGTCAATGACCTCATCAATTGCCTGTCGCAACAGGTTCGGAATTTCGCGCTGGAAACGCTCCAGACCGCGGGCCGCGCGAACCAGGCCCGATTCGATTCGCCGGACTAACTGCGCGTCTTCGGAGACTCGATCGGTGCTGGCGATTTCATCCGCCATGGCGACCGATACCGGAAGAAAAAGCGGGTTCTAGAATGGAAAAACTAGGCGTGATTGCCCCAGCCTATCACCCTAGGAGTACCCCCAGCACTTTAAGAGGGCTATCCGGCCACCCGAACAAGCCGGGAAACGGACAGACAGTTTCTAAGACTGCTGGCCACGGCGCGCGCGAAAGGAGGAGGAAACGCATTCCCAACCTGGCGATACGCCGCTGTCTTCCCGCCGCTGAATTGCCAGTCGTCGGGAAATCCTTGGATGCGCGCGACCATCCGCACCGTCAATCGGGGCATTCCCATAAAATCCGGGGAGGGCGCGTCATTGGCAATACCTAAGCCATCCACCTGCAAGCTGGCCCATGCGCGCCTTGCGCGCGTCGGACCTAAATCGGGCCCGCCGTGTTTAAGTGAGCCGCCGACAACAGTTGGAGCAATTTCATTTGCCTGTGTGCGCCATTGATGGGCACCTTTCCACCCATTCGCGCGGATCAGATCGAATAGAGTTTCTCCGACCGTATTCGCCGCCGTCAATCCCTGAACCGGCCATACAAAGTGTTCCGAATACTCTTTGCGCAACGCGACAAACACAACCCTTGGCCGGAGTTGCGGCACACCGAAGTCAGAAGCATTCATCAAACGCCAGCCCGCGATGTACCCAAGTCTTTTCAGTTGATCGCCGACTGACCGGCGATAATCGGAGAAAACAGCGTCCAAGATGCCGCGTACGTTTTCAATCATTACTGCGCGCGGCCGAACCTGATCCACAAGCCGGATCATCTCCGGAAAGAGATTTCGCTCATCATTCTCGCCCAATTGTTTACCGGCGACGGAAAACGGCGGACAGGGAAGGCCCCCGGAAATGACATCGACACCGCGAAACTGGTGCCCGTCAAACTGGGTCAAGTCCCCTTCGACGATGTTCCAGGACGGACGATTCAGACGAAGCGTTGCGCAGGCATGCTTGTTGATCTCGACCAACGCGGCGTGATCGAAGCCCGCTTGCTCATAGCCCAATGCCTGACCGCCCGCGCCGGCGCAGAGCTCTAGTGTGGAGAGTCCATTCATTTGTAACACTGAACTTCTCCATTCTAGCGAAATGCAATTGGCTAGCACCCACGGATCTTCGGTCATTCCGGAAAATGAGAGTTGGGTCGAAGGACGGCTTGAGCGCACGTTCACCTTTTCTTGTTGATCATATCGGCTCGATTTCGAGCCTTGAGACAAGATCTTAGTAAGCGCAGTTCACTCCGGCGACGTCAAGCAGGCCGCGGATTTCGCCGTCGCGAACGCCGTCGGGGATGATGGAGATTGTGGAGGTGAAGCTTATACCGCCTGGTTGGCCGAAGTTCGGAGTGTTCAGAAGGTTGAAAAACTCCGAGCGGAACTGGATGCGGCCCAGTTCGCCGAGGAACGGTAGCTTCCAGTTCTTGAAGATGGAGGAATCCATGACATTGCCGCCCGGGCTCCCCATGGCGTCCATAGCCGCGTTGCCATAGTGGCACAAATCCGGCCGGCCGTTGATGTTGCATTTGGTGTGGCGGAAGGCCGTGGTGGTGTACCAGCGCTGGCGGGGGCCGCGTCGCCGAGGCGTCCGTCTTCGGCAGCGGGAGGTAGCGGTTGACGAAGTCTTGCGTGGCCTTGTTGATGCGGCTGGCGGGGATGATGTTGGTGATGCGGCCGGAGGAGTCGCGGAAGGGGTCGCCGGTAAGGGGATCGAAGATGATGGTTGGCTGGCGGATCGGGACGCCGCTCGCATTGAGCGGCGGCGTCAGCAGGGACGAAAAGTCGCCGGTGCGGAACGCCGCCGGGAACCAGAATGCCTCCTGCACCACTTCGCGGGTCTCGCGGCGGACTTCGTAGTTAAAGCTCCAGAAACTGCGATCCTTCCCGTTATAGATCTTCGGGAAAAGGATCGGACCGCCGACAAAGACGCCGAACTGGTTGCGGCACAGGACGGGCTTGCCCGATTCGCGGCCGCCGGCGGGTTGTTGAAAATTCAGGAAGTAGTCTTTGGCGGCGAACTTGTCATTCCGAAGGAATTCGTAGAATGTGCCGTGGAGTTGATTGGTGCCTGATTTGACGACCATTTGCATGATGGCGCCGCTGTTCTGGCCGTATTCGGCGGAGTAGGAAGAGGTTTGTACCTTGAACTCTTCGAGCGCGTCAATGGAGGGGGAGAAGGGTGCCGTGTTGACGCGAGGTTCGGTGGCGATGACGCCATTGAGGGTGACCTGCTGATTCACTTCCCGCTGTCCGTTGGCGCTGATGGCGCCGCCGTTGCCTGGAATTGGAAAGCCGCCGGAGCCGTCGAGTCCCATGCGGATGCCGAATTGGACGCCGGGAATTAAGACGGCGAGCGTGACAACATTGCGCCCGTTGAGAGGGAGTTCGACAACGCGTTTGTTATCGATGTTGCCGCCGGCGGCGGCGTCTTCCGTTTTCAGCACGACACCGGAGGCGGAGACTTGGACGACCTCGGTGGCTTGGCCGACCTGCATTTGGAAATCGATGCGGGCTTTTTGTTGAAGCTGGACGGTGACGCCTCGCTGCTCTTCGGTTTTGAAGCCTTTGGCGGCGGCGGTTACGGTGTAGTCGCCGACGTCGATGAGCGGGAAGGAGTAGTTGCCTTCGTTGTTGCTGACGGTGGTGCGGGTGGCGCCGGTGCCGGCTCTACGGAAGGGTGATGCTGGCGCCGGGAACGGAGGCGCCGGAGGGGTCAACGACAGTGCCCAGGATTTCGGTGGACGTCGTCTGCGGGAAGGCGGCGTTGTTAATCAGCAGCAGGAACAGCGAAACGATTTTGAGTTTCAAAGTGCACCTCGCGAAGCGATCCGAATTTGGTTACTTAGTATACGCCGATTGGCGTACACTTGCGGGTTTGCGTCGCAGCACGAGCCGCATACGGTAACGACTGATATGCTGAGAATATGGACTTCAATGAAACCAAAGCTACTCAAGCTGCGGCCTATTTGATAAAGTGTCGCGGACAAGGCTACATGAGCTACATGAAACTCATCAAGCTCCTCTATTTTGCCGATCGCAAAGCACTTCTGCGCTGGGGAAGTCCGATCACAGCCGACACTTTTTACTCGATGGATCGCGGCCCCGTGCTGAGTCGTGTCCATGATCTCGTCACCGAGGGCGCATCCCCGCAGGAACCGCATTTCTGGGAACAGCATCTTCAACCATATGGGGATCATGAAGTGAGAATGGTTGCAGACCCCTCTAACGGCGAACTCTCCGAAGCGGAGGAAGAACTGCTCGTCGAAGTTTTTGAACGGTTCGGTAAACTGGGTCGCTGGGCAATTGTTGACGAATCGCATAAGTTACCCGAGTGGGAAGACCCTCAAGGTGGCCGTATCCCGATTCGTTATGCCGACATTCTTCGCTTTGGCAAGAAAACGCCTCAGCAGATCGAGGCGATTCTGGGCGACCTATGCGCAAGTGAATACGTTCACAAAGCCCTGGCTGGCGGATAATTGTCATTGCAGCCAGGAGATACTTCTTCATCCCGACACCCGGCAATCCCATCCGTCATCTGTGGATTGTCCTTACCGAGCAAGATGGGGATGGCCGCGCTTATTGCGTCAACGTAACAAGCATGGGCGGCCACATTGCCGATACCACTCTTATCCTCGAAATCGGCGACCATCCGTTCATCGAGAAACAATCGGTGTCCTCTACAACAAGGCTGAGAATCTCGACATCCGAAAAATTGAGGCGGAATTAAACAAGACAACTTCGCGCTTCAACTGGAAGCAGTTTGATCGTTGCACCGACGACCTGCTCAAACGGGTCCGACACGGGTTGCTGGCGTCCAAATACACGAAACGCGCCATCAAGGATCACTGCCGGCCGCTTTGGAGTCTCTGACACGCCGTTGGCCGCCTACCGAAAATCATGCGACTTCACCGCCACCTGCGCATTGCGCATCGGCCCCACCTTGCGGGCGCGAATCGAGATAGCTCCACCCTGATTTTGAAGAACGCCGCCCACCAGTAAATACGACTGCTGCAACACCGTCGTCCGCACCTGGGCGAATAACTTCGGCGGCACGATAATGTTTGAGATTCCGGTCTCATCCTCCAGGCTCAGGAAGACGAAGCCCTTCGCCGTGGATGGCTGCTGGCGGCAGATAACAAGCCCGGCGACATGCACGAACCGCTCATTCGAAACACGCCACAAATCGCCCGCGCGCAGCACGCCTTGCTCGTCCAGACGCTCGCGCGCATAGTGCATCGGGTGCGCGCCGATGGATAGGCCGCTGTTGCGGAAATCGGCGTGGAGACGGTCAATATCTTCCATGGGCGCGAGGGGCGATGGCGCGTCGCCGCCCGCGTCGAATAAGGGTCCGGAGGGACGGGCGGCCAGGCTGGACTGCCACACCGCGTCGCGCCGGTGACGCTGTTCGGACCCGCCTATTTTGTTGAATGCGCCTAACTCCGCCAGCCGGTACATCTCTTCTTTCGACACCGCCGGCACGCGTCGTTTGAGTTCGTCAATACTCATGAACGGACGCTCGTTCACCAGCGCTTCGGCCACTGCTTTGCGCAGGCCTTTGACGTAGTTCAGGCCCAGTCGCAGGCACAATGCACCGTCGCGCTCTTCGATTGTACAGAGCCACTCCGACACGGTCATATCCACTGGCAGGACGCGCAAGCCGTGGCGCTGCGCGTCCTTCACTAAAGTCAAGGGGCTATAGAATCCCATCGGCTGGTTGTTCAAAATCGCTACCGTGAACGCGGCCAGATAGCGCTCCTTCAAATACGCGCTGGCGTAGCTCAACAGCGCGAAACTGGCGGCGTGGGATTCGGGGAAACCGTATAGCGCGAACGCGGTGATGGACTGGACAATCGCATCCTGCGCCTTGCCGGTGATGCCGTTGACATTCATGCCCTTGCGCAACCGCTCCTCCACGTCGGCCATGCGCTTTTGCGAACGTTTGAAGCCCATGGCGCGGCGCAGATCTTCCGCTTCGCCGCCGGTGAAATTGGCGGCGATCATCGCCATGCGCAGCAACTGCTCCTGAAACAGCGGCACGCCCATGGTGCGCTTCAACACCTGATCGAGCGACGGATGCAGGCTTTCCGGCGCCTCCATTCCCTGGCGCCGCCGCAAGTACGGGTGCAGCATATTGCCGACAATCGGCCCCGGCCGGATGATGGCCACCTGCACCACAATGTCGTAGAAAGTTTCCGGACGCATGCGCGGCAGGCATGACATCTGCGCGCGGCTTTCCACCTGAAACATGCCGATGGTGTCGGCGCGTTGCAGCGCGTCGTAGACCACTGGATCGTCCTTGGGAATCAGCGCAAGATCGACATCTTCCTTGTAGTGAACGCGAATCAGATCCAGCGAATCCTTCAGCACCGCCATCATGCCCAGGCCCAGCAGATCGACCTTGATGATGCCCATGTCGGCGCAGTCTTCCTTGTCCCACTGCACGATGACGCGGCCGGGCATCGCCGCCGGTTGCAGCGGCACAATGCAATCGAGCTGCCCTTCGCAAATCACCATTCCGCCGGAGTGCTGGCCCAGATGGCGCGGCAGATCGAGAATGGCCTGGACCATGGTGTGCAGATGGCGCGCGCGCGGCTGATCCATGGAGAGCCCCGCCTTCTCCATGCGCGCCGCCGCGCCGCCGGGTTCATTGTTGCGATCGCACTCATACGCGCCGCGGCCGATGAGCGTTGACAACTTGCCCAACAGCGCTTCCGGGAAGCCAAGCGCCTTGCCGGCATCGCGGACGGCGGAGCGGGCGCGATAGGAGATCACGTTCGCCGTCATGGCCGCGCCCAGTTGGCCGTAGCGTTGATACACATATTGAATGGCCTGCTCGCGCTGGTCGCCGCTGGCTAAATCGAGATCGATATCGGGCCATTCGCCGCGCTCTTCGGAGAGGAAGCGTTCGAACAACAGGTCCATACCCACGGGGTCCACGGCGGTGATGCCGAGCGAATAGCAGACGGCGCTGTTGGCCGCCGAGCCGCGTCCCTGCACCATGATTCCTTCGCGGCGGCAGAACTCGACGATGTCCCAAACGATGAGGAAATAGCCTGCCAATTGGAGCTTTCCGATCAACTTAAGTTCGCGTTCAAGCTGGCGCCGGGCGCGGTCATACAGGGGTTGATAGCGGCGTGCCGCGCCCTCAAACGTGCGTTTCCACAGGAAGCTGTCCATGGTTTCATCGGGCGGCACGGGGTAGCGCGGGAATTGATAGCCGAGGTCTTCGAGCGTGAATTCCAGGCGCTCGCCGATCGCGCGAGCCGCGTCAAGGGTGTGCGGAATATCGGCGAACATCGCGGTCATTTGGCGTGCGGGTTTGAAGAAGCGTTCGGAGTTGCGGGCGAGCAGGCGGCCGGCTTCGTCGATGGTTGTATGGTGGCGAACGCAGGTCAACACATCCATCAGCGAGCGCTCCTCGCGCGTGGCGTGGCTGACGCCATTGGCCGCAATAACGGGCAGGCCCATTTGCAGAAACGTCTGGTTGCGGGCTTCTTCTTCACGCAGGAAATGACGTTGGATATCGATGGCGACGCGGCCATCGTTGAAGACGCCGCGCAGCTTATCGACCATGGCGGGCGCGGCGCCTTGTTCCAGCGCCCAGGCCAGTGGATCGGAGGCGAGGCAGACCAGGCCCGCGGCGTATTCTTCAATGTCGGCGAAAGTGGCGGCGCGTTTTTGCAGCTTCACGCGAGTGATGAGGCGGCAGAGGTTTTGGTAGCCCTCGCGGGTGGCGGCAATGAGCGGATAACGGAAGCCTTCCTCGGCCGTGACTTCGGCGCCGATCCAGGCGCGGACGCCGCGTTTTTTGGCCTCTTTGTGAAACCGCACGGCCCCGGATATGGCATCGCGATCCAATAAAGCCACAGCCGGGATTTCCAATTTCGCGGCCTGCTCAATGAGCGTTTCGGGCAAGCTGGCGCCTTCGAGAAAACTGAATGCGGAGCGGGCGCGGAGTTCGGGGAGGAGCATCAGTCGTAGACCCCCTCCACGAACCATTCGTTCGTGCGGTGTTCGCGGTAGAGGCGGTACAACGCGCCATCGTCCAACCCCACGTCCCATTCGTCGCGGGCCCATTCCGTTTCCGCCCACCATTCGCCGGTCGTGCGCCAGGGGCCGGCCACGGCAACCACACTGCCCTTCATGCCACGCGCCTCCAAGCGCGCCGGACGGTGTTGCGGCGTGATCGACACGCGCGCGGCGAGCGGCGGGCGGAAGCAGCGGAAGGAGAGGCGCACGGCGGCATTGGCGTTAGTGACCACACGGCCGGTTTCGAAGAGTACGTCCTGGCGCAGCCGCCACGCGTCCGGGCGGTGCGTGTTCAACAACTCCGGCGAGCCCACGCTGTCAGCGCCGGTCAACGCGCGCAGCCGTGCCAGCAGCGTCTGCAACTGCGCGGGTTCGGGCGCCGATGGCGTGAAGAGCCCATGCTGGGTGGTGCGCGGCGGCGTGGGCTGGAGTTCCACGGCCACGGTGGCGATAGCGCATTTGGGTTTGTGGATTTCCAGATCGATCTGCACCTGTTTCAGGATGACCATCGGCTCCTGCACCGGCACGGGGAAGGCGATGCGAATCTCATGGAGCGGTGTCAACACACCCAGAAAGTGGCTGACGGCGAGGCCATGCGACGCCAGCCGTTTCACGATGTCATGAACCATGCCGGAGATGATGAACAGTAGCGGCTCGCTGCTCGAGAGCGGCTCATCCAGATGCACCTGCGCGGTGTAATCCTCCGGGGGGCGGGCGATGCGGAGCGGGCGCGTGCCGCGGCCTTCGATCAGAGCCTGCAGCCGGCCGCCCTCGTCGCCCAATCGTTCGATCACGCCCAACGGCGGCAGGGCCGCGAAATCGGCCAGCGTCTCCGCGCCCCAGCGCTGTAATGTGTCGAGTATGTCGAAGGTTGTGGGCAATACTTCAAGCGGCAGGGGGCCAAGGATCTCCACTTCCCGGCCGGGGTCAATGATGGTGATGCCTTCGATGTTGTGCGCGGCCAGCATGGCCGTATCGGGATGGCCGGCGATGGCGAGCCAGATTTCGACGCCCAATTCGCCCGCGCGCCGCAGGATGGCTTCGGCGATATCGGTGTGCGTGCCGATGAGCCGTTCCAGCCCATAGGCCGGAATCAATACAGTCCGTTCGTCGCAGCGCTCCAGATGCGGCGAGAAGGTATCGGCCAGGGTGAGCAGGTCATCGACGGCGCCGCGTTGCAATTGCAGGCAGACAAACATACATACCTCTAAATAGCCCGCGCCCGCAGCGTGGCAGATCCAGCGGATTGCACCGGCTTACGCAATTGCACGCGCAAATCCACGCCATTCAGAAGCGTGCCCGGCCAATGCGCCTGCGATCCGCTAAGTTCCAACTGCACCGCCGCGGCCTGGCGCAGCATGGGAGTTGTCGACGCCACGAGCAGCACCCCCGTCGTGTTCTCAACGGAGAGGCGCAGCCGGTGCCACCACGATGGCGGCACGCGCTGGAGTTCGATCAATGGCAAATCGCACAGGTCCAACACCACCAGACGGAAACCGCCGCCGTGCAGAATCAGATCCGCCGCCTTCAACGTGTCCTGCACATCGTGGCGGCACCGCACCCACAGGAGCCGCTCCAACCGCACGCCCGCCGCCGCCGCCGACGATGGGTCAAACGCATCACTGCCATCAATGATGGCGCAGAGTTCACCCGCCGCCGTGGCCGCCGCTAAACCGGCTTGGAAGATAGTGGTCCGACCGGAGGATCGCACACCGCTGATTTCCGTGATCGCGCCCTCTGGAAACCCCGGCAGCAGACCTCGCAAATCCTTCGGCGTGAACGGACACACTGCGGAAGCCGCCGGCTTCCGCAATGCGAGATCAATGAGTTTACGGACTGGCAACGACATTGCTTATTCGCCTTTTCTTCGCCATGGGAATTTCTATTGTGGCGAGAAGCGCGAGCGGTGTCAAGGCGTGTTTTGCCAAGCCGAAAGGCTATGTCGGCATAAACGTAACATTGATGGCCCCGAGCGTTTTCAGCAGAGTCCGGATGGTCAGTTCGGCATTCCGGCGGGCGTCTCTCAGGATGCCCATCTCCTCGGCCTGAACGCGAATGGACTCAATGGCCGCAAGCCGTGCCTTCCGTTCGAAGTCCGGGTTGAATGGAACCCAAGGCGTCCACCATGTAATCCTGCGATCCCAAACATGGGTGTGTTTGTCGTCGAGATAGACGTGCAGAATATGCGCCTGCGGGAGTCTGAGGAAGACGTTCTTCTCCTCGACGCGAAAGTCGCGCTCCTCCAACTCCTTCAAGTCGACGCCGCCCAGAACCGTACCCTGTACAACCAACAAAATCGATTCGGAGCCGAAAGGAAGCTTGTCTTCCCTCAACCCAACAACTTTCTGGACGGAATACTTGACGCTCACCAACTCGTTGAGTTGCTGCACCTGCAGGAGAAGGCCGGGAGTATCTCGAAATTGACGGCTCGGGAAATGGACAATAACGATGTACACTCCAACGGCAACGGTCACGGCGATTGCAGCAATGAATGTTCTCTTGAGCATTGGTTCCGCTATTTCTACAATACGCATCTTTGGAGACACGCAAGCCGCGGGCTATGGCCGCCGATGCCGAAAATACCGATCCAAACATTCCGGGATACTTCAACGCTAGTTTCAACGACCCATTCCCGCCCACCATCGACATCCCCTCAATCGCCCGCCCAAACGGCGCCGCCCGCGTCCGAAAATGCGCGTTTCGACATACGGAATCAATTCCTCGACAATGGAGCCGGAAATCGTCTGCGCGTCCAGGCTCGTAAGAATCGCCGTGAGCGGCAATAATAATGGCTCCTTGTAACTCCCAGCCGCAAAACAAATCTGGGCCAATTGCATAACACGATATACTTTGCAGCGGATGAGTCTTCGCCCTCTATACCCACTCCTATGCGCCGCGGCGCTCGCTGCGCAACACAGCGACACCGCGCTCAAGAATCCGTTTCAGTCTCCAGACGATCGCGCCCGGGGCGGCGCTTTCTATCGTTCGCAATGCGCCAGTTGCCATGGCATAGATGGCAAGGGCGGCGCTGGCGGCCCGAACCTCTCCACGGGCCGGTTCCGCCATGCCTCCAACGACGAAGGGCTGTTCCGCGTCATCACCAAAGGCGTCGCCGGTACAGCCATGCCCGGCTTCTCCATGAATGGCCGCGAGATCTGGCAAATCGTCTCGTTCCTGCGCGGTCTGACAGTCAGCGGCTCGGCCGGGATCAGCGGTGACGCGCGCGCCGGCCAGCAGCACTTTGAAACCAACCGTTGCATGAACTGCCATTGGCTCAACGGCGCCGGAGCGCCGCGCGGGCTTGACTTATCCGCCATCGGCGTCCGGCTGACCGCAGGCGAGATTCGAACCGCCATTACCGACCCCAGCACCGAGGTCGCGCCCGAATACTGGATCTGGCAGGCCACGACGAAGGACGGGAAAGCGCTGAGCGGCCATCGATTCAACGAAGACACTTTTTCGCTCCAAATTCTCGACAACACCGGCCGTCTCCGTTCCGTGAACAAAGCAGATCTCCGCGAACAGTCGCTAGACCCCAGTTCCCCCATGCCCTCCTTTCGCGCCAAGCTGAACGACCGGCAACTCAACGATCTCGTCGCTTTCCTCGCCACCCTGCAAGGAGCCGCGAAATGAAATCCGCTATTTTCCTTCTCGCCTTCACCGTCTTCGCGCAGGACGCCAACTGGACCACCTATCACGGTAGCTACTCAAGCACCCACCACAGCGGGCTGACGCAAATCACGCCGGTGAACGCGAAGAATCTCGAGTTGAAATGGACATTTCAGGCCCAGTCGCTCGAAAAGTTTGAAGTCACGCCGCTAGTCGTCGACGGCGTGATGTACATTACTGAGGCCCCCAATACGGTCGTCGCCATCGACGCCGCGACGGGCCGTGAGTTCTGGATCTACGAACACAAGAACCCCGAAGTCACCTATCCGTGCTGCGGCAAAATCAACCGCGGCCTTGCCATTCGCGAGAACACGCTCTATATGGGCACGCTCGATGGCAAGCTGGTCGCCATCGACGCCATTACCGGGCAACTCCGCTGGGAGAAGGTTGTCGTCGATTACAAAGAGGGCTACGCGCTATCGCACGCGCCGTTGATCATCAAGGACACAGTCCTGATGGGAACGGCGGGCGGCGAACTCGGGATCCGGGGTTTCCTGGCGGCGTTCGACGCCAAGACCGGCAAGGAGATCTGGCGTTTCAAAACTATCCCCGAACCCGGCGAGCCCGGCCACGAAACATGGAAAAACGATGCCTGGAAACATGGCGGCGGACCCATCTGGCTTACCGGTTCGTACGATCCCGCGCTGAATCTCACCTACTGGGGTGTTGGCAACCCGGGACCGGATTGGAACGCCCGAGTGAGGCCCGGCGACAACCTGTATACAAGCTCCGTGATCGCCCTCGACGCCGACACCGGAAAGTTGAAATGGCACTTCCAGTTCACGCCGCACGACCAGTGGGATTGGGACTCGGTGCAGACCCCGGTACTCGTCGATCGTGAATGGCGGGGCAGACAGCGCAAGCTGCTCCTATGGGCAAATCGCAATGGCTTTTTCTATCTCTTAGACCGCGCGACGGGCGAGTTTCTGCAGGGGACGCCGTTCACAAAATTGGACTGGGCCTCGGGCCTCGACGACAAAGGCCGCCCAATGTTGAATCCCGGCAAGAGTCCAAGCCCGCAGGGTACCGAGATCTATCCCGGAGTGCAGGGCGGAACAAACTGGTTCGCGCCTTCCTACAGCCCGAAAACGGACCTGTTTTATTTGAACGTCTGGGACGACTATTCCAGCCTCTACTTCGCCTGGGATCAGGAGTACGAGCGGGGCAAGTGGTACGCCGGAGGCGGCATTAAAGCGGCGGTGCAATCGGTGCGCCGGGACCGGTTGGCGCGGCGCGATCCGAAGTCGGGCTATGGCGCCGTTCGCGCTTTGAACCCTTCTACGGGCGCCAAGGTTTGGGAGTACAAGATGACCGATGTGAGCGAGGGCGGCATCGTCACCACGGCAAGCAACGTGCTATTCTCCGGCAACCGCGAAGGCCACTTCTTCGCGCTCGACGCCACCAGCGGCAAGCTGCTTTGGAACATCTACCTGGGCGGCCAAACGGCTGCTTCGCCGATGACGTACCTGGTCAACGGGAAGCAGCGCGTAACAATCGCCGTTGGCCACACGCTGTATACGTTTGGGCTGCGGGAGTAGCTGGAGCATTTTCGTCCGGAGTCGTGCTGCCGTCATCTCTAGTTGGTCGGCGGCGGAGTATAATGGCGACATGAACCTGACGATCGAGTTGGATCGCGAGGACGATGGACGGTGGATAGCGGAAGCCGCCGAACTTCCCGGAGTGATGTGTTACGGCGAGACCCGCGACGAGGCAATCAGCAACACCGGGCGGCTTGCGATCGAAGTGATCGCCGACCGCATTCTACACGGTGAACTTCCCTCCTCTTCCCTCGCTGTTTCTTTTGCGATTCCCGATGAGCAACTGGCCAGCCACTAAGGCGAGGCGCGTTTTGGCCGCTCTTGATATATTAGGGTGACGCGTCGAACGTCAGCACGGATCGCACCGGTTCCTTGTTCGGCCGGGCTGGCCCGCCTACGAGTTTGCCTTTCACGATCAAGCCGAAATCGGCCCGCGGATGATGGCGCGAATCGCCAAACACACCGGGCTCCAGCGGGAAGACATCTGAGTCAAGATCCGGGGCTATCGGATGTGCCTGTCGAGCCTCCGGCCTCCGCTGCGCTCACAAGTAAAATCAGCTCTATTCATTCTTCTTGACAGGCGCGCGGAACGACCGTTCCACCATATCGTTGACATCGGTCGAAACCGCGTGATCGCGCCACAACCAGCGCATCATTTCCGGGATCATCGCGCCGCCCTGCTTTTGGCCGTGGCGGCCAATGCCCCAGGCGTAGTTGACGTCGTAGCCCTTGGCGGTCAACGCCTTCATTAGACGCACGTTTTGAAAGAACCAGTCGCGATCCCCGTTATATGCCCCGTCGGGGCGTTGCCCGCGGTTGTCGTTACGGCCATCGACCAAAAACACGCGAAGCGGCTTTTTCTCGGAACTGGCGACGAGGCCGGCATACTTGTGCCCGCCGCGCAGGTCGACGAAGCTGCCGACGATGCTGAGTACTTTGCGGAACTGATCCGGCCGAAACCAGGCGACGGTAAACGCGGCAATAGCGCCAGAACTGGCCCCGGCCAACCCGCGCTGTTCCGGGTCCTTCGAGATGTTGTATTCCTTGTTCAATACCGGCATTAACTCGTCGACAATCACGCGCGGATATTTGTCGTCGATGGTGTTGTACTCGGCCGGCCGGTTGGTGTTTCGATCGCCCCAATCGCGGGGTGTGGCCTCGGGCTGATCGGGCCGGCGGCCAGGACTGATGAAGACGGCGATCATCACCGGAATCTCGCGGCGATAGATTAGGTTGTCGAACACGTTCTGCACACGGGCATCGCCTTCCGGCGCCATCATGGCCGGGCCGTCCTGCCAGATCATCAGGCTGGCGGGAATGGCCGGGTCGTACTGCGCGGGGACGTAGACGGAGTACGTGTGCGATGTCCCCGGGAAGGCGTCGCTAGGCAGGTTGAAAGGGCCTTTGATGACGCCTTTCGGAACGCCTTCCTGCGCGAGTGAATCCGGTCCCAGCTTGTAATGGATGTCGGTGTTGACGGCAGGCGCGGGCACGGGCGGCTGCGCGAAGGCGACGCCGGCGGCAACGAAAAGAGTGGCGAATGGAATCGCTCTGATCACCGCGCCACGATATCACAGCAATGCACTACCGCGGCGCCTGGACTTGGACTACGGCGCCGCTGTCACCTCAAAATCGATCCACTGCGAAACCTGTTTCTTTCGATTGTTGTTGTTTGTGACCACAACTGCTGGCGATGGGACGTTTCCCCGTGTGGAGAGCAAGACGAAAAACCGGGTCTGCGGGTGCAGGCCCGTGAAGATTACTACGCAATTCGAAGATGAATACCGCTACAACAGGCGTTCGCCGGTAGCGGCATCAAAGAGCCACGAGGACTTTGGCGGGAGGGTGAGTTCCAGCGTTTTTCCGTTGCGGAATGCGAGGCGGCGCTGGCCGCCACCCTTCGTGTGGACGAGAACAACGCCGCCGCCGGCGTGGATGATTTCGCCGCCGTCGATATAGAGGTGCGCGCCGGCGGCCTGGAAAATCTTGCGCCAGTCCGTCATTTGGATCGGCGGGTCGGCGGCAAACCAGGTGTTGCCGTATTGGGTGAGTGTCCGCTGTGCCGGCGGAAGCGGGATGCCGGTGACTTCGCGCGAGAATTCGATGTTGAAGGTGAGCCCGTCGGTATAGGCGGGGAAGCCTTGAAAGACCACGTGGCGATTGGCGCCGCGGACCCGCTCACGGACGTACTTGCGCTGCGCGGCGGTCATAAGCCAGGTGTTAGCGAAAACGACAACCTTGAACCTGGCCAGGTCTACTTTTTCGAGATCGCGGAGATGGATGGTTTCAACGGCCGCGCCGCTGCGCCACGCTTCGCCCATGGTGCGATTGACGGCGAGAGGGTCCGTGATGGGGTCCGCCCCTTGGATGCTGCCCGTATAGTAAAAGACCTCGGTGTCGAAGACGAATAGGACATCGCCGGCGGGCTCATACTCGCGTTGGTGATAGCGTTCGAGGATGTCCTTCAACTTCTTGATATCGGCCATGAGACGAGTGTCGGCCCACCAGCCGGATTGATTGCCGGGGCCGAAGTCGTAATACCAAAGCCCGGCGCCGCGAGTGAAGCTTTCGAGCACGTTACGGCGGATAAGGGCATAGTCGGCATCGAGATCGGTGAGTTGATAGGCGGTGTCGACATTGTTCAGCCACTTCCACGATGGCGTCTGGTCCATCTCATCAAGGAAAAGTTTGCCGTTTAAACGGATGGTCTCGATAAGGGCGCGGGTGACGCCGCTGCCGCCGATATCGCGGTAGAGCGTGCCGTAAGCTTGGGGCGCGCTGAGGTAATCGACATGAGGGGACCGCAGGACTTTGTGGAGTTCGAGATGGCCGCCGGTGGCCTGGCGATCGAACATGGAGAAAAAGTAGCCGTAGAAGGTTCCGGTGAGGATGGGCGCGGGCCAGTTTTTCTTGACGACGGCGCAGAGATCGACGATGCGATCGGCGACAAGTTCCTGCTGGCAGCGGTAGTAGTCGATGACGGCTTCGCGCTTCTTTGGGTGGCGGAAGATGCCCTGGTCGAGTGCCTTGCGCTCTTCGGTGGATGGGACTTTTTCGACTGACCGGCCGAGCTTCCGGCGGTACTCGGCATAGCGGTCTTGCATCGGCTGGCTGAGGTCGGGTTCGTTGCGCATGAAGCCCCAGTAGTGCCATTCGCCATAGACCCCGCAGGCGACATGGAGACCGGCGAGGGCTTTCGCTTCCGGCACTCTTGCCAGGGCTTTCAGGAGTTCGGCGGTTTTGTCGCGGGCTGCTTGCATCCACTTTTCCGAGGCGAGGCTGGCCCTGGGCGAGCGGCGCAAATCGTCTTGAATGTAACGGACGGGGACGGTTCGTTCGGGCTTTTCAAAGTCGCCATTAGCGTAACGCGTGAGTTCACCGGGGTTCTGTTCCTTCCACCATTCGGGCATGTTTACGTGCCAGCGGAGCACGACGACGCCATCGGGACATACGTCGAGAATGCCGCGGATCTGGCGGCGGGCGAGGCCGGCGGAGAGCGGACCGGGCTTGGGCCAGCAGTCGGACAGGAAGAGGTCGAGTTGGAAGAGCTTGAAGCCGGCATCGACGAATTGGTTAATACTTTGGCGGGGGCCTTCTTCGAAGGAGAAGCGGCCGCCGGGGCAATCGGTGAGGGAGTAGAAACAGGCGTAGGCGGGCTGATCGCGAATGAAAAGCGTTGGCTTGCCGCGCCAGAGGCGGATTTGGGCGCTGGCGGATTTTGGAGCGGGCGCGGCAGCGGCGGCCACGGCGGTGTGCAGAAATGTACGGCGCTGCAAAGTAAGGTCCATGGGTAATAGGATATGAGAACATGCCGACTCCATCCCGCCGGGAATTCTTGAAGCTGACCGCCGCGCCTTTGTTGGCGCAGAGTGCCACGCGGCCGAACGTGATTGTCATCCTGACCGACGATCAGGGTTATGGCGATTTTTCGTGCCATGGAAATCCGGTATTGAAGACGCCGAACATGGATGCGATTCACAGTGAAAGCGTGCGGTTTGTCGATTTTCATTCGGCGCCGATGTGTACGCCTACGCGCGGCCAGTTGATGACTGGCGTGGATGCGTTGAAGAATCGGGCGACGTCGGTGACGGCGGGGCGCGCGGTGTTGCGGCGGGATCTGCCCACGATGGCCGACGTGTTCCGGCAGAACGGCTACCGGACCGGCATTTTCGGCAAGTGGCATTTGGGCGACAACTATCCATATCGACCCATGGATAGGGGCTTCGACGAGGCCCGGTATCATTTGGGATTTGGGATATCCTCGGCGCCGGAGTTCAGCAACGACTACTTCAACGGGCGGCACCGGCATAACGGCGTGGTGAAGAGGTTCGATGGGTATTGCGCCGATTTTTGGTTCCGCGAAGCGATGGGATGGATGAAACAGAAACAGGGGCCGTTCTTCTGCTACATTCCAACGAATACTCCGCACGGGCCGGCGTGGGTGGATGCGAAGTACGCAGCCCCTTATGACAAGCCGATGCTGCCCAAAGATTTCTTCGGGATGATTGCGAATTTGGACGAGAATCTGGGGAAGCTCGATGCGTTCTTGCGCCAGGAGAATTTACGGGAGAACACGATCGTCGTGTTCCTGACGGACAATGGCGCGACGGCTGGCTACAACGTTTTCAACGCGGGGATGCGCGGGCGGAAGACGCAGTATTACGAGGGCGGGCATCGGGTGCCGTGCTTCGTGCGGTGGCCGAAGGGGGGGCTGCGGAAGCCGTCCGATTCCCGCGTGCCCGCGCAAATGCAGGATATTTTGCCGACATTGATCGATCTGTGCGCGTTGAAGAAGCCTGCTGCCGCGGCCTTCGATGGCCGTAGCCTGGCGCCGATCTTAACGGGCAAAGCGGAGAACATGGAAGACCGGATGCTGATCGTCCAATACGGCCAGATTCCTAAAAAGTTTGAGGCGACGGTGATTTGGGGCAAGTGGCGGTTGGTGAATGGGACGGAACTGTACGATTTGCACGCCGATCCCGAGCAGGAACGGGACGTGGCGGCTTCCTCGGCGGATGTGTTGGCGCGGATGCGGGCGCACTACGAGAAGTGGTGGGCGCCGATTGAACCGACGCTGCGGGATTTCCTGCCTCTGTCGATTGGGGCGCCGCAGGAGAATCCGGTGGTGCTTTGTTCGAGCGATTGGGAGGAAGTGTATGCGGACAATCCGGGCCATGTTTCGAACGCCGCGGGTGGGCCGCGGGGCGGGCCGTGGAATGTGTTTGTCGAGCGCGGCGGAGAGTATGAGATTCAACTATCACGGTGGCCGCCGGATTTGAATTTGCCGCTGACGGCGGGGCGCGAGGCGCAGAAGATGACGGTGGGCCAGTTGCCCGTGGGCAAGGCGGTTCCGATTGCGGGGGCGCGGTTAACGGTGGCGGGGCAGAAGTTTTCGGCGGCGACGAAGGCTTCTGATACGTCTGCTGTATTCCGCATGAAGTTGGCGGCGAAGACGAAGACGAAACTGCAAGGATGGTTTGTGGACGCGCAGGGCGTGGATGCTTGCGGGGCTTTCTATGCGGAGGTGAGGTTTACAGGGTAGAGTTGAGAGCGCGGATGCGGACAAACTGCGGCAGGATTTCCGGCTCTTCTTTCAATTCCGCGAGCGGGGTGAGTTGCTCTTCGACGTAGCGCCAGTCAAGCGTTTTGTCGTGGCGTACCGCAATGCCTTCCGCGTCCCGGATGTCGATAGCGCGCGAGGCGAACAACTTCATCACCATCAGGTCCTCGGCGGAACAGGTGCGGAGTTCGAGCCCCGGCGAGAACTCGAAGAGCGAAGCCTGTTGGACCACGAGATGTTCGAATGGCAGCGCACCTAGGGAGATGTCGATGCCGATGCCGCTTGGCGAATTTAGGAGGAGGACTCTTGACCGGAGGGCGAATTGAGCGACGTTGGCATTGCGCGGGGCATAGTGCCGCGAGAAGGGCATTGATGAAAGGGGTTTCGTCGCCAAAGCCGGTTAACAGCGTAAGATCAACATCGCGAGTGACGCGGGCTTGGCTCCATCGCTGCGCCGCGATTCCACCAATGAAACAGGAACGCCAGCCGTAATTGTCGAAGAAGTCTTGCAGTTCAAGGGCAGTCTTGAAAATCGTAATCATCGCCGCAGTTTCGCCAAATGGCGCTGCATCACAACTAACCCCGACGACTCGTCCGGCGGATCGGTGCGCGCGCGTGGTCGAACGCGGGGGCCAGCAGCCGCAGCGACAGCAAATTGTCCTCCTCTCGCACCTCGCGCAGACGAATTTTCTCCAACTCCGGCCCGTACTCCTTCCAAGTCTGGACCCATCGCAGCATCATCTCTTTCTCGGTCATATATTCATTATCGCTCCGCGTAGCTCTCCGCGCGCTGCAAGCCCTCATGTACCAGCATTTTCAGCAGCGTCTGGTATCCAATTCCTTTCCGAGCGGCGATTTCCCGCGCCTTGGCGAGATCCAGCGCGGGCAACCGGAGAGCGATTTGCACACTGGTCGTCCCCGCCAACATCGACACCAGCTTTGAGCCTTCGCTCCCCTTTGGACTTCGGACAGCCGATTGCCCTTTAAGGAATGTTCGGCCCGCGGTTCTGGCCCACCACTTTGCTTCGTCCCGTTCGCTCTTGAATTTTGGCATGACTGATTTCTTCACTTTTCGGTTCTCCATTCTTACCCCTCCCGCAGACGGCGTTCGATATAATCGCGCTTCTGGCCAGCGTCCAAATCGTCCGCCGTGATCACGCGAATTCTGTTGGCCCGCTCCGTGAGAACCACTGCTAGCATTCGAAGTTTGGCAGTCTCTCCGTAATAGACGTAGCGGGATTCTCCGTCAGCATCCTGCTCGTAGATCAAAATCGGGCTGATCGACAGGACCTGCTCTACCTCAACTGCGCTGACGCGATGCGCCTTGATCTTTTTCAGGTTGTGCGGATCCCAGTCGAACACCAGACTCTATTGTATATGCAATGCATGACATCAAGGAAACGACAAGGAATTTTGGCCGCCTCCTAGATTCGTGCGGTGAAGTGGGCGGTCCTCCTTCACAGATGCCTATCTGGAGCGCCCACGCCATCGACGCAGTCGGCGGCGGGGCCCCGCAAAGCTCGCAGTTGAGCGAGCGACTACACACTCCTCGCATCCGGGTGCTTCCACGGCGCCCGATACGGTCGCGCGAGCAGCCGATTGGCTTCATCATCACCAACGACACGCTGCTTCGCCGAATCCCACTTCAGGCTCCGGCCCAGTTTCTGCGACATGTTCGCGAGTATGCACGACGCCGTTGAAATGTGGCCCTGCTCGATATCGGCGACGGGCTTCGATCTGGTTTCAATCGCGGCCAGCAGATCGCGCATGTGGCCGCGAATAGCCGGTGCAACGTGCTTTTCCAGTTCCGCTTCCGTCTTGTCCTCGGGGTACTCTTCGAGTTCGTACTTCACGTCCTTGTGGATCGATTCGCCCTTGCCAAGCGGTGCGAAATCGTAGCTCATGACGCTCGCTTTCAACGTACCCTTTTCACCATAGAACGTCGCGCCCCAAGGATACTTAGTATCCGGCGCCTGCCCCCAACTGCGGTGCGTCCAGACTACTTTCACGCCGCCGAAATCGAAGGTCGCCTCCTGCGTATCGGTGATGTTCGCTTTGCTGGCTTTGTCGACGAGAATGCCGCCGTTGGACGAAACACTCAGAGGCCAGCCCAGCGCCATCATCCAACGAACCATATCGAGCATGTGGACGCACATATCGCCGACAATGCCGTTGCCGTATTCCATGAACGCGCGCCAACGGCGTGGATGCACCAGCGGATTGTAAGGGCGCATGGGCGCGGGTCCGGTCCACATTTCATAATCCAGATTTTCAGGCGGCGGCGCGTCGGGCGGGTTCTCCTTCGCGCGCATGTGGTAGTAGCAATACGTCTCGACGTAAGCAATTCTGCCGAGCGCGCCGGAGTCGATGAACCGCTTCTTGGCTTCGATCAAATGTGGCGTGCTGCGCCGCTGCGTGCCGATCTGCACTACACGCCCATACTTACGAGCGGCGGCGACCATGGCTTGCCCTTCGACGATGTCAACGCTGATGGGCTTCTGCACGTACATGTCGCACCCGGCCTTCGCGGCTTCAATCATGGCGAGGGCGTGCCAGTGATCGGGCGTGGCGATCAGGCAGATGTCGAGATCCTTCTGCCGCAGCATCTCGCGGTAATCGCCGTAAGTGCGCGGTATCTTCTTTGAGACTTGGCGCTGGGAGACCAACTCCGCCGCGGCGGCCAGCATTTTCTTATCGACGTCGCAGAGCGAGACGACCTCCACCGGCGCGACTTGGATGAGCCGCAGGAGATCGGACTTCCCGTACCAGCCAGCGCCGATGAGGCCGACGCGCTTCGGTTTACCGCCGGTCTGGGCGAAGAGGCTTGCGCCTGTCGAGGAGAGAAAGAGTCGGCGATCCATCGACCCTAGTGTATTTTAACGGCGGCCGTATAGAGCGGCGACGCCGCCGGCGATCAAGAGCAGCGGCCACAACTTGCCGAAGCCCCACTCCGGCACAAATTGGTTGACCAGAAAAATGACGCCGACGAGAATCATCATCAACGGGCCTGCCAGGCTCCGATCCTGACCAATTTGCTCCGTGTTCATACCTACTGATACGCACACCGTTCGCGTAAAGTTCCGTTAGCGAAAGGCTTCGTCGAGTTCGACCCGGTAGCCGGTGACCAGGCGATTCGTCTCGTTCGCCATGCCGGTGACAGCCATCATTTCACCGAACATCTCCGGTGTCATTCCTTTCTTGACCGCGGCGGCCGTGTGGGAGGCGATGCAGTATTCGCAGCCGTTGGTGACGCTGACGGCGATGTAGATCAACTCCTTGGTTAGGGGGTCGAGCGCGCCGGTCGCCATGATCTGCTGGATGCTCTCCCAGGTCCGGCGGAGCGTGGCCGGGTCATTGGCGAGCGTCTTCCAGAAGTTGTTGACGCTATCGACTTTGCGGACGGCCATGATGTCATCGAACACGGCCCGCACGGCGGGCGAAGCGTCGGCATACTCAATCGGTTTTGCGTAAGGCATGGCCGCTATTATGGCGCGGAAAGGACTTCGCGGTACCAGGCGGCCAGGAACCGGGCGGCTTCATTCTTGTGCGGTTGCACGTAGTCTTGGAAGTGCTCGTTCGATCCGAGAACGGGGCGGAGCGTGGACCAGAATTCTTCCCAATCGAGATGCTCGCCGCCACCAAGCAGTTTCAGGTTCAAGGCGCGGAGGAACGCATCGTTAACAGCGGTCGTGCCGATGCCACGCGTGGCGATCATCTGTGCGCGGCGGCAACGGGTGACGACGTCCTCAACATTAGCCATGCCGTGGCAACTGCCCAGAAAAACCAGGCGGGCTTCGTTCTTCAGATATTTGCGGGTGGTTTCGAAATGATGGTCGTGGCCGCGATGGACGATGACGGTGGGCGGGTCTTTAATGGCGCTCGTCACGGCGTCCTGGCGGGCGCGAACAACCGCCGCGTCGGGGAAGTTAGCGGGGATCTGAAGATCAACGGGGATGTTGGCGAAGATTTCGATGCGCCGATTGCCGGCGGCGCGGCCCGTGACGTGGACAATGTCCGCGGTTCGTTCAATGGTCCAGTTGCCGTCATTGGCATAGTGACGGAGGAAACTGTCGAAGGATTCGACGCCGTCGTCGTCATTGTGGAAAACGTAGCGCTGGATGCAGACGCCATTTGGAAAGAGGCCGGGTATCGCGAGTGTCGTCTCCCGCGGTTGGCGCTGGGCGCGGAGAAGGCGGCCGAGGGTGGTTGACGGCAACGCGTCTTCAACGCCCGCGGGTGCGACGGCAAGGATGGACGCCGCTTTCACGGCCTCAGCAAGCGGATCTTCAGCGTCATCAATACCGGTGAGCGCGAGGCGGATGACTGCGGCGGGAACTTTCAGCGGCGCGCCCGTTTCCGCCAACAGCGCCAGGGCGCCTCGTAGCGTGACGGGATCGCCGGGCGATTCCCAAGAAAAATTCCGCAACAATTGGAGGGCCGTGTCGCGCTCGTCTTCCGTACGGGCGCTGGCGGCCAGCCGCAGAATTTCGGCGGCCGGCAGAGCATCGGCGGCGGAAGGATTCTGGCGGATTTTGAGCAGCAGCAGATCGGCTTCGGGCATGGCGGCGGCTTGCTGGGCGGCGGCGCGGATGGCGGGACCGTAAGGCAGATCGATGTACTGGCGAACGTCGCGACGCGCGGCGGAGGAATGGCGGGCGGCAGTGGCAATAAGGAATTGTTTGGTGATCTCGGGCTGGTCGCGCACGGTGAAAGAAGCGACGTCCAGCGCCTGCGCGAAGTGTACGGCGGGGAGCCAACGGGAACGGACAACTTGGGGCAACAGCGCGGCGGCATGGTTGGGCTGGGTGCGGCTCATGGCAAGGAAGGCGTCACGGCGGACGCGGTCGCGCAGCAGCGGGTCGCGAATCAACGACGCTTTTTCGAATGCCAGGCGCGGAGCGATTTCCATAAGATGCCGCGCCTGTTCGAGGGTCGCCGCCTGATCGGCAATGGCGGGCGCGGGGGGCAAGGGAGGCATACCTCTTCCATTGTGTGATACCTTCACCTTCGTCGTGCTTAATAAGAAAACACTAGAAAAATTCCGCGTTGTCCCCGGTAAGAAATTTCGCCTGAAGGATTTCGATCCCGCCTGGCGCGGCGATGGAGAATTGAAGGAACTTTCCGACAAAGAATTGAAGGCGTCAGCCCAAAAGGTACTGGAGACGAATCTACAGGAACTCGCGAAGGAGCAGGCGCAATTGTATGCGGATGACCGGTGGTCCGTGCTGGTTGTGCTGCAGGCGTTGGACGCGGCGGGCAAGGACGGTGTGGTGAAGCACGTCGCCTCGGGACTGAATCCGCAGGGTTGCGACGTGTATACCTTCAAGTCGCCGTCGTCAGAGGAACTCGATCATTCCTACCTTTGGCGGATCATGCGGGTGAGTCCGGCGCGCGGGAAAATCACGATTTTTAACCGGTCCCACTATGAGGAAGTCCTGGTGGTAAAGGTGCATCCGGAGTACTTGCAGAAGCAGAAGTTGCCGGACGCTCTGGTTACCAAAAAGATTTGGGAAGAGCGCTATGAGGACATCAACAATTTTGAACGCCACTTGTCGCGGAACGGCACTATCATCCTAAAGTTCTTCTTATATGTCTCGAAGGACGAACAGAAGAAGCGGCTTTTGGACAGGCTGGATAATCCGGAGAAGAACTGGAAATTCGAAGCCCAGGACTTAAACGAACGCAATTTCTGGGACGACTACTTGCGGGCTTATGAGGACGCGCTGTCGGCCACGAGTACCAAGTGGGCGCCGTGGTACGTCATCCCATCGGACAACAAAGCAGTGGCGCGGATTCTGGTCTCAACCATCCTGACCAAAGCTATTTCCGACCTGGGCGTTAACTTTCCCGTGGTTTCGAAGGAAGAACGGCTGGCGCTGGCGGAGGCCCGCAAACGGCTGGAATCGGAGTAGGCAGTCACTCCGGCTGCGGCAGGCCGAGCAGGCAGCGCAGCGTATCGCGAGCGATCAGAAGCTCTTCGTTGGTGGGGATCACCCAGATTTGTACGGGGGAGTCCGGTAAGCTGATACGGGATTCCGTAGCGATAGCAAGATCGTTGGCGGCCTCGTCAATCTTGATGCCGAGGCCGTCGAGGTCCGTGCATATCTGGGCGCGGATGGGGGCGGCGTTTTCGCCGATACCGCCAGTGAAAACAATGGCGTGGGCGCCGTTCAAGGCGGCAAGGTATGAGCCGATATACTTCTTGACGCGGTAACAAAAGACGTCGATGGCCATGGCGGCGCGCGTGTCGCCTTTGCCGCGGAATTCGAGCAGCAGCCGCATATCGGCGGAGAGGCCGGAGAGGCCGTATAAGCCGCTTTTGCGATTCAACAGTGTTTCCATTTCCGATGGCCCCTCGCCGGTCATCGCCATCATGTGGAGGACAAGAGAAGGATCGATATCGCCGCAACGGGTTCCCATGACGAGGCCTTCAAGAGGAGTGAAACCCATTGAGGTATCGATAGAGCGGCCGTAGTTCACGGCGCACATTGAGGAACCATTGCCGAGGTGGCAACTGATGACCTTGAACTGATCTTTCGGCTTGCCCTGGATCTGGGCGTAGCGCCAGGCGATATAGCGATGGGAGACGCCGTGGAAGCCGTAGCGGCGATAGTGGTCCTGCGCATAGTGGCTGTAGGGAATGCCGTAAAGATAGGCTTCCTGGGGCAGTGTCTGATGGAAGGAAGTATCAAAGACAGCGACATGGCGGGCGTCGGGCAGGAGGGCGCGGGATGCCCGGAATCCGCGAATGTTGTGGGGGTTATGCAGGGGAGCGAGATCGTAGAGATCCTCGATCCGCTCAACTGCGTCCTCTGTGATTACAACGGGTTCATGAAAAGTCTCGCCGCCGTGGACAACACGGTGACCGACGGCTTCAATGGGGCCATATGGCTCGATGACCTCAATCACAGCCTTGAGAGCCTCGTCCATGTTCGCTACGGGACGGGTGGCGCGGGAACGGCGTCCGTCGGCGGTAACGGAGACAATCGCATCTCGCGAGCCGATGCGCTCGACGATGGCTTTGGCAAGAACGCGATCCTGCGCCGCGGCGATCTGTTCCGGGCTGGTTTCAAAAACCTGAGCCTTCAGTGAGGAGCTGCCGCAATTCAATACAAGTATCTTCATGACACAATTTGAGTTTACGATGCGTGCCATTCTCTATTTGCTTTTGACATTGTTGGCCTGGAGCCAGCCGGCCGTCGAAGATCTGTTCACTGCCGGTGAACAGGGCTATACGACGTTTCGGATTCCCGGGCTATTGGCGCAAGGCAACACGGTGCTGGCGTATGCCGAGGCGCGGCGCGACGGATTCGGCGATTGGGCGGATATCGACATCGTCCTGCGCCGCTCAACCAACGGCGGCAAGACCTGGGAACCGCTGCGCTTGTTGATCGACTCCGGCAAGGATACGGTGAACAATCCTGTAATGATTGCCGGCAGGAAGGCGGGCGAGATCCACTTTTTGTACTGCGTGAACTACGCCAAGGCTTACTACCGGCGCAGCGACGATGGCGGGCGCACCTTCAACGCGGCGCGCGAAATCACCGGCGCGTTCGAAACGCTGCGCGGGCAATACGACTGGAACGTGATCGCCACCGGGCCCGGCCACGGCATTCGTCTGCGCAACGGACGGCTGCTGGTGGCCGTATGGCTTTCCACCGGCGGTAGAAAGCATCGTCCGTCGCGGGTGAGTACGATCTACAGCGATGACAACGGCGCCAACTGGAAGGCCGGCGAACTGGTTCCCGATACGCTGCCGAATCCCAGTGAGACTTACGCGGTCGAAAGGCGCGATGGCGGCGTGATGCTCAATATTCGCAACGAATCGCCGGAGCATCGGCGCGCGATCAGCGTGAGCGCCAATGGCGCCACTGGCTGGTCCGCGCCCCGGTTCCACGCGCAACTGGTGGAGCCCGTTTGCATGGCTTCGCTGATTCGCCATCCGAAAGGCGGCCTATTGTTTTCGAACCCCGATAATCTGGAAGCCGCTTATGTGGACGCGGCCAAGACCGTCAATCGAGACCGTAAGAATCTGACTGTGCAATGGTCCGGGGACGATGGCGAAACGTGGACGGCGAAGCGGGTATTGGAACCCGGCCTTTCCGGCTACTCAGACTTGGCCGTGACAAAGGACGGAACGATTCTCTGCCTCTATGAACGCGGCGGTTTGGACAAGAACATCTTCCGCACCGGGCGGCTGACGGTGGCTCGATTTTCCTTGGATTGGGTGCGGGCGACGATGCGTTGAAGCGAAACTAATTCGGCCGGCCGAAGCCGCCGCCACTCGCCGGGGGCCAAGCCGTCGAGGGTCAGATTCTCCATGGACCAGCGGATGAGGCGGAGCGTGGGAAGTCCGGCCGCGGCGGTCATCCGGCGCACTTGCCGGTTGCGGCCTTCGGTGAGGGTGATCTCCAGCCATGCTGTGGGAATGGAGGCGCGCACGCGGATGGGCGGCACGCGCGGCGGAATCTCTGGCTCCGGTATGACGCGGGCCTCGGCCGGTTTTGTCCACTCCCCATGCACCAGGACACCCGTTCGCAACGCCGTTAGCGCGGCCTCGTCCGGAACGCCTTCGACCTGCACCCAGTACGTGCGGCGATGCGCGAATTCAGGCTGCAGCAGCGAGAACTTCATCGGCCCGTCGTCGGTGAGCAGCAGCAGTCCTTCGCTGTCGGAATCGAGCCGGCCCGCCGCGTACACACCGGGGGTATCGATGTAGTTCGCTAGCGTTGGGCGGGGCGGAACGCTACGGTCGGTGAATTGGGTCAGGACGCCGAACGGTTTGTTGAAAAGAATGTATCGCACAAAAAAGTAGCGGCGGCACGTTTGCGCCGCCGCCCACCCTTAAGGGTACAGGATTACTTGTTCGGAATGATCAGAACGTCGCCGGGGTGAATGACAGTCTTTTCGTCCTTCAGCTTTCCGGGGTTGGCGGCAATGATCTCGGGATAGCGCGCGCCGTTGCCGAGGTGTTCCTGTGCGATCTTCCACAGCGAGTCGCCGCCAACGACGGTGTAGTGCTTCGCGTCCGGAGCGGGCGCCGGCAAGCTGGAATCAATGCTGATGTCCAGCGTCAGGTCGGCATGCACCGGGTCAACTTCCTTCGTCTTGTTCCAAACTGCGTTCTTCACATCATCATTTGGCGCATCGGCCTTGATGAGCAATTTTTCGCCTTCGATGTGTACGTTATGCAGTTTGCAGTTCTTTGCCTTGGCCAGGTCGATCACGCTCTGATACTTGGCCTTTACAACTTCGAGATCCATGCTTCGCTTCTCCTCGCAATTTTGTAGAGCAACCGGTCCATGCAGTAGAGTCTCGCAACACACGCCGGGTTGCAATACTATGGAAGAAAAGTCTTCCTGGGCGGAGAATCTTTGAAACAGCTAAATTAGTAACGGCATCTCTTGACAGAAGCGCTGTTAGGGAAGAAGCCGGATCAAAGGACTAGCAAAAATGAACCTGACTGAAATGTTAATGAGCTTCGGTGGCGACGCCGTCGTCGGTCAACTGGGCAGCCGCTTCGGCCTGGACGAAAGCCAAACGAAAGCCGCATTGCAACACCTCGTGCCAGCATTGGGAAATGGCTTGCAGCGCAATATCGCGTCCGAAGGCGGCTTGGATGGACTTCTCGGCGCACTATCTTCCGGAAACCACGGCCAATACATCGATAATCCCGAACTGCTCAACGAAGACGAGACAACCGCGACGGGAAACGGCATTCTGGGCCATTTGCTGGGCAGCAAGGATGCCAGCCGGGAAGTAGCGGCCAACGCCAGCGCGCAGACGGGTATCGGCGCCGGCATTTTGAAGCAAATGCTCCCGCTGGTCGCCACCATGGTGATGGGATCGATCAGCAAACGTTCCGACCAGTCCGGATACCTAGCCAGCCCCGGTTCGCCGGCGCAGCCCGAAGGATTCCTCAGCATGTTGACGCCGTTGCTCGACTCCAATCGCGACGGCTCCGTGGCCGACGATGTGCTCGGCATGATCGGCCGTTACATGCGGAACCGGTAGTGAATTATGGGTCTCTTCGGCAATAGCGGCGGGCGGCGCGGGAGCGGTATCAAGCTGCTCCCCGTACTTCTGTTTGCGATCTACGGGGTCTACTACTATTTTTCCAATCAGGAAACGGTGCCCGTCACTGGGCGAACACAGCTAGTGGACATCAGCCGCGACCAGGAAGCGGCGTTAGGCTTGCAGTCTTACCGGCAGATTCTGCGGCAGGAAAATGTCGTCACCACAGGGCAGAACGCGGAGACGATCAAAGCGATTGGCGCCCGGATTAGCGCCGTTACGGAAAGTTCCGGATTTAAGTGGGAATACAATCTGATCGATTCGCCGCAGGTCAATGCGTTCTGTCTGCCAGGCGGTAAAGTGGCGGTTTATTCGGGAATTCTGCCGGTGGCTAAGAATACGGACGGTCTTGCCGCGATTATGGGACACGAAATTGCCCACGCCATTGCGCGCCATGGGGCCGAACGCATGGCGCATCAGAAGCTGGTCCAGATCGGGACGCTCGCGGCGGGCGTTGCCGTTAGCGACATGGATCCGGGCCAGCAGCGCGCGGTGATGGGGGCGCTCGGCGTAGGCGCGCAGTTCGGTTTGCTGCTGCCGTTTTCGCGCGAGCATGAATCGGAAGCCGACTACATGGGCCTCATCTATTTGGCGCGTGCCTGTTTTGACCCCACCGAGGCCCCAAAGCTCTGGGAGCGCATGGGGCAGGCTTCCAGCGGCAAAGGTCCCTCTGAATTCATGTCGACTCATCCGAGCCACGAAACGCGCATTCGCCAGTTCCAACAGTGGATGCCGGAGGCCCTAAAAATTCGTCAGGAGAAATGTGGAGGTTAATACCTTCAGGATCACCAACGCATGATGGATCTATTGCGGATTTCCGCGCTGCGGCGCGGCGCCGACGGTAGCAACGCAGAAGCGCCCAACGCTGCCAACTATGATGAGGCGAAGGCGAATCCGTTTCCAAAGCTACCCGATCCGCTGGTTTTGAAGAACGGGAAAAAGGTGAAGGATGCCGCCGCCTGGTGGAAGCAACGCCGGCCGGAAATTGTTGAGGATTTTGACCGGGAAGTTTAAGGGCGGGCGCCGAAATCGACGCCGAGAGTTACGTGGGAAGTGATGGGCACGACGCAGGAAACGAAGGGCGTTATCGCCGTCGTCACCAGGCAACTTAACGGGCATGTGGACAACTCCTCTTATCCGCAAATCACGGTTGCTATTAAAGTGGCGCTGACGACTCCGGCCAACGCGACGGGCCCGGTGCCAGTGATCATGGAGTTCGGGTTTTTGGGACCAAGCCGGTTCCCCGCCAAGCAGGCGCCGGTTGGGCCAACGTGGCAAGAACAGGTGCTGGCAAAGGGCTGGGGCTACGCGGTGATTTCGCCGGCGAGAATCCAGGCGGACAACGGGCAGGGATTGACGCAAGGAATCATTGGGTTGGTCAACAAAGGCCAGCCGCGCAGGGCCGATGACTGGGGCGCGCTGCGGGGCTGGGGCGCCAGCCGCGAGCTGGATTATTTTGAAACTGACAAAGCCGTGGACGCGAAGCGCGTGGGCTTGGAAGGGCACTCGCGCTATGGCAAGGCGACAGCCGTGGCCATGGCTTATGATTCGCGCTTCGCGGTGGCGTTTATCAGTTCATCCGGAGCGGGTGGCGTAAAGCTGCACCGGCGGAATTGGGGCGATCTGGTGGAGAACGTCGCCGCGCCCAACGAGTATCACTGGATGGCCGGAAACTATATGAAATATGCGGGTCCGTTGACGTGGAACGATCTGCCGGTGGACGCGCATGAACTGGTGGCGCTATGCGCCCCCCGTGCCCGTTTTCATTAGCGCCGGAGCCACCCAAGGAGACGGCTGGGTGGACGAGAAGGGCTGGCGGGCGCCGGGGCCGGGCCTGTCTACAAGTTGCTGGGCAAGACTCCCTCGAACGCCGTTTCGGGCCAACTTCCGGATTGCCGACTAAACGGACAGAATCTCCACGCCGGGCTCGCCGCTTTTTCGCATGGAAGGGGATGTCGATTCGAAGAGTTGCGAATTGCGGCCTAACATTCGAGCTGAGCCGCACGCGAAGGTAAGCGCTGCTCGCCGTAGCGCGTCGGCTCGAGAGAGAGGTTAGACATCAGTGGATGCCGCGGCGCGTTCCGATTGTTGAATTTCCGGCTTCGGCAGCGCCATACGCAGGCTTTCCCGATATTGCTCAGCTGCTGCTTCATGAGTAACTTCTGCCGCGGCGTCATAGTTCGCCCGAATTATGGATTCAATGTCGGCAATATCGGCGCGGAAAAACTCCTTCCGCCCATTGACTTTGTTCAAACGACCGGCGGCAAAACGCAAGTGCAGCTTGGCTTCCAGTGAGGGAGCATTGTCTGAAAAGACCATCGCATGAACATCGAACCAGAAAGGAACCGACGCGTCGCCAAGCTCATCGATGCGTTCCATCGGATCGAGACGGCGAGTCATGCCGATCTTGTAGACGCCCTCACCAAAAGCGCCCACGTTAGAGATTACGTAAACGTAGCCGGCCTTGGCATTCTGCTCGCGATAGTCAATTACCTTCTCTTCGTTATCCAGACTTGCCGTGCTCGCTGCAACCTTGGCAATATTAATCGAAAGCAGTGCGCGCTCCTCCTCGGTCGCCGCTTTCTCCAGCCGCGCATTCAGGTCTCTTAAGGCTGCCGTAAAATGCTTGCGCTCTTTGGCGATTTTCTCCCGCGCGGCACGTATCTCCTGCTCAAGCTTCTGTTGCTCTCGCAACTCTTCGCGTACACTCTTGGCGTGTTCCTTCTCCTCCTGCTTTTTTACTTGAAACTCGTGCGCGAGGTGAAGTTCGTCGAGCTTAAGGTCTAAATAGCGCTCCGACAACTGCACTGTCATGACCCGACCTAGACGATTACATGCGTCGAAGGACTGGCGGATGCGCTTCTCGCCTAATTCGATATTGTCGAACTTTACATTATCGACGCAGTAGTCGCACTCGTTGTTGAACGAGCGAATGACCAATTTCAGCATGTCATTGACTAACTTGCGTCCTTCCGCCTTGCTTCCGTTGACCTGCCAATCCATGTTTCCGGTGGCGGCTTCTCCGCTCTTTATCATTGCCTTCTGGCGATCACGCACTCCATCGAGCCGAGTCTTGTATTCGTGACTCGCGTTGAGTTTGAATTTCGGTACATACAGTGCAAAACTCTCAAGAAGCAGGGCTTCTTCAAAAACCAAAATCTGCCCCTTTAGCTCGGAACTCTGTTGCGTCATAGCTGCTAAGTCTTGCTCTGCACGCTGGATCGTCGCGCGGACCGCCTCAAGCTTGGCGTGCTCCCGCTCGATCAACTTCTGAACTTCAAGCGCCTCCATGGCGTCATACTTCTTTACAAGGGCTTGCATTTCAGCGTAACGCCCTTGCAGTTCCGCTACCTGCTTCTCCGAATCCTGCAGTTGCCGCCGGTACTTCGGGCCGTTCAGATAGTCACTAAGCGCCACCACCTTCCTCCTCGTTGTTGCTTGGATAGTTCCAGCACGCGCGTATCGCAGTCATGGTCGGATGGTAGGCAATCGGCTCGATTCTGATGTCTAAATTCTTGTTTAGGCTGACCTGGATAATACTTACCCTGGTCGGCCTAAGACGGGGATGCCGGCGGCCCGGCGCGGCAACCAAGTTGTTTCTAAACGATTCTACCATATCCCGAAACTTGTCCTCCTGTTTTTTTCAACCGTGGTCCGGCTGCACTAAGCTTCCGCAACGCGGTTATAGATCCTCGGCGTCGGCTGGCCAGGGAACAGAACAACCCCAGTCGTGAGCGCCACGCTGGCCATGGAGTTGCTCATGACATTCCCCGTTTCACTCAAGAACGATGAACCCAGTGGTGTATCACACGCAAGAAGCCCGCCGCACAATGTAAACCGGTGCATGTGCACTCGCGAATTGAGCCCTCGTGATGGTCGCGAACGGGAAGAGTGCAAGGCGTGGCCCGAGGCAGTTTCCTAATCCCTGTTGCCAGTCCTACACGGTCGGGTGCATGGCGACGACCTCATCTGGTCGGCCGCGTTGAGAATTACGGACGGATCACGCGCCATTCGGAAGTTGGAGCCGGAAGTCCCCTTTTGGGAAGTTGCCTCAGTCGGACGTAAAGTCGCCAAACCGGAGAAGTGCTGCTCCCCGAAACAAGGACAGGTAGCACGACGGCTTACCTTAACGCCTATCGGTGCGAGTGGCCCCGCCCCCGCCGGGCTGTCGCCTGTCGCCCTGCGGGCGATGCCAATCGAAAACGGCAAGGAGTTCACCGTCCAGCGAATTCCAGCGGTCGAAGTGGCGCCAATGCCGCAAGTCGCCGTCCCGGCTCCACCGTGTGAGCACGCGGCGCGTTAACGCAGATCCCCCGGCAGCCACTTCCCGCCGCCGGATTCCACCGGTTCAGCCAGCCGCGCGAACACCTCTTCCAACGTGCGCGCCTCGCGCAGCAGCGCCCGGTGTTGCGGCCGCAACAATCCAGCGGTCACGATGCCGTCCAGGAACGTGAATAGCGGGTCATAGAATCCGCTCACATTCCACAACACCACCGGCTTCGCATGAAGACCGAGTTGCGCCCACGTGGCGATTTCAAACGTCTCGTCCAACGTCCCGTAGCCGCCCGGCAGCGAGACGAATCCGCCGGCCAGGTCCGCCATTTGCATCTTGCGTTCATGCATGGCATCCACGGTGCGCAGTTCGCTCAGCCCCCGGTGTGCCGCCTCCTTCTCCACCAACAACGCCGGCATAACGCCCGTCACTTGTCCGCCCGAAGCCAGCACCGCGTCGGCCAGGACGCCCATCATCCCCAGGTGGCTCCCGCCATAAACCAGACGCAGCCCGCGGCGGCCGCTCTCCGTCCCCAACGAAACCGCCGCCGCGCGGAACGCCGGATCGAAACCGGGATTGGAACCGCAATAAACACAGATACTCTCAACCATGATTCGCAGTGTATCCTGGACACCATGATGCTCCGCCGCTCATTCCTCGCCGCCGCCTTGCAGACCGGCCCCCGCAAAACTGAATTGGCCATCGACGGCGAGCGATTCCTGATCGGCAACAAGCTCACCTATCCTGGCCGCCAATGGCGCGGCCACAAGATTGAGGGCCTGTTGATGAACACGCGAATGGTGCTGGGATTTTTTGACGACCAGAATACCGGGACGAGGTCGAACTGGAATTACGCGGATACGAAACAGTGGGACCCGGCTCGCAACACGCGCGAATTCCTAGCCGCCATGCCCGCATGGCGCAAGCACGGCGTGCTGAGTTTCACCCTCAACATGCAGGGCGGAAATCCGCGCGGCTACGCGGGGCAACAGCCCTGGGTGACCGGCGCGTTTACGCCCCGCGGCGAGATCATCCCCGCATTTCTCAACCGCTTGCGCCTGATCCTGGATCGTGCCGACGACCTCGGCATGTCGCCGATGCTGGGCGTTTTCTACTTCGGTCAGGATCAGGTCCTCGAAGACGATAAAGCCATTCGCCGCGCGCTCAAAAACACCGTGGAATTCGTTCTCTCGCGTGAGTATCGCAACGTGACAATCGAAGTGGCGAACGAGAGCAATAATCGCAAGTACGATCACGACGTGCTACGTCCGGACCTGATTCCGCTGCTCATCCGCGATGCGCAGGCGATAACATTTCGACAGCGCCGTCTGCTGGTCGGCACCAGTTTCAACGGCAACACGCTACCGCCGCCGGAGGTCACCCAGATCTCCGATTTCGTCCTGCTCCACGGGAATGGCGTGAAGGATCCGGCGCGCATCGGCGAAATGGTGCGCGCCGTTCGCAAGCAACCCGGCTACAAGCCTAAGCCGATTCTCTTCAACGAAGACGACCATTTCGACTTCGATAAGCCCGTCAACAATTGCACCGCCGCCGTGGCCGAATACGCCTCCTGGGGCATGCTCGATATCGAGGGGTACCAGACGCCGCCGGTGAACTGGGGTATCGATACGGAACGCAAGAAAGGTTTCTTCGGCTTGGTCAAGGAGATCACCGGCTCTTAACGCCAGTTGAGGATAATCTTGCCCGACGCCCCGCTGGCCATCAGTTCAAAGCCCGCCAGGAATTGCGTAAATGGGAAGCGGTGCGTGATCACCGGCTTGATGTCCAAACCCGATTGCAGCATCACTGTCATCTTGTACCAGGTCTCGTACATCTCGCGGCCATAGATGCCCTTAATCGTCAGCATATTGAAGATAACGGTGTTCCAGTCGATCGACATCTCGCCGCCCGCGGGAATCCCCAGCATAGCCACTTTCGCCCCATGCGCGAGGTTCGCCAGCATGTCGCGGAAAGCGCGCGGATTGCCCGACATTTCCATGCCCACGTCGAACCCTTCCTTCATCCCCAGTTCTTTTTGCACGTCGCCGAGTGACCGGTGGCTAACATCGACGGCCAGCGTCACGCCCAGCTTCCGCGCCAACTCCAGGCGATAGGGATTCACATCGGTGATCACGGTATATCGCGCGCCCGCATGTACCGCTACCGCCGCGGCCATGATGCCGATGGGGCCGGCGCCGGTCACCAGCACGTCCTCGCCCAGCAGCGGGAATGAAAGCGCCGTATGTACGGCGTTGCCGAACGGATCGAAGATGCACGCCACGTCCCGGTCGATAGACTCATCGTGATGCCAGACGTTGGTCATGGGCAGCACGATGTAGTTGGCAAAGCATCCGGTGCGGTTTACGCCAACGCCGCTGGTATGCGCGCATAAATGCCGCCGGCCGGCCAGGCAATTGCGGCATAGTCCGCACGTGACGTGGCCCTCGCCGCTCACCAGCATGCCCGCCGTGAAATCGCGCACGTTGATGCCCACGTCCACAATCTCGCCGACGAATTCATGCCCGATCACCATCGGAACCGGAATCGTCTTCGCCGCCCATTCATCCCATTTGTAAATGTGTACATCGGTCCCGCAGATCGACGCCCGGTCCACGCGGATTTTCACATCGTTGATGCCCATTTCGGGGACGGGAACTTCTTCCAGCCAAAGTCCCGGTTTGGCCTCGCGCTTCACCAGCGCTTGCATGGTCGCCATGCTTTTATGGTAATTGCGCAAATTTCATATCGCCGATATGCCGTTCCGGCGGCGTGTGCTGCGCCGCCATGGCCGCGGTCAGTTTTGCCGTCATTGGGGACGTCGCGCCCAGGTCCTTTGTCTCGCCCGGGTCGTCCCGCAAATTGAATACTTGCAGCGCCTCGTCCGGCTTCTCCCGGACAGCCTTCCAATCCCCCATCCGCATCGCCATGCCATATTCCGGCCGGAGTTCCTTTGTCGCCGCGGTCCAGCGATGATCCTCCCAAACCATTGCCCGATCAACCGGCTTGCGCAGCGACTCTAAGACCGACACGCCATCGCCATACGCCGTTGTCTTCCCATCCACGGCGTGCATCACCGTGGCGAACACGTCCGCGAAATAGACCGGCGTGTTCGACACCGCGCCGGCCTTCACCCGTCCCGGCCAGCGCATGACGAATGGCACGCGCAGGCCGCCCTCATACAGCGTCCCTTTCTGCCCGCGAAGCGTGGCGCCGGAGGCCAGTTTCATTGTGCCGAATGTGGCCAAGTCATGCCCTTCGCCGCGCACGCCGCCGTTGTCGCTGGCAAAAATCACCAGCGTGTTTTTCGCCAATCCGAACTCGCGCAGCATCGCCAGCAGTTTTCCGGCATACGTGTCGCCCTGCGTGACCATGGCCGCGTATTTCTTCTCCCCTTCGGGCCAGTCGCGACCTTCATAGGGCCGCACATTCGGCGTCTCAAATCGTCCATGCGGTACCGTGTAGGCGGCGTAGAGAAAGAACGGCTTGGCTTTGTTCGCCCGCAGGAATTCGAACGATTTTTCCGCAATGACATCGGCGCTGTACCGCTTTCCGCCAAGCGGAACTTTCTTGTCGTTCTCCCACAGAAACTCTGGAAAATACGTGTGGGCATGCACTTGATGCAGGTAGCCGAAAAAGGTGTCAAAGCCATGCTTCCACGGCACTCCGGTAGACCCCGCGTCCCCCAGCCCCCACTTGCCGAAGCCGCCGCAGACATAGCCCTGCCCGTGCAGCCAGGAAGCGAACGTTTTGTCAGCCGCGCCAATCGGTGCAGTTCCCGCGTTGGCACGGATCCGCGCGTGTCCGCCGTGCAGGCCCGTCATCAGCACGCACCGCGATGGCGCGCACACAGGGCCGCCTGCGTAGGCCTCCGTCATGCGCGTGCCCCCTCGTGCCAGCGAATCGATGTTCGGCGTCAGAATCTTCTTTTGCCCGTAACACCCCACATCGCCCAGCCCCAAGTCATCCAGCAGGATGAAGACAATGTTCGGCTTCTTCGTCTGCCCTATTGCCGTGCCCGCCGCGCCCGCCGCCAGGAACTCTCTTCGTAGCATCTCCACCAGAGTACCGGATACGACGAAAGGCGCACTGACTCCTGGCGCCTTTCTATCCTCATCACAACAGGCGGCGGAGAAAATCGTTGGCCGCGAATATCGCTATTCTGGCACGTCCCCGACGGCGGCGCAACGGGGTGTCACCCCTTCAGTATCCGCGGTTGATCAGCTTTTTGACCGACGCGACAAGCGGCGGGTACGGATTCAATGGGGTCCCCTTCCACCACTGCTTTAGTGGACCCAGTTCGAAAATGGCCATGTGCAAATGCGGAACGCGAGGGTCCGCGTTGCCGGTCGAACCGACATAGCCAATTACTTCTCCGGAATCTACTTTCATGCCTTCACGCAATCCTTCACGATAGGCGTTCAGGTGCCCGTAGTAGTAACAGAACTGCTCACGCTCGTCGAAGAGATAGATAGTTATTCCGCCGGGCTTGCCTAGCAACAGCTTGCGAATCGTACCGCAAACAACGGCAAGTACCGGACTTCCTCGCGGAGCGAGAATGTCGATCGCTTCATGCTTCGCCTTTCCCCGAGGCTCTTCGAACGTGTCGCGAAGATCCTTCAAAGTGAGGCCGGAGATCGGGAGTGTTAGCGCGAAATCGCCTGCTTGCGGCGTTGCGATCAGCCGCCGAGAGGCGCCGATGGGAAGCAAGATGAATATGCGCCTGTGCATTACTCCTCAAGAATGGCCGGCGTGCCCACCCGAACCATTTTTGCCAGGTCCGCGGCGTCCCAGTTTGTCAAGCGGATACATCCGTACGATTCACTGCGACGAACGGTGCCGGGTTCTGGCGAGCCATGAATGCCGTAGTGCGACTTTGACAAACCGATCCATACCGTACCGGAGGGGTTGTTGGGGCCGGGTGGCAATTGCGCTTTCGGACCGTCTTGCTTGGCATTCCAGAATCGCTCGGGGCTGTAATAGAAAACGGGGTAAGGTTGAACCACGGTGACCTTCCAGGATCCGATAGGAAGGGGATCATGCGGACCGCCGATCGTGGCGGGAAATTGTGCGATGACGCTGCCGTTGGCGGCCAGTGCGGTGACTGTGCGCTTCGACTTCGAAACGACGACTTTGGCCGCGCGGCCGCTGGATTCCCGGTGCAGCCGAGGCACGAGTATGTCTTCCCCTGCAACGTCAAATTTCTTCTTGGGATTTAGCTCCATCAGGAGCGTCGGGGAGAGATGGAACTTCTCCGCGATCCGCTCGTCGGGGAGTTGAAAGCCCATACGCTTCAATTTCGCCTGTTCCTGTAAGTCTTTGGGGATCGTGACGAGCGGCTCACGAAGGTCTAGGAGCGTGATGGTGTAGTACGTGAGAAGGTCTTCCGTGTCGGCGTTAAGCAGGGCCCACAACTCCGCGTCGATGATGCCGGTGGGCTGGAGTTGGCGCCGCTCCTGGAACCCCTTCACGGCGATCTCCAGGTCGGGACCAAACTTGCCGTCGATCTCGCCCGGCGAGAAGTGGGCGCGATCGATCAGGATCTGCGCGCGTATCACCCGCACGCCGGCGGATCCAGGGTTCAGGTTGCCGGCATCCGCGGCGTCGTTTACCCGCTCGAACGCGTCGGCGGGATTCACCGCGCGCGAGCGTTGCTCCGGCCGCGCCTTTCTGTCGGCGGCGATGACCCATTGAGAGGAAGTCAAGACAATCACGGCCGCCAAGGTCATTGAGCGTATTGGGATCATGATTGGTCAAAAGCACACCGAAGGCCAAAGGCTGAAGAGCCGATATCTTGACCGGCGGTTTGGCGGTGCGAGAGATCCTAAATGTGGAACTGGAGATGGTGGAAGAACGGCGTGCCGGGACCCAGTTAAACCGCTAATTCTTTTTCCACGAGTAACCGGCGATCACCATCTGCGTGCCTGAGCCGGCTGGAATCTCGTAAATCAAATGCCTCGTTGTTTGCCCGTTGGCCGCCAGTTCGAGCGTGTTGGCGCTCAACCGATAAGTACCTCGTTTTGAGTTGGCGGACACCGCGCCTCCCGCTGTCGAACGGACTGACCCCACATTCTCAACGGTGTACCTACCATCGCGACTGAACACATAGGTACTCGCCGAGCTTATCCCGCCGTAGGCCTATCCCGACGTATAGCGCCCGTTCAGCTTGGCGTTTGCCGGATAGACCGCCGTGATCTTCTGGCAAGGAATTCCACCGATGTCCCAGTTCCCGGCGGGTTCGGGTTTGTAATCCACGACCCAGGGCTTCCCTTTATTTGGCGTTAGGTTTAACTTGCCGCCCGATACGGTGAACTTGCCTCAATCCCCCGGATACTTCGCGCATCCCTGCTCGAATGCCCTGGCCGTCAGTTCCTCTTTAGGGACGTCATTCAGGTAGCGCCCATCGGGCAGAAAATACATACCAGTGGCGCGGCGCAAAGTTCATGGCAATCACCTGGTATTCAAGGGTAGACGCAGAGTCGGTTCGGCGATTGCGCCTGGAGATCGATTGCGGTTACAGCCAGCACCAGGGCGGGGGCCTATGAACTCGTATTCATCGTGCGAGTCTACAGGATACGGGTAAGAACAACGCTCTTTTTCAGCGACGCACCTGGCGGCGGGCAAAGAGTTACTTGATCACACCGCAGGCGATTCGCGCTCCGGCGTTGCCAGTTGGATCGGATTGGTAGTCGTCCGCCTTTTCGTGAATAACCAAAGAGGTGCCGCCATTCGCAGTAATCGAGTTGGCTCCCGCTTTCAGAGCCACTTTGGTCGCCGTCAGCGTGGCCTGCGCTGTGCCATCCGAGAGAACCGTGATGTTCTTCAGATCGCCGGCGTGGTGCCCTTGTGGATTCTTTTCACCGTGGCTTTTCTTCTCCGGATTGAAGTGGGGGCCGGCCGATTCAAAGCTCGGAGCGACGCACAGACCTGTCGCGTGGATGTGAACGGCGTGCTCACCGGGCGGCAGGTTCATAAGGTTGAGATCGAATCTCACTCCCACTTCCGGCGCGCCTTCGCTCGCCGGGGAGATCCTTACCGTTCCCACCGTTTCGCCTTTAGCGTTTTTCATTTCGAAAGTGCCCTCCGCCCAAAGCGTCGTGGTAAGAATCAGGGCTGCGATGAGGGTGGTCATCTGGTTTTTCATGAAAATAGAGAAGCATCTTGAGGGCCACTGCGAGCCCGCCTGTTAGAATGCTTGGCCGATGCTAAAGAACGGCCGCCCCAACGGCTCACCGGGCCGCCGATCAAGCTTTATTCCATAGTCGAGACGAATGAGGAAGTAGGGCGTTCGAACCCGGATGCCGAATCCTCCAGCTTTGCGGACGGACCAGGGCCGGAAGTCGCCAAGCCGGTCGTAGATATTACCTGCATCCACGAAGCCGACGCCATCGAAGATGGTGGCAATGGGGAATCGCAATTCATTATTCAGAATGAACAGCGCGTTACCGCCCGACGGCGAAATTCCGTCGAAGATTCGCGGACCAACGCCATCCTGTTCGAAACCGCGAATGGTTGTGCCGCCTCCGGCGAAGAACCGCTCGCCCAGACTAACCCGGTTCGTGGAACTGCGGCCAGGGATCAGATCCTGACCGTTCAAGCCGCCCGCCACGCCTACGCGCACGCCCGTCGCGAAAATCAACCTGCTCTTGCGAACGCCTTTCTGCAGGGGAAGCAATTGAGGTTTGTCGAAGGCCAGGTAACGAAAATACTGGCCGAAGTATTTGGCGAAGTTAAGTTGGCTGCCGGAGAAGGTTGGCGCATATTCGACCGCATGAGAAAAGAACGACCCGCGCGTGGCGTCCAGGAGATCGTCGCGGGTATCCCGCGACAGGGAAGCTGTGAACGGCGCCACCCGCAAAGTCGCGTCGAAGATTGGATCGGGGTCGCGGTCGTAGGTCCGGGTGCGCTCCAGGCGGTAGCCGTAGTTGAGAACCCACGCTTTTCCAAAGCGGGATTCCTGAAGCACAGAAAATCCGGTGCGGTCTGTATTAAAGCCTTCCCGCACCTCGCGCCGCACGAAAGCAGAACCGGTTGTCCGCACGGGAAAGCGGCGCAGCAGGGGTTGGGTAAAATACAGACGGCTCTCCTGCAGGTCTGCGTCATAACGTGCGCGAACGCCGACGACACGGGCCGATCCCAACGAATTTCGGTTGGCGAAATCGACGATTCCGCCGGGGCCGCGCTCCGTATCGAAATAGCCGCCATAGGTGACTTGGAAGGGGCGGACTTCGCGCACATTCACGTCGAGCGAAACAAGTTTCTTGCCGTCGATTGGATCGAGCGGGTTACGGTGGATATCGATGAGCGAATAGGCGCCGGTAGCGTACAGGTTCCGCCGGGAACGGCTTAAGATCTGGGAATCCAGCGGATCGCCGGCTATAAGTTCCAACTGGCTGCGAATCAGGCCGGTTGAGGTGGCATCATTCCCATTTACGGTAACGGCCTGAACGACGCTTTGCGGTCCTTCAACGATGTTGAAAATCACGTCGACTTTACCGTCCGCTGGCCGCCGATCCAATGAGTAAGTGAGTTCCGCATCGTTGTAGCCGCGGCGGCCATACTGTTCGCGCAGATTCACAAGGCTTTCTTCGCGGAGTTCAGGGAGATAGGTATATCCTCCTTCGAGCGTGACCGAGGGCAGGAGTTCTTCCACCCGGAATACCCGATTCCCAGCGAACTTCAGCGTGCCGACTTCGTAGAGCCGCCCCTCGGCGATGGGGTAAATGAACGTCGCGGACTTCGCCGGCGCATTGAGGACAATCTCGGGCTTGGCGACCTTGACGTCCAGATAGCCCAGATCGCGGTAGTAACGGGCGATCAAGTCGATAGCCGGATCGGGCTTGGCCAACGCAGCCAAGGTCAGTTTTCCGTCCCGCAAAAGTTTTCGGAGATCGCCTTCTTCAACGCCTTTCGCGCCGGCAAACACGAGCTTCGGGGTGTCGAATTTATCGCCGGGCTGGATATCGAAAACGACTCGCTTCCGGCCCGGCTCCGGGGAATCGATCGTGTGGTCGATCCGGGCGGAAAGATAGCCCTGACTCGCCAAATCGTCCCTCAGAGTGGTCGCGGCATCATCGGCGCGTTGGACGTCGAAAACACCGGCGAGCCATTGCTCGCGAATCTTGCTTTGCACGCCGCCGCTTGGGCGGAAGCCTTCATAAACGAAGTCGACTTTGGGACCGGCTTCGACACTCAGATCGAGATCGACCTGGCCATCGCGATTGGTTCGAGTGAGACGAACGCGCGCCTCCAAACGGCCCTCGTCGGCGTGTTTATTCGTAATGCGCTCCACACCTCGCCGGATCTTGAAAAAGTCGTAAGTCTTGCCCTGGCGCGCCGCCAGCCACTTCGCCAACTGCTCGTCGGTGAAAAGCCGCTCACCGGTGAATTGAACCACGCCGATCTTCTTGCGCTCGCGGTCGGCCGTGCTTGACGGTTCCGGCGGCACGCCGCCGAACTCCTGCTTCCGGGAAAAGTCGAAACGGTAGGTGTTATCGGACTGTTTGATCGCGCGCGTGCGAAATCTTTTGGAGATGTCATATTGCCCTACCAGAATCTGGTCTCCGGAATCGGTAAGATTCATGGAGTAGATCAAGCTCAATTGGCGGGTGAAGTTCTGGCCGACAGTCAGGCGCGCGGAAGGGTCGGACTCGTTGGCGATCAAGTTCGGCTCAATGCGGACCTGGGAAATTCCGGTGGCCTGTTCGATGCCGCGGCCCAACGTTCCGCCAACGCGACCGGTGAGATACGACAGAACTTGTTCCTTGGCGACGTCGGCCTCCTGGCCGCTTAGCTCGTCCAAAGTCCGGCCAGTTAAAAGCACTGCGGCGATGTCGGGCTCAGGCAGCGGAGGGTCTGAGGTCAGTGTGGTCTCGCGCTCCTTGCCGGAACCTTGCACGGTAAGTGTGATGTCATAACCGGAAGCCTGCGTTTTCGCCACAATGTCGAACGACGGATCGATTTTGTTCTCGTCGGTGAACGTCAGGACTCCGCGGTCGACAAGGTATTTGCGCTCGTTCAAATTCAGGGCTCCGCCTTCGTCGATCGTCACCCGCCCCACTAACCCCGGCTGGTAGTAAGTGCCGGTTAGCCGCGCGTCCATTTCCAGTTCCGCCTTGGCTAAATTGTTGTCCACGACGACGGGGTTTTCCGTCTTGATGGCGATGCCGTAATCGAGCCTCTCCAGCAAGGGCGCCCGGTCTTCGCGCACTTCCGGGATAGACGAAGAATTTAGCGCGTTTAGAACACCCTGGTCCAAATTCACCGGTTCTGTGTAACTGCCATCGACAACCGCAACGTTCCCACCGAGCAGAAAGCGACTGCCGGTGGAGCGCAGGAAGATATTCGCGTTCGACATCGTTTTCAGGTTCGCGGGAAAGTCAAGGTATACACCGGTGGAGGATACACGCAGATCGGCATTCTCGATCTCCGTGCCATTGAGGGAGAATCCGCCCGATCCCTGCAGCGTTCCGCCATTCAGCGCCCCGGTCAAACGGCTCAGCGTAACCCGGTTTTTCGCCAGGTCCAACCGCATATTCACCTTTTCCGCCTGAATGCGCGGGGAGCTCAAGCTGGCATCGGCGTCGGTGACCTGGAGATATCCAACAGCCTCGGGCGCGGTGATTGTGCCGCCAATATTCAACGCAACGGCGGTGGCGCCTTGGGCCCGAACTGTCGTTGTGAATGCCGAAATCAATCCAAGATCCAGATTCGACTCCAGCCGCAATTGCAGTGCCTGCGTCCCCGTTATCCGCGCCGTCCCAGCGAGGGTTACTTTCGAAGCCGGTCCGCTGAGACTGAACTGCTGGACTTGCACTGTGCCTTTGTCGAGCCGCAGCAAAGAGGGCGTTTCCTGCGCCAAGGTGAATTTGCCCGCCTGCATTCGCAGCTCTTCAAAGCGTAGCTCGCCGCTGAGCGCATCCAATTCCGGCCGGGAAGATTCTACTTTGGCGGTGAATGAAGCCTGTCCGGTGACCGTTTCAGGCACTCCCTTGAACTGCGCAAAGTTCAGGCCTTTCACCCCAAGCTCCGCGCTCGCCAGCCCGGCTTTTCGAACGAAATCGAAGGGCAATGAGGTAGAAATCAGGCCGAGCGGCACTTCTCCTTTGCCAGTAATGGCCGCGGCAGCCCACAGGGCTTCGAGTGAATCGATTTGTAAATTGCCGTCCGCAAGGCGGGCTTGCAACTTGGCGGCGGTCACCGGCGGGATTAAAGCGTTGCTGTAGGATCCATTCGCCAGCGTGATGTTCAACCGCGGGTCGAGGCTGTACCGCCCTCCTTGGAGGGTACTCTGCACCGAACCGGATAGAGCCAATTCTCCGGTGGCGGCTTCCGGCCCGGCGCGAAACGCTTTCTGTGCGGCCTCAATATTGACAGCGCCGTCGATGCGCAGCGCTCCGGGAACTTGGCCTTCCGCGGTTATGCGCGTCCCGGCGCCTACCAGCGTGACGGGCCTTAGATCCAGCGCGCCATTTCGAATCGTCGCGCTGAGCGGGCCATCGGTTCCCACAGGCTGGCCGTCGAACACTACCGCCAGCGGGTCAGCCTGAATGGCGACTTCCGCTTGCCGCCAATTTGACGCTTCGCCAGTGACGTTCACGGTGACAGTGACCTTCCCTTGAAGTTGCTTAGGCAGCGCTGCCGGAAGCGACGCCAGATCCGTGTCCTTCGCCCGCAATTGCAGTGTGAAGGGATAAGGCGCGACCGTAGTTCCGCGCGCGTCGGCCGTAACGTTTTGCTTTGCGGCTTCCGCCGTCACGTGAAGAGCGTTGCCGTCAAGGTCCGCTTTTATTTGCAGCGGGCCAACTTCGTTCAGTTCCCCGTTGAGGTTCGCCGTGACCACGGGATGTTGCACCGTGCCGCTACCCTCCGCTTTGATCGCCACCGTTCCTTTCGTCAGTTTGAGAGGATCGCTCTGAATAGAAGCCGTGAAGCGTTGGGTCCCGAATTCAAACGTTCCCTGGCCTTGCAACTTTTCGTTCGGTCCCTTCTCAATGAGTAGATCGGGCACCGCCGCGGAGGTTTTATCGAATCGGGCCGTGGCGGTGAGATGCCCCAACTTCTCGCCATACGCCTCCATACTGGTGACGTCGATGGCCGCGTTCCCTAAAGGACGATCAATGGCGCCGCTAATATTGGCGTGGAGATTCACCACGCCGGCGACCGGCGTTTCCGGTTGCCCCATCACGGTCAGCAATTCCCGGATGCTGGAATTCGTCACTTCCGCTTCTATCGCCAACGGGGCCGATGCGCCGGTCAATCCCACCCATCCGCTGGCCGCCAGACTTTGGCCGCCCCATCTCACCGTTGCGCGATCCAGGTCTACCCGATTCGCATTTGCTCTACCGGCGGCCGATATCGCGATGCCGGTGATGGATTCAGCGGTCAGATTGGGTGCGTCAACCGTGAATTCGGCGGCCGGTTGCCGTACCGTTCCGCTAACGTTTAACTGCACCATCGCGCTGCCGGAGAACGGCAGCGCCGCGTACGGTTGAGCGGCCACATTCGCCGCCGAAACGGAGAGTTGGCCGGACAGCCGGTCGCGACCGTCGATTCGAATGGTACCGGTGGATTCCATGCCGCCCAATGACGCCCGGTCCACGCGGACCAAGGTGCCGCCCGCAGTCCGGCTAACCCGAAAATTTCCGGCAACCGGGTAGACGCCTTTCGAAGGCCTCCGGGTGCCGATTAGGCGAATCGCCGCGTCTCCAGTGGCGCCGGCGAAATCCAGCCCTTTCCATTGCGCGCGGATGGTCCCACTGGCGGAGCTCGCCAGATCCGGAACGAAGTTGCTCACCAACAGACGCTGAACCGTTCCTTGAAAAGAACTGGATCCAGTTGCAACCAGGGAAAGTCGCCCGTCGCCATTGAGAGTGGCGAACGGAGACGACACGGAGAGACGTTTTGCGGTGACAGCTTCGGCTTGCGAATCGTAGGCAAAATCGCCTTCGATGTTGATGTCGCGATATGTCTGGTAGCTCGCGTTCTTCGCTTGCAACTGGCCGGTGATAATCGGCGCCTTGGCAGTTCCGGCAATGGCCAACTCGGCGTGAACTTGGCCTGACACTTCGGGGAGAAATTGCCCAGGCTGCGCGTCCACAATCAGCTTTCCATCCAGCCCGAGCTTCTCGAAATCGAGGATCGCCAGGGAGCCGGACACGGACGCGCCCGGCGTCCGCAGCGCCAATTCTTCAATACGCAAATCCTTATTGCCGGCGTCGATCACGGTTCGAAAAGATTCGACGGGGTACGCTTTGCCAGCTACGGTTGCCGACCCGAACGAATGTGTCTGCAACTGAAGCCGGTGGCGGTTCGTGAGGCGATCTCCAACCACTCGGAGATACCATTGCGGAAGCACGATTTTCAGGCCGGCGCGCTGGTCGTCAACACTCAGAGAGCCGTTCGCGGCCGAAAGACTTTCCACCAGGTATTCGAAGGATTCACCCGAATTCGTCGCGGCCTTAGTTTTTGGCAGATTAGAAAGCCCTTCGGCGTTGATCACCAGCCACACTTCAGGGTGCTGCAAGGAAGCGCCGGAGATCACAAAGTGTCCACGCATCAAGTCCCATAGAGATAACTTGAGCGACACTGATTCGATTTTCGCCAGCGGAGGAAGAGCCGGTTCAGGCTTGACTACGACTCCTTTCAGGCTTGCTTGCAAAGACAACAGATTGAAATCGAGCCCGGAGGCTTCCAAGCGGACGCCCTGTGCCTCCAGCGCTCTTTGCAGTTTCGCTAATGCAAAACGCTTCATGGGCGGCGTATGCAAAAGCGCAACGCCCGCAATGACCAACCCGCCAATCGTCAAACCAGCGATTCGAATGAACCTGATGCGCAAAAAATACCCCTAGCGGCTGGACTTCAGGAAGGAACGCACCTTGTCCGCTTCCGGCGATCTCGGTTCGAGACGAAGGAAATTGTTGAACGAATCGACCATCTTATCGGGTCGCCTCGCGTTGCTGTAAGCCAGCCCCGCGTAATAGTAGGCGTAGGCATTTTCGGAATCCTGCTTAATGGCCGTCTCCAGGGACGGAATCGCCTCTTTGTACTGTTTTCTCAATACGGCTAACATCCCTCGATAGAAAGGCAGTTCGGGATGATCGCCTTGCTGAGACGAGACGGCGTTCACCAACTCTCCGGCCTTGTCATATTGTTTTTCAGCGGCGTATGCCGCCGCCAACGCCAGCTTCACGTCGGGAGAATCGGGTCCGACAACGGTGGCTTTTTCGAGAAACGGCACCGCGTCACCGCTCTTCCCTTGGCGTACCAGCGATAAACCCAATACGCGGAGAGCATCGACGTTTTCCGGCTCCGTTTCCACCACGGCCCGCAACTCGGATTCGGCCTCGGCGTAGTTTCGCTCGCGGAACTTCTCCACGCCACGGCCGAGGTCGGCGGCCGAACTGAGAGTGGCCGCCCCAATCAACGCTGCAATTCGGAATAGCATTCATTCCTCCGTTCAATCTGTAGATGCCTTTCGGACGGCATGGGTTTCCAAGCTGACCGCGGTAACAATTCGTGCCTCGCCGGCATCTTCGGAAGGGAATGCGTCTAGCGCAAATTTGGCCAATTCTGCGAAAAACCGGTGAGAACTGGATGGTTCACGATGCGCCCCGCCTTGGCGCTTCGCTGGCGTTTTACACGATTCTCTCAATGTCGCCTCTCGTGCTTTTGGCGGTAGCGATTGCCGCCCTGGTTTTTGATCGCGCCTCGGCGCAGAACGAACTCCTTTATCAGGTGCAGGAGATGGTGGGTCCGGAAGGTCGGAAGCTTGTCGAGGGGATACTGGAGTCGGCTAGCAAACCGGCCGCGGGCGTTTTTGCATCGATTCTCAGCATACTCACGTTGCTTTTTGGCGCATCCGGCGTCTTTTCTGAGCTGCGCGCGGCGTTGGATAGGATCGCCGGGAGCGGCAACGACCAGACGATTAGCTTCTACCGAATGGTAAAGGAGCGGCTTTTGTCGTTCGGCTTAGTATTGGCGATTGGATTTCTCTTAATGGTGACGCTTCTTTTCAGCGCGATGCTCGCCGCTATCAGTAAAGCATGGGGGCCCACGCTCGCGGTGGCTCCTGAGGCTCTGGAAATTCTGAATTTTGTAATCTCGTTTGCCGGTATTACCGGCTTGTTCGCGCTTATGTTCCGCTATATTCCGGAACGGAGAGTCCCGTGGAGGGATGTCGCGGCGGGGTCGGTGGCGACGGGCCTGCTTTTTACGCTTGGTAAAACGTTAATTGGACTATATCTTGGCAAAGCGGGGGTCGGTTCGACCTATGGCGCGGCGGGTTCGTTGATGGTGATTACGGTCTGGGTGTACTATTCGGCGCAGATTTTCTTTTTTGGAGCGGAATTTACGCACGTTTGGGCGCAGATGCGGGTTGAGGCGGAAAAGCGGGGGCGGGCCGTCGCGGCCAGCGAGCATGGAAAGTCCGGCAAGTGAGTGTAGTACTCGATACGTAGTGTGATAGGCGTAGATGGTTCGAGGCTTTAGGTGTCCCGATACCGAGTGTCTGCACACCGGTTACTTTGTGAAGCGGTTCTCTGGAATCGAGGACTCCGCCCGCCGGAGACTGCGGTTTCTCGATGCGGCGGTTTCTCGGGGTGATCTGGCGGCCATTCGAGGCAATCACTTGGAAGGGTTATCGGGGTATCGCAAGGGCCAGTACGGCATCCGGATAAACGACCAGTGGCGAATCTGCTTTCGTTGGCTGGAAGGCCATCCGGTCGATGTAGAAATCGTCGACCACCATTAGGAGCGGAAGACATGGCAAAAACAACTAAACTTCGCCCAATTCATCCGGGCGAGTTGCTCAGAGATGAGTTGGAGGAGCGGAATGTTAGCTTGAATGGGCTGGCGCTTTCGCTCCGGATTCCCATGAACAGTATCAGCGCAATTGTAAACGGCAAGCGATCCATCACCGCCGACACGGCATTGCGGTTCGCCCGCTACTTCGGCACCTCAGCACAGATGTGGATGACCCTGCAAACCCCTTACGGTCTGGAAGTCGCTGAACAGGAAGTGGGCCCGCGAATTGAGCTGGAAGTGCTCCGGCCGGCTTAGAGCGAACGGAGTTCCTGGCGGGCTTGGCTTTCCCATCGGGACAACTCCGGGCGGCGGAAGCGGGGGGCGCCCTTCACGCATTCGACGGCCTGTTCGAAGGCGGCCTTCGCTTCGGCCTTGCGATTTACAGCGTTGAGAGCCCGTCCGTAAAGGACGAGACCTTCGGGGTCGTACTCGCGGGCGGCGGTGAAGTGGGCGAGATACCGTATCGCTTCTTCGAGATGACCGGCGGCCAGCGCGACGGCGCCGAGTTCGCGCCAGACTTCGTAGCTGGCGAGTTTTGGATCCAGGGAGGCTCCTTTTTCCAGGAGTTGGCGGGCCTCCTCGCCGCGGCCTTCCTGATGGCGGAGCAAGCGTCCGAGTTGGTAGAGCGTCTCGGGTTCGTTCGGATCGATCTCGAGGGCACGGCGGAAACGCTGTTCGGCGTCGGCGGGCAGGCGGCGCTGCACATAGATGAGGCCGAGTTGATAGTGAGCGTCGGCGTCGTGGGGGTTGATGGTGGCGAGTTCGAGCTGACGCTTGAAGTTCTGGCGCTGCGACAGGCCGCCGCCGAGATCGCTGAGATCGCCGCTAAACCGCTGATAGACGAAGTAAAGCAGCCAGGGCGAGGCGAACATATAGAGCATGTTGTTGGAATGCGCGAAGAGGCTGGAGGCGGCGGCGCTGACGCCAACACCGATTGCGGCGGTGATGGCGGAATGGGAAAGTGTTGCGCCGGTAACCGTGGCCAGAACCGGCGATGCCAGCAGAACAAAGAGCAAAAGGCCGGCGATTTGTAGCGGGACGACGAGCGGGGAGCCGGAGAGTGGCGACCACCAGAGGATGGCAATCGGGAGATGGGCGGCGGTCCAGGCGAAAAGGACGCCAGCAAGGACAGGCATGAAGTCGCGGAACAGTACAGTCATGGCGCCGCCCAACTGATCCCAGCCGGCAACTATCAGGATGCAAAAGGGGACGAAAACGACGGCGAGGACGAGTAGAATTTTCAGGCCCGTTGCAAAGTAACGGCCCCGGAGTTGGCTCGATGCGTGCTGTTGGGCTTCATAATACTGGGCGAGGGCGGCCGGATCCGGGCTGGTTGGAGCGGCCTTTGCCTGCATCAGGACACTGAACTCGGCGGATTCGACGGCGGTGGCGGCGGCGGAAATGGACAGGGCAACGACGACAGCGGCGATTATGGCAAAGAACAACCTGCCATGATCGAGAACGGTGGATGCCGCTTTCCTGGGATTCACGTAGAACAGGAAAAGCGCGCGGAATTGATCGCCAATCATACTACTCTTGCGGGTCGGCGGCCTTGACGGAAATCTGTAGGGCTTCCGGGAGACCGTTGTTCCCGATGCGGCCGCCCACCAGCACGTTGTTCGAGGGAGCGACGGAGGCGGGGACGCGCACGTTGACCTGAAGGAGGCCGACGGAGCCGGGCGCGAGACCGGCGAAGACAATTTCAGCGCGCTGGCCGTCGATCAGTACGGTTACACCTTGATCCGGAACTGCGAATGGAGCCGCGGCGGGGGCGAGGGCTCCAGTTTCGACCCGAGGAGTAGTGAGGCCTTGGCCGGTGAAGAAAAATTGAATGACATCGCCGGCGGCGGCCGGAGTCGCCGGAGTGTTGTAACTGTAGTCCTGATTGAGGGCGGCGGCGCGAACGCCATCAATGGAAAACATACCCGGCGCGGTTTCGGCGACGCGCATTTCGATGGGCTCGGAGGAATCGAAACCGGCGGCTTCGACGGTAACTTTGACCGAGGATTTCCCGGCGATTTCGAAAGGCACTTGCGCATTTACCTGGTTCAGGGACGAGTAGAGGACGACGCCGGGGACGCCATCGAAGAGGACGCGCGTGCCGCCGAGGGAAGTGGCGTAACGATTGGTGGATTCACTGGGTTTGGCGGAAAGGCCCGCGCGAGGACCCATGCGGTCTCCGGAAAGCGTAATGAGTTGGCCCGGCGCGATGGCGCCGCCGCGAAGACTGGCGGAGTTGACGATGCCGTTGGCCGCTAGATTAGCTCTCTGCCGAGTAACGGTAAATGAAACCGGAATTTGGAGAGCGGGATTGGTGGCGCCCGGGGCGGTGAGGTTGATGCGCGCGGCGTAGACTCCGGCGGGAAGATCTCCGATGCGGGCGGTGGCGTTAATTTCGCCATCGCCTTTGCCGCTGGCGGGGGAGACGGCGAGCCAGCTTCCGCCGTTAAGGGAAGTTACGGTGGCGGTCCAATCGGGCTTGGTCTCACCTTCCATTTTGAGGGAAAATTTCTGGATTACGGGATTGGTGGTTTCGCCTTCGCGAGCGGTGAAGGCGACGGCAGCCACGTTGGCGCGCATCGTGGCCGGGATGGGCTCTCGGACGCGCAGAGTAACCCGGAAACTAGCGGGGGAATTGATCGCGCCGGGGGCGACAACGTTAACGCGTGCCGCGTAAGTGCCGGGCTTCAACGAGGCGACGTTCGCTTGGACGCGAAGATCATTATCGTCGAGACCTTGCGCGGGTATCATGGCGAGCCACGCCAGTCCGTCGTCAGTCTTAACGTCCGTTTTCCAATAGAGGCCTTCGCCAAGGAAAATAAGGGGAAACGGACTGCTCATTACGGATTGGCTGCCGGCCATCGCTTCCAGGTAGACCTCAGGTACGGTGAGATAGATGGTGGTAGGAACAGGCGGAGAGGATGGATCGTCGGGAGGCGGACCCGGAGTAGGGGTAGGCGTGGGAGTAGGTGTCGGCGAGGGTGTCGGTGTCGGAGTTGGGGCGGGCGCCGGGCAGACGGGTAACGATGGGAACTGGGGGCAGTGTCCCCATGAGGCTGAAATAAAGCAGATGCTGAGCATTAACCGTCGCACGGGTACACCTCGGGACGTAAGGCTACGTCGCTTAACTTAGTCTAACTCGTTCCGTGGGGCAGATTCGACTGCCTTGAGGACCTATTTCCGTACTGCCGATACTATTCCTTCTAGTTGACCGCCGAACTGCAGCAGCACGCGAGGCAGGACAGCCATCAACGGAATCCAGCACCATCGTTGGAACCCGATTCTGTCGGTGAAGGCAAGGGCGGCGAGTAGTGGCGTGTAGGCCCGGGTCCATGAGAACAGATCCCGCCAAAGCGTTTCCGTATTCGCCACAAAGAAAAGTGCGGCAAAGGCGAGTCCAACCCATTCGAGCTTTGTCGCGGTGCGCCAGCGAAAGTATGCGAAAGTCAAAAACACGCAGGCGATAAGCGCTATCAGTGCGACTTGATCGAGCACCAGGGCGAGCATCCGCTTGAACCCAGTCAGGTCGTACTGGGTAGGACTGAACATACGCAGCAGTATGCCGTAGCCCGATTGGGCGAACGCCCAAGTCGCCACTTCCGGAGTGAGCTTCCCGGGAGACAAACCGGACAGCATCACGCGAACATGCAGGTACCAGGCGAACACCGGTATGGCGGCGCTCAATATCCAGACGGCTCGCCGGAAGCGTTGCGCAGCCACTTCGGCGAGGAAAAACGCGCCGATCACGAGGAAACCCAAATCCCGGGTGAAAGCGCAAGCACATAACGCAATCCAAAGCGGAATGTCCTTCCTTTCCTCATCCCACAGCAAACAAAGGAATAAGAGGCTGTATAACGCCACATCGACGGTCATTCGATCAATAGAAACCAGCGTTCCCGGCAGCAGAAGGAACAACAACCCACCCATGGGATTCCGGTCCCGCCGTTCCAGCCAGCGGCCTAGCGCATACACGCCAATTCCGCAAAACAGGAGGATTGTCAGGATGTAAGTTGTGTCAATGTACTCGCGATTGCCGAGAGCCATTGCCCAGGCGATGGCGGGTACAAGAATGCGCCGCCATCGGATGCCGGGATTGTCTGAGTAGACCATGAGGCCGCGCGTGAGTCCCGGATCGTGCGCGACAATCCTGTAAAGCTGGCCGTCGTATCCCATGCTGTTTTCAAAACGGTAAGTACTCCGTTCCAGTTCAGGCGGAATTGGAAAGAGACGGCCGGAACAGAACAGAGCAGTCCAGTTTCCGCCGTAGTTTGCGTTGATGGTTAAAACATACCAGCCCAGGATCGCCAGTATTGCCGCCAGGCCGAGCGCCATTGGGGAAGCTGTAAGTCTCCTGAGCATCAATGCCTTTACTCAGGCTTTTGCAATCGAACAGTTTCGCCGGTCTCGGCGCTTTCGTAGCCGGCGAAGACCAGGTTTAAGACGTCGCGAGCTTGTTCAGCGGCATCAATGGGGCGCAGGGGTAGTTCCATTTGTTTGAGGAACAGCTTCAAGTGTTCAGCGGTCGCGGCGGCGAATTCGGGATTGGCGCTATTGCAATACGTATGGGGAACACCATTGACTTCGGCGCGCGCCTGGCCGCCGCGAACGAACCCATGCTTAACGTAGAAGCGGCGGGAGTTTTTGGCCCAGTCAATCGAGACGCGGGCGACGCCGCCGAGCGAAATGCGAAGGGAGGCTTTTTCACAGTCGATGCGCATTTCGAGATACTTTTCAGGCGCGTGCGAGACGCGGTTGAAGGAGAACGTGGCGAGGCGCTCCTCGGGGAAACGAAGGGTGGCGCTGACAAGGATATCGGCGTCAAATTCCGGGCGGACGCGAGGAGTGAAGACGTTTACGGATTGAGGGAGGGCGTCGAAAAAGAAGCAGGCGAGGTCCAGGGCGTGGGTTCCGAATTCAAAGAGGAGGTACTGTTTCAGGCCGCTGCGCCAGTTGGTCTCTTTCGCCGGCGGGTGGAACATCTGCTGCCAGCCCTGGATATAGAAAGGGCGGCCGAATTGGCCTTGCTCCAGACGGCGCTTGGTTTCGGCGTAATAGGACATGAAGCGGTATTGATTGTTGACCCGGAGGAGGAGGTTCTTCCGGCGCGCGAGTTCGACGATTTTCGACGCATCGTCGACGGAGGCCATGAAGGGTTTCTCGCAGAAGACATGGACGCCGGCTTCCAGCGCGTGGCGGCATATTTCAAAGTGGGAACCGGGCGGGGTGCCGACGATGATGAAATCGGGTTTGGCTTTTTCCAGGAGTTCTTCGTAACCGGTGTAGGTTTCGCGGATTCCGAACTTTTCGGCCATGGTTTGGCGGGTCTGGGAATTGGGATCGGCGGCGGCGGCGATCGCGAGATCGGGGACGGCGGCGCAAGCCGGAAGGTGAATCCGATCGGCTACGCCGCCAAGGCCGACGACTCCAACGCGAACTGGCATAAGGGACAATCTTAACATCGTGATCCGGCAATTCCTGACATTAAGCGCTGGCGAAGGCGTGGCGCGCGGGCTGCACGCGCTGGCGTTCCTGGCGCTGGCGCGGGGCGTGGGACCAGGGCCGTTGGGGGCATTTGGCGTGGCGCAGGCGGTGGCGTCGTATGGACTTTTGGCCGTGCAGCGGGGCCTGGATGTGCCGGCGATGTTGCGCGTGGGGCGGGAACCGGACCAGGCGGAGGCGGTGCGGGCGGCGGTGGTGCGGCTGCGGTTGCCGGTGTTTTTTGTGTTGTTGGCGGGGGCGGCGGTTTGGGGGAATTGGCTGCTGCTGGCGATGGCGGGTATGTGGCTGGCGGCGGCTCTACAGGTGCGCTG
>Ga0163151_10000347_pt1 | contig 82057 bp, 64 predicted proteins | sample OliLakLV19MP5IB2_FD_145596 | JGI IMG/M metagenome (GOLD analysis project Ga0163151, IMG submission 145596) | Freshwater microbial mat bacterial communities from Lake Vanda, McMurdo Dry Valleys, Antarctica - Oligotrophic Lake LV.19.MP5.IB-2 | ecosystem: Environmental > Aquatic > Freshwater >...
TAAGGAGAGAAATAGGATTTAAAAAATTGCTTTGTGCACAAGTTGGCATTTTTTTTTGCATAATTCGCAACATGGAAGCAACAAATTTACAAAATAACCCAATTTTGGTGGAGATTTACCGAGGTGGGATATTAGAAAGTTTTCACAGAGGCGCTGTATGTGTGGTAAATAAACATGGCGAGGTGGTATTTAGTTTAGGCGATTCCATGCAAAATTGTTATCCAAGATCTGCCATGAAATTTGTGCAAGCATTGCCACTTATTGAATTGGGAGGCATTGCACGTTTTGGGCTGAACCAAGAAGAAATTGCCGTGATGTGTGGCTCTCACAATGGCGAGCGTAGTCATTTATCGGTGGTGCAAAGTATTTTAGAAAAGATTGGACTCACCCAAAGTGATTTGGGTTGTGGGGCACAGTATCCCAGCAGTAAAAAAGACGCAAATGAGTTGGTTCGAACCGAAAGAAAACCCAGTGCCTTACACAACAATTGCAGCGGGAAACATGCTGGAATGCTGGCTTTGTGCGTTTTATTAGGACATGATATTGAAGATTATTTAAATCCAAATCACCCCATACAAACTCTTATTTTGAACTATGTGGAAGAGATGTATGCCTATCCAAAAACGAAAATGGTTTGCGCTTTGGATGGTTGCACGGCGCCAATTTATTCTATACCCGTTTATAACCAGGCTATTTGTTTTAAAAATTTGGCTGATCCAAGTCATTTTTCCGAGCGAAGACAGGATGCATGTAAGTTGGTGGTTGAAGCGATAACAGCCTATCCATATATGGTGGCGGGGAGCAAGCGCTACTGCACCGATATGATGCAGGTTACGGCTCCCCAAGTGATAGGAAAAACGGGAGCTGAAGGGATATTTTGCATGAGTTTTACCGAGCAAAAATTGGGTGTTTGTATTAAAATTGACGATGGAAAAATGCTACCACAGTATAATGTGGCTCAAGCGCTGTTAGAAGCCAGTGGGTTATTTAGGGAGGATCAGATGAGAAAGCTTCATGGCTATGCTACGGAAGAGTTGAGGAATTTAAATAATTTGGTTACGGGGGAAATGACCATAAATACCCAACTTTTTGAGCCATTTAAGAAGGTGTTTGACAACAGTTACTAAGAAACTTTTTGGGTATTGAAAACTTGTGGAAAACAAAGCCAATTAAAGCGCTGAAACATTTGGTTCAGACCGACTTTTAGCTTATATTTACACATTAAATAAATTCTTTTAATGAGTAACGAAGCAATGGATAATAGACAGAATTATGATGCCAATAACATTCAGGTATTGGAGGGGTTGGAAGCAGTGCGTAAAAGACCTGCCATGTATATTGGGGATATTGGATTTAGGGGTTTGCATCATTTGGTGTATGAGGTGGTAGACAATTCAATTGATGAGGCCTTAGCAGGTTATTGCAAAAACATTATTGTAAATATTAACACCAACAATTCAATTACAGTTGAGGATGATGGCCGTGGTATTCCTACTGGCATTCATGCCAAAGAGGGAAGATCGGCCTTGGAGGTTGTAATGACGGTTTTGCATGCCGGTGGTAAATTTGACAAAGATACATATAAGGTTTCAGGTGGTTTGCATGGTGTGGGAGTAAGTTGTGTAAATGCGCTTTCTATTTTGCTTAGGGCTACGGTTTACCGCGAGGGGAAAATTTACCAACAAGAATATTCTTGTGGCAAGCCTTTGTATGATGTGAAGGTTGTTGGCGAGACCGACAAAACGGGTACTACGGTTTATTTTGAGCCAGACACGAGCATTTTTACAGTGTCTGAGTTTAAGTATGAAACGATTGCAGCGCGTATGCGTGAGCTTTCTTTTTTGAACCGCGGCATACGAATTACGCTTAAGGATAACCGTCCAGACGAGGATGGAAAAATAAAGGAGGAGTTATTTCACAGTGAAGGTGGCTTAAGGGAGTTTGTGAACTATTTGGATGGAACCCGCGAGAAGCTTTTGCCTGAACCAATTTATGTAGAAGGTGAAAAAGGCGGTGTGCCTGTTGAAGTGGCCATGATTTATAATACAGGCTATACCGAAAATTTGCATTCTTATGTAAACAATATTAATACCATTGAGGGTGGTACGCACGTGGCTGGTTTTAGAAGGGCCTTAACCCGTACTTTAAAATCTTATGCCGATAAAGAAGGTTTGCTAAAAAATGTGAAGCTTGAAATTAGTGGCGACGATTTTCGTGAAGGGTTAACTGGCGTAATTTCTGTGAAGGTCCAGGAGCCTCAATTTGAAGGTCAGACTAAAACCAAGCTGGGTAACAGTGATGTTATGGGTGCGGTAGACCAGTGTGTGGGCGAAATGCTTAACAACTACTTGGAAGAAAACCCACGTGAGGCAAAATTAATTGTACAAAAGGTAATTCTTGCCGCAACGGCGAGGGCTGCTGCGCGTAAGGCACGCGAAATGGTGCAACGTAAAGGGGCATTAACCGGCAGTGGCTTGCCAGGAAAATTAGCCGATTGTCAGGAGAGTGATCCAAGTCTTTGCGAAATATATTTGGTAGAGGGAGATTCGGCTGGAGGTACTGCTAAGCAAGGTAGAAACCGTGCTAACCAAGCAATTTTGCCACTTAGGGGTAAAATCTTAAACGTAGAAAAGGCCATGGAGCATAAAATCTACGAGAACGAAGAGATTCGCAACATGTTTACCGCATTGGGTGTTACCATTGGCACGCCCGAAGATGCCAAGGCCTTGAATTTGGTAAAACTTCGCTACCACAAGGTAATTATCATGACGGATGCCGATGTGGATGGTTCGCATATTCGCACCTTGATACTTACTTTGTTCTTTAGGTATATGAAGGAGCTCATAGAATTTGGCTATATTTATATTGCTCAGCCGCCATTGTATTTGGTGAAGAAGGGTAAAGAGGAAGAGTATTGTTGGACAGAGCCTCAGCGCGAAGAGGCTGTTATGCGTTTGGCAAAAGGTGGCAACCCCGATTCTGTGGGCATTCAACGTTACAAGGGTCTTGGAGAAATGAACGCAGAGCAATTGTGGATGACAACTATGAATCCTGAAACACGTACCTTAAAGCGTGTGAGTTTGGATTCGGCAGCGGAGGCCGACCATATCTTTAGTATGTTAATGGGCGACGAGGTTCCACCTCGTAGGGAATTTATTGAGGCCAATGCAAAGTATGCTAAGATAGATGTTTAGTTTTTGGTTTAAAAGCCTGTGTACCCCCACACACGATGGGGGAAGGAAATAACTGCAAGGTTATTTATATTTAAAGGTCCTGCACTGCAAAGTGTGGGACTTTTTTTTTAGTGAAAAGGTGAGTTGGATTCTTTGGAAACAACCTTATAAATCTGTTTATCTATAAAGCTTGGGAAGAATTTATTGACCCAATATGTTATTCTACCCATAAAGGTTGTTATATGGTATTTTCTGCGCTGTTGTACCATTTTAACCACATATTCGGCAACCTTTTGAGGTTTCATTAATTTAGACTCATCCAAAGGCGAATCCAATTGTTGATTGCCTTGTGCATTTAGGGCAGTATTGCGAATATTTGAAGCTGTATAACCAGGGAAGATAGTTCCTACATGTATGCCAGTATTTAGGTTTTCGACCCGCAAAGATTCCATAAATCCCAATAAGGCAAATTTTGATGCGGTATAACCAGTTCTTGCTGGAAGTCCAGTAAAACCAGCCCAAGAATTAACGGCAATCACACTTCCTTTCGATTGTAACAGATAAGGCAAGGCATGTTTTGTGCAATACACCGCGCCCCAAAAGTTGGTCTGCATTAACTCCCCTAAAACAGATACCTCAACCTCATTAAACAAAGCCCGCATACTTAGTCCGGCATTATTGACCAAAACATTTATTTGATTAAAATTTTGAATGGTCAGATTAATGAGATTTTTGCAATCTGATTCCTTTCTAATATCGCATTGAACAGCCAAGGCCTTGCCACCTAAGCTTATAATTTCGGAGGCAACCAAATTGAGTTTTTCTATGTTTCTAGCAGCAAGAACAACGGAGGCACCTTGCTTTGAAAAAGCAAAAGCACAAGCCTTTCCAATGCCAGACGAAGCCCCAGTAATAATAACAACTTTATTGTTTAGAAGCGTATAATTACCTTTCATTGTTATTTGAAAAGCAAGTGAATATTCGATCCAATTTTTTGTGGCTCTACCCTATTTCTTCCAAATAATTGGGGTTCCTACAGCCTCAATTTCTGGAAAATCAATGTCCATGCCATCCAAAGTTTCTTCAATGGCATCTTCCAAATAAGCGGTAATAACCATGGCCTCATTTTCCCAACTATCGTCTATGGCACCTTTGTAGGTTAATTCTCTTTTTCTATTAAAAAGAAACACCTCTGGGTTAATTGTGGCACCAAATATTTTGGCTACCTCTTGGGAATCATCTTGCAGATACATAAAATGCAATTCTTCCAATCCCAAACGCGTTGCAGCTGCCATAATGTGGGCAAAATCATCCCCTGGCGATTGAGCAGGGTCATTTGAATTGATACCAAGGATAGCCAAGTTATCCTCCTCGTATTTCTCGAACAATTTAATAAGCCTTTTGCTGTACGACCTCGAAATTGGCGAACTGTTGCTTGTAAATACAATGGCCAAAGCGTATTTATCGGCATATTCAAAATTTGTATAGAATTTTCCATCAAACCCCTTGAGTTCGAAATCTGGCATTTTATCACCTATTTGTAGCATAGTAGTACGATTTTGACTTGCAAATTAGCGAATTCAAATGAAATGCAAAAAATACTTATTTGTCATTTCGGTTTACATTGTTGAAATTCGCTGCAAATGCAAGTTATTGAAGTAATTAATTCGCAACAAAAATTGGAATTTATTGAATTCCCAAAACGCTTATATAAACAAAATGCCGATTGGGTTAGTGCAATGGATCAAGATTTAAAGGATCTGTTTGATCCAAATAAAAATAAAAACTATTTGCAGGGAGATGCCAAAAGGTGGCTGATAAAAAAAGAAGAGCACACTATTGGGCGAATTTCTGCCTTTTATAAAACCGAACAATCAAAACCATTAGGCGGCATTGGCTTTTTTGAGTGCGAAAACAACCAAGATGCGGCCAATTTACTTTTTAATACAGCTCAAAATTGGCTCAGCAACAAGGGCTGTAGCTTTATGGACGGACCAATTAATTTTGGGGAGAAAGATAAGTATTGGGGTTTGTTGGTGAGCGGATTTAAAAATCCTTCTTATCAAGAGAATTTCAATTTCCCCTATTATCAGAATCTATTTGAAAGCTTTGGGTTTGCAAAAATATTTGAGCAAACTACTTCCGAAATAAGCATTGAAGGATTTAATTATGAAAGGATTTACCGCTTGTCGGAACGCATTTTCAAAAACCCCAATTATACCTTTGAGCATTTTAAAGTAAGTGGGTTAAAAAAGTATGCTGCAGATTTTATTCACATCTATAATAAAGCATGGGCAGCAAGGCCAGATTTTATTCCAATTACCTTAGAAAAAATTGAAAGCACCTTGGTTTCCCTTAAACCCATTATGATGGAAGATGCCATTTGGTTTGCCTATGCCAATGGAGAGCCTGCGGGGTTTTATGTAAATGTATTAGACGTGAACCAAATTTTTAAACACCTAAATGGCAAGATGAATTTGTGGGCAAAAATTAAATTTTTATACCTCAGAAAATTTGGAAAAATTGACCGCATACGGGGAATAGTTTTTGGCATAATTCCGCAATACCAAAATTTGGGACTAGAAACAGGAATGATTATTAAGTTGTTTGAGGCCATGAAAAACAATCACCCTGGCATTACCAAATCGGAGCTTTCTTGGATAGGCGATTTTAATCCCAAAATGCACAGTTTATTTAATGCAGTTGGTGCCAAAACAACCAAAATTCATTATACTTACCGATATACATTTTAAACAAACTTTTGCCAAAAGGCAATTTACAAAAATATAGAATTGAAAAAATACGCATCCCTTTTTTGCCTAGTTTACCTGAGCAGTGTTGCACTCTTTGCCCAAGATTCGTACAGAATGCGCATGCTATCTCACTATAATAATCCCGATTTGCCCAAAGTAGATTTAACCGATATTTGGAACGATTTAACGGGGTATTTCGACCCAAATACGAACAAGGAATATATTATTTGTGGCAGCACCGATAGCATTTACTTTTTTGACATAACAGAAAAGAACACCATGAAATTAGTGGATGTAAAAAGTGGGAAATCTAGGTATGCACGCAACCGCGATTTTGAGACCTATAAGCATTACGCTTATTGCGTTTCCGACCAGGCAAGCGGCATTGGGGGTTTGCAAATATTCGACTTACAATACCTGCCCGATTCGGTGCATTTGGTTTATGAAAGCAATGAATTAGGCACCTTAACCCATACGATTTTAATAGATTCTGTTACGGCCAAAATGTATATGAGTACCAACCTTGGTCCATTTGGTTTTTCGCCAATGGATGTAATTTCATTGGCAAATCCAGAACTTCCGGTGCTACAAACACGCTTGCAAATTCCGTTGCGACCAAGTGGCAATCCGCTTTTTAATAAAGTGCATGAGATGTATGCAAGAAACGACACGGTATATCTTAGTTGCGAGCAATATGGACTGTTCATTTTCGACATGCGAGATTCGGCCAACAGTGTGTTAATTGGCTCAATAACCTCCTATCCAGATCAAGGTTATAACCACAGCAGTTGGTTAGATAAAACGGGCAGGTATATTATGTTCACCGATGAAAATATGGGCATGGATGTAAAGATATTTGACATACAAAACTTGGGCGACCCAAAGTACCTAAGTCAGTTTAACAGCAATGCCTCTGCCACGCCCCACAATGCATTTTGGCACGGCGATTTTGCCTATGTTTCGGCCTACCACGATGGCGTGCGGGTTTACAATGTAAAAGACCCTAGCAATCCGTACGAAGTTGCGTGGTACGATACCCATCCAGAGAAGCCAGAAATTTATGGCGGTTACAAAGGATGCTGGGGCGTTTACCCTTATTTACCCAGCAAACGAATTATAGCAAGCGATTTAACAGAAGGCATTTTTGTATTAGAAATAGACTCGGATTTAGTTGGGTTAAACAAGCCAATAGAAAAGGAAATAGAGGTAAACATTTACCCTAATCCAAGTAAAGAAAAGCTCAGTATTTTTCTGTCTGAACCAAACACATTTACAGTAGACATAATGGATACAAAAGGCTGCTCGGTTATGCACCTAAACAAGGAGCAAAACAAGGAAGATATTTCTTTGTCGCAATTGGCTGTAGGCGTCTATTTTATTGATATTAGAAGCGAATATTCAAACACCATCAAAAAATTCATCAAATGGTAAAATCGAAGTATTTATCTGGGCTATTTTTCATGTGGCTCATTGGTTCAGCCAGTGTTATTGCCCAACCTATTTCTAGCGGCGTAAGCTTGTTGGGAAAGTGGAATAACCCAAACCTCCCGAGGCTAAATGGGTATCAAATTTGGAACGATTTAACGACCTATTATGATTCGATAAAAGTGAGAGAATATGTGGTGGCAGGAAGCACAGATAGCATTTATTTTTTAGATGTTACCGATCCCAAAAACATTAAACTTTGCGATGTGGAAGATGGTGTGGCGCGCAATGTGGTGAATAGAGATTATGAATGTTTTAGTCATTATGCTTATTGCGTGAGTGATAATGGTGGCAAGGGTAGCATGCAGGTTTTTGATTTGCAATATTTGCCCGACTCGGTGCACAAGGTTTACGACAGCGACTCCATGTCGTACAATACCCACAGCATTTTTATTGAGGCCAAAAGCAAACGCATGTATTTATGTGTAAATAGGCTTAAGTCGGGCGGAATAGCAGCCATGGATGTAGTGAGTTTAGATAACCCTGAACATCCATTTTGGATTGGCAGGTTGCAGGTTCCTACCTTTGGTGATGGGGCGCCGGCCTTTAGGAATGTGCACGAAGTTTATGTAAGAAATGATACGGCCTATTGCTCTGTGGAGTATCAAGGTTTGTGGATTTTTGATTTAAGGGATTTAAAAAAACAGCGCTTAATTACCACCATTCGCTCTTATCCAGAAAACGGTTATAACCATAGCAGTAGTTTAGATGCAAGTGGCAAAAACATCATGTTTACCGATGAAGTTCCTGGGGGTTTGTCCATTAAAATATTTTCTATCAAAGATATTTATAACCCAATTTTATTGAGTCAGTTTAGGTCGAATCCCGGCGCTACAGCGCACAATGCCCATTGGATTGGGAGTTTTGCTTATGTTTCATATTACCACGATGGCTTTTATATTTTTGATATAAACGACCCAAGTGCGCCAAGCATTGCGGGCTATTACCATACTTCGCCATGGCCACCCGAAAATTATGAAGGATATAAAGGCTGCTGGGGAATTGACACCAAATTACCCTCTGGCAATGTGGTTGCGAGCGATATGGGAGAAGGATTTTTTGTATTGAGAGTAGATTCTATGCTAACAGGCCTATCAAAAAAACTGTCGAAAGAATTGGTTCAGACCAAACCCAACCCCTTTTGTGAAAAACTAATAATTGAGCACTTACCGTTAATAAAAGAACCCATAGTATTAACAATATATGACGTAAAAGGAGAATTGGTTTTGCAAAAGAATATATGGGGACCTACATTTGAGGCAGAAACAAGCGGTTTGAACCAAGGCATGTATTTTGTGGAGTTGCGCGGAGGTTCATTTCATTGGGTTGAGAAAGTAATCAAACAATAATATACATTGGGCAAACTATATAGGTTTTTATTTTTTGGCACGCTCCTATTGCTGAGTGAATTTGTGTGGGCGCAAAAGGACACGGCTGTTAAGAATGAAACGGCAGTTAAAGAGTATACTACTCAATTTGAAACGGAGTATTCTAAAGACCGCAACCTTAGTTTGGTTTATGAGGATACGGCGATGCGCCGCAATGAAATTTACAGTCACCATTTTAGGCGAAATTCGGTTTTTCAGGACTTGGGTAATTTGGGTACACCTGGTCGGAATTTATTTTTTACCTGGAACCGAAATTCAGATTTTGTGTTGGGGTTTAATCCGTATCAAAATTTTTACAAGACCGTTGAAGGTTCTAAGTATTATAAGTCTAAAAAACCTTATGCCGATTTTACTTATACGCAAGGGCAGCGCGAGTTGTTAATCTTTAAGGCAAAATACACCTATAACATTACGCCTAGATTGAATATTGGGGTAGATTTTGATAGGGTTACCTCACAGGGATTTTATCCAAGGCAATATACCAGCGGATATTATACAAACGTTTTTGGAAGCTATGAAACCAAGAATAAAAAATATGGAATTATTGGTAATGCCATCTGGAACCGAGGCGTTTTAGATGAGAGTGGCGGCATAAGGAGCGACTCATTGTTTGAAAGTTTAAGGGGCCCAAATAAGGCTGCGCCGGTTCAATTGTATAAAAGTGAGAGCAGGTTTAGAAGCAATAGTGTTTTTGCAAAACAATATTTTTATTTAGGGAAGTTAACAGAGACAGTGGACAATGAAGATACCAGTTATTATTTAAGCAGAACTGGGTTTATTTCGCACACATTTAGGGTAGATAGAGATAATTTCTTTTTCGATAATCCTAAGGGAGACACCAGCGTTGCCCTGTTTCCGGCAGGCTCTGGCATTGATAGTACGGGCATTTTTAGCGATTCAGTTTCTAGCAAAACCATTATGAATAGGTTGGCTTATGCTTATTGGACAAAGAGCAATGAATTTCAACAAAGTTATATTGAATTTGCCTTGGCGCATAAATACATTGAGGTATATCAAATGGGCTTATTTAATACCTATCAAAATTTATGGGGTGAAGCTAAGTTGGAACGCTTGCCAAAGACCGATCAAAATATTGGGTTGCGCTTGGGTGGTTCCTATTGCGTATGGGGTTACAATGCCAATGATGTAAAGCTCGGTGGCGACATTAAGTTTTTGTTTAAGGCCTTGGATGTAAATGGAGGCTTAGAAAACACTTTAAGTGAGCCCGATTTCACTTTGGTTCATTATAAATCTGCTCCCTTTACTTGGGACAATAAGTATTCAAAAATAAATGTCACGCATTGGCATGCCGGCATGGGCACAAAGCGGTATAAGCATAATTTTACGGCCAATTTTAATCAGTATATTATAGCCAATTGGGTTTATTTTGGCAAGCAAGTTTCTCCAGAGCAAAGCAGTGAGATTTTGGTTATCAATACTTTGGAGGCAAGCAAAACTTTTCAATTGGGTTGGTTCTTTTTTGAAAACAAGTTGATGTTACAAAAGGCTAATTTGGCTATTGTTCGCATGCCCGAGTTAAGTGGCAATTTGAGGTATTATGTAAATGGAAATTTGTTCAAGAAGGTAGTGCGAATGCAATTGGGTGCAGAGGTTTTTTACAATACGGCGTATTACGCCAATGCCTATAATCCTGCTGCTAGGGCCTTTTATTTGCAAGATCAAACCAAGGTTGGCAACTACCCTTTAATTGATGTTTTTTTAACGGCACAGGTTAAGACAGCAGTTATCTATTTAAAATTTGAGCATGTAAATATGGATTGGCAGAATTCGGGTTATTATTATACGCCACATTATCCATTTCCGGTGAGGGCATTTAGATTTGGGTTGAGGTTAAGATTGTATAATTAAAATTGATAATTTATACTAATTTGAATTGCCTTTTGTCACTTTCTTGACTTCATTAATAAAAAAAGCCCTGCAAGAGGGCTTTTTTTATTAATGGGGTGGAATACCGGGCTCGAACCGGCGACCTCCTGAACCACAATCAGGCGCTCTAACCAGCTGAGCTAAAACCACCGTTTTAAGGACTGCAAATTTAGGATTTGAAAATTAATTATCAAATATATTTTTCAATTAAGATAGAAGTGCCTCAATTTCATCCCAATTAACCGCATTCCAAATATCAGAAACGTAATCTGCACGCTTGTTTTTGTGTTTTAGGTAGTAGGCATGCTCCCACAAATCGAGTCCAAATATTACCTTCGACATCATTTCTGGTTCTTTAGCAGCATCCATTAAGGGGTTGTCTTGGTTGGCAGTGGTCTTTAATTTTAGCTGCTTGTTTTGAATAACCATCCAGGTCCAGCCCGATCCAAAAACGCCTAAAGCTAACTTTTCGAAAGTGGCTTTTAATTGTTCAACAGAACCAAAAGAGGCTGTTGCAATTTGCTTAAATTTAGGTCCCATGGTGGTGCCGGTTTTCAACGACTTCCAAAAAAAGCTATGGTTCCAATGACCGCCACCGTGGTTTCTCACAGCAGAGCGCACAGATTCTGGGGCTTGACTAAGGTTAAGCAATAGCTCTTCTAGGGATTTACCTTTTAAAGAAGGTTCTTTTTCTATGGCTTCGTTTAGTTTGTTGATATAGGCTTGGTGGTGTTTGGTATAATGAATTTCCATGGTTTGGGCATCTATAAAAGGCTCCAAACTGTTGTAGGCGTAACCTAAAGGAGGAAGTTCAAACTTTCCATTATTGGGCTTTATAGCCCCTTCTGCAGGGTATTTAACTTGTTTTTCATTGATTAAATCGCTTGCTTTTGTTCCAAAGGCAAGGGTACCTAAACCCAAGAGGGCTGCAGATTGAATAAAGCTTTTTCTGTTAATATTATTTTTCATGATAATTTATTTTTATCAGTTGGTAAAAATCAAAGGTATTCTAAAATGCCCTTAAATAAAAAGGCTAGCACTTTATAGTGCTAGCCTTTTTATTATTTCTTTTCTTCTATCATCACAAAAACATCTTCGTCATCTGCCTTCATGAGGTACTTTTCTCTGGCAAATTTTTCGAGGTTTTTATTGTTCCCAAACAATTCATTCTTTTCCTTTTTCACCTTTTCAATTTCTTGGTTATAATACGCATGCTTTTGCTTTATTACCTTGAGGTCTTTGCTATATTCATATTGATCAAAAATGCTATTTCTATCATTGATAAGCAATAAAAAAACGAAAGCCACCGTAGCTAATACATATTTATTTCGGATCAGACCAAGAAATTTGGGTGATGGTTTAAACATGGGTGAAATTATTTAGCGTATTTAAAATCTTTACCAGGATAATAAGCGGTTTTACCCAGTTCTTCCTCAATGCGTATTAATTGGTTGTATTTGGCAATTCTATCTGTTCTACTTGCAGAACCCGTTTTAATTTGTCCGCTATTTAAAGCAACCGCTAAATCTGCAATGGTGGTATCTTCTGTTTCGCCACTTCTATGACTCATGATGTTTGTGTAACCTGCTCTGGTGGCCATGTTTACGGCATCAATGGTTTCTGTTAATGAACCAATTTGATTTACTTTTACAAGAATTGAATTGGCAATATTTTCTTTAATTCCTTTCGACAAACGCTTCACATTGGTTACAAAAAGATCGTCGCCCACCAATTGACATTTTGAACCAATAGACTTGGTTAATTCTGCCCAACCTTTCCAATCGTCTTCAGCGCAACCATCCTCAATAGAAATGATGGGATATTTGTTTACCCACTCTGTCCAATAAGCCACCATTTCTGTTGGCGTCATTTCGCGATTATCAGATTTTTTGAAGATATACATTCCTTTTTTCTCGTCCCAGAACTCGCTGGTGGCGGCATCCATAGCAATGTATATGTCTTTTCCTGGCTTAAAACCAGCAGCTTCAATGGCAGTTAAAACCGTTTCTATGGCTTCTTCATTTGATTGAATATTTGGTGCAAATCCGCCTTCATCGCCCACATTGGTGCTGTAACCTTTTTTCTTTAAAACAGCTTTTAGGTGGTGGAAAACCGAAGTACCCATTTGCAGGGCTTCGCTAAAACTATCTGCCTTGGTAGGCACAATCATAAATTCTTGAAAATCGATCGAATTATCTGCGTGTGAACCACCATTAAGGATATTCATTAAAGGAATAGGCAAGGTGTTTGCGTTTACTCCGCCAATGTATCTGTATAAAGGCATATTGGCTTCTATTGCAGCAGCTTTTGCGCAAGCCAAAGACACGGCTAAAATGGCATTTGCACCTAGGTTTCCCTTGTTCTCTGTGCCATCTAACTTAATCATTTTGCGGTCTATTTCGTTTTGCTCAAAAACATCTACACCTATTAATTTATCACATATTTCATCGTTTACATTTTTTACGGCTTTTAAAACGCCTTTTCCCATGTAAACATTTTTATCGCCATCGCGCAATTCAACTGCCTCATGAATGCCTGTGGAAGCTCCAGATGGAACTGCAGCGCGACCCATTACGCCTCCTTCGGTAATTACTTCAACCTCTACAGTGGGGTTTCCTCGTGAGTCTAAAATTTGCCTTGCGTGAATGTTAATGATTGAGCTCATAATTATTTTTGTTTAAATTTTATTTTATAAAAAATCCAAGTTATTTCAATTGTAATTGCTTGCAGCTTAGTTCATCATAGCCACAAAATCATCGAACAGGTATCTGCTATCTTCTGGTCCGGGTGCCGCTTCTGGATGATACTGAACCGAAAAAGCTTTTTTACCTTTAACGCGAATTCCTTCCACGGTATGATCGTTTAAGTTCACGTGGGTTAATTCAATGGCAGGGTGACTTAAAGTTTCTTCCATGCTTACCCCAAAGCCATGATTTTGCGAAGTAATTTCGCATTTTCCAGTGATAATATTCTTAACGGGGTGGTTTAATCCTCGGTGGCCATTAAACATTTTATAGGTTTTTAGCCCTTGAGATTCGGCCAACATTTGGTGACCCAAACAAATTCCAAATAAAGGAATGCCAGCATCTACAATTTGCTTAACGGTATCCACGGCATAAGGCATAACGGCAGGATCTCCAGGTCCATTGCTAATCATAAACCCATCTGGTTTAAAAGCCATCATCTCTTCAAAAGTGCTATTGCAATTAAATACGGCTAAGTAAGCATCGCGTTCAACCAAGCACCTCAAGATATTTTTTTTTACCCCTAAATCTAATACTGCAACCCGTTTTGAGGCATCCTTATTTCCCATATAATAGGTTTCTTTGCTAGACACGGTGCTCGATAGTTCCAAGCCTTCCATAGAAGGTACAGCGGCCAATTGTGCTTTTAATTCTTCAATGGTTTTACCTTCAGAAGAAATAATTGCATTCATAGCGCCCTTGCTGCGCACATGCCTTACTACCTCGCGGGTATCAACATCGGCTATGCCAACAATGTTATTTAAAGCAAAGTATTCCTGAACCGATGAATCTGCTTGTTTGCGCGAATAGGGCACATTGAAATTTTTACAAACCAATCCGGCAATTTTGATGCTATCCGATTCCTCCTCCAATTGATTAATTCCGTAGTTACCTATATGAACATTGGTTTGTAGCAGAATTTGCCCTGTATAACTGGGATCGGTAAAGATTTCCTGATAGCCCGTCATGCCGGTATTAAAACAAATTTCGCCTGTGGTGGAACCTATTTTGCCAATGGAAGTTCCCGAATAAACCGTACCATCTGCTAAGAGCAAAGTGGCAGGAAATTTATTAACTGTTTTATTCAAAGTAGTTTAGATTTGAGCAAAAGTAGGATTTGAATCTTACTCGTGCAAATGAAAGTATCCACTCTTTGGTGAATATCTAATTATTTGCCCATTCCCATAGCCTTTTCCATGTACTTAATTATGTATTGGTCTGAACCAATATCATGATAACTTACGCAATTGGTGCTTGGATTGAACCGATAATCTTTAGCCCATTCTTGGTGGTTATTGGCCATTTGAACGATGGAATCTCCCAATAATTCAATCTCCATATTACTTAAAGTTGGGTGAATGGAAGCCCTTATCCAGCCTGGCTTTTCGGCATAATTACCGGCATCTATCATATGGGTAATGTGTGCCGATTGACCTGGCTGCACATTGAGCAGATAATGGCCATAAGTGCCCGCGCAAGAACAACCCCCGCGGGTTTGAATGCCAAATTTATCATTAAGCAGTTTAACGCCAGTGTTATAATGCAAATCGTCGATGTAAAAAGAAACGATGCCCAACCTATGTTTTTGTTTTGGGGCAAGAATGTGTAAATTTTTTACCGGTTCTAATTTTTTAAAAAGAATTTCTAGCTGCTCTTCTTCTCTTTTAAGAATATTTTCGACGCCCATCTCATCTTTTAAATTGATGCAAAGCGCAGTTTTTATGGTTTGCAAAAATGCGGGAGTTCCGCCATCCTCGCGGGTTTCAATATCTTCATAATACCTTCTACCACCCCAAGGATTAGTCCACTCAACGGTACCACCACCTGCGTTATCTGGAATTTTGTTGTGGTAAAGCGCTTTGTTAAAAATCAAAACTCCTGCAGAACCTGGTCCGCCCAAAAATTTGTGTGGCGAAAAATAGATGGCATCCAAGTATTCTTCTGGATCTGCAGGGTGCATATTGATGTTTATATAAGGTGCACAACAGGCGAAATCCACAAAGCAAAGTCCGCCAGCTTGGTGTATCATTTTGGCAATTTGGTGGTAGGGAGTAAAGATGCCTGTTACATTTGAGCAAGAAGTAACTGCTGCAATTTTAAGTTTTCTATTGGCATGTTCATTCAATAGTTTACTAAAATTTTCTAAGGAAAATAAGCCCTCACTATCGGGATCAACCACCACCACATCGGCAATGGTTTCTAGCCAAGAAGTTTGATTTGAGTGGTGTTCCATGTGGGTGATAAACACAATGGGACGCTCGTTTATGGCAGGACTAACTTGATCTGCAAACTTTTCATGAATTTTTAGGCCCAGAATGCGTTGGAACTTATTTACCACACCTGTCATACCGCTATAGGAAGAAATAAGCACATCATTTTCGCTGGCATGAACATGCTTTTTGATAATTTTTTGAGCCAAGTGATACGCGTAAGTAAGGCCTTTTCCAGTTATATTGGTATCGGTATGCGTGTTGGCCACAAAGGGCATAATATCCTTTTGCAGCGTTTCTTCTATGGGCAGGTAACACCTACCACTGGCTGTCCAATCGGCGTATAAAATCTTGTGAATTTCACCTGTTGCACTTTCGAAATCTTGGTTCAGACCAATGATATTGTTTCTAAATTTTTCGAAATAGACTTCTAAATTCATAAGCAGTTTTTTTATATTTCTTCATCTTCCAAATTGGCTTCAGGGAGTTCCAAAGCCTTAATATCACCAATGGCGTTGCCAGCAATACCTTTAATAGAACCATACATGCCGATGGTATTTGTGATCACTTTTTCTATTTGCTTTTCCCTTGTTTTCCAAATTCTTTGCATGGCACGTTTTTCAGAATCTAGGTCTGATTGCATTTGACTAAAACCCTCTACAATGGCTTCAATTTGCAACCTAAACGTATTGCTTGTTAAAAAATCGTATAACAAACTCATTTTATCGCCCTTATTTTCTTGGGTAGCTAAGGCCGAATCTAACTGCACCACACTCTCTCTTAAAACCTTGCAAAGCCCTTTAAATTCTTCGTAGGTACAAATCCAAATGCCATCCTTTAAGCCCATTCGTTGCATATCTACAGGCATCACATCTGTAACTAGAACCCCAATATTAGCACCTTTTACCCTAATATCTGTTTTAAATTTTTCTATCCAAGTTGGTTGAAAATCTTTTGTGCGCTTACTTTCGTAGTAGATGGTGCCACAATTTTGTTTGGTACGCGTGTTTACTATTTGAACGCAATCGCCTCCCCTTGCGCCTTTTTTTATTTCGGCAATTATATCGAGCGGAAATTGCGCCATGAGGTATTCTTCGATGGCCAATTCTTGCACCTCACCTTGCAATTGCATGGAGCCTTGCTCCTGCTTTCGCTTCATTTCCTCGGTGAGTCGCTTTTGATCTTCTAGTTGCTTATTAAGCTCTTTTATGGTGAGTTCTGTTCTATCCTGCTCTAACTTTTTAATTTTGTCGCGTTCCTCGATAAGCCTTGAGGTGAGCGACTTTTCGGCCTCCATTAAGGTTTGCTCCTTAACCATATCCTTCTCTCGCTTGAGCTTCTCAATTTCGGCTTTGGTGCGATTCAATTCTTTAAGCTGTTCTTGTTTTTGGTTCAGCTCATTTTGCATTAATTTAATTTGGTCTTGCTGTTCGGTTTCGAGTTGTAGGCGCAGACGTTTTTCTATCAGTTCTTTTTCTTCTTTAACTTTTTGGGTTAATTTATCTTGAAAGAGTTCGTTTTCTTTTTTTCTTTTCTCTTCAAATTCGGCTTGTTGTTTTTGAAGGAGCTCCACTTCCTTGTTTAATTTTAGTCGCTCTTGAGCTTGTTTGGCATTGAATTCTTTTTTCAGTTCTGCCTCCATTTGGTGATAAACCAGGTCGTTTACATCTATAGTGAAGCCACAATTGGGGCAGTTAATATTGTTCTCCTTTTCCATATTTCAAATAAAGGTAAAAATTAGTTTTTAAAGAACTGTTAAATCAAAATTGTCTTGGGTAAAAATGTACTTCCATTTGGTCAATCTTCTTTCCATCCAACTTATGCATAAAATTATCTGGTTACCAATTTTTATTTATTGCAAATTTCTAATTACTGCAAGTTCATTGTCGATTTCCTTTATATTTAAGGAGAAGCGGTAACGGTCTGTGTAGGTTTTCAGGAGCATTAGGCGGCTGTAAGCCTAACCCTTGCAATAATAATAATTGCTGTTGCTTTTATTTTATATGATACGCTTATGCCGTCCCAAATTAAATACTCTGTAGGTTCCGTCATTAACATTTTTGAGTTCATCTGCTCTGTACATCTCAGGAATTGATGGAATCTCTTTCACCATATTTATTATTCTTGACTTAACTCTTTTTGTTTTAGTTGGTGAATCAATCCGAATAAAATCAAGTATTTCTATGAAATTTAAACTAGCTCTTTCATCTCCCTTATTTACCCTTATTTGCTTTCCCATTTATCAAGCAAAGCCTCTATTTCCTCCTGGGTTTTAAACTTACCTTCTTTAACTCTAGCAACAGCTTCGTCAAATTAAAGACTATAGCTATTGATGATATCATCGTTAGCTTTATCAAAAGAAAGCGCAAGCACTTTTATCTTGTTTAGCAGACCTTCTTTTTTGGATATTTAATACCCTATCAGCGATTTTTTTTCTTTCAGCCACAGTTATCATCTAATTGTTTTTTTACAATTCGAATTTAAGAGAAATTCGACAATAAATCAACCAATTGAATTTAATACTGAAAGCATATTTGTTTCATTTTTCTAAACAGCTATTGCATTGGCATAATACGGGAAATTTTTAGGTCTGAACCAAAAATTAAACAGCTACATTATATTCTCTTAATGCATTGTTGAGGCTGGTCTTTAAATCGGTGCTGGCTTTGCGCTGACCAATTATTAAGGCACATGGAACTTGAAATGAACCGGCGGCAAATTGCTTGGTATAGGAACCCGGAATAACCACCGAACGTGCTGGTACCCTACCTTTGTATTCTATTGGTTCAGGCCCGGTAACATCTATTATTTTTGTGCTCATGGTAAGCGTTACACCTGCACCCAAAACAGCTTCTCGTTCAATATGCACACCTTCTACCACTATGCATCTTGAACCTATAAAGCAATTGTCTTCAATGATTACTGGAGCAGCTTGAACGGGCTCCAATACACCCCCAATGCCAACGCCGCCGCTCAAGTGTACATGCTTGCCAATTTGCGCACAACTGCCCACCGTGGCCCAAGTATCTACCATAGTACCTTCGTCTACATAAGCGCCAATGTTTACATAGCTGGGCATCAAAATGGTGCCTTTACTTAAGTATGCTCCATAACGTGCAACGGCGTTGGGCACTACGCGCACGCCAAGTTCGGCATAATTGGTTTTAAGCGCCATCTTATCGTGGTACTCCATTGGCCCTACCGAATAAGTTTCCATTTTGCGAATAGGGAAGTATAAAATCACGGCCTTCTTGATCCAATCATTCACCTTCCACCCCCCGTCAATTGGTTCAGCCACCCTTAAAATACCCTTGTCTAATTTCTCTATAACTTCATTAATGGCCTGCTGAGTTGCCGCATCTGTTAGCAACGAACGATTATCCCACGCTTTTTCTATTATTGATTGATGATCCATTTGGCAATAATACAACTCATCTTTCATTCCCAATAGAAAGTGAATAAAATTTACCACAGAATTAAATTGTGGAGGGAAAGAAAATTGTTGCATGTGTTGTTAAAAATATGAAAAATTAGTAAATTCGGATGCTTTGATAAAATTAACATTTTCTATAATTCTCTTTTCTATCTATCAAACAAATTTGTTTGGTCAAGTTTTTATTAAACCAAAGCAGGTATATTATTTTGCCGATACTATTCCCAATTCATATTATATTCAATCGATTTTTGTTGATGCCATTTCTCCAGATTCAATGGCTTACCAATTAAATAAATTCCCTAACGAAAGTTGGCCAGATTACTCTTGTATGGGCATGAAAGAAGGGGTAATGGGAACAACTGTTTTAAACCAAGGCAATAAACATTATATAATTACTGCTCTTTTAGATACTTTTTGCATTGATTATGGCGCTAAAGATACTTTTCTTATTTCAAGAAATAGCCTTGCTGGATTGAAGGTCTATGGCATTCCAACTGTTAAACAATACAATTATTTATTGAATACATGGGACAGCATTTGGGAGATTTCCTTATTCACCACCGACTTAAATAACAATCCAATAAAGGGTAATCCAATTAATCAATTGTATTGGCGATTTTCTGATTTTTTTGGGGTAATTGCTTTTCCTAATTTAAAGGGCTTTTATAATAAATTACAACAAAACAGACAACTTCATCTTATTGGGGTTTTAACCTATGAAAAAAGGTGTTTTGGTATTACAAATTTGAACCCGCAAGAGCTTGTTTCTCGATATATTGACCTTAATATTGGCGATGAATTACATGAACAGATGGTTGATTATAGTTCTCAATATTCAGAAACTACAGAAACCATCAGGAAAATTACACATAGAACGGATTCACCCAATTACATTATTTATACAGAAAAGCATTTTCAATATTATAGATACTTTAAAAGAAATGATGATAACAAGGATACAATTTATGAAGTAAATAGAATTTTTGAAAGGGGATTTTGGGTCTATAAATTTGATACTAATTATACCTACTTTGACCCCAAAAGTCAATTTACATTATTACCAGGCTATGTAAATACAACACCTTTTTATTATGAACGAAATAAGAATCTTTGGGTTTATATAGGTAGTTCTCCTTATTTTTTCATAAATTATTATTTCGAAGAAATCGATTCTTGTTGGAAAAGACGCCAACACTCTGTAGAACCTGCTGTAGAGTCTATTTTTTACAAAGGAATTGGAGGCCCTTATTACCATTTTTCATCGGGCTATTACAACAATTTATTGTATTATAAAATAAATAACCAGGTTTGGGGTACACCATTAATAAGTGGCATAGACAAACCTAATCCGAAATTAAAATTTAATATTTTCCCCAATCCAGCAAATCAAATACTTTGGGTGGAAGTGCCAATTGGAACAAAGGGAAATTTCAACTTAATAGAAGCTAGCGGAGTAAATTTGCTAAATCATAAATTCACTAAAAATTTTAACCTTAACCTAGGCAATTATAAAGCTGGTTTATATTTCGGATTGATTACAGATGAAGATGGAAACATGCTAGAAATAAAGAAAATTATTATTTCTCATGTCGATTAATCTTTATTTTTTTTAGGCACAAATCACAAAACTTATTTTAGACTTTTTTATACATAAGTTTAAAAATACAACACATAAAATTGGAGCAATTAAATGAATTTTACTTAGAGGATTCTTGGAAGCAAGCAATGAGTGAAGCCTTTGCTAAACCAAGTTTTACAGCCTTACAACATTTTTTAAATGCGGAGTATAAAAACAATACATTATTCTACCCTCCTGTTTCAAAAATATTTGAGGCCTTTAATCGAACCCAATTTCATCAGGTAAAAATAGTATTGCTTGGTCAAGATCCTTATCACGGTTTGAACCAAGCGCATGGTTTAAGTTTTTCGGTGAACGAAGGCGTACCCTTTCCTCCTTCTTTGAAAAACATCTTTAAAGGTTTGCAGGTAGATTATCCTGATTATAAAATTCCTATTAATGGCAACTTAAGCAATTGGGCCAATCAGGGGGTATTGTTGTTGAATGCTACTTTAACCGTTAGGGCTGGCGAAGCCGGTAGTCACCAAAAAAAAGGTTGGGAGGAATTTACCGATGAAGCCATAAAGCAATTAAGCCTACAAAGGGAGCATTTGGTGTTTTTACTTTGGGGAAATTATGCGCAAAGTAAGTCGGACTTAATAAACACAAAAAAACATTTAACCCTGCAAGCCCCTCACCCATCGCCACTTTCGGCCCACCGAGGTTTTTTTAATTGCAAGCATTTTAGCCAAGCAAATGCCTATTTAATAAGCCATCAAATTAGTCCAATTAATTGGTAAGAGAATTTTAACAATTGAAATTTTTAATTAGACCAAAGGTATTTAAAGATTTCACAAGGGTAAATAAAACAAAACTACCGCATAAGAAAGCAAAATCTAAATTGCACCATATTTTCGGCATTACTCCTCTTCGTAAAAATCTATTAGCGACCCCATATACTCGGCCGTCCAACCGTCGGCAATGTCATTGTACTCATCGTCGGGAATATTGGTGTGGCGCACTTCTAAGCTAGTTCCTTGGTTATGCGGGTGCAACTTTAGGGTAACAATACTGGGTGATTCGGTTTCTTCCTCGCCAAAATACCATTGTTGCACAATTTTTTTATTGGGTTCAAGCTCCAAGTTTTTGCCCAATATGCTACCATCCCACATAGAAAATTCTGCCCCAACCTCTGCCACAAAACTAGCTTGATCGCCAGTCCACAGCATCATGGTTGACTCATTGGTTAATGCCAAATAAACATCTTCTGGCGGTGCCGGAATGATGTAATACTTCTTTAAATCTTTCACGCCAGAAAGATAGGTGTTTCGCAATTATTATTTAACAAGCGCTAAGCCTTCTAATGCAGAAGCATCGTCGGGCTTATTATTAAGCACATGCTGAAACAAATTTTTCGCTTCCACTTTGTTGCCCAAGTAATAATAACTCCAGCCTAATAACAACCCAGCTTCCCTATCGAATGGATATAAATTATACACTTCCTGCAAATATTTTTTAGCATTTGCATAATCCTTCCGGTAAAAATAAATGGAACCCAAATAGTAATTCGCCTTCGAATTTTTACCGTCCAATTTAAGAATGTTTTTGTAAGCTTGTTCTACCGAATTCCATTTTTCTTGCGCAATCAATGGGTAAATTAGTCCCCAAAGCGGCTCGGTTGCCGTTGGTTTAAGCACCATGGCTTTTTGGTAATAGGTAACAGATTCGCTGTGTTTTTTTGAACTGTAATACAACCAACCCAATCGCAAATTTACTTCATAAACGGCAACATGCGTCTGGGCTTGCATGGCATTAATGGCTTCTGTATAACTACCTATTTTCTCTGCGGCATAACTCTTGGCAAACAGATCGCTGAGGTTTTGTGCTTGTAATTGCGCGCTGCCAATTAGCAGTAGGGCAAATAAGATTTTCTTTAAAGCTGACATTTGATGGTAATAAAAAATAAATGGTTGTAATAATTATAAGTTTGATACGAAAAGGTATTGATTCCATTTTCTAGGGTATATCCACTTTCGCGCATTTGATATCGGTAACCTGGCGCAAGGGTATACCTGTTTTTTCGCAATGAAATATCCAATCCAGTCGACCATTTTAATGGGTCAAAAGTGTTTAGGGTTAAGAACCCAAGACGACCCATATAATTATTTAAACTACCTGCCATATAACTGGCCTCAATGATCCAATTGGCATTGGGGGCAAATCCAATTTTTTGTTGGTAAACAAAATTGTTCTGTCCATTAAGAATCGATAAACTGGCACTTGAATACCCAAATAGTTTGGAGTTGCCTAAAGGAAAATAAGTTATACCTGCCTCGGTCTGAATCCTAGGTAAAAAATCAAAATTTCCATAATTCAAAAACAAAATAGGCTCAATGTATTTGCTGCGTTTAGAAACATACATGCTTATAGAAATTGAATTGGTTTTTTCGCTGGTATCCATAATTGGAGCATTAGGCGGCGTAGGATTTATATTGCTATTGATGTATGGGTGCGTAAAATTTTGATGATAGTATGCCATGCCAAATCCTGATCCCCATCCGTCTTTAAAATTCTTAGTCAAGCCTAAATTCAATTGCACATTCAAGGTACTGTAATTTTTTTCCAAATCAGTTGCAAAGAATTGCAATTTAGAAAGTTGATTTGATTGGTACAAATTTCCACCCACATGCAAACGGGTATCTGGCGCAAGCAGCACCTCAAAATAAGCCCTAATATAATCCATGCCAGAGAAAAAATCGCCTGCAGCATACGGTCCTTGTTTCCTTAGGTTTACCCCATTAAAACTGCTTTCATTGTTGGTTAAAATTGCCCCACCTTCCAATTCAAAATTACTTAAACCTTTATGCAAAGCAATATGGTCTGAACCAATTTGCGGATGCAAAATCAAAAACATATTTGCCCTTTGAAATTGGGCAGTTTTTAACAAACATTGATAGGTATAAGTAAGCACATATTCTTCGGAAGGATTCATCTCTACGGCCTTATTAAAATGCATATACGCCGCTTCAAAATTACCCAACCTAAAATATGCAATTCCCAATCGAACACGCAAATAGTAGAAATCAATCTGTTCTTTCAAAGCTTGCTTTCCTATTCGAATTAGCGCCGCATTTTCTAAGTTATTAAAGTATTGATGCGAAAGGGAATCAACCTTTGCATAGCTAAGCTCTTGCGCATTAACGGCGCTTTGGTTCAGACCGAAAAAAAACAGGAACAAACTTAAAATTAAGAAGCGCATATCCAACGCTCCTTTCTCTTGCCTTCTTGCAAAATAATTTCTTCCAAACCCTTTTCTCCTATATAAATTTGATAGCTATAATTTCTAAAAAGATACCCAAATATGCGTGCCTGCAAATGGGTGGTTAAATGCAATTTTGTGGCGTCTTTTATGGCATTGAGCTGGTTGTTAAATTTGGCCTCGGTAAACAAATAAAATGGCGCAAGCATATCTTGTAACCAAATAAAAACAGGGTAATTAAAATGTATCAAAGGCAATTGATCTTTTATATGAATATTGGAATAAGCGCCTAGCAAAACCGAATAACAACTCATATAAAAGTGAAACAAATCACTGTTGCGACTCCCTTCAAAATCGGTGAAATAAAATCGGGTACCATCGTTTACAAAATAGGCGTAACTTTTACTCTTCTTCTCATACAAATAACTGCGGTTATAAGCATCTGTAAAAACCTCCCACTCAATTAACTCTTTGCTATTTTCTTTGTAAAAGCGCAGCACTTTGCCTGGAGGCAAATCAAAGGCTTGCAACAAAATTTGATTGGGTTCCACATTGCAAATAATTGCCTGTTCTTTGGGCACTTCAAATATTTTTAAGGCAATATGCTTGTCGTTTTCTTTTTCAATAAAATAAGAGATGGGATAAGCTTGGGTAATGGCGCCAATTTCTGGCGAAAATTGCATTTGAAAATGCACATGCGGCTCTGGCGAACGTCCGCTATTGCCGCAATTTGCCAGCATACTACCCTTTAACACATAATCGCCCACTGCCACTTTAAAAGAGTCTTTTTTGATGTGACTAATTTGAGAAAATAAGCCATCTAAATGATTAAGCACAAGTGTATTTCCCCAATTTTTATGGGTGTCTACGGCACCAACATCATTGTCGTCTATGTGGTTCACAATTTCGTAAACATACCCATCGGCTGGAGCCAAAATAGGTTTGTTATACCCATAAAAATCGCTCACCTGCAAGCCTGGTTCTTGATAGGTTTTTTTCTGTTGGTCTACTATCACAAAATCGAGGGCTTTGCTCCAATCGCCCAGGTGCGTTATGGTGCCATCATAACCCTGACTCACCTGCCAATCGCCCCAAAAAGGCAAGGATATTTTCTTGAGGTGCCATTGGTTGAACCGAGACAAAGCATTGAGGTATTTATACACCGTTTTCTCTGCAGAATAATATTGAATGGTAACCAAGTGCAAGAATTGATGCAACCAACGTTGGTGCAAGGCATATAAAAATACGGTGGTTAATACACTAAATCCTAAAGTAAAGGTCTTTACATTAAGTCCTAAAAACAACCTATCAAATGCTATTTGAAGCAGCATTAAAACAGGTATCATCATAAAACTAATGAGGTAAGAATAGGTATTGGGAATTAAATAAAATCCGCCAATGGCAATGGCAAAAAAGATGTAGTTTGACCCAACCAAATTTTGTGACAATAGACTAATGTTGGCACCAAAAAAACCATATACCCAAAAGGCCGTTGCAAAGCCCAAAAATGCGAGGGTAAAAGTTATCCTAGAAAACAAAAATAAACCTATGGCAATGAGCATGCCCCCCAAGACTGAGTTCTGAAAAAACGTGGCCGCAAGGGTTCTAAAAAACACCCTTAAAAGCTCAGGCATTTCGGTTTCATCTAATAGATGCGGCAAGGCACTTGGATTGAGCATTGGTTCAGCCCTCACGAGCTGATTTAACTCAGAAGAAGCCAACATAACAATCCAATAACAGACTAAAAAAGGAAAGCTTAAAAAGGGCAAACTTACCTTACTAAATGCACCTTGAAAAACGGCAGTTAATACCAACAAACTCACGTTGGCAATTACAAACAAAGCTATAAATGGCAAGTTTACTGTAAACGTAAAGGCCATAGCCAAGCCAAAAAGCAAGGCGTTAAAACCAAAAATTCCTTCTTGAATGTCCTTTCTTTTAAAGCCAAAAACGTGGGCCAAAACATTGACAAAAAGCACTGCCAAGAGTCCAAAAACTCCTATTTCTGGTGCAAAGAAACTCACCAATAAAATAATGCCTGCAAAAAGTTTGTTTAATGAAAAGAAAATTTGGCTATAGCTATTCAACATAGCATCTAGCCAATAATTCCAAGTATTTTCTTTTTTCATTTAAACTTTCTACAAATCAATCTTACTAAGATGAGCAGGCATTTCTTCGTAACGCAACATGGTTTCTAAAGATTCCTTGTTGCGAATTAAGTGTACTTTTTGATGCGCATCTATCATCACCACATTAGGCCGCATTTGAATAAATTGCATCCACTGTGTCATGTTATACGCGCCAACTTTATGCACCACCACTTGATCGCCCTTGCTTAATAGCGGCAAGTTAACACTTTCTCTAATACAATCAATATTCATGCACAAAGGGCCGTAAACCACCATGTCTTCTGTGTGGTGCGAGAACTCTTGCGCAGGCGAAATCTTGTGGTTATACCAAAAAGCAGTAAACAATAGGTTCACCCCAAAATCCATAATGGTTGCCCTTCTACCATCGCTTAACCGTTTGGTGGCAATCACAGAACCCAATAAATACCCTGCATCGTCTATCAAAGCCCTGCCTGTTTCTAAATACAAAGTTGGCAATTCATTCTGTTTGAACCCAAAATTTAAAATGGTGGTAGAAATTGCTTCGGCGTAATCTTCCATACTCGGAATAATATCTGGCCCTTGTAAATAACTTCCCTTTAAAGTATTGGCCGATGCAAACCCGCCACCCAAATCGAGGTATTGAATGGCTTTGCTCCACTTATTTTTGATGTTCATAGCCAAATCGCACAGCTTCCAAGCAGCAGTAGCGTATGCACCCGCGCTTAACATATAAGTTCCAATATGGCTGTGCAGTCCGTTTAACGCTAACAAAGGTTCACTCATTATTTTGTTAATGGCGTTCCAAGCCTGACCATTTTCATAATTGAAACCAAAGCGATCCCACATAGGGTAAACACCCACATCCATGTTAACACGAATGGCAACAGAGGCCTTCATTTTAAGCTTTTGAACCACTTCAATAAGCATGTATAATTCGTCGAAATGATCAATGTGAATCATCGATTTATTTTGCACCGCCAAGCTTAAATCTTCTTCCGATTTATCGGGCCCATTAAAAATAATTTTGTTTCCCGGAACCCCGTTTCCTAGGGCTTTTTTATATTCAAATATTGAAACCACTTCGGCCCATGCGCCCTCTTGGTGAAATACATTACACACCGCATTGAGGTAATTGGTTTTATAACTCCAGGCAAACTGCACCTTTGGATAACGTGTTTTAAACGCCCTTAATGCATTTTGGTAGTTTCTTCTAATTTGCTGTTCGCTAATTACAAATAAGGGCGAACCATAATCTTTTAATAACTCTTTTACGGCTACACCTTCAATATGCGTAACAGGTGCATACTCTGTGCGTGTGCCGAATTTATTCATGGTGCCGGTATTTAACTTTTGAATTACCGGTCTTTCGTATGTAAGTTTTGGCATGTTAGAAATTTTATTTTTTATTATGAGTAGGCAAATTCATTCTTAATTTATTAGCTATTTATCCTTGCAGAATTATTACAATTCGCCTAGCGTCGAAATTTTTTCATATTCAGAAATATTTACTATTTGATCAAAAGAATAACGCACAAATAGTTTACCATTTTCATAAGATTCAAAGGGCTTTACTTCTAGTCCCAAGGCCAATTTTACCAAAGCTTCTGGGTGATTCTGACCACAACCTACTGCTAAATAAACCCAAGCCGGAAAACGCGGATTCATCTCCAATAAATAGTAATCATTGTCTTTGGTTTTAATAAACTCGAGCTCACAACCACCACGCCATTTAGAATTAGCAATTACCCTATTGGTTATATCAATAAGCTCTTCGTCGAGCAAAGAAACACCCGCCCAAGCTTTACCTTTATCGGTAATATACAATTTTCGCATGGGTACGGCCCCAATGCAATTGCCTTTTCCATCTCCAATGGCAGTAACATTTACCTCATTGCCAGAAACAAATTCTTGCAGAATAATGGGCAATCCCCACTTGTTAGAAATCTTGTGAAAGTAATTTACTGCTTGCTCGGGTGTGGCGGCAATGCTGGCATCATAGTACTTGCCTTTTACCACCAAAGGATAACCCAACTCATTGCCCACCTTATTAATTTCTATGGGCGAATAAATCATTTTTGCCTTAGGCACCTTTACCCCATTCTTCTCGCCAAATTCGTATAAAACAGATTTGTGCCTCGACTCAAAAGTTTCCAAATCGGGCATAAAAGTACCTATTCCATATTCGGCTTTTAGGATCGAACCTAATTTAATAAAGCTATGCAACTCGGCATCAAAATTGGGTATAATTACATCCAATTTTTCTACCCCATGAATATAAGCCAAACGCTGCAACAAACTGTCCATGCCGCTCGATGGCAAGGGAATGGAATACGATTTATCTACTAAATTGTGCATGTACAAACCGGGCTCCAAGTTCTCGTAGCTAAGTCCTATAATGCGCACCTCAAATTCTTGGCTCTCTTTGAGCGCCCTTATAACCGGAATTCCTGGTCCGGGACTGTCAATATTATTTAGTCCAGAAACCGCAACGGTAATGCTGCGTTTAGTCATGACTTAAAAGCAATTGGTATGAACCTAAAACTTGAAAGAAATCATTTAAATCCTTCTCAATGGTAGCCTCATCGGCCTCATATTTTTTGCTAATGCTTGCCACAATTTCTGCTTTGCTTTTATCTTCTTTTAGCAAACGCACAATTTCTTGTCCCAAAGGATTAGTAGAAAAAGAATCTCCACTAAGTGGATTAAAGATAAAGCCGCTTTCGCTAACGGCAATGTTTTTATTTAATTTCATATAAAGCGGATAACAAAATTTTTTATATTAAAGTCAAACCTATTAATTAATCATGGTTAAAAATATGATTTATATTCTAAGACGGTGAAACCCAACAAAACCCTCACATTTTGGAAAATGATGTTTATTGATTTCATTTGCTATAGATATGAGTAAAATAGAAAGGTTTAAAGCCGAAGCTAAAAATATTTCGAGCACGCTAATAGAAATAAGAAGGCATTTGCACAGCCATCCAGAACTTTCTTTTGAAGAGTATAACACGGTTGCATTTGTAAAAGAGCAATTGTTAGCAATGGGCATCACCAAAATTAAGTCTTTGGCAAAAACGGGCTTGGAGGTGCTTATAGAAGGGCGCAACCCACAAAAGAAAGTGGTTGCCTTGCGCGCCGATATGGATGCATTGCCTATTGTGGAGGCAAATGATGTTCCTTATAAATCGCAAAATATTGGCGTAATGCATGCCTGCGGTCACGATGTGCATACCACCTGTTTGCTAGGTGCGGCACTTTTGCTCAACCAATACAAAGATTCTTTTGAAGGTACCATTAAGCTAATTTTTCAACCAGGCGAAGAGAAACTACCCGGCGGTGCATCGCTCATGATTAAAGAAGGCGTATTAGAAAATCCCGCTGTCAACGCCATATTGGGTCAGCACGTAATGCCTTTAATACCCGTAGGAAAAATTGGATTTAGAAGCGGTTTATACATGGCCAGTACCGATGAATTGTACGTAAAAGTAATTGGCAAAGGCGGTCACGGAGCCATGCCACATTTATGCATAGACCCTGTGGCTGTAAGCGCGCAGCTTATAACGGCCCTGCAACAATTGGTGAGCAGAAGGGCCAATCCCATTATTCCAAGTGTATTGAGTTTTGGAAAAGTGATTGCCAACGGCGCCACCAATATAATACCCAACGAGGTGTACATGGAAGGCACTTTTAGAACCTTAGACGAAGCATGGAGAACCCAAGCACATGCCTTATTGTTAAGCACCGCACAAGGTATTGCAGATAGTTTTGGCGCTAAAATAGCGTTTGAAATTAGAAAAGGATATCCTTTTTTAAAGAATGATCCAGAGGTTACGGTTCGAACCAAAGCCGCTGCGACTGCTTATGTGGGCGCAGAGAATATTGTTGATTTGGATATCTGGATGGCAGCAGAAGATTTTGCATATTATTCTCAAGTTGCGCCTGCTTGTTTTTATAGGCTAGGAACCCGCAACGAAGCGCGTGGCATCATTTCAGGCGTACACACACCAACCTTCGATATAGATGAACAAGCTTTGGAAATTGGTGCTGGATTAATGGCCTATTTGGCTGTTGAAGAATTGGGTAATGGGTAATATAAACAACATGAAATACAGGCTAATTTTATTTTTACTAATTAATTTTGGAGCACTTGCTTTGGGCGGATTCTTTACTGGCAAGGGCGTTACTTCAGAGTGGTATAATGGTTTGTTAAAAGCGCCATGGACTCCGCCAGGTTGGGTATTTGGTTTTGCATGGACCACCATTATGATTTGCTTTAGTGTTTACATGGCATTTTTATGGCCCTCAATAGATAATAAGACCTTTATTGTTGCCGTATACGGTATTCAATGGATATTAAATGTGGCTTGGAATCCTGCCTTCTTTTATTTTCATCATGTTTCTTTAGGACTGATCATAATTTCTGCATTAACAATGCTTGTAGGCTATTTTCTAGTTTCATTTTGGCCGCAGTTAAAATATAAATCATGGCTCATAGTTCCATACTTTTTATGGCTCATCATTGCCACCTCTTTAAATGGCTATATATTTTTAAATAATTGAGGCATCAATAGTTGGCGCAAACATCGGAAATAAAAAAATAAGTTAGAAAAAGCTGTCGTTATGGCAATAACTGTTTTTGCACATTGAGAAGTTAAGAATAAAACTAAGATTTAAGTAAATGACAACAAACAAAATTACCATAGAAGCCATTGTTATGGCCAATCCAAAGAAAGTATGGGATTATTATTTCCAGCCAAATTAGATTACACAATGGAACTTTGCCAATCCCAGTTGGCATTGCCTAAGAGCAGAAAATGACCTTACAATTGGAGGTAAATACTTGGCAAGAATGGAGGCAAAAGATGGCAGTTTTGGGTTTAATTTCGACTTCACATACGCCGAATTGGCCTTTGGCGAGAAATTTACTTATACCATGTCTCATAATAGAGAAGTGAAAGTAAGTTTGCCTTAATTATTTTTCTCATTTCAATCATGTCAAAAACAGTCAATACAGCTATAAAAAGAATCAGAAAAAGCATCTGGCTTGGGCTAATTTTATTGCTTGTTTTTGCCTGTCAGAAACAAAAAAGCACTCCAATAACAACGCCTCCATCTAGCTTTGCCAAAGGTGCCGCCATTAGCTGGGTGAGCGAGATGGAAGAATAAGGCATACAATTTTATAACCAAGCTGGCGCAAAGCAAGACCTTATAAGCATCCTTAAAAACTTAGGCATGCATACCATTCGCATAAGAGCTTGGGTCGACCCGAAAAATGGCTATAACGATACTGCAGATTTGCTAAAAAAGCCCTAAAAGCAAAAGCATTGGGCATGCGTATTCCTATTTGCATTCATTATAGCGATGCCTGTGCCCACCCAGGAAACCAAACCAGAGCCTTGGCAGGGTTTAACCTTAAACGCACTAAACGATTCTTTAAAAAACTTTACCCTTAATTTAATGCAAGCGCTAAAAGCTGCGGAGATAGAACCAGAGTGGGTGCAAATAGGTAACGAAACCAACGATAGATTTCTTTGGCCAGGTGGAAGCCCACAACAACTGGAACGGCTATACTTTGGGAGCTTTTAACAATATAGGTAAACCAACGGCTGCCCTACATGCTTTTTATTAATTTATCGCAAAATAGAACGTAATATTGATCCTCATAAAAAAAGGCGAAAATTATGAAAGAAATAAAACCCATCAACATCCAAGAAAAATTTTCTTTATTCAACAAGGTCTGGACACCTCATATCATTGGCGAATTAAACGGTCAATATGTAAAACTTTGCAAGCTAAAAAACGAATTTGTGTGGCATAGTCACCAACATGAAGACGAACTTTTTATGGTATTTAAAGGCACCCTTCTGATGGACTTTAGAGATGGCAAAACTGTAGAAGTGAAAGAAGGCGAAATTTTAATTGTACCCAAGGGTGTTGAGCACAGACCGCATACCAATGGAGAAATAGTGTTTAATTTATTGTTTGAACCAAAAGACACGCAGCATACCGGTGATACAAAAAGCGACCTAACCAATAATGACCAAGATTGGATTTAAGTTACTTTGTAGGCGTTAAAAAAAAAGAGTCCATCTTTACCCGCCAAGTGCCGGCAGAGTGCATTATCATAAATAAACTAGCCAAAAGCGAAAGGGCTTTCAGCTAAGCATTTTTTATAAAAATTAATTCAATATTCAATGGGAAAAACTTTTAACCATACTTGTTGTTGTTTGAAGAGATTACAACAAAATTGCAATGGAAAGAAATGTTATAATGAATATTATAACAATGGTGAAGGCAGGTAACCAATTCTGTAAAAATAAACAATAAGCTATAAAATAATTAAATAAACATGCAATTCTACGATTTAAACGCCCTCGATATTCATGGAAATAAAGTAGAAATGAGTCAGTTTAAAGGTAAGGTTATTCTGGTTGTAAACACCGCAACCCAATGCGGGTTAACGCCACAGTTAACTGGATTAGAATATCTACACAAAAAATACCAGGATAAAGGTCTCATCATTTTGGGGTTTCCTTGCAATCAATTTGGTTCGCAAGAGCCAGGAGAAAATAAGGACATCAATCAAACTTGTCAAATAAATTATGGTGTTAGCTTTCTGCTTTTTGCCAAAATAAATGTGAACGGCAAACTTACACACCCTGTTTTTGCTTATTTAAAAAAACAACTTGGCGGACTAATCACCAATGATCTTAAGTGGAACTTTACCAAATTTTTGATAGACAAAAACGGCAAACCCATTAAAAGATTTGCCCCAACTAAGAAACCAATTAGCATAGAACCATACTTAGTTAAGCTTTTAGGGTAATACCCATTGTAATACACATGCTAATTGTTTACAATTAATTGGGATTTATTCTTCTTATGTTTTAAGTTCGAAACATGAGTAATCGCATTCGTATTGGTATCTTTTTTGGCGGTAATAGCAGAGAAAGAGAAGTGTCATTTGCTGGCGGCAGAACCGTTTTTGATAACCTAGACAAAACCCTGTTCGAACCTATTCCCATTTTTGTGGATAGCTTCAATAATTTCATTTTGCTCGATTGGCACTTTATTTACAAAGGCTCAATCCGCGATTTTTATCCTTCAGTTGAGTTTCTTAAAGGCGCAAAACACGATGTTCAAGTATATGCCGAAAACCTAAAATTGGCTTATAAAGACAAAGGCAAAACCATGGCACGCAAGATTGGGCGCTTGGTTGAGACCCAAGAATTAAAAGATATAATAGACTTTGCTTTTCTTGCTTTGCACGGAAATTTTGGCGAAGACGGCACCATACAAGGCTTGCTAGAATGGAACGGAATTCCCTACTCGGGCTCGGGCATTTTGCCTTCTGCCATTGGCATGAACAAGCGCTTACAAAAACAATGGATGCAGGCAGCAGGCATGAGGGTACCCAAATATATTAGCTTCCCAAAATCTGGTTTGAACCAACTGGGCGACTTATATAAAAAAGCAAAGGATTTAGTAGGTTTGCCTTTTGTGGTGAAACCCGCCAACCAAGGCAGTTCTGTAGGAGTTAGCGTGGTACAAAAAGACGATGAAGCCGCTTTTAAAGATGCCGTGCACAAAGCCTTTTTTATACAAACCATTCATGCCCGCGAATGGCTTGGTAAGAGCAATTTAGAACGCACTCAATTTATACAAAAAATTACCGATATAAAAGAAGGAATTGGCTTACCAGCAAAAACCAAAGATCTAATAATATACCACCCAGATGAGTTGTGGGCCCATTTCACCAAGAACCTTAAAGGCAAAAACAGCATTCAATTAGAGAGCGTTTATTCCGAAACAGAATGCTTAATAGAATCGTTTATTGAAGGCAGAGAGTTCTCATGTATTGTGCTTAGAAATGAAGATGGTTCTGCCGTTGCCTTGCCTCCTACCGAAATTGTGAAGGGCGCAGAAGTTTATGATTACCGCAGCAAATACTTGCCTGGTTTAAGTAGAAAAATAACGCCAATAGATTTAGAAGAAAGTAAAATTGAAGCCATCAGAAAAGCTTGTGGCGAATTGTTTACTTACTTTAATTTTCATGTGTACGCACGCATAGATGGCTTCATAAGCAAGGATGGCGAAATCTTGTTAAATGATCCAAACACCACCTCGGGCATGATGCCTTCTTCTTTCTTTTTTCACCAAGCGGCCGAAATAGGATTAAACCCTTCTCAGTTTTTAACTTATATCATTCGCACCTCCATTAAAGAAAGAATTAGCAGCATTAGCAACAACCAAAACTACCAAAAATTATTGTTGCGTTTAGACGCTCAAATGACCATCAACAAAAGCAAAAAAAGCAATAAAAAAAGGGTGGCGGTTTTAATGGGTGGCTACAGCACAGAGCGCCATATCTCTGTAGAAAGTGGCAGAAATGTATACGAAAAATTGGCCTCATCTGAGAAGTATCAACCCTTCCCCGTTTTTGTGACAGGCAACGCGTTTGTACACGAATTATACGCCTTGCCTATACAAGTAATGCTTAAAGACAATGCCGATGATATTAAGGAAAAAGTATTGAATTACCACCGACCTAATATCATGAATAAAATTGCCAAAGATTGCCAAGCCATCCTCCACAAATACAGCAATACCGTTCTGTTTGAACCAAAGAAAATAACCTATGCCGATTTAAAAAAACAGGCCGATTGTGTGTTCATTGCCCTGCACGGCAGACCAGGCGAAGATGGTACCATTCAGCAAGAACTGCATAAAATTAAATTGCCTTTTAATGGCTCCGATGTGGCCAGCTCACAAATCACCATCAATAAATTTGATACCAACGAACTCTTGAAAAAGAAAGGTTACTTGGTAGCAGAACATATATTGGTTCAGGAAAAAGAATACCGCAAAAACGAAAAACAGGTAATTGCCAATATAGAAAAAATTGGATATCCTTTAATTGCAAAACCTGCCGACGATGGTTGTAGCAGTGCAGTGAAGAAGATAAAAAATAGAACCCAATTGCTGGCCTTTATAAATGGTATGTTTAGGGCAAACATAGATTTATCGGATGCCATGCGCCATAGCCTCAACTTAGGTTTAAAAGAAGAGTTTCCTAAGAAGGACTTTTTCTTGGTAGAAAAGTTTGTAGATAAAGGCAAGGCCAAACACTTTTTAGAAGTTACCGGTGGCATGCTTACACACTATAAAAAAGGAAAATTATTATACGAAACTTTTGAGCCCAGCGAAACCCTGGCAGAGAGTGAAATATTAAGTTTAGAAGAAAAATTCTTAGCTGGTCAAGGGCAAAATATTACCCCAGCACGTTTTGCAAAAACACCCTTAGGCAATAGAAATATTAGCAAGATAGTTCAAGAACAATTGAAAGGTGCCGCCATAGTTTTGGGCATTGAAGGCTATTGCAGAATCGATGCTTTTGTTCGAATTTTTAGTCCGAGCAAGGTAGAAGTAATTATCATTGAAGCCAATTCATTGCCAGGAATGACGCCTGCTACAGCCATTTTTCACCAGTGTGCCTTAAACAATTATAAGCCTTATGAGTTCATCGATAAAATTTTAGAATTTGGCGAAGAACGTTTGGCAATTAAGAAAAGTAAAGAAGCAATTGTAGTTAAAAGGAAGGTAAAATAATGCCGAAAATTTTTTATTTTCTGCATAAAGTGGAATAGCCTTTTATAAAAGATTTAAAATTGAAATTGGCCTATATTTTCTATTTTCGGCTTAAAATAGAATAGCTATTTTATTAAAGAAATAAATTTAAAATGATGAAAAAATTATTGTTATTAACCTTAATGCCTTTGATGGGCTTGGCGCAAAATAAAATGGAAATTGAAACCCTTTGGAGTTTTGGTAGAATAAGCGAACACATGGTTTCGCCCAGTGGCAAGCATGCAATTTATGCGGTAAAAAATTACGATTTAAAAGCCAATAAAGGCAGCAATATTATTTATACAAAATCTATTGTTAAGCCAAATGAAACTGCTAAGGAAATTATTGGGGCTAGCGTAAATGCATTCTCTGCTCGCTACACGCCAGACGGCACAAAAATATCGTATTTAAGTGCAGAGAGTGGCGATGTGCAGTTGTATGAGTGCAACTTAATTGGTTCGAACCGAAAACAAATAACAAGCTTTAAGGGCGGCATAAATGGGTATAAATATGCACCCACCATGAAACACATTGCATTTGTAATGGATGTAAAATTGGACCAGGAGGTGAAGGAAATTTATCCCGATTTAGATAAAACCAATGCCCGCATTATAGATGCTTTATATTACCGGCATTGGGATGCATGGCACAATTATGCTTATAGCCATTTGTTTATTCAATTGTATGGAAATGGGGCTTTGGTTGGCGCACCGTTGGACTTAATGTTGAATGAAAAATTTGATTGTCCTGTGCCACCACATGGCGGCGATGATGCGTATAATTGGAGTGCCGATGGAAGCAAAATTGCCTATGACTGCAAGAAGCTACAAGGCACGGCCAACGCGGTTTCTACCAATAGCGACATTTATGTTTACGACTTAAATACGCGGGTAACCATGAACATTTCTGAGGCCAATGAAGGCTATGATAAGAACCCACAATTTTCGCCCGATGGAACAAAAATTGCGTGGTTAAGCATGGAAGAACCCGGCAATGAAAGTGATAGAAACACCCTGGTGATGTTCGATTATTTGCAACCAAAAAAGAGTGCGCCAAGTGACGGAAATAAACAAGCGGCCATTTATATGATGCCTACTATAATTGCCCTAACCAATCAATTTGATTTTACGCTCGAGAACTTTATTTGGCTAGACAACCAACGTTTGGCTTTTACAACAGTGGTGGCAGGCACTAAACAAATTGGTTTGTTTAATCCAAAATTAAAAAGCATGAGCAGGGTGGTTTTGCTAACAGAAGGCATGCATGATTATGTGGGTATATGTGCTGTTCCCAAAGCGGCAAAGCCTACTTTATTGGCTGCAAAAATGAGCATGAGTGAGCCCACCGAATTGTACTTGGTTGAAATAGGCAACAAAAAAACGCAGGCGTTTACTGCAGTTAACAAAGCTATTTTGGATAAGACCACTCTTGGAAAAGTTGAAAAAAGAATGGTTAAAACTACCGATAACAAAGACATGTTGGTATGGGTTATTTATCCACCAGATTTTGATGCCAGCAAATCCTACCCTACTTTATTGTATTGCCAAGGCGGACCACAAAGTCCGGTTTCGCAATTCTTTAGCTACCGTTGGAACTTTCAATTAATGGCCGCAAAAGGCTATATCATTGTGGCCCCAAACAGACGCGGATTGCCAGGCTTTGGCAGCGAATGGAACGATGCCATTACCAATGATTATGGCGGCCAATGCATGAAAGATTATTTGAGTGCCATAGACGAAATGGCCAAAGAACCCTATGTAAACAAAGATAAATTGGGTGCTGTGGGTGCTAGTTTTGGAGGCTTTAGCGTATATTGGTTGGCAGGCAACCACAACAAGCGCTTTAAGACTTTCATTTCGCATTGCGGCATGTTTAACATGGAGAGTTGGTATGGCACCACCGAAGAAATGTTCTTTGCTAATAACGACAATGGCGGCCCATATTGGGATCAAAAAATATCGCCCAATAACTTTGATGCATCGCCGCATAAGTTTGTTAAAAATTGGGATACTCCTATTTTGATAATTCACAACGAAAAAGATTTTAGGGTGCCTTTAAACCAAGGCATGGAAGCGTTTACGGCGGCACAGTTAAAAGGAATTCAAAGTAGGTTTCTGTATTTTCCAGACGAAAATCATTGGGTTACCAAGCCACAAAATAGCGTTTTATGGCAACGCGTTTTCTTTGACTGGTTGAACCAAACCTTAAAATAAATAGGGTTAACTGGATTAAACTGCCCTCGGTTTCTTGCATAAGAAATTTGCTTTCACTTACTTTGAATTTCAATTCAAAGACCTATGCAAAAAGCTACCCCAACTTTCGCAAAGGACACCCTTGTGGTGTACTTTTGTATGTGTTACAAATTATTTGGTTCAGCCAAAAACTTATTAGCAAAGAGCGCCTTTACGTTTTGCTATTGTTTGTTTTTTAGATTATTTGAGACTAAAATCTATTTGGCAAATAAGGCTCGTTCTTTTTATTTTTTTGTGTGTTCTAGATTATTTGAGACTAAAATCTATTTGGCAAATAAGGTTCGTTCTTTTTGCTTTTTTGTGTGTTCTAGATTATTTGAGACTAAAATCTATTTGGCAAATAAGGCTTGTTCTTTTTGCTTTTTTGTGTGTTCTAGATTATTTGAGACTAAAATCTATTTGGCAAATAAGGCTCGTTCTTTTTGCTTTTTTGTGTGTTCTAGATTAATTGAGACTAACAAAATCTTATTAGCAAAAAGCGCCTTAATGGTATGCTTTTGTTTGTTTGTTAGCTTTTTTGGATCAGCCCAAATATTAACCGAATCATTTTCATATGGCGCCCTGCCCGACTCTCTCACTGGAGCCACAGCTAATTGGTCGGTTCAAAGCAGCAGTTTGGGCAACAAAGTCCAATACATTAATAGCGGACTTAGTTCCCCCTTAGGATTTCCTACACAAAGCGGCGGAGCAGCCACATTTGCTGGTGGTAGCGGAAGTCGGGAAGATTTAATTAGAAGCATTGGCACTCAAAATACGGGCAGTGTATATGCCGCTGCTTTGGTAAAAATATCTTCAACTGGGGCAGATTATTTCTTTCATTTCTTTAGCGGCTCCTTTGTAGCAAGAGTTTATACCGGCAACTCACCTGGCAAATTGCGTTTTGGTGTTAGCAAAACTGCCACAACCGGAAGTTCTAACCTTGCTAGCACACTTTTTAATTACAACAGCATTTACCTTATGGTGCTTAAATATACCTTTAATAGCGGAAGCAGCACAAACGACATTGCTTCTTTATGGATTCTGTCTGAACCAAGCGCGACTGAGTTGAGCGCAGGTGCCGCTTTATCGGTGGACACTGCAGGCAATGACGCCAGTTCCTTGACGCATATTGCCATTAGACAAGGCACCAGTTCTGCTGTTGGAATAATTGACGAGATAAGGGTTGCCACCACTTGGGAAGAAGCCATTGGCACAAATGTTTGGAACGGCAGCGCTTGGAGTTTGGGTACGCCCGATTCAAATTCCAATGTTTCCATTGCAGCAAATTTAAGTTTAGGAAACAACTTTAGTGCTTATAAAATGGACATTGCCAATGGAAAAAATTTAACTATTAATTCCAATGAATTGTCCTTGTTTGGCTTGCTAACTGGTGGCGGATTAATTGCTGGCAGCGCGGCATCCAATTTGGATATTGAAGGAAACGTGGGTACCATTAATTTTGCTTCTGGGTCTCAGGAATTACACAATCTAAACTTGGGCAAAAATGCAATAGCAAGCTTAGGAACGCCTTTGAAATTATGTGCTGGCAGTAATTTTGGTAGCTTAATTTTAGACAGTCTTTCTGTATTAAACACGAATGGGAACTTATGCTTTGCTTCTAATGAAGATGGAACCGCTAGGCTTGCCACGGTGCCAATTGGCGCAACATTAAATGGTGAAATAAGTGTGGAAAGGTATATACCAGCAACCAGGGCTTTTAGGTTTGTTAGTTGTCCGGTAAGCACCAATACCGGCCTCGATGATGCTTGGCAATTGGGCACGCACATAACGGGGAATGGACCTGGATTTGATTCAACTGGTTCACAAACTCCTTCTCTTTTTATCTTAAACGAGGCCAACCAAATATGGGTTCCCTTTAATAATACACAAACCCAAAACTTACAACAAAACATTGGCTACAGAATATTAGTAAGGGGCGATAGAAGCATTGATTTAGGCAGCTCGAGTGCCACCCCCACAAGCACTATTTTAAAAGCAAAAGGCCAGCATATAACGGGCGATAAAATTTTTAACACAAGCAGCAATCCAGCATTGAGCGCTACCACAAACAATTTTTCCTTAATAGGAAACCCATTCCCTTCTTCCATTGATTGGAGTCAAATTACCAAAACAGATATTTCTTCTACGTATTATATTTGGCGCGCCCAAGGTGGCAGCAACAACAAAGGTGCTTACATCAATTACAATGCAAGTGGCAATATCAGTTCCGATGGCAATATCAATAACTTAATTGGCTCTGGTTCTGCATTTATGGTTAAGACAATTGGTGCTACACCAAATATTAGCATAAAAGAAACAGATAAAGTCAGCGGCAACCAAGGGTCTTTTATTTTGGGCAAAAGCAACGGCAAACAATTGCGTATTTCTATAGTAGAATCGGATTCTGTTTTAAGCGATGCTTTGGTGATATATGAGCATGCGCAAGCCACATCTAAAGTAGATGAGTTTGATTCGGAAAAATGGAATAATCCCGGACTAACATTTTATAGCAAAGATTCTTTGGGTAATAGGTTTTCAATTCAGGCTTTGACAGATTTCACCTTGGATCAAACCATTTATTTTGGCATGGATAGAACAGAGAAAAAAGCTTACCAAATGAAGTTTGATAAAATAAACTTTGAAGGCAAAGGTTGGCATTTACATGATCAATTTACCAAGCAGGAAATAAGCTTAGAAACTAACTTTAATTATTCCTTTCAAGTTTCGGCCGATAGCCTTAGCTTTTGGGCAAACCGGTTTTTCTTAAGAAAAGGTCAAGTCACAACATTACTAGGTGAATCTAAGCCCGACTTTACCTTTTCAATTTGGCCACAACCCTGCTCAGACCATATTCAAATTGGCTTCAACCATCAAGGAGTAGCAAAGATACATTATGAGGTAATTAACATGATGGGGCAGGCTATTTTAAAAGGACAAATAGAGCCCAATCAAACCATAGAAATGCAGCATCTATCGCGTGGTATGTATTTATTGAAACTATCCATAAATGATAAAAGCCATATCAAAAAATTCTTCAAACTTTAATTTCCCAAGCATGATACCGCAAGCCATGAAAACCCAAAAGACAATAACTCTGGTAACCTCCCAAAATAGGTTAACCCAAAAGACTAACCAAAACAAGATACCGCAAGCCATGAAAACCCAAAAGATAATAACTCTAGTAACCTCCCAAAATAGGGTAACCCAAAAGACTAACCAAAACAAGGTACCGCAAGCCATGAAAACCCAAAAGATAATAACTTTGGTAACCACCCAAAATAGGGTAACTCAGGAGAACACCCATAATAGAATAACAAAAAAAATTAGCCTGTTAATTTTGCTTTTTCTAAACACCTTGGCCACCTTTGCGCAACCCGAGTTTGACGACGATATTGTAGATACGCCCGTCGATGGCATTACAAGATTACTCCTATTAAGCGCAATAAGTTATGGTGCAAGAAAAATAAAAAAGAGGCAAAATAATAGAAGTCAAGCTACTTCAACAAACCTTTAAGCCTTTTCTTTGCCTCATCTTCAGCCTGCTTTTTAAGCTTATCAGACTCGGCTTTGGCCTTGGCTTCTGCTTCCATTTTAAGTCGGTTAGCTTCAGATTTCGCCTTGGCTTCAGCCTCCTTTTTAATGCGATCCGATTCGGCCTTAATCTTTGCTTCGGCCTCTTTTTGGGCTTTATCCAATTCTGCTTTAGCTTGGTTGGTTAATTCGTCCTTCTTTTGCTTAGCAGCATTTAATGCTTGGTCGGTTATAGAGGTAACTTCCGACTTTGCCAAATCTGTTAAGTTAGTTGTAATTACAGGTGAAGTAAAAGTACCACCCACCCCCAATTTCAAAGGCAATGTTTCGTTCATTTTAAGGGAAGTACCTGCCTTCTTATTTAATTCGGCAAGCGCATCTGTCATGGCCTTATCTGCTGTTCCCAAATCCTTGCGCGGCACATTAATTAAACCAGTATAATCAATGCTTTGATCCAACCCTGTTGACCCACTTAAACTCATTACCTGCCGACCAACTTTTACATCAAAAGGCTGCGTAAATATTCTACCATTTTCAACCTTATAAGCTATTTTGGCATTGGATAATCCCACTTGCTTATATTCTGGTTTCTTAATTAAATCGGTAATTTTATCGATGGTTGTAATTCCTTTAATCTCTGCCGATGGCACCAATAACAAACCCTCCGCAAACAAAGTACTATAAATAGGTTGCATGTTTTCGGTTAAATCGGTTTTCATTTTAAAGGTAGTAGAAAATGTACCAAATACATGCTCTGCGGCTGGCGCCAATTTTTTTACGGTGTTAAAGGTTTTAAACGCCTCTTGTATGTTCAAATTCGTAATGCCAAAATCAATATCTACAGTTGGTTTTTTAACATTCTTGGTCTCATAGAAACCTTTCATGGTTATGTCTGAACCCAATGTTGAAAGCGACATATTCTGGAAAATCAATTGTTGATTCACCACCCTAATATTGCCCACAAAACGCGTAATCTCCATATTGGTATATAACAATTTACCAATCTTGCTATTCAAAGTAAAATCAATATTGGCAGGAACCTCAAAAACAGTCATTAAGCTGGTATCTGCTACAACTTCAGAACCGGCAGCAGGCTCTTTTGTTAAGTATTCATTGGCATTAAACACATTGCTGTTAAAGTTTAACTTACCCCCCAAAACACCCTTTCCAAAATAATACGGAAGAAAATTTGCAATGGCACCATCCATGCGCATATCGCTGTTGCCAATTTTTGCATCAAAATCTTTTAAGACAATTTCCTTTGGCGTAAAGGACATTTCACTGTGTTTTACCTCAAATGGTTTTGGCAAATCGGCCGAAGCATAATAAATGTTCTCACAAATCATATTTCCTGATGCCTCAAAGGCCTCATAATTCTCCTTTTCTAAAGTGCTTACCTTACCCTTTGCAAGCAAGTTTAGCTTAATTAATCCGCGTAAAGTTGTACCAGCAGGAATTGGAGCTAACTTAATAATATTGTCTAAATTTATAACGCCATTGGCTTTGGCATCCACAAATGGATCAGACAAGGGCGTTCTAGCCAACAACTTGGCGTCAAAAGCATCGCCTTGCAATTCAAAGTGTAATTTATTTAAATCAATTTCGGTATGATCCAAATCGCCATCTAAATTTTTCACGTTAAGCAAAATAGCCACATTTTCAACAGCAGTTGGTAAAGACGAGTATTTAAACCAACCCTTTTCTACGCTTAGGTTCAGACCAAAACCAGGCATTTGTTTTTCATTGTAAGTACCCTTTACAAAACCACTAAATGCCAACTTTCCTTTTGCTTGAAGGCTGGCAAAATCGTTGGCATACAAGGCCGGAATTAACGATAAAAAGTTTTTGAATTCATTTTGTTTGGCAGCATATTTAATGTCCATCACCATATCGTTGCCAGGCATTGCAAAGGTTCCGTTAAAGCCAAAGGCCAACTGATTTAACGAAAATTCATTGTTCTTAAACACAAATTTCATGTTATTCATATCGGCCTCAATTTCTGCCGTAGCCGTGGCTTGCACCTTCGATAAATAAGTTAAACCATCCATGGCAACTGTAAAAGAAGCAATGTTCATTTTGTTAACCATGGTAAACAAAACATCAGAAAAATCGCCTTCCAAGGTATAATTCACCCCTTTCATTTCGCTGTACATATTGCCTTCTTTATCGTTGTAAACAATATATCCATTCACAATTTCTAAACTTTTTAACTTAATGTTAAACTTAGAACTGCCCGTATCTGCAGGCGTTTTAGACGCGCTGGTATCTACTTTTGCTATATCCCAATTGTATCTTCCGTCTTTTAACACATAAGCCATTATGCGTGGCTGATCCAATAATAATTTTCTGATTTGAATTTGCTCTCCTTTGATTACGCTCATCAAATCTAGGCTCAATGAAGTCTCTGCTGCCCAAAATAAAGTATCTCCATTAAAGGGCTCTATGCCTGAAACCGACAAATTTTTGATGCCCAAACTCAGTTGTGGAAAATTGCTTATAAGGCTTAAATCAATGTCCTCATCAAAATTTATAACCGCATTTACATTTGCATTTGCCTGCTCTTTAATTAAATTAACAATTTTGCCCTTAAACAAAAATGGAGCAACCAATAATAAGCCAATGATCACCACAAGGCCAATAAGGAAATATTTCAAAAATTTCATGGCGCGAAGTTAAGGTTTGTAAATGAAAGAGAGATTGTATCTTGCAAAAAAAATGTTATGAAATTGCTTGGTTTGCGTTTAAATAAATTCATCAGTGATACTGGATTGTGCTCTAGAAGAGAAGCAGATAAGTATATTGAAAACGGACATGTCTTTATAAATGGCAAAAGAGCAACAGTTGGCCAACAGGTGAAAATTGGCGACAGGGTGCGGGTAAATGGCCACGAATTGGAGCCAAGAGAGGGCAACGATTTGGTGTTTATTGCTTTAAACAAACCCATTGGCGTTACTTCTACCACAGAAGAGGGTGTGCCAGATAACATTGTACAATTTGTAAACCACAGCAAAAGAATTTTTCCCATTGGCAGGTTAGATAAGGATTCTCAAGGATTAATTTTCTTAACCAATAACGGCGATTTGGTGAATAAAATTTTACGTGCCGGTAATCAACACGAAAAAGAATACCTCGTAACCGTTAATAAACCCCTAACCGAAGCCATTGTTAAAGAAATGTGTGAGGGCGTTCCCATGCTTGGGGTAACCACCAAGAAATGCAAAATAATTTTGGAGACGCCATTTGTTTTTAAAATCACCCTCATTCAAGGATTAAACAGGCAAATTAGGCGCATGTGCGCGCATTTTGGTTACGATGTAAAAAAGCTTGAACGCACACGTATCATGAACATTGGCCTAAAAGGGTTGCCCCTTGGCGATTGGCGCGACTTGTCTGCTACCGAGCTAGAGGGACTTTTTAAAATGTTGGAAAAATCGGAATCGAATGCGCCAGCCAAACCTAAAAGCAAAGCAAAAGAAACCAAGGCTTCTGCCTCAAAACCTAATCTGGCAGCTAAAAAAGGAACGGCCAGCAAACGACCTCACAGTGATTCTCGCAAAAACTACTCAGGCACTGGAGCAAGTAAAGGAAAGTCAAATTCTGCACGTAGACCAAAGCAAAACAAACCAAGCAACAACCGAAGAGGAAAAAGATAAACTTATTTACTTGGCATAATTATTTCAAAAGAGGTGCCTTGGTTCAGCTTAGAATCTACATCAATACTTGCACCTAATTTATCGAGCGCGTGTTTGGCATTGTATAAACCTATGCCCGATCCTACCCCTACGGCAGATGCCCTAAAAAACATCTCAAATATCTTGTGAATATAATCTGGGTCGATGCCAATTCCATTGTCTTCAACCCTAATAATTACAGAACCGCGATTGACTTTTACTTTAAAATTGATAAACTTATCTGTATTATCTTCCTTTTGATATTTAATGGCGTTAGAAAGCAAATTTTGCAAGGCAACCAAAATAACCAAAGGATCGCTGCTAAATCGCTCGTTTTGCTCAACCACAACATTGATATGTATATTTTTGCTCTTGGCATCCGACTCATAAATCTCAATTAGATTTTCTAGCAAAACAGCAAAATCAATTTCTTTTATGGTTAGTTCTCCGCGCTTAATTTTATAATATTCTAGCAGGTTATGAATAAACTCATCTAAGCGGTTTACGTTTTTATTAATTAAATCGGCGTACTCATATACCTCATTAAAATTCTGACTTTTGGCCAATAAATTTGATACCGCCAAAATACCCATGAGAGGCGACCTTAAATCATGAGAAACACTATAAACAAATCGGTCTAAATCCTTGTAGGCTTCTATCAGTTCTTTGTTTCTAATTTCAAGCTCATTCTTGGTAAAATAATACTCAAAACCCTCTTTCACAACCTTCTTAACCTCCATTTCAACCCAAGGCTTTTTAATATACCTAAAAACTTGACCTTTGTTTATGGCATCGGTTAAAGATTGTAAATCACTGTAAGCTGTTAATAGAACCCTAAGCGGACGAGGATATAAAACGCGAACCTTTTCAAAAAGTTCAACGCCTGTCATTTTAGGCATTCTAAAATCGGATATGATAATTTGAGGGTCACATTCCTGCAGCATCTCCAGGGCCTCTTCGGGTGATGAGGCAAGCTTTATATCAAAGTCTAACCTAAAGGCAGCTTTAAAAGCTATTAGGTTGTTCTTTTCATCATCCACATATAAAACCAAGGGTTTTGTTGATTGTTGATCTATCATTGTGAATTTTCTATAATATATGATTTAATTTTAATTTTAACTCGGCCACCGTACCAATTCCTTTTTTTGAACGCATATTAATATCTCCTTTATGCATTTCTATAGTTTTATAAACAATAGACATCCCAAGCCCTGTCCCTTGTCCAACAGGCTTAGTAGTAAAAAATGGTTCAAATATTTTCTTCATCATTTCATCGTCCATTCCAGACCCATTATCTTCAAAGCTAATATAAACATATTCATTTTCCAACCTTGCTCCAATTGTTATCTCTCCGCCGTTCTGATTCGAGAACTTTTCATTCACAGCAAAAATGGAATTGCTTAATAAATTTAAAAACACCTGATTTAATTTCCCAGGATAACAGTCTATGTTTATACTCTTTTGATAATTCTTTATGATTTTTATTTTCCCAAATTGATTGTTTAAAATGACCAAAGTAGATTCTATTCCTTCAATGATATCGGCATGAATAATGGTATCCTCATCATTTCTGGCAAAAATCCTTAGTCCTTTTACAATTTCAGCAGTCCTATGCGCCCCCTCATCAATTCCCTTTAACAAAAAATCCATCTCTTCTTTTAAATATTCATAATCGAGCTCCACTTTTAATCGCTCAATTTCTTTGAATTTAAAATCCAATGGCTTATCCATTAAACAAAGTTCTTCTATCTTAACCATTAATTCTTCTATCATTCCAATATCCCTTTTCAGCGGATTAATATTGGACGTTACAAAATTAATAGGGTTGTTTATTTCGTGCGCAATACCCGCTGTTAATTGTCCTAAAGAAGCCATTTTTTCTTGCTCCACCAATTGAGATTGGGTTGCCTTTAAATCGTCTAATGCATTTGTTAATTGCGAATTTGATTTGGTTAAATCCAGTGTCTTTTCCTTCACCTTTTGCTCAAGCATGATGTTCTGCTCTTTAATTAAACGCTCATTTTCCAAAGCAGCAAAAAGCACCTCCTTCTCCTTTTCTTGCTTTTGCTTTTGCAGGATATTAATTTTATCGGCCAAGGCAAACGAAAGCAAAGCCACCTCTAAGGCTGCTCCCAGAGGTAAGGTATAGGTTGTAAACCAATTAAAGGGTAAAATACCTAAATTTCTAAACACAAAAAGAACAACCCCAAATATGAAAATAAACCAAGCTCCAATAAAGTATTTGGCAGAAGTAAACCCCTTATTATAAACCTTAAAGGCCATAATGAAAACCACAATAGCACCAGGTAAACCAATAACATCCATCATTCTGGCACTTATTTGATCATATCCCAATACCCTCACAACCCCCGACAAACCATAAATTACAGCAACCCCGCTAAGCAAATTATTTAACTTGGGTTCATACATTTTTCCATTCAAAAAATGTTGAATAAAGACCACAGCAAAAATTCCAGAACAGGCGGGTAAAACAACAATGGCATATTTATATAACAGGGGATATTGGTTCAGAACGTACTCAAACATATGTCCACTTAAGGAAATTTGGCCCAATCCTATAAAGAAAATATACAGCACATAATATAAATAGTTGGTATCCCTTGTTGAAGCAAAAACAAATAAGTTGTATAACAACATCACCATAATTACGCCTATAAAGGCACCATAAATCATGTCTCTTAAATCATTGTTAGAAAAAGCAAAAAGGTCTGTCGATAATTTTATGGGCAACACCATTTGCTCTGTGCTCCTCACACAAAAGTAAAGTTCCACCTTTTCATTGTAAGCGGCGTTAACTAAGAATTTCTGGTAGGTGCCATTGTATTTTCTCTTCAAAAAACCATCTCCAAGAAAGTTATAATCCATTGGCGTTTCTGTTAAAGTATCTCTATAAATGGATATCGAATCTATTAAAGGATTCTCAAAAACAACCATCAATGAATGGCTTTTAGACCTGTTTATGAATTCCAATTTTACCCACACAGGGTGCTTTACATAAGCTAGGTCTAACTTGGCGGGCATTGCTTTGCCTTGCTGCATGGCCAATCTTACCTCACCAAAACCCTGCACTCCTGAGCTGTCAATATAAATTGAAGCATGTTTTACAATCAGTTCGCTCCCCCCACTAAACACAAATGGATTTTGTGCCAATGCGCCTTGCATAGTGAAAATAAATAAAAAAATTAGCCCTATCCTATTTCTCATTCGCTATATGTAAATCGTATTTAAAATCCATTTCCCCTTTCGGACCTTTCTCATGCGAGGTGCCCATCAGATTCTCGCGTATGCGCCAAATAGCATCTTGCTCAATTGGATTTGCCGAAGGTATTTCTTTTAAATTATTAATTATTAATGCCGTTGCCGTAAGGTCTTCTTTTGGGTAATAAAACGTACCATTATTACCCAACTCCCTAATTACCTCAAAGCCAACCTTTAAGCAGTTTCGCAAAGTACCAGGAGAACACAACGCCGTTAAATATTGAATATTTAATTGATCTGCAATGGCTACACCAACCCTGCCCATATAAATACTGCCTATTCCAAAGCCTGCTGCCTCCTTCGAATTCCACAAACCACAAAACTCAGCCACATTATTATGGCCCAAATTATCGGCATAGGTGTAAATTTTATCATCCAAAATCGCAATCGCATCCTCCATTGGCATCCTCAATTTCTTGCTCTTTATTTGAATTCGCCCGCCTCCATAAACTTTTTTACCATCCTCCGATTCAACTATTATGGCGTAAGTATTTGGGTCATCAATCCAATCTGCATTTAATGAGGTTACCTTGGTAACGCCATAAGATTCTAAAACTAAATGATGCCCCTTTATATACCGCAAACATGCTAAATGATCTTCGGTAACCTTAAATGCCCTAATATTTATCATTGGTTTATATCAAAAATTATTTTGTTTGTAGTGCGACGTAAGGACCTTTTTGCTGGCGCCTTTTCTTTTGCAATTCTAAATATAAAAACAATTTCTTGCGACAATAATTCTGGTAAAATTTTGTAAAAATTTTCGCCCATCACTTTTAGCCTTTCGCAATAATCTTGGTCAAATCCCACTCCATTTCCATGGTTTAATCGGGCCATTAAGAAACTAAATTGAGTTACTGGCTGAACCGACAAATTTAACAAATTAGCCTCTAGCCACACCTTCTCTAAAAATTCACCCGCATGCAAATAAGCCTCCAAACTATGAAAAGGCATGCTAATTAATCCCAATGCAGATGAATTGGCCACTGCTTTTTTTGTCGTTTTCTTAAAGGCATCGCCTCCACCAATTCGCCTTAAATATTCCATGGCCATTCGACTATTCGCAATTCTTAAAGCAATTTTTTCTGCCTTGCTTAAATTCAACGTATCAATATCTAACCCATCGCCACTTTCCAAAATTTCCTTGGCATCAAACCGCAGCTCTTTTGTAAAGATATCTTCGTGCCCTTGGGGATGCAACAACAACATCATTTCGGCTGTTGACAATATCTCAGCCATGGCATTCATTTTATCCAAATCTTCCACCAAATGCAATTTGCCATGAACCTGGTTGATTGAGATATTGAGCAAGCTGTTTCGCTCCACATCGCTCAACAAAAGCCTGCTGCCAATGTCTCTATTGGTAACCCGACTAAATATTGCAGAAGTTCTTTTATCAATAATTGGTTCAGACAGCTTTTCAAAATAACAAGATGCCACCAACAATGGCTCTTCTGTGGCAGGAAAATAAGTAACTTGCGTGGCAAAACCCAATTCGCCAGCGGCCAATCTTATATTCTCAACCATGGCGCCAAATGCCACATAAGTGCCCAAATTATTAAAATCTAACAGCGATTCAGAATAATATTTATCGTGGATTAAACACAAATAACCCTTGGTAAAAGTAATTCGCCAAGGTTGACAATTTCCTCCAGATGGCGCGGCAATTGCGGCTTTTATGATAGCCGCCTTTTCCTCTTTTGTTAAATTTTCTTTTTTCGGTTCGAACCAAAATGCATTTAAAATTTTAGTGATTTCATCGTTGCTTAGAGGATGGTCAATTACCTGCAAACTTTGCGCTTTTACGCTTTCTGGTTCTGGTACTAATTTATCTAAATCGATATAAAACCGCCCCGAAACAGTAGATTGGTTCAGCAATATTTTCCTAGATAATTCTGCTGCAACCCCGCCTCCTAATGTAACCGCAGATGCCAATTGAGGCCAACTTACAATGGTATTTTGAACCTCCAACATACTTGCCTTCATGCGCTCCGATAGGGCATTTAGTCCAACCATAGGCAACAAATATTCTATCTTATCTTCCTGACTAAGTCCCTTTAACTTTTTGGGATCCAAGTTGCCCACCAAGCCATGCAAAATGGGTCTGTTACTTTCCAAATCAAATCGCTCAATGTCTAACAAGCCCCTATCACTGGTTTCCATTAATACCGGAATGCCCATTTCCTTTGCTTTATACCTTGCAAGTATTTTTATGTCTAAACCATCGCACTCTTCTATCAATAAGTCTAATTTTCCATTTGGATTCAAAAAGGCATCAATATTATCTTCATTAATACCATCGTTGTAAATAAAAACTTTTAGAAATGGGTCTAACTCCACAATTTCTCTGGCACAGATAAGCGTTTTGGCTTCGCCAATTTGAAAAATCTTACCCCTAAGTCTATTCAAATTACTGAGGTCTAATAAATCAAAATCGGCCAAGTGAATTTCTCCAAAACTGCGCTCCATGGCCATGGTCATGGCAACCGACTGACCCACACTTAAACCAATAACGCCCACCTTCTTTTTGCTTAAAAGAGATTGTTCTTCGGGGGTAATTTTATATTGATTTCGATTGGTGCGCAGTTCAATAAATTCAGCTTCGGGCAATGTATGCACCAAATGCTTATTCCAAGGATAAAACACCCAAGTTCCATAAGAAACTGGATCAACCCCATTTAAATATTCTTTAACTTTTTCTTGAATATTATCGGGTTTAATTTGCTGCTTCGGATGCCTACATTTTACCAACTCGGCTAATTGCGCCAAAATGGTATCGTGCAAATAAAGATCCTCTAAATTAGAATGATTATTAATAAAATAATCAACATCGGAGATGGTTTTAAAATGATAAAACTCAGGGGTTACGCGCATATTACTCTTACCATTTATAAAGAAATTAAGCAATTAAAATTATTTTTAGCGCAATATAAATAGAATTAATTAAATTTGCCAGAGTAAAGTTATAAACACCAATGGAGAATAAAATCAAAATTCTTTATGTAGACGATGAAGAAAACAACCTTGTATCTTTTAAGGCCTGTTTTAGAATAAAGTATGAAGTTCATGTGGCAATTAGCGCCACTGTGGCTTTAGAAATTCTAGACAAGCATCAAGACATGCAGGTAGTGATTACAGATCAAAGAATGCCAGAAATTACGGGGGTCGAATTTCTGAAAATTTTGATTGAGAAACACCCCAATCCAATTAGAATTATGCTCACTGGTTTTGCCAATTTTGCAGATACGGTAGATGCTGTTAATTTGGGTAAAATATTTAATTACCTCAATAAACCTTGGGAAGAAAAGTCGTTAGATGAAACCATTCAGAAGGCCATCGAAAAATTTAAGGAAGAGGATTTAATTAGAAACAAAGCACAGCAAACAGAAAGGGCCGAAAGGGTTGCAGATCAAATGGAATTTATCCTTAGACAAGAACTGCTTTCTTAATAATTATTTGAGTTTAACCAAGGTGGCTCCCCCACCAAATTGCAATATATCTGCATCTTCAAATGACCCTACCACTTCTGGGTGCTTGCCTAAGTAGGTGCGTATTTTATTTTTAAGGTAGGCATTGCCCACTCCGTGAATGAACACAATTTCTGGCATGTGGCTAACAAAGGCAGATTCCAATGTTTTAGTAAAAACATCCATTTGAAAGGCGGTAATATCATTGGAACTTCCATATCCATTGCGTTGCAAGGCCTCGTAATGTAAATCGATGATACGCGATGGCTTTGCTTTCAAATCAATTGGTTCGGCCAGAATCTTTTCTGAAAAATCGTGCGACTTAAGGGCTTGCAAATTCAATTTCTCTAATTTTTCATCTAGCCTAAAAACATAGGCTTGCTTGCTTAAGAAAAAGCAATGTTTCCAGTACTGATGAAAAGTCTTGGCCGTAAAATTTAGTGTGGCCGAAATACTGGTAGCTACAATTACACTGATAGGTTCAATGGGCAACAAAACAAAATGATAGCTAGGCCATTGCTCAAAGCTATTGAGCGTGTTCTTTCCTATAATTTTGGTTTCATCGCGCTCCAATTTTAGCGATTGATTTAGATGATAAACGCCTTGTATCTTGTGGTAAACCAAAATCACCACAGAATCGCTTAAATTATTATGAAGATAGGCGTTAAGATTGGTGTCGCCTTCGCGCTCAAAAGCTAGAAAAATACCAAGTGGATTGTTGCTTGCGGCACGAAAAGGTTTAGCACCAGGGGCTTCGTTATTTCCAGCTTTTTCTTCAAACTTTATCTTTACTACTTCCGAAATAAGCACAGGAATTTCAAAATCACTGTCAACCGTTACGCCTATTTGCGATTTGCCTAATATTGAGGTGACAATTCCTTCCATGTTTTCATTCAGGAACCTAACCTTATCACCTAATTGTATCATTTTTATACGTTAAATTTAAAGTGCATTACATCACCATCTTGAACCAAATATTCTTTGCCTTCCATGCTTAATTTCCCAACCTCACGGCAAGCAGATTCGCTACCATATTGAACATAATCGGCATAATGAATCACCTCTGCCTTTATAAAACCGCGCTCAAAATCGGTGTGAATTACCCCAGCAGCTTGAGGTGCCTTAAAACCTCTATGAATGGTCCAAGCTCTTACCTCTTGCACGCCTGCTGTAAAATAGGTAATTAGGTTTAGCAAACTGTAAGCCGCATGAATCAATTTAGCCACACCCGATTCTTCCAAACCTAAGTCACTTAAAAAGGCTGTTCTGTCCTCAAAACTGTCGAGTAAGGTAATTTCTGCCTCAATAGCAGCACTAATCACCAACACTTCAGCCTTTTCATTTTTAATAGCTTCCTTCACCTTTTCTACGTGCACATTTCCTTTAACCACGCTAGCCTCATCCACATTACATACATATAAAACGGGCTTTAAAGTAAGCAAACACAAATCGGCCACTTGCTCTAATTCGTCTTCAGTAGCTACTAGCGTACGTGCATTTAAGCCATTCTCTAAATGGTCCTTAAATTTATTTAAAACTATTTCTGTTTTAACCGCCTCCTTATCGCCTGTCTTTGCAGCACGCGCGGTTTTCATTAATTTTTTCTCTATTGAATCAATATCCTTTAATTGCAATTCGGTATCAATTACATCCTTATCGCGCAATGGATTTACATTGCCATCCACATGAATAATATTATCGTCCTCGAAACAACGCAATACATGTATAATGGCATCTGTTTCTCTAATATTTCCCAAAAATTGATTGCCTAAACCTTCTCCTTTGCTCGCTCCTTTTACCAACCCAGCAATGTCTACAATCTCAATGGTGGTTGGCACCATTCTGTTTGGCTTTACAAACTCGGCCAACTTGTTCATCCTGGCATCTGGTACAGTTATTACGCCAACATTGGGCTCAATGGTACAAAAAGGAAAGTTTGCTGCCTGTGCTTTTGCATTGCTTAAACAATTAAATAAAGTCGATTTTCCTACATTGGGCAAGCCCACTATTCCACACTGTAATGCCATTTTATTTTAGAATTTTTAGGTTATTATGTTAATCTATTATTATGATTTTATGAATTGCTTCATGTCCGAAATAAGTTTTTCGGCCAAACTATTGGCGGTTGTTTCACTCTTACTTTCGGCATAAATACGAATAATGGGCTCGGTGTTCGACCTGCGCAAATGAACCCATTCTGTATCGAATTCAATCTTTAAACCATCCACCTCATTGATAGGCTGCTTTTTGTATTTCTCTTTAACCTGACTCATTAACCTGTCGATATCAATTTCTGGCGTAAGTTCTATTTTCTTCTTTGCAATGGTATAATCTGGGTAATTTTCCCTAAGCATAGAGCAGATTTTACCAAATTTTGCTAAATGCGATAAAAATAAAGCTATTCCAACCATTGCATCTCTACCATAATGCAATTCTGGAAAAATGATTCCGCCATTGCCTTCTCCGCCAATTACAGCCTGCGTGTCCTTCATCATTTTAACCACATTTACCTCGCCCACTGCACTTGCTTGGTAACTGCCCTTATTTTTCTCTGTAATGTCTCTCAAAGCACGGGTAGAAGAAAGATTCGATACCGTGTTTTTCTTATAACCCAATCGGGCTAATTTCTCCTCGCTGGTGTTTTTTAACACATAATCAGCAATGGCTACCAAGGTATATTCTTCCCCAAACATGCTGCCATCTTCGCTCACCAATGCCAACCTATCTACATCTGGATCAACCACAATGCCCAAATCTGCCTTGTTGCGCTTTACTTCACCCGAAATAGCCGTTAAATTCTCTGGTAATGGCTCTGGGTTATGCGGAAACTTGCCATCTGGCGTACAATACAATTCAACCACATCATCCACACCCAAGGCACTTAACAACATGGGCAAAGCAATGCCACCAGTTGAATTTACCGCATCTATAACTACCTTAAATTTCTTTGCCTTTATAGCCGCCACATCCACCAAATCAATGGCCAAAATAGCATCAATATGCTTTTGAATATAATCGTTGCGCTCAACACGTTTACCTAATTTGTCTACCTCCGCAAACTCAATTTTATTGCTATCGGCAATGGATAAAACTTCTCTGCCTATTTCATCAGAAATGAATTCACCTTTATCGTTTAGCAACTTTAAAGCATTCCATTGCTTGGGATTGTGACTGGCAGTTAATATTATTCCACCTTGTGCGCCTTCCATCACCACAGCCATTTCTACTGTTGGCGTGGTGCTTAAGCCCAAATCAATTACATCAATTCCCAAACCCATCAGGGTTCCGCAAACCAATGAATTCACCATTTCACCCGAAATACGGGCATCTCTACCAACCACAATTTTAGCGTGGCTCTGGTTTTGCTTCATTAAATATCCAAATGCAGCTGTGAATTTTACAATGTCTGTAGGGGTTAATGCTTCTCCGGCTTTTCCGCCAATGGTACCTCTGATACCTGAAATCGATTTTATTAGGGTCAAAACGTATATTTTTAGGGCTGCAAAAATACGGTTAATGTCAGTATTTAACAGACTTTACTTATGAATATCTGCATAATCTACTCATTATTAATATGTTTAATTAAAATACCACTGCCTTATCCACATGGCAACCAATAAAAAATACAACTAAAAGTCGTAGTTGCGTGGCACAATATTTAACCGAATACCTATGGTAAAATACTTGGTCTCACTTTTAAAGATAGCCATCTCCGACAAGGTGCGCCTATACCCAAATTTGGCATCCACAAACAAATTGTGTTTTGGCATGTAACTCACCGTAAAATCAGTCATCAAAAGCTTAGTTTCAATACCCTGACCAATATAATTTCCATAAACACCAGACGAATGAGTGTTATAACTCTTGCGAATATCCTTTCCAAAATTGCTGCCATTGGTATCGTTGCCATATAAAGCATAAATAATTTTAGCACAAATATTCACCCTATTCAATGGCTGATAACGCAAAATACCAATCCCTTCGTAAAAATTTGCGCCCAAAGGATGTGCCATAAATTGCCTCATGTTACTAAAAGATTGAGCAGCACTGTAACTGGTATATTGAAACGGTCGCGCTATGTTCAGTTCGCCTTGCAAATCAAGGTTTTTCACCCCTGCTACATCAATGTATTTTATTCCGGTTTGAACCGAAAACTTATTATGCATCCACCCATTGCCCGCCATAATTTCCTTTAACACAAACTCCGATATCACAAATTGACCGTACAAGGAAAAATGGTTTAAAAAATTATACTTATAGTTCATGCCAATTATGGCCTTATCGGTACTGTTCAACCCATTCTCAACCGATTTATAAAATATAATTGGGTTCAAATAATTTGGATCAAACCCCGTATTTACATAACCACTGTCTCTGCGAAACAAAATGGTTTCAAAAATCCCAATATTAAATCGCTTTGTTAGGTTCAAACTTAAATGATGGGTAGCCATGTAATGCCTCGGCTGCGCTGCATATCCTACTGGATTAGGATCGCGTAACTCTGCCCAAATATTGGTATAATTCATTTTCCAAATCCGCGTATTCAAGCGCATCGACAAATACTCGGGTTGCATGTTTCCCATAATAAAGGTTCGGTATCCATCCCCAATAAAATTGCGGTAATGGCCAAACTGCAAATCCATGTATTTATTTAATGAACCCGTTACATATCCACTCGATAAAAAGTAACTATAATAAGTGCCATAACCCTTTACAAAATTGGCATATAAAAGCGTGCCATCTCTTTGGTAATATTCTCCCACCCAACTATATGGCTTTAATATTTCATCGCTAATTTGGGTGTAAAACCCAATGCGCGACCCCACATTTCCACGTATTTCAACGCCTCTGTTGTTAATCAAAGCACGCTCCCCATTCCATTGGTTGGTCGACATTTGATAGTATAACACAGGATTTACTACCAAATTAAAATCTTCTATTTGTGCACTATATATAGCAGCTTTGCGTGTGTACAAGGATTTTAAAAACGGCTTCTTGCTTTGGCTGTGTTCACTTTTACTCCATTCAAAATTATCATCAATTAAATAGCCCATGTTAAAATAATCTCGCCTCGACAATCCAACGCGATTCACAGGAAAACTATCAATATAATTGGCAATAGACATGCGCCTATAACTTTTACCCGAGCTGTGAAAATAATCATTAGCCAACTCACCAGATTTTATCTCTAGGCGATCCAAAATATGCTCACTTAAGCTACCTTGAGGCACATATGTATGTTGCCCAAAAACCTTAATGCCAGCAAAAAGACAGAGGAAAATACACAGGTGTATATGCCTATAAAGCTTTATACAACTTCTTTTTTTAAAACTACAGGTCTTTTCCATGTCTCAAATGTGCATATTAAATTATTAAAAACATTATTCAGGATCAAGACCCAACTCGTGAAAATCTGCCAAGGGCGGCTCTCCCAAAGAATACAAAATTTTGAGAATCTCTTGTTGCTTAAAAGGCTTTTTTAACTTCTCATACGATGAAGCCAAATTTCTGAGGATGCGTTTGATCATATCCAAATTGCTACACGGATTCAGAAAATCGGTTTTAGTTTCAATGTGAATTTGGGTGAGAAATTGCTCTAAATTGCCTTTTGTAAAAATGGTTCCACCATTAAAGGCATTGATATAAAACAAAATTTTCCCGCTTTGGTTCAGTATTTCCTCTATATCATTGAACCGCATTTCTACATTGCTCTTACCAAATTCCTCCATGTAAGCCATCACAAAATGCTGCGGTAAGTTAACCCCAAAAATAGGAATGTTGAGGCGTTGTGCCACTAGCAAATAAATGGCCGCTAATAAAATTGGATTGCCCTTTTTGGTCTCTAAAACTTGGTTAATAAACGAGTTGGCTGGATCGTGGTAATTGTCTACATTGCCCTTAAAACCATGCACTTGATAAATAATATAATTGATAATTCGCACCTTTTCATACGCGCTCAATTCATAGTTCATTTCCAACCAAACATCCAACCTCAATTTCTCAATAGCACTCACCAAATTTTGCTTTGGATAATCCGGAAATCGATATTTACAAACCAAGAAAAGACCTTCCAATAAGTCTTGATCTTTGCTTTTATGCCAAATCTCAAACTCAGAAAACAACGCATTAAATTGAAGTTGATGAATGATGTTTTCCAATCGCTGCTGTTGCACCATGTCCTTCAACTCGCCCCAAACCTCCTCTAAAAAAGGAATCACTCCTACGCCATAAGACAACAACCGCTCCTCAATATGCTGGAAAACCTCTGGATCTTCATCGTCCAATAAAGCAACTAAAGACTTTAATTCAACTTCATTCATCGCTAAAAAAAACTTCTTAAAAAACTATTTAGTAGCCTTTTTAACTGCTTTTTTCTTTGCTGCCGTTTTCTTTACCGCCGTTTTTTTAGTTGGCGTAACAGCCTTAGGTGCCGCTTTTTTACCTGCGGGCTTTGCCTCTGCAGCAATTATTCCAGCAACAATTTCATAGGTTAATTCTTCAACCTTTTGAGTTTTTGCCAAGCGATAATTGTCTTTTCCCTTAGCAATATATGGGCCCCAACGACCCATTAGCACTTTAATGTCAGCATCTTCCTCAAATGTTTTCAATAATTTATTGGCATCAGAAATACGCTTTCCCTCAATCAATTCAACCGCCCTAGCCTCATCTATGGCAAAAACATCATCCGTTTTAGGGATACTTATGAACTTACTATCATGCATTAAATATGGTCCGAACCTACCTATGGCTGCCTTAATATTCTTTCCTTCAAATTCGCCCACAACCCGCGGCAATTTAAATAATTCTAATGCCTCTTCTACCGTAATCGTTTCGGTTAACTGTCCTGCCCTAAGGCTTGCATACCTTGGCTTTTCCTTCTCATCATCAGAATTTTCGCCTATTTGAGCATACGGGCCATATCTACCAACTTTTACGTAAATCGTTTTTCCGCTTTCTGGATCTGTTCCCAAAGTCCTTTCTGCATTCTGCCTTTCAGCTGTTTCATTCGTATTCGTTACCGTAGCATGAAAAGGTCCATAAAACTTCTCAATCATTTTATTCCACACCAAATGCCCACGGGCAATCTTATCAAATTCCTCTTCCACACTGGCGGTAAAACCAAAGTCCATTATCTGCTCAAAATGCTTACCCAAGAAATCGGTCACAATCATTCCAATATCACTTGGAAACAATTTAGACTTTTCACTCGCATACTTCTCTACCCGCGCATCCCTTTGAATGTGTTCTTTCTCCAACGTTAATTGAACAAAGTTTCGCTCCTTACCTTCTCTATCTTCTTTTAGCACATAGCCACGCTTTTGAATAGTCGAAATGGTTGGCGCATAAGTAGAAGGCCTTCCTATTCCCAATTCCTCCAACCGCTTTACCAAACTCGCCTCTGTATACCTGGGTGCAGGGCGGGTAAACTTCTCTGTTGCTTGTACCTGAATAATATTCAATTGCTCACCAATGCTTAAGGGAGGCAACATTTTGCTGCCTTCATCCTCCTGCTCATCATCGGTACTCTCTAAATATACTTTTAAAAATCCATCAAATTTCAATACTTCACCTGTGGCAACCAATTGCTCTGGTATGCCAGAAATTGAAATAGTTGCTACCGTTTTTTCAATCTGAGCTTTAGACATTTGAGAGGCAATGGCTCGTTTATAAATAAGATCGTATAAGCGCTTTTCTTGCGGCGACCCCTCAACCTCTACATTTTCAAAATATGTGGGTCTAATAGCCTCGTGCGCCTCTTGCGCACTATCATTCTTAGTGGTATAGCGCATTGGCCTGCTGTATTGCGGACCAAAGTTCTCGCTTATATAACTTATGGCACTAGATATAGCCGTTTCAGATAAGTTCACACTATCTGTACGCATATATGTAATTAACCCGCTTTCATATAATTTTTGAGCAACACTCATGGTGGTACTCACGCCAAAACCCATCTTTCTACTGGCTTCCTGTTGCAAGGTAGAAGTGGTAAACGGTGGCGCTGGAGATTTCTCACTAGGCTTTACCTCCAAATTTTTAATGGTAAAACTAGCTCCTCTGCACTTTTCTAAAAAGGCCACTGCCTCCGCTTCTGTCTCATAACGCTTGCCCAATTCGGCATCCATTTGTTTTCCACCAACAGAAAATTTAGCAATTACCCTAAAAGCAGAATGGTAATTAAATTGGTTAATCTCCCTTTCTCTATCTACAATTAACCTAACTGATACAGATTGAACCCTACCAGCACTTAAATTCGACTTAACCTTTTTCCACAATACCGGCGATAATTCAAATCCCACTAGCCTATCTAAAACCCTACGGGCTTGCTGTGCATCCACCAAATTCTTATCAATTCCTCTAGGATTCTCTATTGCCTTTAAGATAGCAGGCTTGGTAATTTCATGAAAAACGATGCGCCGTGTTTTCTTTTCATCCAAATTCAACACTTCACTTAAATGCCAGCTAATGGCCTCCCCCTCACGGTCCTCATCGGAAGCCAACCAAACCAATTCGGCATCCTTAGATAATCTTTTTAATTCGGCTACAATTGCCTTCTTATCCTCACTTACCTCATAGCGTGGAGAAAAATCACCTTTAACATCTATGGCATCATCTCCTTTAGCAAGATCTCGAATATGCCCAAAACAACTCTTCACAGTATAGTCATTACCAAGAAATTTCTCTATGGTTTTTGCCTTGGCCGGTGACTCAACAATTACTAAATTCTTACTCATCTTTTCTGCTTTCTCTTTTTAATCAGAATGCTAAATTTCACATGAAGCAACATTCTTTGTGGGGCACAATATCCGAATTACAATCCTTAAAAAAAATAAAAAGCCGCTAAATAGCGGCTTTTTATCATACTTTTAAGATTTTAATCAACCATTAGTTTGTGAACAAACGCGCCTCGGTTAGTCTTTACCTGAACCAAATATATTCCTGACTCCAAGCTATTTACATCGATTACAGCGCTCTGATTTCCTTCTCCAAATTCCCCCGAAACCACATCCATACATTTCTTACCCTGCAGGTCTATTAAAGTGATTTCAATGGATTGTTTTACCGGATTTTGGAATATAATGGTCGAAATATCACTGCTTGGGTTTGGAAATACACTAAAATTCATTTCGCTTTTCAACCACTCATTTACACTTGTTGGTTCAGAAATACTAAAATCGTCGAAGTAAATATTGTTTCCCCTCAATGATTGTAACTCAAACCTAATTTTACAATTGGTATAGGATTTATAAGGTGTTAAATCAACCGTAAATCTCTTCCATTGATTTCCGTCTGGAACAAATGACGAAGTGGAAACACCGCCTGTTGCCAACTCGGTAGATAAAATCGTTTTAATTAATATTTCGGATCGGCCATAACTATTAGAAATAAAAATCTTAATGCGATCGCCACTTGCTGAGCTGCGCTTTGCATACGCCTCATAAAAACTCAATGTAGGCGATGATAAACTGCTAATATCAATATTTGGCGTGGTAAAAGCATTGCGAATATTGGTACGCCAATTCTTCAAATTCATGCTGGCCAAACAACCATTTCCTGATGCCCCAACACTCGCATTAACTTGCCAGCCGCTATCGCCCGGACTCATATAATTTTCTAAATTCCATCCAGAACCAGCAATGCTGCCGCTGTTAAAATTATAACTGTATGGCGCCTTAACCGCCGAAGCAGTTAAGGTTTTATAACTACCATCTGCATTCATTCCAATATTTGAAAGATTAGAGGTGCTATAAATATTAGCCCTATAACTTGGTAAAATAGCATTTACCCTTGCCTTCTGACCAGTTGTATACATATTTACACAATTTCCATTGGCATAATCCATGTAATTTTTAACCAAATCTGGCAAATCTGGAACATCGTTGGTACAAGAGTTTCTTGAAGTAGGACAGCCAGTTGTGGCAGTTGAAACAGGCGGTGTATCGCAAACTTGGTCGCCCTGGGTAGCACAGTTGCTTGCACTACCACCCACACATCCATTTTGAAACGGATGATACAATCCTACCCAATGTCCTGCCTCGTGCGTTACAGTTCTTCCTGCTTGAGAAACATCCACATTTTCTACCAACCCCACTTGATCGGCCCTTACAATAATACCATCTGTTGAAGTATTAGAATTAATCTGGAAAGGGAATTGCGCATAACCCAAAATCATACTACCTGGGTTACCCGTTGAATTATAAATTGAATTTACAACCCATACATTAAAGTACTTTCTAGCATCCCAATAACTTAAGCCCTTTTGAGGATCTTGTGCATTATCTGTTCCCAAATTATAAATTCGGTTCACCCCATTTGTTGGCAAACCATTTGGATCAAACTGAGCCAAACGAAACTCTATTTCCATATCTGCCGATAAGGCATCTGTACTCGTTCCACCATTGGTGCCAGCCACTTTCCTAAAATCCTCATTCATCACCCGCAAAGCATCATTAATCTGGGTTTGAGAAATATTCTCCAACCCATATTTATGAATTACATGAAATACAACAGGAATATATTTTATAGGTGCCTTCTTGTTCTGAACACCATTTTGCAAATTGGTTTGAGACATAGAAGCTATCAAAGATGCCCTTTGCTCCTCAAACTTAATTTCTGGATTAATCCTTACTTGCTCCAAATACACCTCATCGGTAAAACAACGAGTAATGTGCTGCGCCTCTGCTAAAAAAACCGACAAACAAAGACTAGCTGCTAAAAAAAGTTTCTTCATTAAAATAAATTATGTGAACCTAATTATATCTATAGACAACAAACTTAAGCAAAAGGTTTCAAATTCATGCCCTGCCACCTAAGATAATGATCTACCAACACCAAGGCCGCCATTGCCTCTACAATAGGCACAGCCCTTGGCACAACGCACGAATCATGCCTTCCCTCCACCAATATTTTTACACAATCATGATGTTTATCCACACTTTCCTGCGCAATTTTTATAGAGGCCACAGGCTTAAATGCTACCCTAAAATAAATATCCTCGCCATTCGAAAGGCCTCCCTGCACACCGCCACTCCTATTGGTTTTTGTTAAAACCTTGCCTTCTACATTTTCAAAAACATCGTTGTGCTCACTCCCTTTCATGCCAGCAGCCGCAAAACCAGATCCCAAATCAAACCCTTTTACCGCATTTATTCCCATCATGGCCTTAGCCAAATCTGCATGCAACTTATCAAATACGGGCTCTCCCAAACCTATGGGCACATTTTTTACCACACAAGTAATTACGCCGCCCAAAGAATCTCCAGCCAATTTTGCAGCCTCTATGGCAACTATCATTTTCTCAGAAACACCCTCGTCTGGGCATCTTACCAAGCTTTTTTCGGTTTGAACCAAATCCATTTGCGTGTAATCTTTTTGGCAAACTACTTGATGAATTTGAGAAACATAAGCCTGCACGCTTAACCCCAATTGCTGTAAAATCATTTTCGCAAAAGCCCCGCCAATTACCCTGGCAACAGTCTCCCTTGCCGATTGTCGACCTCCCCCACGATGATCTCTTATGCCATACTTTTTCTCATAAGTATAATCTGCATGCGAAGGCCTATACACATCCTTTAATGCATCATAGTCTTCGCTTCGCGTATCCTTGTTTCTAACCAAAATTGCAATTGGCGTACCCAAAGTCTTGCCCTCAAAAATGCCACTCAAAACCTCAAAATCCTCTGCCTCATTCCTCTGTGAACTCAACGCATTTTGACCAGGTTTTCTGCGAGCCAAATCGTACCGCAACAAATCAAAGTTTACCAGCATATTTGGCACACAACCATCTATAACCACCCCAATTCCTGCACCATGACTTTCACCAAATGTAGTAATCGAAAATGCCTTCCCAAATGTATTTCCTGTCATGATGGTTTTCTGTTATTTTGATTCAGTTTCCTTTGCCAATTTTCCTTTGGCAAAATCTGCCGCAAAATCAACGAAAACTTTATACGCTTGGGTAAACGAAAACTTGCCATCTCCATTCCGCTCAACAATATTTCTGCGGGCCAAAGTCCTAATAAAATCGCGCCTCGACTCACTGTTTCGTAATTGATTGTTCGATGCTATTAACTCGGCATAAGCACTGTTATCAAAATACGCATCTAACTTTTCATGCTCTATTTCTGCATACTGTATTTCTTCCAAAAAGTTCTTTCCATCCTTGTCCAATTCATAACAAAGTATGGCAAAAAACATACAAATATCCCTACTCAATTGCTCTGCGGTTTCATAACTCAACAAAAAAGCAAAATCACTTTTCACCTCCAATTCATACCCGAAACTTTCTTTAAAAAACTTTTCATAAAAAGGTACCTGCTCCTTTAAAGAAACAAACTTCTGGTCGCTGGCCAAGATGAATTTTCCATTCATCAAATCATTCACTATTTCTTTATGATATCTAGGATATTCCATATCGCGCTATTTTTAATTTTGGTACTCTCAATGTCATTTGACTGGTGTTAATCAATTGCCTTTCGGCCTGGTTATCCAGCTCTATCATTATGCCATCCTCGAAGAGTAAGGCCGTTAATGCAAAAAATTTATCTGTTTCTATCTCTTTGTAATCGCCCTTTAAAGTAAGGCCACACCACTCAAAAAAACTATCCAATGGAAGCTGATTCATCAACTTCGATTTATACAAATCTTTGTTAAAAACCCACTTGTCGCTCAACATCATTGGGTCCTCCAAAAAGATAGCCTCCTCTGTGGCAAATTGCTCCAAATATTCCTTGGCATTTAAATACATATCATTGCTATATGGATAGGTTCTTTCAACCCTAAATACTTTTGGCAAAGGCGATTTATTAGGCATTTTCAAGAATTCAATCCAACCCGTTAATATAATAGATTCTGTTCTTATCCTTTCAATCAAAGGCAACAACTCATTGGTTAATAATTTCGATTGGTGCAATAATTCATCGTTGGTCTGAACCAAAAAATTATAGGTTTTTTCGAACTGCAAACGAATAAGCTCATCGTCAAAATTGAGCCTTCTTACATTCACATAATTGGATATATCAAACAACTTATTGGTAATAGAATCTGCATGGCTTATATCCAAAATATTGTTCAAGGGTGTTATATAATAATCAATCCAAAAGCTTGCCTTCCTTACTTTCTCCTGATAATCCAATTTGTCTACATTCGACTTCAATTCCCTCGTTTCATTCAACAGCCTAATGGTATTCTTTTCAACTGCCTCCCTAAACTCTTTTACTTCATTATACAAGTCGCCAATTCTTTGTCCCAATATTAACCGGTCTTTAGAAATTCCTTCTCGTATGTTTTTAAACAAAGCAGAAATAGATTGCTCATACTTCTGAATGGTCTCTGGCAATAAGGGCCTAAACTCATTTAAGATAAACTCAAACAACTTATAATAGGTATCTCTAAATTCAAAATCATCGCCTAATTTCCGAACTATTTTATAATCTACTAACTGTGATAAAATGTCCTCCCCACGAAAGGATATCACTTCATTTAACCGTTCTTTTCTTATAATCCCTTCTTTCGATTGTATATCAAAAAGGTCTTTTATGCTATCAAAATAATTAGCTAAAAAGTTTAAAATGGTTTTTGGTTCAGCCTTAATCATTTCTTTCTTATCTTAATTAGCCGCAACACTTCTTTCTCCATACATGGCATTCACCTTCTCATTGATGTTTATTTTTCCAGCATTTGGATAGATAAAATAGTACTTGCCAAAACCCGCAACTGCATCTGGTGCCGCAAAAATGGGAATAAAATTATGCTCCTTGCAGAACCGCACCAACTCGGGCCGGTTTTGTTTATCAATGGTGGCAACCTCATCAATAAATAAGGCTATCCTATTTTCGTCATCAAATATGGCCAAGCGGTTAATAATGGTCATGATAATAATTAATCGAATCATTTTATCGGTACCGTCCGATTCAATTTGTTCGTTCAAATCAACCCGTTTGGTATTGCCTTTTCTGGTTAAATGCAAGGTAATATCGAACAAGTCATCAAACTCAATTTTCTTCCCACTATCTAAATATCCATCCAATACTTTTAAGTTCTCTGAATGGTCAAACTCAAACATTAATTGCCCACGCACTTGCTGAATTTGGCTAATCTTTTTCACCTCATCCACCAAGCGCTTGTTGTCTTCCAATTCAATGGTAAGCGATTCAATATCCGAGATACGCGCTTGCGACAATTTGCTGTTAAATTTATTATAAACAAACTCTTTAAACTCTTCGTATCTTTTTAAAAGGGTATAAGCCGGATTGGCAAATTGTGCCGATATATTTTCTAACAAAGCAGAGATAGACCTTTCTTTATCATCAATAAGCGCAATCTCTTCTTCTACATACTTTATAAAATCATGTTCATCGGCAAAAGTAGATTGTAACTTATCTCTCAACTTCTCAAACAACTTGTCTTTGTTCGCTTTTAAATCATGTCGATCCAATTGGTTGATTTGAATTTTCTTATACAAATTATCTAAGTCGTCTTGTGTCTCAAATTCTTCTCCTACCAAACCATACGCATCCAATGCTTGCTTATACTCTTGCAATTCTCGAATCCTGCGCTCTCGTTTGTCCTTATCTGCAACCAAATCTTGCACCTCAAGCTGACGTTTAGCAATGTCTTTTGCCAATTTAGCCTGCTCTGCCTCTATCTTTTGCTTCTCCTCATTAAAAGCCTTCAAATCCTCTTTTAACTTATCAATGGTTTTAACCAAGTTTGGCCTCGATTTAATTTTCTGAATCTTGAAACGTATCTCTTCTATTAAACCATTAATACGCAACAATTCTTGCTGAGATTTCTCTAAGTTTACGGCTACTTCAAAAAGCGCTTCCTGACTTTTTAACTCAGTTTTTGCGCCCGCCATCTCATCTTTAATTTCATCAACAGATTTAAAGTCCTTTATTTCAATGTTTTTGGACAAATCAATTTCACCATCAAAGATTTTCAATTTTTCAGTAACCTTGTGTATGGCTTTTAACACTTGATTGCCAGGCAAACTCTTAACCTGCTCACTTAAAATTCCATTTAAAAACCTTCTATTTTCTTTGTTTCCAGAAATCTTGTTAATTAATAAATCGCCATAGTTTTTTATCTGATTTTCTGATCGCAAAATTTGCTCATTTAACTGGGCAATCCTATGGTCTAACATGTTGCTATTCAACTTCTGAATTTCAACCATGGTAATGCGCGATTCAATTTCTTTGCGCTTCTTATCGTAATTGCCCAACTGCTCATTTAACAGTTCAATTGGGTCATAAGAATCAATTACCTTTAACTCAACTTCCTTCTCATTTAACAACTCTGCCTTCGAATTAATTTCTGTTTCTTTGTTGCCAATTTTCCTGTCAAAATCGGCCTTCTGCGGAATCAAATTCTCATTAATTTCGGTATTGATTTTGGCGATGTTTTGATTCCTTTCGGCTAACTGTATTTGAAGGTTAGGCAACGTACTATCAAAATTGGCATTAAATCCATAATACAACTGATTAATAATTCTAGCCTTAGCACTATACTGACTAACCACCTCTCTAAATTCATCAAATTCGTTTTTAACCGATTTTAAATTGCGAATTTCATTGTTAATTTTACGCAGGTCAATGATGTCCTTTTTGTTTTTCTGAGAAAAATTTAACACCTCATTTTCCCTGTTGTCTGCAACTATCAGCGCTTCCTTTAAGTTCTTGTTAGTAATAAGTTTTGTGTTGATTAAATACCTGTAAATTCTAGAAAAATTATTGCTTAGTCCTTCTGTTTTTACATTATCATCTAACCACACCACGCCATTGTTTCTGCGACCACGTTGGTAAACCGTATTAAACACTTCGCGCTTGTCTTTAAAGGCTTCCAAGGCAATGCCATCTTTAGCCATAGCTTCTTGAACTTCATCAAATTTGAGTAGCTTTTTACTGGAGTCAACAAAAAAATGCTCCTTGTATTCGCTATTAAACCTAAAATACTCAAGTTCAGAATCGCCATTGCGTTTAACCAAAATACAGTAATAAGATTTCTTAAAAATCTCGAATACAATATAACTCTGATTTGGGTTTGGAAAATAATGATGAAGTGTCTCTTTATCGCCACGGCGCTGACCACTAAAAGTCATCTTATTACCGTCGATGATAAATAAAAAATTTAGGGCGTAAATAAGGGTACTCTTACCAATATTATTCGGCCCAACCAATTGTAAACTATCACAATCGTTTAACCTAATTTCGGCCTTTCCGTAAACCTTTGAATTTAAAATAGTTAATGATGTCAACATGCTTTTTGCTGCAATTTAATGAGGCAAAATACACATCTATCACCACAAGAAACCCACACGAAATACACACTGAAAAAGCATAGCCAATTTTGCCCACTTTATACCCTTACTATTATTTAAATAAATCCAAAAGACAATTTAAATAAAGCTAGAATAAATGCACAAACACAAAAGGATAAGTTAAAACATTATTGAACAATTACCAATTGCGCATCGGTATTTGAACCTAATGAATAAAAGAGAAAACCCTTTTCCAGCGAATTTTTTCAAGAATATTGGCGCCATTTTTATCCCAACTCATCCAAACAAATAGGGCTTTTCCAACAATATTGGTTTCTGGCACAAATCCCCAGAACCTGCTATCGGCACTGTTATGGCGGTTATCGCCCATCATAAAATAATAATTATACTTAAATTGGTAAGAGTCTATTTCCTTTCCGCCCAAGATAAACTTGCCATTCTCCATTTTAAAATCTGGATTATTCTCATAAACCCTAATGGCACGCTCATAAAGCGAAAATTGAGTGCTATCCAATTTAACCACATCACCCGCTTTAGGAATATATATTGGTCCGTAAAAATCTACGCTCCAAGGCATGGAGGTATTATGGGGAAAAAGATACTCTTGGTACTCGCCATCATGACTAAACAAGGAATCCACTTTTAATACACCCCCTTCTTTTTCTAAAAGCTGTTTTGCAGCATAAGTCAGTGGAAAAGCAAAATCCAAGTTGCCATGTGGCAAATTTTCACCCTCCGAAATATCATACCTACGCAATGTCTTTTGGAAACTTTTCTCATTCCAAAACCCATCGTCGTTAAACTTAACAAAGTACTTAAACTGCATGTTTTCTGGGTTTTCTGCAGCAACATTGTTAATAAAAACCTGCCCATTAACCACTTTCAAACTGTCGCCAGCTATGCCTAAACACCTTTTAATATAATTCTCCTTTTTATCAAATGGCCTACCATCCTCAAAAGGATAATTGAACACCACCACATCGTTATTTTTTACTGGGGTAAATGCAGGCAATCTTTTATAAGGCATTTGCATAAACCTAAGAAAACTAGGCGTAGAATCTGTTAAAGGCAATACGTTATGTGAGAACGGAAATGACAAGGGCGTAACTGGTAAGCGGGTGCCAAAATGAAATTTGCTCACAAATAAAAAGTCGCCTACTAACAAAGATTTTTCCATGGAGGATGTTGGTATGGTGTAGGCTTCAATAAAGTACGACCTAATAACCGTGGCCGCCAAGGTGGCAAACCAAAGCGCATCACCCCACTCATAAACCATCTGATTGTCTGGCTTATTTACCAGTTTAACCAATGACAGTATAAAGAGAACACTGTAAATAATTGGCGATACTATAAAGGCCAATAGACGCGTAAAATAGAGGAAAATTAAGGCACAACCATAACCAAAGTTTAACAAGGCCATTCCCAAACTCGCACCAGCACTTAAATATAAGGCAAAAATAACTAGGTTTAAAAAACACCAAACCACCGCAATAATCCATTGCTTTTGCGAAAACTCTTTCGGACTTTTAAAATAATATTGGAAGGTTGCTTTTAAGTCAATAGCTGATTTTTGCTGCATAATTTTTTCTTTAGTGAACGCATGAATGTATAAACAGGTATATACCTTTAATTAACAATTCATTTAACGGTATTTGGAACAAATAAAAGGTTATTTATTAATAATTTCATCTAAATTTAGGATATCATCCATGGTATAAACACCCTTTTTTCCAACTATCCACTCTGCCGCCATCAAAGCGCCCTTGGCAAATCCATACCTCGATTTGGCATCATGGGTAATCTCAATTAAATCTATCATAGATTCATATTTTACTTTATGCAAACCGGTAACATCACCCTCACGAAACGATTCCACCAGCAATTCATGTGGCTTAGCACTTTGAGCGGGTTGGTCTTTCCCAAAAATTAAACGCTCGCGGATAATTGTTTTGCTCTTTATTTCATCCATAATATGGCCTGCCAAAGACAAAGCCGTTCCACTTGGATGATCCATTTTTGCCAAATGATGTACCTCTTCTATCATCACATCATACGTATCAAAATGTGCCATCATGGAAGCCATAATCTTGTTGAGCTTATAAAACAAATTCACCCCAATGCTATAATTGGTGCTATGAACCAAAGCCTGACCTTCCTTTAAACATTTGGCTGTTATTTCATCAAGTTGATCGTACCAACCTGTTGTACCCACCACAATAGGGGTGTTGCTTTCAAAACATTTAAGAATATTGTCAACCGCCGCCGTTGGCATACTAAAGTCAATGGCAACATCCACATTTCTTAAACTTACCGGCATAAAATCATAGGCATTTTCGAGATTTACCTTATAAACTATTTCATGTCCTTTAGCCAAAGCAACTTTCTCAATTGCCATGCCCATTTTGCCATAACCTAATAATGCAATTTTCATTTACAAATAGAATTTATTCTGTTGCTGAACCAATATTTAAGCAGGAACTTAATTTTCTTTCTAACATTAATTTTTCAACGCCATAAAGATAGTTTTTTCCAAATTCATTTAAAAATTCGTTTCCTTAAATTATCGTCTTTTATTTTAAGCGAAATTGTAGGTTCAGACCGGTATAAGTACCCGCATAACCAATACCATACTGAGGCTTCACTTTTAAAGTTAATTTATCACTTACATCAAACTCCTTTAAATGCGCATCTACCGCCGCATCTATTAAGTTAAAAGCATACCAACCTACCAAGCCAATAGCCGATAAATCTCTGCTTTTGCGGTAACTTTCACGTAAGGAATACAACATTTCTGTAGGCACATTCTGATACTCCAAATTGCTTACAGGCTCATTGTTTAAGCGCTGTATATAAGACAACCTTACCTCATTAAAGGCCTTGTTGTAAAATATAAATGAATACGTTAATACCCCAAAACCAACATAGATTACCGGCACTTTCCAATATCTTTCATTGTAAATCTGCCCGCCTCCAGGAACTAATGACAATAAAGTAGCCTTCTGCACCCTGCTCATTCCAGGCGGGTTTTCAACAGCATCTTTGCTGCTCTTTGTTTCTGATTGTTGCGCATTCACAACATTTAACGCAAACAAAATTAGGAAGGAAAAAAGGAAATGAATCCGCATTATAATAATTCAATAATTCTCTTTAAATCTTGCTGAGATTTAAAAGGAATACTAACCATCCCTCTGCCACGCTCATCTGCCTTAATTTTAACTTTTACCTCCAATTTGTTGCTCAAAGATTTTTGATATTCAATAAACCCATCAGGCAATTCTGATTTCTTTTTTGGCAATACCATTGGCTTGCTATCATCATCTTTGCGCTCTTGAGCAGCCTTTACCAAACCTTCAACTTCGCGCACAGATAAGCCTTCTTCCAACATTTTGTTAAAAAGGTATTGTTGCTCATCTTGGTTGTCTATATTAATAATGGCACGGGCATGACCCATAGAAATTTGTCCGTCTCTAATGGCAGCCTGAATATTATCTGGCAACCTTAATAAGCGCAAATAATTATTTACCGTAGAACGATTTTTACCCACTCGTTCGCCCAATTGCTCTTGATTTAAAGAACACTCATCTACCAATCTCTTATAACTAAAAGCAATCTCCATGGCATTTAATTCTTGTCTTTGAATATTCTCAATCAAAGCCATCTCTAACATGCCTTGGTCGTCGGCCAAGCGAATAAATGCAGGAATATTGGTTAATCCAGCCAAACGAGCAGCCCTCGTTCTGCGCTCACCGCTGATAATTTGGTAACTATCATAACCCAGTTTTCTAACCGTAATTGGTTGAATAATGCCATGAACCCTAATAGAATCGGCCAATTCATTTAAAGCAACTTCTTCAAACTCCTCGCGGGGTTGAAAAGGATTTGCCTGAACCTGACTAATTGGAATTTCGCTAATGGAATGTAATGGCTTCGATTCTGTTGCCGTAATATCTGTACTTGTATTCTCTAATAGGGCACTCAATCCCCTTCCCAATGCATTTCTTTGTTGTTTACTCATCTCTATATTTTTAACCGCCCAATTACTTAATTTAAATCATGTTTAGAATCCATCATGCTGGTTTTTGTTAAGCCATTTTTATGAAGCAATTCCTTGGCCAAGTTTAAATAATTTACAGCTCCCTTGCTTTCTGCATCATGTGTTATTACCGCCACGCCAAAACTTGGCGCTTCACTCAACTTCGTATTCCTTTGAATAATGGTATCAAATACCAAATCTTGAAAATGCATTTTCACCTCGTCAACCACTTGGTTACTCAAACGTAAACGCATATCATACATAGTTAACAACAAACCTTCAATTTGCAATTCTGTATTTAAATTATTTTGAATAATCTTTACGGTATTCAATAATTTACCCAATCCCTCCAAAGCAAAATACTCGCATTGAACCGGAATAATAACAGAATCACTTGCCACCAACGAATTGGTGGTAATCAAACCCAAGGAAGGTGAACAATCAATAATCACAAAATCGTACAGCTTAGTCACTTTCTCCAAAGCATACTTCATAATTCGCTCTCTGTTGGGCACATTTATTAACTCTATTTCGGCACCAACCAAATCAATATTCGAGGGCAAAATATCCAAATAAGCAAAGTCAGTTCCAATGATGGCATCCTTGGCAGGCACCTCATTTACCAATACCTCATACAAACCCGTACGAACATCTTTTGGATCAAACCCAAGACCCGAAGTTGTATTGGCCTGCGGATCGGCATCAATAATTAGTGTTTTAAATTCTAAAACAGCTAAACTAGCAGCTAAGTTAATGGCAGTGGTTGTTTTACCCACTCCTCCCTTTTGATTTACTATAGAAATTGTTTTACCCATATTCTTTTTAAACGGTGAATTTCTCACCAGATTTTAACAAAATTAAACTTATACCCTTTTCCTCAAACTCCTTTTTAGCCTGCACCGCATCTATCACAATATATCCAAAGGTATCATAATGCAAACCAACTACCCTTTTACAATTCAAATAACGACTCGCTGCATATGCCGCATCCTCGGCATCCATGGTAAAATTACCCCCAATTGGTAACAAAGCTAAATCAATATCATATCGCTCACCAGTAACCTTCATCTCCATATTTAAACCGGTATCGCCACTGTAATATAGCGTTTTTCCACTATATTTAATCACAAAACCCACCGCAGTACCTGCATAAGTTCCATCGGCCAAACTGCTGCTATGGGCCGCATATACCATGCTTAATTCACCAAAATCAAAATTACGCTTGCCACCAATGTTCATGGGGTGACAAAAACTAACTCCCTGTTTTTCTAACCAACACGTTATTTCCCAAGAAGCAATTACCAATGCGCCCGTCTTTTTGGCCAAATAAACCAAATCACCGGTATGGTCGGAATGACCATGGCTAACCAATATAAAATCGGCCTCCAGCGCATCAATATCAACCCCTTTAGCAAACTCATTGCCATTAATAAAAGGATCAAACAGCAGCTTTTTGCCTGCCACCTCCAGTAAAAAACAAGAATGTCCGTAATACGTAATGAGCATATTTTCCGTGAAACATAGATCCACCTTGTGTGAAACATTGTATCTCCTTCAAATAACGAAATTGAAATTGGCAACTAATACACCACATATCAACAGGGGTGTGGATTTCTTTACGGTCTGATCCAACGCCAGTTAAAACTATTGCTTGCGTATCTATAAAAAAAATCAGGCATGCGCGGCCAAAAGCAAATCAATGTCTTTCTGATAGATACTCAATCTTCTACCCAAATGCTGGTTGGTTAAATTTCCTTTGTAAATATACACCCCATTCCTTACTTCTGGGTTGGCATATAAGAAATCTGCCAAGTTTTTCGATTCAGAAATACGCAACAACAAAGGCGTTAAAATATTACTCAACGCATAACTCGCTGTTCTGCAAACATTGCTCGTAATATTAGGCACACAATAATGTATCACATCATGCTTCACAAATGTAGGCTTAGCATGCGTGGTTATTTCCGAGGTCTCAAAAACGCCCCCCTGATCTATGCTAATATCCAAAATCACACTGGCTTGCTTCATCTGTGAAACCAACTCTTCACTCACTATTACCGGGCTCCTTCCCTCTTCACTTCTAATACAGCCTATTGCCACATCGGCTGTTAACAAAGCCTTGTGCAAGATTTTTGGATGTATTAAAGAGGTAAAAATGGTCTGACCCAAATTCGATTGCAACCTCCTTAACTTGGCCAATGAATGATCGAACACCTTAATACTGGCCCCTTTTCCCAAAGCTGCTTTGGCAGCGTATTCACCCACTGTTCCAGCACCTATAATAAGCACCTCTGTAGGTGGAATACCAGAAACCCCTCCAAACATTTCGCCCTTACCTCCTCCACTTATACTCAACAAATCTGAAGCAATAGAAATGGCTGTTATGCCCGCAATCTCACTCAAGCTGCGAATAATTGGATATATGCCATCCACGTCCTTTAAATATTCAAATGCAATGGCATTGATCTTTTTCTGCATCATCGCCCTAATATAAGGCTCAGATTTTGCCCCATGTTGCAAAGCAGAAATCAAGAGTTTATCCATACTCAATAACTCAAGCTCTTCCATGGTGGGTGGTTCTACTTTTACAATTACCTCGGCCTTGTAAATCTCATTTCTATCATAACAAATTTTAGCCCCAGCTTCACTGTATTCTTTATCGGTAAAATTGGCAAGTTTTCCTGCATTGGTTTCAATCCAAACCTCATTTCCATTATTAACCAATTGTTGAACAGAGGAAGGTGTTATAGGCACACGATGTTCTTGCAAGGTGGTTTCCTTAGGAATACCAATATACAAAGCTTTGTGTGGAAAATTTACCTCCAATAAAGATTCTTTAGGTTGAAGACTCGCTTGCTTGGCAAGATCGCTAAAACCAAAAGATGAATGTTCGGCCATGATTGTATGATTGAGTGAACCCAAATATACATTTAAAAAAACTAATTACAAAAACAAAAATAGATCCCAAATATTACACCAAGCGTACCCGCCTATTTGTCTCATCCACCGAAATTTCAAAAGAAATAAATTCTTCAAAATCTAACAATTCTAAAATTTTATCTGGCCATTCTATCAGGCAAACATGGCCACTGTCAAAATACATTTCGTAACCAATATCATAAACTTCTTCAATATCTTTAATGCGATAAAAATCAAAATGATAAATCACCTCGCCACCTTTGGTAAGGTACTCATTTACCAAGGAAAAGGTTGGACTACTTACCTCCGAAACTACCTGTAATTCCTTGCAAATAGCAGCCACCAAAGTGGTTTTTCCAGCACCCATTTCCCCATCAAAACACCACAATTTTTGTGAGCCTGCCTGCCTAATTACCCATTTTGCCGCATCTGCTAAATTGGCTAGTGTATAGTCAAAATTGTCGGTCAAATTTCTACTTGGCATGGCTTCTTCTGCGCAATTCGGTCTTAACCAAACTCAATTCGCGACCAGCCTGACCTTGAACACTGGTATTTTCTTGGGCTCTACGAAATAAATAAGGCAAAACCGCTTTTACTGGTCCATATGGCAAGTACTTTGCCACACAATAACCAGCATGACCCAAATTATAGGTTAAATTGTCGCTCATACCAAAAAGCTGCGAAAAAAACACCCTTTGATCGTTTGGCGCCAAGCCCTTTTCCTTCATCAACCCAATCAGAAAATTACAGCTATCCTCATTGTGGGTTCCGCAACAAATTGCAACCCGCTCAACTTCTTTTATACAAAGTCCTAAAGCAGCATTATAATCCTTATCACTGCTGGGTTTATTAGGCTGAATTGGATTGGTATAACCCATTTCCGAAGCACGCATTGCTTCCTTTTCCATATAAGCACCTCGCACCAACTTAACGCCATAAAAATATCCTTTATCCTTGGCGTCCTCAATAGATTTTTCTAAATAAGCCAAGCGATCATGTCTGTAAAATTGAATGGTATTATATATAATGGCACGGTCCTTATTATAAGCAAGCATCATCTCGGTAACCATCTCATCAATGGCATCCTGAATCCAACTTTCCTCTGCATCTACAAATAACCTCACATTGCTTTGAAAAGCCGTTTCGCTAATTAACTTAAACCTACGTTTTACTTCCTCAAACTCCTTCTGCTCAATAGCACTTAACAACTCTTTGCTGTTGACTTTATTTAATAAATCAAATCGCGCAATCCCTGTTACCTTAAAAACACTAAAAGGAATGCTGCTATTTCCTTTGGCTTTCAAAATGGTTTTAATAATCTCCTGAGCAGTGGCCTCAAAAACTTCCTCCCGCTCCTCCCCTTCAACAGAATAATCTAATATGGTTCCAACATTCGACTGGTGCATCAATTGAATGGCTTTCTCACAATCCAAAATATTTTCACCACCACAAAATTGGTGAAAAACAGTTTTCTTTATTATGCCTTTTATAGGTAGGCCAATTGAGAATCCAAAGTCAACCAATTTAGGTCCAACCTGAACCAACCAGTTATAACTAATTGCCTTAAAAAGCATGTAGGAATTTCTTAACTCTTGGTTCGATTTTGTTTGAAAAGCAATTTGCGTATTTGAGAAATCAACGGGTGTGTGATTCATAATTTGTTAACATTAAATTGTAGCTGCCAATTTATAGCCTTATTTTGCAGCACAAAAGTATTATTAAAGCGCGTTTCATGAAAGAAATTATTCAAAAAGATTACGAAATTTTTTTCGGATCAGAAGTTCTAGAGAAACTAGCTGAAACACTGATAAATAAGGAATATTCCAAAATATTTGTGTTAATGGATACCAATACCCAAAACTACTGTTGGCCAATCCTTAGTCCCTACCTCGTAAACTACATTACCATCGTAATTCCAGCTGGCGAAGCCAATAAAACCCTACATTATGCCGAATCTGTTTGGTCAAAATTTCAAGAAAATTTTGCAGATAGAAAGGCCGTACTCATTAATTTAGGGGGCGGCGTGGTGAGTGATTTGGGCGGATTTTGTGCGGCAACTTATAAAAGAGGAATAGATTTCATCAATATCCCCACCACCCTGCTTTCTATGGTAGATGCCAGCATAGGAGGCAAATTGGGTGTCGATTTCAATGCCTATAAAAATGTAATTGGCGTCTTCCAACACCCTAAATACATTTTTATTAATCCCGAATTTCTAAGTACCCTAGCCCCAGAAGAAAGTCGCAATGGCTTGGCAGAGGTTTGCAAACATGCGCTCATAGAAGATAAATCACTGTTCGAAAAGCTAGAAACCCTGGCCATCAATGACTGGGAAAACGCCCGATCTTTAATTTTTCAATCCTTAAAGATTAAAGTCTCAATCGTTAAAAAAGATCCTTTGGAAAAGGATTTGCGTAAAACTCTTAACTTTGGACATACCATTGGCCATGCCATAGAAACCTATTCTATGCTCAATGATAAAATGCCCCTTAAACATGGTGAGGCCATTGCCATTGGTATAATTTGTGAAGCATTTATCAGTAAAAATATCCAAGGATTAAGCAATTCGGAACTCAGCAAAATCTCCAATTATATCATGCAACGTTTTCCAAAGTATAAAGGAAATTTGCCAGCCGCCACCCTTATTGAAATAATGAAAAACGACAAAAAAAACCACGAAGGTTTAATCAATTTTACCTTGCTTAAAAAAATAGGAAAAGCAAAAATTAACATCAATTGTCACGATGAGTTAATTGAAAAATCACTCGAGTATTACCGCAATTTAAACTTATGAGCATAATAAACCTCAATTTTTATTCCGAAAATTTAGTGGCAAGCAATTCCAATCGTTAAAAAAAATGAGCAAAATAAGCATCAATTCTCATTCCGAAAATTTAGTGGCAAGCAATTCCAATCGTTAAAAAAAATGAGCAAAATAAGCATCAATTCTTATTCCGAAAATTTAGTGGCAAGCAATTCCAATCGTTAAAAAAAATGAGCAAAATAAGCATCAATTCTCATTCCGAAAATCTAGTGGCAAGCATAGTGCTTCCTGCCTCAAAAAGCATTAGCAACAGGGCAGCCATTTTAAAGGAAGTCATTAAGCAAATTTCTAACAAAGATGTTAACTTGCAGAACCTTTCCAATGCAGAAGATACAAGCATAATATTGCAGGCTCTGGCCGAACCAAAAGGCTCAATTGATATAAAAAATGCAGGTACTTGTTTGCGTTTTTTAACAGCCTACTTTGCTGCCAGTGTAGGCACGGAGGTATGCCTTATAAGTAGCAATGAAAGAATGAAACAACGTCCCATTGCAAGCTTAGTAAGTGCACTTAAACAACTGGGAGCTGATATCACTTACTTAGAGCAAGAAGGCACGTTACCAATAGCCATAAAAGGCAAAAAATTAATTGGAGGTACCATACCAATTGAGGCAAATGAATCGAGCCAGTTTGCCTCTGCCCTTTTGCTTGTTTCTCCTTTAATGGAAAGTCCTTTAAGACTTGAGTTTGCCAATAAAGTGGTGAGTAAAAACTATATTCTCATGACGCAAATCATGATGAAACAGTTTGGATTTTCTTGCAAGGTTGCTGAAAACTTTGAATCGGTTCAGACCGAAAAAAATGAATACAAACATGCTCTAGAAAGCTACAAAATTGAGGCAGATTGGAGCAGCGCCGCCTTCTTTTACGAGGCAGCATTATTAGCAGAAAAAGCCGATATTTTGTTTCAGAATTTAAGCTTACAATCCATTCAAGGAGATGCAATTTTGGCCGCTTGGATGGAGCCTTTGGGCATAAAAAGCTTGCAAAAAGAAGAAGGCGTTTATATCTATAAAAGTAAGCCTTTGCTTGAATCTAAAATGGAACTAGATTTTACCCACCACCCAGATTTGGCACCCGCTTTTATTTGTGCCCTTGCCGCAGCAGGAATAGCTTGCAATGCCATTGGCCTAAACAGCCTTATTTTCAAAGAAAGCAACCGATTAAAGGCCCTAGAAAATACCTTAAAAAAACTTCATTTCAAGGTAGAAACAGATGAGAAAAGTTACCTTAAACACGACGGATTACAACATGCTTTCTATGCCAATGAAACCCTTCATACCGAGAGCGACCACCGCTTGGCAATGGCATACGCCATGTTATCCGTTCACTTTGCTAACATCAACCTAAGCGAAATTGATTCTGTTAAAAAATCCTTCCCAAACTTCTTTCAAGAAGCCGCAAAAATTGGCGTGAAAGCTTTAGTAAAAAAGCCTTAGTACGCAAAAGTTAATTCCATGCAACCCAATTTTACGGTGGAGTGACTATCTTTCAATTATCTTATGGCCATGAAGAAGTTAAAAGGTTTATCTTTTTGCGTATTTATTATATTGCTTTTAATGCTCCCAAAGTTGATTAGGGCGCAAGTTGATCCTGTTATTTGGAACCTCGATTCTTTGAAAACGCCTACTTGCTTGCGCAATCCAAATGGACTATTTTACTTTCAGGTTAAAGCAGATAGCGGAAATGCAACTCTTTTTGTAAAAAGCATATATGGCACTGTTAAAAGGGAGGAAGCTCCTTATACCATTCAAAATCTGCGTCCAACGAATTACCAAGCTTGGGTTTATTATGGCAAACTCAATTGGTATTCAGATACCCTACAAGTTACTTTATCCGATAGCCTATTGCTAACAAGCAGTGTAAGTATTTTAAACCTTCCAAGCTGTTTTAATGATTCAACCTTTTCATTTAAAGTAAATGCATCTGGTGGAGTTCCTCCTTATCGTTATCATTTATATAATTTCCCTAACATTTTCACCCAATATCAAGTTTCAGACACTTTTCAGCATATAAAATTTTCAAATTATTATGTTTATACGAACGACAATAAAAATTGTGATCACATAATTCAAATACCTGATAGCTTATTTATTCCATTGCGGATTAGTCCAAAATCTATTAAAAAAGTTAGCTGTAATGGTAAATCAGATGGAGTTATTGAAATGCAAATTTCAGGGGGTATTAAACCATATCAGATTCAATGGTTAAACTTTCCTGGGTATAGCCAATATAGCAAATCAAATTTGGCAAAAGGATGGTACAATTTTGCTGTGATAGACAGTATAAATTGTGTTCACGAGAATGGTGTTTCATTACCTGTGAGGTATATCAGTAATAAAATACAATTCTGCAATGCACAGCAAAAACCAGGAAGCAAGCATGTTGAACTTACCTGGTACACCAACGACCTTGAAGCCGCCGAGAAAATTTTATTATATAGATCCCGCTATTTTAATGGCTCAGAAGTATTGGTAAACAGTTTATCACCATACGATACCATGCAATACACAGACACCAGCGTATTGGCTGCGGATGGGCCATGGTATTATGGTTTAAAAGTAGTTGACAGTTGCGGAAACCAATCGGGATTTAGCAGTACAACAAGAGCTGCTCTTGGCACCGCCACCCGGATATCGGATGGCGTAAAGCTGAGTTGGATTCCTTATTTGGGTAGAGCAGGCGATTGGCAAGAAATTATATGCAGAACAAATCAAGGAAATTGGAAAAATATTGGCAAAGTTAGTCCCTTTATAACAGAATGGAAAGATACCACCCCATTTTCATCAGGCTTGCGCGAATATTTTATTAGCTGGAAATTTAAACAAATTTGCAACGACACCTTCCAGGAAAACAATAGCATGAGCAATATGATGACAATTGAATTCCCCTTGAGTTTATTTCAGAACCAAGAAAAAATTACCGTTAAATTATTTCCAAATCCAGTCGACAATGTATTACAATTATTGTTAGAAACTAAATATGAAGAATTAGAGTATGCCATTTACAATTCACATGGACAATTGATTGAACAGGCGCCATTGGATTCAAAGGGAACCATTGAAACCGCCAAATTTTCAACCGGAGTATATTATATTAAATTGAAGAATCAACAAGGTTACTTGATTACAAAACAATTCTTAATAATACATTAAACCCATGTAATAAAAACAATAAAATTTATGGGATATTTTAAGAATCAGACATTTTTCCCAAGCAATAATTGGCCTCTATTGAACAAATGTACTTTGAGTCTAACAGAGTATTAGATAGAAATTTAGTGATGCGCCTGGCCGATTGCACGTTCATCGCTAGGAAAGAGAATGTTTTAATTACCGGAAGCACAGGGATTGGCAAAAGCTACCTTGCATCTGCTTTGGGCTAACAGGCCTGCTCACCAGGCCAACGGGTTATTTACGCGAATGCAGGTAAATTGTTTTCAAAGCTCAAAATGGCCAAAGCCGATAACTCATATATGAGTGAAATTGCGAAAATGGAACGACAACAACTGGTAATTATTGATGACTTTGGCATACAACCTCTTGATGCGATAAGCCGCTCTATGTTCTTGGAAATCATTGTAGACAGAAATGGCAAAGGTTCAACAATCATAACTTCTAAGGTACCTGTTTTAAAATGGCATGAAGTGATTGGGGGAGCAAACAATAGCTAACGCGATTATGGATAGATTAATCCACAATGCACATAGATTAGACCTTAAAGAAGAATCCTTACGAAAAAGGCTAAATAATATAGAGGACGATCAATTAGAAAAAAACAACTAAACTAGTGGCATTGAAACAGCAAAAAAAACCTTCATTCAGAGACTTAACAATAGTGTGTCAATTTGCGCGGAATATCCAGCAAGTGGGGTTAAAATATTTTTTGAGTAAATCACTGTGTATCAATCTTTTGGTCCAGTCAAAGGAATAAAAAAGGGCAAAAAAAAAGCTTCAACCAAGGTTGAAGCTTTTTAAGAATCTGGCAACGACATACTTTCCCAGGTATTACCCAAGTATCATCTGCGCTGATGGGCTTAACTACTCTGTTCGGAAAGGGAAGAGGTGGACACCATCGCTAAAGTCACCAAGAAGATTTTAAATTTGAGCTATTAGCATATAGCCATTAGCTATTGGCCAATGGCTAACAGCTAAGGGCCAATGGCCTATAGTCAAATTTGACAATATTAGGA
>Ga0163151_10000351_pt1 | contig 81852 bp, 62 predicted proteins | sample OliLakLV19MP5IB2_FD_145596 | JGI IMG/M metagenome (GOLD analysis project Ga0163151, IMG submission 145596) | Freshwater microbial mat bacterial communities from Lake Vanda, McMurdo Dry Valleys, Antarctica - Oligotrophic Lake LV.19.MP5.IB-2 | ecosystem: Environmental > Aquatic > Freshwater >...
CCGCGCCCACTCCTCCAGTGTCTTTCGGTCTGGCTCAGCACAACGCAATGCGTGTGGCGACTTGGGCATTGGCGACCTCCTTGCCCAAGACTGTACGCTCTATCTATTACTTATGCAACTAAGCACTAGCTTGTTTCGACATCGTAGCAATGTAAAAGGGAGGATTGATGTGAGCCTTTTCTAGGACAAACTCCAGCAAGCCATCAATGTCCTCCAGCACGAGCAAAAATTCTGGAGTCGAAGGCTTCACACAAGGCTTCCCAGATTGATCAGGAATGATGTGCTCTCGAAAGAGATAAACTCGAATCGTCGCTCCGTTGGACAGAACATAGTTTGGATAGCGTAGGTCTTCAAACCTGTCAAGCTGGGCAATAGCTTGATTAAGTGTCGATATATTTGCGTCGGGAAATGAACTCGTGAACGTGGCCCAAATCTTGAGGAGGCTGTGATTAAGCTTCTTCAGATCTGGCAGTGTGAGCACATCGGCTAGAGCTGCCTTCACTGCCATCTCCGCAGCATGATGAAGAAGATTTCCGCACACTGGACTCAAACCATCAATAACGGCTGAGCGACCAGCCACATAGTACTGAAAAGCGAGCTGTGCAAATAGATGTTTCGAACGCTGTGCCAGTGATGCCATCGATCACTCCGGAAGATAACTATTAAATATACTGACCGGCATAGTACGCGAAACCGGCCTGCTCATTCCTCTGTGATTGTCCTGTCGGTTCTCACCCGCATTATTCATGAACACTTCTGGAATCGCCGATCCCTGACTCAAGCGAGACGGGCGAGGCTGGCGGGAAAAGCGGGACTGGTGAGGCCGTCTGAAGGCGGAATTGTTCGAAACTTCGAACCCAGAACTTCGAACTTCGTGTCGCGCCTGTCGCGCTCGTCCCCCCTGTCTCACGCGGCTATGCGACGTTCTGCATCTTGTTTGCGAAGTCGCGGCCCGACGTTGGCGGGGGAAGAGCCTTTCCATCCTGGCGGTAGAGCGCAATGGCTTCCTCTACGGCTTGGCAAAGCTGCTCAAAGACCGCCTTTTCGTCAGTGCCGTGGCACCCGCCGTCAATCAGACCAGGACAACTGCCGACAAAGCACTGGTCTTCCTCTGACCACTCGACAATCTTTGCATATCGTGCAGTATCTTTCATGACTGTGACTCCTCAACGGCGCGCTTCACGGCGCGGACCTGATAATGCTTCGCGTCATCGCCAAGCGCACCGGATATTGTGATGGGTTTGACAACCTTCGGATGGACAAAGTTTCGGTGGCTCCCTTTGCCGCTGCGGTCGACAAATCCCACTCGCACAAGGTCGTCAACAAGCTCTCTTATTTTTGGCGGCACTAAGACACCCTCTGCGGCCCCATCGCTTAACTATTGAGATACACACAGGTATAGTACGCGAAAATAGCCGGCAAATTCTTCTGGGATTGTCGTGTCGGTTCTAACCCGCATTATTCATGAACACATCTGCTGCAATCGTCGATCCGCTGCTCTTGTGCGTGAAACGTCGTTCGTGAAGCGTGAAGCGCAGGACGGAACGCGTGTGTCTGCGTACCGTTAAGGGACTGGCACCCTTCTTTTTGGCGCCTGTCCCCGTCTGAGAAGCAGCGGGACAAGCACCGCCGCAGACAGCGGAGCCAGTCCCTGGCCTCCGTGAAATCGTCGCTTGTTTCCTGATTCGGACGTTTCACGCTTCACGCTTCACGAACGACGCCCCTAGCAATTCGTTGGCCTCGTGTCTACTCCAGCTCCGATAGTCACCTCGATCCTCGCGACCCCCTTCACGTTGGCGCACAGATCTCCGAGACCAGGGGTGACTAACCGGAACGGGCCGCCTTTCGATTCCGGCAACGGCTCTCCATCAAGCTCATATACCAACACCCCGAATGCCTTGGCTTGCTCCAGCGTGAGGCAGGCTGAATATTTCCCGTCTGAGGCATGAACCGTCACATGATCCGCTCCGATGGCCAGCGCTGGAATATCGAGCAGTCCCTTCACGCGAATCCCTCTGCCCTGCATGCCGGGCATAACCGTCGAGATATCGAGCTGATGCTCCGTCGGCAATGCTCCAATTGCGGCACGATCGAGCGAGACCGATTGGACTACCGCCCCGTCGATCCGCACGATACCGGGGCCGGTTCGATCCCGCTCGGTGATGGTCTTGATCACTGCCGTCAGCATATCGTTCAGCGGCGTCGGAATGCCGAACTTACGCCCGAGCTTTGCAACATACCCATTCAAATAATCGATCTCGGTCGGTCGTCCGGCCTTCCAATCGTCATACATCGAGGTGTGAATATCCCGAATCTCTTGGGTCCAGCGAACCACCTTGTCCGCCATATCGGCGGCTAACGGCACCTTCACAGTGGCCGCCACCGCCACAATTTCACCCACGATTTGGTGAATCACTTGCAGCATCTCGGGATGATCGAGCGCCTTGGACACTTTGTCGTCGATCATCACGGTCAAGGGATTGAAGACGCAATTCCAACACATCTTCTCCCACTTGCTGCGCCGAACATCCTCGGTCAGCTGACAAGGAATTCCCGCCTGTTTGAACAGATCCGCGATGGCCAGCAGGCGAGGGCTCTGATGCCCCATCAACTCCCCGATCGCCACAGCCCCTCTCTTATAATGGTCGATGACGCCGGGTGCCGAGATTTTGGAATAGATAAAGGCGATACCACCCACGACACAATCCCGTTGGAAGCGCGCCACGATACGGTCTTCGGTATCGACCCCATTCTGGAGGGTCAAGATGACGGTCTGATGGGTCAGGACAGGCTCGATTTGGTTCAGCACCTCATCCAAATCGTAGGCTTTGACGGAGAGGATAATCAGGTCCGGTTGCGGGAGATCACGCGGATCGGGAGCCGCCGGCGGATGCACGGTAAAAGATCCATTGGCACTGCGAATGGTGAGTCCGTTCTGCTTCACCGCTGCGAGCGTCTTGGGCCGCAGCAAGAACGACACATTGGGGTTCGCTTTCGCTAAATGTGCGCCGAAGAACCCACCGACTGATCCAGCCCCCACCATGAGAATGTGTTTCATCATGCTCCTCACAAGATTAACGGCTGCGTACTATACCACGCAGATTCGTTGCCTCGAAATGCGCTAGAATCAACCCAGGTAGATAGGCTGAAGGCTATTAGGGATCGGGGCTCTTGCGCAACGAGGATTCATCTCAGCTTGAAGAGATAAAGGGGTAAAGGGGCAACGGGGTAGAGGGGTAAAAGGCTACCCCGACTATCCCTGTATCCCGCTACCCCCGCATTCGCCCATGGCCACCGACGATCAGATTCTCCTCGCCCGCACACAACTCGCGTCCGCTCGGAACGTGACCGTCCTCACCGGCGCCGGCATCTCTGCCGACAGTGGCGTGCCGACCTTTCGCGGGATAGACGGCTTGTGGCGCAACTTTCGCGCAGAGGATCTCGCAACCCCGGATGCTTTTGAGCGGGACCCGCAGCTGGTGTGGGAATGGTACAACTGGCGGAGGGAATTGATTGCCACGAAACAGCCGAACCCTGCCCACATCGCCCTGGTAGAACTTGAACGTCGTATGCGCGAGACATTCTGGTTGATCACGCAAAATGTCGATGGACTCCATCGAACCGCCGGCTCGCAACGGCTCTCCGAAATTCACGGCAACATCTGGAAGGTTCGCTGTACTGGTTGTGGCGTCATCTCAGATAACCGGGAGGTCCCCCTGCCCATCCTACCGACATGCCGGTTGTGCCAGACACTGCTCCGACCTCATATCGTCTGGTTTGGGGAATCGCTCTGGGAGGAAGACCTGCGCCGCTGTGATCAGGCCATCCAAGGATGCGACCTCTTTCTTGTGATCGGCACGTCGGGAGTCGTCTATCCAGCAGCGGGATTTGCGTCGACCGCAAAGAATGCCGGCGCGTTGGTTATCGAGATCAATCTCGAGAGCACTCCGCAGTCGGAGTTGGTTGACCTCTCGCTGCAGGGCCGCGCGAAGGATCTGGTTCCGCTACTCCTCTACCCCGCATATTCATGACGGTTCGTCGTAACACCGCCCGAAAGCGTGTTCCACATGAAGCGTTTCAAGTTTCTGGTTTCTAGTGTTCGTCTCTGATTGCTGAAATTCCGAGGTCGAACTTGAAACCTGAAACTCGAAACTTGAAACGCTTGAACGAGATACGCTTCACGCTTCACGCTTCACGTGCAAGAGCAGCGGAAGAAGTTCTTCTAGTGTCCGAATCACGTGCCCATCCAACGCCTGAGAGCGCCCTGCTCGATCCAGCAACAGGCCGGTCAGCCCGGCGTTTGTGGCGCCCTCCATATCGTCCCGAACGCTATCACCCACATGAATCGCTTCCTCCGGATCGATCGCATGTTTCTCAAGGGCGATCTCGAAAATCTTCGCCGCAGGCTTGGCGGCCCTCGCGAGGCTGGCAATCGTGACGGTATCGAAGAGCCGATCGATGCCGAGCCCCCGCATCACCGGAAAGAGCCGGGAGTCGAAGTTAGATACAATCCCGAGCTCAAACCCCTCTTGACGCAACGTGGTCAGCACGGCATGGGTTTCAGGAAACAAGGCCCAGGAGCGAGGGTCTTCAAACACCTGAAAGATCTGCTCAAAGAATTCATCGAACCGCTCGAACATCCCGACACGATAAAACACGTTGTGTACGATGTCGAACCACCAGAGCCGTTCACATTGTTTTAACGCTGTAGGATCGGTTACGGCAAAGACCGGCGGCGACGCATCGCGAAAGGCACGCTGAAAAGCTTGCGCAATCGCGGCCTGCGAGTCGGGAGTTTGCCGAAACCCGTGCTGCACCGCATGCGTGAGGTAGATATCCGCTACCGAGCCGTTGATATGAAACAGCGTGTCAGCGGCATCGAAAAAGATGACCTGGATTGGGGTTTTCATCGGTCGTGCACATCCTATTGGAATTGAATTGTCGTGGGTTCAAAAATCCGAAGGCAGAACACGCACTAATCATGCGATTTATTGACAAAGAATACCCTCGCTGCTAGCGTCGATATCGATCGATAACATTGGAGGATACGGTGGCTTCACGCATCTTTGTCATCGACAGTAGCCCTGCCGTCCGCCGGCTGGTCGAGCAAATTTCAAAGCAAGAGGGGTGCGAGGTCCAGGGATTCCAGGATGGCCCTGCCGCATTGCAAGCCGCACGTCACACGAGTCCGAATCTCATCATCGCTGATTATCATTTGGAGAACATAACCTTTTCTGGGTTCTGTAAAGAAATCTATAAGCTGGATCACTTGTCCGAAACCTATATTGTCTCCCTCACCACCTCTTCAGATCGTGTAGATGAAGCCCACTTGCGTTCGCTGGGGGTGAAAGCCTTTCTCAACAAACCCTTTCAGTCAGACGCCCTCATCGATGTGATCAAGGATGTGGGAAAGCAGCAGACATCCATGGCGAACGGAGCAAAGAAGACATCTCGCTCCTGGCCTCCAGTTTCAAATGCGACGGATTCAGACGATGATCGCATGGATGATGACGGTCCGATCGGGCAAGAAGAGATACAGGCCACCATCCCCCTCTTCCAACCGAACCACTCCCCTGTGGCGACCACCGCACATGCGCAGGCGTCGACAGCCGAACCGGAAGAAGCGATGATGGGCCTCTTCGGTCAGCTCCTTCATTCCATGTCTGAACGGACGGAGAAAAAGATTACCGCCTTGCTCCCCCAGATGGTGGGGAAAGACCTGGCAACCCTCGTGACCACAGCCGTGGAAGCAGAGGTGCGCACACAGACGGGTGCCTCCCTCTCGGAAGAACGACTGACTCAGATACTTGAACCGTTGATCGTGACGGCGCTCCCGAGGATTCTCTCACGTGAAATATCCTTCCTCCAGCCCATCATTCGACAGAGCGTGCTCGAAGCCGCGAGTCCCCTCATCAAAGAACGCATCGATCAATTCGTCCGCGAAGAAATCCTTGCGGTTCGCGCCGCGTTGTCCGACATGGTTCGGGAACAACTCGGATCGATCGAGGGACTCGTGAAGGAAGAGATCCAACACACTGCCGCGAAGCAGACGTCTGAAATGACCGAAGCGCTCGTCCGGGCGACGGCCCAGGAGCAAGTTGAGCAAGCCGTTCTGAAACTCGTGCCAAATCTAGCCGAATCGCAGATCAAAGCAGAGATCCTTCGCCTCACACAAGCCGCGTAAGGCTCTCTCCTCCGTTTCGACTTACCCTTTCTTGCTCTTCTTCCCCTTACTCCGTCTCGCTGTCGTCACCAGTGCCTTCACCCGCGCAACATTCTTCCGATGCTTCATTTTCGTCTTGCGGTCTTTTTCACGCCCTGTGGCCATAGTCTCTCCAAATTGTAAAAAGTGGAAGCGGAGCGAACCCTTCGCCCTCGCTGTGTGCGAGTCTGTATAACACACGGCTCGACACCCCTCAAGCTATGTCTGTCGCCTGCATTGCCTTGAGAGGCCAACACCCGCGTGCTAAGATGCGCCGCGTTTCGAGCAGGAGGCGGAAAACGCCCGGTCTGTCTGGTCTCTCTGGTTCATCTGGTTCGACCAAATACACGCGACAGACCGGACAGACCAAAGGAACATGAGAGACTGAATGAGCACACCCCAACTCGATAAAATCTACGATCCCAAGGCGGTCGAAGCACGATGGTCTCAGATCTGGAACGAGCGAGGTTATTTCCACGCCTCGCCGACCCATCCAGGCCAACCCTACTGCATCGTCATTCCTCCACCCAATGTCACAGGTTCACTCCATGTCGGCCATGCGTTGAATCATTCGATCCAAGACATCCTGATCCGCTGGAGGCGCATGCAAGGCCACAATGTGCTCTGGCTACCAGGCACCGACCATGCCGGGATTGCGACGCAGAACGTCGTGGAAAAGCAGCTCATGGCCGAAGGCGCCTCGCGGGAATCCCTTGGACGGGAACGTTTCATCGAACGCGTCTGGCAATGGAAGGCCACCTCCGGAAACACGATCATCAGTCAACAGAAACAGCTGGGAGAATCCTGCGATTGGGATCGTCTGCGATTCACAATGGACGAGGGGTTATCGGAAGCAGTCAGGGAAGTATTCGTCCGACTCCACCAAGACGGATTGCTCTACCGCGGTGAACGACTCATCAATTGGTGCCCGCGTTGTCTGACCGCCCTGTCGGACATCGAAGTTGAGCACGAAAACATCAAAGGGAAATTGTACTCAATCGACTACCCGCTCGAACAGGATCCAACGATTCGTCTCCCCGTCGCGACGACGAGACCCGAAACCATGTTCGGCGACACCGCGGTGGCGGTGCATCCGGAAGATCCCCGGTACAATCGATTGATCGGTCAACGAGTCCAGCTCCCCCTCACCAATCGCACAATTCCGATCGTGGGCGATGCCATCCTCGTCGACCGGGAGTTCGGCACCGGGGCCGTGAAAATCACGCCGGCGCACGACTTCAATGACTTTGAGGCAGGCGAACGGCATGGACTACCACGCCTTCCCATCTTCGACCGTCAGGCCTTGCTCGATCGGCCTGGACTCAAAAGTGCCGGCGTCGACCAAGCCGTCATTGACGCAGTGGCAGCCCTTCCCGCCATCAAAGCACGGGCCAAAATCGAGCAGCTGCTGAAAGATCGCGCGTTCCTGACGAAAGTCGATGACCATCCAATGGCCATTGGAAAATGTTACCGCTGCAAGACCGTGGTCGAACCCTATCTGTCTCCTCAATGGTTCGTGAAGATCAAGCCCCTGGCCGAGCCTGCAATCCAAGCCGTCGAAGACGGACGTATCCGCATCATCCCAGAAGGATGGACGAACAACTATCTCGGCTGGATGCGGGACATCAAAGACTGGTGCATCTCACGCCAAATCTGGTGGGGGCATCAGATCCCTGCCTGGTATTGCCGCCACTGCAACAAAGACCTCATCATTGAAGACGCTGCCGCACCAGCCTCAGCCGCTCAATCCCCACGACTGACGATCCTCCAAGGCGCGACTCCGATTGTCGGAAAGGCCGCGCCGTCAATCTGTTCCGGATGCGGAGGCCAACAGTTCATGCAGGACCCTGACGTCCTCGATACGTGGTTTTCTTCCGCTCTCTGGCCTTTTTCTACGCTGGGATGGCCTGAGCAGACACCCGAGCTGAAAACATACTATCCGACATCGACGCTCGTGACCGGGCTCGATATTCTGTTCTTCTGGGTGGCTCGCATGATCATGATGGGGCTGAAATTCATGGGTGATGTCCCCTTCCGCGATGTCTATATCCATGCCTTGGTGCGCGATGCCGAAGGTCAGAAAATGAGCAAGTCGAAAGGCAACGTCATCGATCCGCTGCATGTGATGGAACAGTTCGGCACCGACGCGCTGCGATTCACGCTCGCATCCATGGCCTCTCCGGGGCGCGACATCAAACTCGCGGAGGAACGGATCGAGGGCTACCGAAACTTCGCGAACAAGATCTGGAATGCCGCCCGGTTTGCCCATATGCACCTGGCCCCGACAGGGGAATTACACCCTCCTGTAGACCACACCTTTCCCGGTCTCTGGATACGAAGCAGGCTGAACGGCGCCATCCAAACCGTGACGACGGAGTTGGAGGCCTATCGATTCGATCGAGCGACGAGCGCGCTCTACCAATTCTTCTGGCACGAGTACTGCGATTGGTATCTTGAGCTCATCAAACCGGTCCTCCAGGATCCTCTGCACCCTCACGGTTCCGCGACCAGGCAAACGCTCCAGGATACGCTTGAAGTATTTTTACGACTGCTCCATCCGTTCATGCCCTTTATTTCCGAAGAAATTTGGCAGTCCTTGCCTCACAAGGGCGAGACCATTGTCACCCAGCCCTATCCGGTCCCACAGGCGCACTGGCATGAGCCCACTGCAGAAGACACATTTCGTCTTTTTGAACAGACCGTCGGCCTGATCCGAACCGGTCGCGCGCTCCTCAACTATCCACCAGGACACGAGATCCCTGTCTTTGTGGCCCATGAGGAACCGGCAGCCAACACCATGCTGGTGACGATTCAAGAGAATCTCGCGCATATCGGACGAGGAAGGATATCGCCCCTTCCAATCTCCGAGTGGCCGACATCGGACGTGCTCCGCCTCGTCGCAGACGGCATCACAGTGAGCCTGTCCGTCGAGCCTGGCGTGGACCTTCAAAAGGCACTGGACCGCCTGATGAAACAGATCGCGGAAACCGATAAAGAGGCCCAACGACTCGACGGAAAACTGAACAGTGCGGACTTCGTTTCAAAAGCTCCGCCGGAAGTGATTGCCGACCATCGGGACCGCCTCCGCGCACTCTCACGTGACCGCGCCATGTTGACCAACAGCGAACAACAGCTGCGCGCGATGCTGGGAGCGTAACCATGGCGGCACTGCCGGCAGTTGATATACGACGCGCGGTCAGGATGGGGCTGGAAGAAGACCTCGGTCAAGGCGACATCACGACGACGGCGCTCTTTTCCAAACCCACCCCTGCCCGTGCAACAATCATCGCCCAACAGCCCCTTGTTGTGGCAGGAATGGCAGCGGCCATTCAAACATTCATCGTGGTGGATGCCTCGCTCAAGCTGACACTATCGTTACAAGATGGGGCGCAGGCCAGAACGGGAGAGGTCCTCTTGCAAATCGAAGGCGATGGCCGATCCATCTTGATGGCAGAACGGGTCGCCTTGAATTTCCTCCAACATCTCTCTGGAATCGCCACCCTGACAAATCGCTTCTGCCGTGCCGTTCATGGATATCCAGTCAGCATTATGGATACAAGAAAGACTCTCCCGGGCTGGAGAGCCCTCCAGAAATGGGCCGTGTCGCTTGGCGGAGGCACCAATCACCGTACTTCGCTCGGCGACGGCATCTTGATCAAAGACAATCATCTGGCCCTGATGGGTAACAAAAAACAGGCTGTCCTCAAAGCCTGTCGCCTAGCGCGCACCGCCGGCAGAGACAATCCTGTCATTGTCGAAGTGGAGTCGCTATCGGAAGTTCACGGCGCCCTTCAGGGCAAAGCCGACATCATCCTCCTCGATAACATGACTCCTCCGACCGTCAAGCGAGCGGTGAAACTCATCGCCGGCCGCGCGCTGGTGGAGGTCTCAGGAGGCATTACGCTGAAAAACGTACGGGCAATGGCTGCAGCCGGCCCAGACCGCATCTCCATCGGAGCCCTCACCCATTCAGCTCCCGCTGCGACACTCAGCCTCGTACTCGAACCACGCCGCAAACCTAGCAGGTAGCGGAAAGAATCTTTTGACATGCGAGCGCGTTAAGAATTCGCACATGTGCTACAACAACTCTCCCGCAGAATGCTCAAACAGTTCGTCCAGCAAGGCCGCAGCGAGTGAAGAGCCGAGGCGTACCCTCGGGGTACGTGGAGGGTCTGAACGATGCGAGAACGCCGCTGGCGAGCTTTTTCAGCATCCTGCAAGGTAGCTCGTGCAACCCTCGCCACCACTCACCCGAAACACGATCCACAGCACCCTGTCGACTCGATGGCTGGGGCACCGCATCGAACTGTTCGACTCCCTCCCTTCAACCAACCGGGAGGCCGTTCAACTTGCGCAGGCAGAAGTGGAACATGGCACGGTCGTCATCGCCGATAGCCAGACCGCCGGACGCGGGCGTCTCTCCAGAACCTGGTTTTCTCCTCCCGGCGCGAATCTCTACTGTTCCATGATTCTCCGAACGATACGCCCACCGGAGCGTCTCATGGAATGGCTCTCCTGGTTGCCGCTGATCTCTGCGCTGGCCGCAGCCGAAGCGATCGAACAGGTCTCGTCCGCCCACGTCTCGGTGAAGTGGCCCAACGACCTCCTGATCGCTGAACGAAAAGTCGGCGGAATCCTCTGTGAAAGCGCCACAGGGACAGGATCGGACCCGTTCCAGATCATCGGAATCGGCATCAACGTCAACATTGACCGAGATGACTGGCCCGCCGATCTACGCGACTCAGCCACATCGATCTGGCAGGAACGGAACATCGTCGTCGACCGTAACCGGCTGCTCGCGCAGTTGCTCCTCGAACTCGAACAGTGCCTCGATGAATTGACGATTCATGGAACAAGCCGACTCGCGTTGGCCTATCACCAACGATGCTCGACCATCGGCCACAGGGTACAAGCCACGTTGGCCAATGACGACATCCTCGTGGGGCTGGCCGAGGGAATCGGGCAGGATGGATCGTTGCGCGTGCAGCCGCAGGCGACTCACCCTGGATCGGGAGCTCCAGACGTCGTTCACTTGCGCGTAGCCGACATCATCCACGTGAGAACCTAGTTGCCCGTGAAGCGTATCTCGTGAAGCGTCCCTCGACCACTCGGGGTCGAGCCTGAGCAGGGTCGAAGGCTCGACAGGCTCGGGACGCCCTGAGCCCGTCGAAGGGCGTCGTTCGTTTTCAGATTTGGACGGTTCACGCTTCACGCTTCACGAACGACGCGCACAATCTTTTTGAGCACCCGCTGGCCAAATCACCCAGCCAGAACGTACAATGGTTCCCATGCTCATCGTCGTTGATATCGGCAACACGAATATTGTCTGGGGCGTCTACGACGACCGCAGGCTGGCGGCCCATTGGCGACTGGCGTCGGACGTCAAAAAAACCTCCGACGAATACGGCATCCTCTTTACCAATCTTCTCACCGCAGCAGGGATTGCCGCTCAACGCCTCTCCGGGGCCATCATCTCCAGCGTCGTACCGGCACTGACCGAGACCGTCGAGAACATGCTCGACCATTACTTCCATCAGCATCCCCTGATCGTCACCTCGGACACGGACACGGGGCTCACACTCCGGTACGCCAACCCAAAAGAAATCGGCAGCGATCGGCTCGTGAATGCCGCAGCCGCGTATCATAAATATCGCCGTGACCTCATCGTCGTCGATTTCGGCACCGCCACGACCTTTTGCGCCATTACGGCCACAGGCCATTACCTCGGAGGCGCGATCGCCCCCGGCCTCGGAATCTCAGCGGACGCCCTGTTTGCACGAGCCGCCAAACTGGCCAAAGTGGAAATGATCCGTCCCAAAACCGTGATCGGCACCGACACGGCCGGCAGTATTCAATCCGGCCTGTTATTTGGCTATGCAGGACTGGTCGATACCCTCGTCCGTCGAATGGAGCAGGAACTTGGACGATCAGCCTACGTCATCGGTACTGGGGGACTCAGTTCCATCCTGGCAACTGAAACGACCTCCATTCAAAAGATTGAACCCTTCCTGACCTTAGAAGGGCTTGAACTTCTCTACCGACGGGCTCAAGGAACCGTGGAACGTGAGGCGTGAAACGAGGGTCCGCCTCGGATCGGCTTTCTTATCCGCCCTAAACTCAGAACCCAGAACTCAGAACTTCTTCGCCCGCCTCACCCGTCCCGCTGTTCTCGCGAGTCTCGCGTCTCGCGCTTCTCCCTCCACAAGTAATTAATTTTTCTGACCTGGTTGACTTTCTGAGCCCTGTGGCTATCTCCACACGGACACAGGAGTCTTGCATGACTGAGGAACCGCAGAACGCAAATATAATCGAGAACTTGGATGCTCCATCCCAAAGCGCCTCCTCGACCACAGAGGAAGGCAACTTGCTCACAGAGCTTCAGCTGGCTCTCGCGGCAAAGGCTGAAGAAGTACGGGGCTTGAACGATAAATATCTCCGGCTCGCCGCCGAGTTCGATAACTACAAACGATTGATTCAGCGGGATCAGCGCGATCAGATCCGATTCGGCAATGAACCGTTGCTCAAGGAACTGTTGCCGGTCGTCGACAATCTCGAACGGGCCATCAAGTCCTCACGAGAGGGAGGGGGCAGCGAGGTTCTCATCCAGGGTGTGGATCTTACCTTGAAACAGTTGACGGGCGCCTTGACGAGGTTTCATGTCATACCAGTTGAGACAGTCGGACGACCGTTCGATCCGGCCACACATCAAGCCGTCATCTCCATCGCGTCCGAGACGGTTCCGAATCAGTATGTGGTCAATGAGCTTCAGCGAGGATATCTCCTGCACGACCGTATCTTGCGGGCGGCCATGGTGAGCGTATCGGCGGGGCAGACCGACGGCGCACCGGAAACAGACGACGCGATCAGTTCGTCGTAACAACATCATCATCAAAGACAGACCTAGTGAGGAAGGAGTAGGCACATGGGCAAAGTGATCGGTATCGACCTTGGAACCACAAACTCCTGCGTGTCCATCATGAGCGGCGGCGAACCGATTGTGATTCCCAACGCAGAAGGCGCCCGTACGACACCGTCCGTCGTCGCCATTACAGAGAAGGGCGAGCGCCTCGTCGGACAGATCGCAAAGCGCCAAGCCATCACCAATCCGGAGAATACGATTTTCTCCGTGAAGCGCCTCATGGGCCGCAAGTTTCACAGCCAGCAAGTGTCCGACGCCGCCAAGCGGCTGCCCTATAAGGTGTCCGAGGGGGACAACGGCGATGCGTACGTCGAATTACGCGGCAAGCGCTACAGCCCGCCGGAAATCTCCGCCATGATTCTCCAGAAGATGCGGCAGACCGCGGAGGACTATCTCGGCGAGAAAGTCACCGAAGCGGTCGTCACCGTCCCGGCCTACTTCGACGACAGCCAGCGCCAGGCCACCAAAGATGCCGGCCAGATCGCAGGGCTGAATGTCCTCCGGATCATTAACGAACCGACCGCGGCAGCCCTTGCCTACGGCCTGGACAAAAAGAAGGACGAGCGGGTCGCCGTCTATGATTTGGGTGGCGGCACATTCGACGTCTCCATCCTTGAGATCGGCGACGGCGTCTTCGAAGTGAAGTCGACCAACGGCGACACCTATCTCGGCGGCGACGACTTCGACCAGCGCGTCATGGATTGGTTGGTCGATGAGTTCAGGAAAGATCAAGGCATCGATCTTCGGAAGGATCGGATGGCCCTCCAACGCCTGAAAGAGGCGGCAGAACGCGCCAAGATCGAACTCTCCTCGTCACAAGAAACTGAGATCAATCTGCCCTTCGTCACCGCAGACGCCAACGGACCGAAACACTTGGTCGTCAAACTGACTCGCGCGAAACTTGAACAGTTGGTCGACGACCTGATTAAACGGTCGATCGAACCCTGCAAGAAGGCACTCTCCGACGCCGGCGTCTCCGCGAGCGACATCAAGGAAGTCGTCCTCGTCGGCGGCATGACCCGTATGCCGAGAGTCATTCAGGCCGTCAAAGAGTTCTTCGGGAAAGAGCCGCACCGGGGTGTGAATCCCGACGAAGTCGTGGCGATCGGCGCGGGCATTCAAGGCGGTGTGCTCAAGGGCGAAGTCAAGGACGTGTTACTCCTCGACGTGACGCCCCTTTCTCTGGGCATCGAAACCCTCGGCGGTGTGTTCACGAAATTGATCGAACGGAACACGACTGTCCCGACGAAAAAGAGCCAGGTCTTCTCAACGGCTGCCGACAATCAAACGGCCGTGACGATTCGAGTCTTCCAAGGCGAACGCGAGATGGCCAACGATAACAAGCTCCTCGGCCAGTTCGACTTGGTCGGGATTCCTTCAGCACCTCGCGGGATGCCACAAGTCGAAGTGACGTTCGACATCGACGCCAACGGTATCGTCCATGTCTCAGCCAAAGACCTGGCGACACAAAAGGAACAGTCCATCAAGATTACGGCGTCCAGCGGCTTGAGCAAGGAAGAAGTCGAAAAGCTGGTGAAGGATGCACAGGCCCACACCGACGAAGATAAGAAACGGCGGAAGACCGCCGAAGCCAAAAACCAAGCCGACACCCTGATCTACCAGACGGAAAAGAACCTGAGTGAGCACGGTGACAAGATCACAGCGGAAGACAAGACCAAGATTGAGGAAGCCGTGGCCGCGTTGAAGAAAGCGATGGAAGGAACGGACCCAACGGCAATCGAATCGGCCACCCAAACATTGACGACTGCCTCCCACAAGTTGGCTGAGGAAATGTATAAGAAGGCGTCAGCCTCGACTGCCTCCGGCAACGGCTCCGATGCAACCGGCGGAAACGGAGCCGGAACCGGTGAGACCAAGACGGATGAAAAGGTCGTCGACGCAGAATTCGAAGAAGTAGACAAAGACAAAAAATAACTGAGAAGACCGTCAGTGAGACCGAGCTTCGCCGATACAGGGGCTCGGTCTTGCTGCACTATCACCCAGAGAGATGACGCCCGTGTCCAAGCGCGACTACTACGAAACCTTAGGCGTTGAACGAACCGCGTCCGAGGACGAACTCAAGAAGGCCTATCGAAAGATGGCCCGCCAACACCATCCCGATCTCCAGACCGGAGAGGCCCAGAAAAAAACGTCGGAAGAAAAGTTCAAAGAGGTCAATGAGGCGTACGAGACGCTGAGCGACCAGGAGAAACGCAAGCGCTACGATACATTCGGCCACGCCGGGACTCAGCAGGGTGGCGGTCAGGATGGCTTTGGATTCGGCGGAAGCGGCTTCGGCGAGGCCTTTAACGACATCTTTGAGGATTTTTTCGGGGGTCAGCGAGGCGGCACCCGGGTGGAGCGCGGCAACGATCTCCAATACAATCTGGAACTGACCTTCGAAGAATCCGTCTACGGGAAAGATGCCAAACTCAAAATCCCGCGATGGGAAGTGTGCACCGACTGCAAAGGGACCGGCGCCAAGAGCGCCGCATCGGTCAAGGCGTGCCCCAGCTGCAAAGGGGCCGGACAGATGCGCTTCCAGCAAGGGTTCTTCAGCATCACCCGTCCCTGCGGCCAATGCGAGGGAGCGGGACGAATCGTCACAGAACCCTGCCCCGCATGCCAAGGCCGTCAACGCATCTATCGAGAACGGACCATCGCCGTACACATTCCAGCCGGCATCGAGTCAGGCATGCGCCTGCGTCTCTCGAACGAAGGGGAGCACGGAGTCAACGCAGGCCCTCCCGGCGATCTGTACGTGGCGATTACCGTCAAGCCCCACCCGATCTTCCAGCGCCAGGGGCACGATATCCTCTGCGACGTCCCGATTCAGTTTGTCACAGCCGTGCTTGGAGGAAAAATCGAGGTTCCCACGCTGAAAGGCAATACCCTCATCAAGATTCCTGCAGGTACGCAACAGGATAAGATCCTGCGCATCAAAGGCCTCGGCATTCCCAGCCTCAAGAACCAACGCACCGGCGACCAATTATTTGTCATCAAGGTTCAGATACCCACCAATCTGACCCCTCGCCAGAAAGAGTTGCTCACCGAATTTGCCAAAGAGTGCGGCATGTCGATGGAAGAAGACAGCGACGGTTTCTTCGACAAAATGAAGACCTTCTTCGAGTAACAACGGCAAGCTTGAGTCTGTCCAAGTAACCTTCGTTGCGAGGCAAAGGAGCTGCTGGTAGATGCGAGGCCGCAGGCTCGAAAAAACCGGAGGCGTATTCACTGGAATACGTTGAGGCTTTTTTCGAACCGAGAACGACGCAGATGCTTGCAGATCGTTTGCCACAGCCTATGTCTACATTCTTCGTCAACCCTGACGCCATTACCACCCTGACGATTCGGATCTCCGGCGACCTCCTCCATCATCTTCGCGCGAGCCTCCGTGTGCGCCTGGGGGACTGCCTCACCGTGAACGACGGATGCGGAACCCGCTATCGCGCAGAGGTGACCCACGTGACCTCACAGGCCATCGACAGCCGCATCATCGACCGACAGACTGAGCCCGCACGCACGACGTCATCGATCGTCCTGGGGCAAGCTTTGATCAAAGGCGATAAAATGGACTGGGTCATTCAGAAGGCCACAGAGCTCGGAGTCGCTGCCATTGTGCCCATTCACAGCACACACAGCGTCATCAAGCCCAACCCGGAACGTGTAGAACATCAACGGTCCAGATGGGAGCGCATTGCGCGGGATGCGGCACAACAGTCGGAACGGTGGACCCTTCCTACCATCGCAGATCCGGTAGACGTCGCAGGGATCTGCCAACGATATGCCTCGGCACCTCTGAAGGGCATGCTCGTGGAACGTTCCAACGGCTCGTCGCTCGGCGCCATGTCGTTACCGCGAGATTCTCAACATCCAATTGTCTTATTAGTGGGGCCGGAGGGAGGTTGGGCGCCGGACGAGCAACGCCTTGCACAGGAGCAAGGCTTCATTCCACTCACCCTCGGACCGCGAATCTTGCGGGCCGAAACCGCCGCAATCGCCTCGCTCAGCATTCTCCAATCACGACTCGATGAAATCTCCCTCGTCGTTCGTGACACGTAACACGTCCGAATCCGGAAACGAGCGACGCTTCACGAGATACGCGTTACAGATTTTGACCGACTGTTGAAGCGCGGCGTGACAAGTCTCGGCGGCTAATGACAGCGCGCCCCTTTCCTCCTTGGCCTGGCGTGATCGACGGCGCGGAGGGGTCGAGCACTCACTCACCGCCTCGCGGCTTCCTTCTTCTGCTTCGAAGTGTCAAGTCACGCAACAAACCCCGTGGTGGACGAAACTCTTCCTCCGGAAACGGGATTGCCCCCATTGATCCTGTCTTTTATTGACTTCCTCACGTTCAAGTCGCTATTCTCAGGACCAAAGGTAGAACTCATGAAAGTCGCTGATCTGACAGTCGAAGAGCTCCAGGCTCTGATCAAAAAAACAATCCACGAAGAACTGCAAGAATTGCTTGCCGACCCCGATGCAGGGTATGAGTTAACCAAGGAAATCGAAGCGCGCCTTGCGTCTTCCCTACAATCAACGGAACGAGTTCCTTTTGAGGAAGTGAAAAAAAGGTATAATCTTCGTTGATCGTTCATGTTGAGTTTACTCCCCACGCGCTAGAAGACCTTGCTCAGCTCGACAGTGGGATCGCCAACCGAATCGCAGCAAAGATTCAATGGCTCTCTGAGCGTTACGATCGCACACAACCTGAATCCTTGACTGGACACTTTGCGGGACTATACAAGCTCCGCGTCGGTGACTGGCGTGTGCTCTACGCAATAGATCCACCCGAACGCATCATGACGGTTCATGTCATTGCTCATCGTAGTAAAGTCTACAAGTGACGCGGCATAGTCCCTGTCGCCCTCGAACAGCGTTCTGCGTGCGTTTGACCGATTGAGCAGGTGAGAGACCACATCCTCGAACGTGCGCCAACACGGTCACTCCATGGGAGATCCTCACCTCGCTCCTGTTCATGCAAACGATGACACCTGTTTCTCCTCACCTGTTCCTCCCCCGCACCTGCATGCGGTACGCCGGTCGGCGGCGCAGGGTCGAGCAATCAATCCCCACCCCGCTATTTCCTGCTTCTGCTTCGAAGGGTCACGTCAAGCAACGGTCCTAGTGGTGGATGAGTGATAGATCCTGTCGCTCATCGTCTGGCACGTACCTGTCATTAAGCGAGATGGGGGTGGCGTGTGGCGATCGGGAGCTCGCTCTTCCCGCGCGGTCTATAAATAAGTCAATACTCATGCCTGACGCTCTTACCTCTTCCCCTTCGAGGGTTCAGCGTCAGAGGAGAACTTCCGACGAGGTGATGCTGGACGAGTGACGCGGGACGCATCTGTATGGCGCGCGCCGGTCAGCGGCGCGGGGGGATCGAGCAGTCAATCCCCACCTCGCTGTTTCATTCTTCTGCTTCGAAGTACCAAGGTCAAGCAACGACCTCAGTAGTGGACACGACCAAGTTCGTCTGACCACCATGGCCCCTTCATTCTTTTCTGCTAAACAGTGTATGCCAAGATCACGAAGACATCTTCCAGTAGTTTTGGATCTGCACTTGTGCCGATTGTCCATGGGCCAGGGTTATCCTGACCAGTCCATACCGCTTGGGTAAGATCAGGAGGAGCCTGCCCCGGTGCGATCATCACTGGGGTTGGTGTGCCGGACTTCGAGCGTACCACCGTGCTTGCCTGCCGGATAGTAGTCGTTCGGCCCTGCGTAAAATATGGAAATCTCGCTGAAGCCAAGTCCGCGGTCATGGTCGTCATGGCAGAAATTGGAGAACTTACAAATCGGTGCCACTCGCCGGGGAACTCGTGTCGCAGACTAAAGAGTCTGAACAGTGGGCGAGCGGCGGCATCTCCCAGCAGACTCGTCACGGAAGCCGTCGCTGCGGCACGGAGTGGGTCACCGCCATCACGGGCTGTGTATCGAATGTGGAGAATCACGTCCGAGATCGTGTCGTAATCCAACGTCCTGAACTCCGTGGGCAATTCGAGCCGCCACCGGCTGATCGCTCCTGCTCCTTCAAATGGCAGATACCGTTCGTCACGCATCCCAGGTTCAAACAGACCAGCATCATTCTGAGCCGTACTGGTCACAACCGCTTCCAGGATCTTGCGGTCATCGACAAAACGATCATCGGAACCGGCGGGATCATCAGGCGGCCGCCGGTCGTAGCCTGGTGTGAGATCCGTGGTACGGCGGAAGGAGTTCTTCATCAACTGGGCTTTACAGTGAATCGTAGTGTAGGGGCCAATTACGCATGGGATCGTCAGGCTCACCATCTTGATGCGCCTCCTGTAGTGACCAGGAGCATCGAGATCGAAGAGCCATTCTGGAATCTCAAATTCGCAGGAGCCCGTTTCCTTCAGCAGAAGAAGCTGTTCCGGAGCCAGCGAGATGAGCGAGACGTGCTTTGTCAATTCGTATTCCCGGATGTTGCCGTCGAGGTACGCGAGGTCGAGCCGATTCAGGTCATAGGCCAAGTGGTCTCCTGCCAATAACCCCTTTTTGAGTGAATCCCAATAGCCGAATTTGATGAAACTCGTTTCGCCGTCCTTGAGCCCGAGTTCATGCTGCATGCACTTCTCGGCCCGCTTGGCGACATCGTACGCAAGTTGGTAGCTCTGGAAATAGAGACCTGAGACCTGGCCGATCATCCATTGGTATAGGTCCTGATTGGTAAATTTACTTCGCATGAATTGATCGACCTCGCGCGCGTTGTCGATCTGTTGAACATGCTTGCGCAGTTCCTGCTCTGAAATAGCCAGTCGAATCTCGGCCGCGGCTATCTGCCGATCCACCTGCTTCTCCTCTATCTCTGCCAACCGTTTCTGCAAGTCCCATTCTTCCTCACGGCGTTTGTACCCACCGTACGTTGCCGCGATGGCCGCGCTTTGATCCAATAGAGTGGCATACGTCCCGAGTGACGCGCCGAATTTTTCGGCGGACTGCCCCACGTTCTCACCCCCGTAGGTCCCACCAGCGGATGTCGGTGCGGCAATCTTGAGGTTTGGGATTAGATGTAACCCCCCGGCCACCGTAAGTGCCACCGCCTCCGCTGTCCGTGACAACAAACTCAGTGACGCGAGCCCGAGGTGAGTATTTTCCCAGGCATTCGTGAACTCGAGTTCATCATAGTGAGTCTTGCGCGTCGTGGCGGCCTCATGCGCCCTGTTCAGCCCTGCCAGCGTCTCCTTCGCCTCGTCAATCTGCTTGACGCGAACGTCTCGCACCGCTTGGAGCAACCTTAACTCCTGCCCCGAGCGTAACGTTGATAACGCTTCTGCATCCCGTTTCTCCAACGCCGAGAGCAATGCTGCCCCCAGGTTTCTGACCTCAGCAACCAGCTCGTTTGCCTTCTGGAGCATGACTGAGAAGCGATAATTCGGGAGAGATACCGAGATCTCGCTCAACACCGCGCCGATGCTCAGTCCCGCAGCCCGAGCCCGAACGAGCAACGCCGGATCGATCGGCGGCTCGAACAACGGCAGTTGCCGTACCTGTCCTTCGATATTCATGCAATGCCGAATCTTAAAGAGGCGGTCCGCAACCCGGTTCCAATAGCCGAGCAGCTTGTCGTTCTCCGGCACACAGAAATAGAGAACGCCCGCTGACGGAGGATCAGGAGTCTCCGGCGGATCCGCGGCGGAGTCCGAATCTCCCACATTGGAGACTAATAGCTCGATTTGTTCCAACGTATTTCCCAACAACCCTATTCGCGACAGACTGTTGAAGGTCTGGACTCTAGGCTTCACATTGCGTTGGATCACTTCCGGCCTGCGTCCGAGGATCTCCGCTGCCAGCACGTAAAGATGAGTCGCTTCGTTGATCGATTCGAGCGTCTCGCGCCGAAACAGTTGATCGCCCCAAGCAATCAAGTTATCGATATACTTCATCACCACCGTCTTCTGATACGCAGTAGTCCGAAGCCGGGCGACCGCATGCGGACTGAACGGATTGTCCCGCCACATGGCCACGGCGGTGTCCCATTCCGGCGAGAGCCCCCCCGCGACGATCTCCTCGATCGCCTTCACCGACTGGGCTTCATAGTCGTCGGCCAAGCGTTCATGAAACGGCTTGGTCCTCCAATACCGCTGCGGCATCTCACCACCGGACGCGCCGGTGGGGTCGAAAATGAAGTGGAACCATCGTTGAGCCTCTTCAAAACGCTGGTTCTTGCTCAACTGATCTGCAATCAAAAGGGGCACGTGGAAGAACAGTTCCCAGTTGTAGACCGCATAGGCACGATCCGACTGAAACTCCACTTCATCAATCGGATGGGGAATCAACACGCGAGGCTTGGGGCTATAGGCGGCAAAGGATTGTTCATCTGTCGCGCTCTGTGTCGGCAGAGACAACAGCGTGTGGATACCGCCACGGTTGAGTGTCTTAACGAATTCACAGAGGTAGGGATGATGAAAATTGGTGAAGCGATATTCCCTAGTCGTCCAGAATTTCGGAATCAATGTCTTGGGACTGAAAGCCGGCGTCAGATTGACCGGCGTGAGCATGGTGGCCACACGTCGGCCGTGAGGCCCAGGCACCAACACCGTAAAAGGGTGGAGCGCCTCACTAGGAAGATCTGTGGGAAGAACCGGCCCCTCAGGCACAGTCGGAGTAGGCACCGGGAAGTAATCTGCTCGCCAAGCTACCGCGAGGTCTCCTTTTACCCAACCGCCGAAATCCGGAAAAGTTCTCTTCCCTGACGTGCCGGTTGAGGAAACAAGAAAGGTTCGCTTTATATCCATAAAAAAGAATGGCCGGTCACAGACAAATTGCAGATCCTGATGCGGCACCAGCAAGCGGACGAATCCTGGGCTGCGATCAAGCACCCGGATATCCTGTTTGTTGTTGACAGTCGGTGGTAAGACATCGCCGGCAATTGACGCACGCTCGTTGACTTCTTCGAGGATAGTGATACCGAAGCGCGGCGATGGACCAACGGGGAACCTCCCGTCAAATAACGTGAGTCCGGAGCCAGCGCCCGTAAACCACATGTAGTCAAACTTCGTCCCGCTTGGAGCAAGGGGAAAGTTCAGCCCCGATATCTTGCCCCTATGCGCCGTCGTGACGATCTTACGGAATCCCAAAAACCGAAATTCGCCGAAGCAGCAGGCAATCTGAGCATTTATGAAGTCCGGCATCTTTCGATAATCGCGACGCAAGAACCCCCTGACGACGAGGGTGTCACCACGAACCAGTCCCTTGAATGAAAACAGTTCCTTGGCAACGAGCTGCCTTGCCTTAGCCGACGGATCGGTCTGAGGAGGAGGGGGATCTCCTGAATCGCCGCCTGGTCCATCACCTCCACCTAGTGGATCAGGAAAGGGGTCGTCGTCATTGATCGGGCGCAGCATCACCGCAGTGTTTTGGGGGGCAGCAACACGACGTCCAAACAGCACATTGTCCTCATCCTGATAGGCCTCGAACGGAACAGCCTCCGACAAATTCTTACCTGACCAACGACCATTCTGATACTCGCTCCAGGCCAACTGGATGTCCCAGTAACGGTCGGCCGACTCCAGTCTTTGGCCGGACTCCGGCATTTGCACATCTTTCGGATAGGACTTCTCCGTAAAGATTGGCCAAATCACCATCAGTTTCCGATTCCATACGACTGGAATGAGATGGTCTCCTTCGATATCGACATCCACTTTCTCCCAAGGCATCCAGAATTTCGTCCCACCGTCCCGACGACGGAAGTAATACACATGCGGAACGTGAATGGTACGACCGAAGACGTAGAGGTCCTTGGTTTCGTCGTCCTCATACTCACCGACAATTTCCAAGCGCGAGACTTCATCTAATTGTTCGAGGTATCGCCGCAACGCCACTTCAGCCGAGGCATCCGTCAGGTCCGATTGCAGAAGCTCATTTTCAAGGTCCTTGAAAAACGGCGTCTTGTCGTCGCGCAACTCCGGTTCGATCCAGTTTTCTGGATAGAGCCAGATTTTCCGGTTCGCCTCCCAGACACGGAAATTTTTCATCCAGGCCCACCGACTCCATTTCGGATCATCGGTCACCACGCCCGCTTCAAACCCCATCAGACAGCGCTGAGCAAAGAGCTGCACCGATCCCATGGCCTGCTTGATGCGCGAGGTGAGCTGGCAGGAACTCATCTCCACGTCGATCAAGAAATGAGAGTAGAGGGCATGGGCATCTACGTTGCCTGCAGTCGTGGCCCATTGTTGAGGACGAGCCACGAGGTAGCTGACCAGCGCCTCCCGTTGCTTGTCGCGCAGCGAGTCTTGCAGTGGGACCGCGAGTTTCTGCCAGGCGTCATCATCATGCTTGGCTTTGGCACCGCTGCGTATCGCCTTCGCGTCGGCAGGGGTAATCGAAGCCTCGCACCAGAGATTTGCCTGTACGGCTGTAGTGCCAAGGCGTTTGAGGAGCGTCATGGCCCGGTTCAGGCGAATGACAAGCTCAAGCCGATAGTCATCAGGGAATCGAGCGGCAAGCAACCCTAGATCGGTCAGACTGCTCGCCTTGCCAACGAGGGTCTCGATATCCTCCCCTGCCCAGCCAAGCCATCGTGAGAGCGCCTCCACAAATGCATTTTTGGCATCGAGCTGTTCCAACTGTTCGCCGGCGTTATTCACAACCACAATCGCGCTCAGAATTGCCTCCAATGCAGCATCTTCCAACGAACGATCCTGACGGAGCCGCTGAAACTGGATGAGCGAAAACCAGTGCGCGTTCGCCATGGGATCGGTAGGTACATCAGGCGCCACCTTGAGCCACGGATTCTCGGTGAACAACCAACCCAAAAGGCTGCCCGGCAGACGTACCGTCTGCAAGACGCTCGCAACTTTCAACAGCTTTTCTAGCGTTTCAAACTGGGACTCCGCGTTTACACGAGACAGTAGCGGTAACGGCGGCGGTGGGTCCAAGACAGGATTTGGTGGATTTACAATAAGCTGCAAATCCAAGAACCGCTGCAGAGCAACGTCAACCGGTTGCTTATCTCGATTTAGCAAGGCAGCAGTGACATCAGCAGACAACCCAAGGGCCGTGGAGATTCGATCAACTACCACATCGACCTTTTGTACCTTCTGTCGATCGGCATCCTCAGCATTCAAGGGTGCCTCAAAGGCGAGAAGACCCGCACGCACATCGTTAAGCGATTGGGCCAGCGTCGTCTCCACTGGCACGAACGATGCCGCAGGATTGGCGCGATGCCGGAGCAGATAATCAAGTTTCTGGATATCAAATCCGGACGAGCGAATCTCCCGCACCGTCTCGACAAACCTGAGCGTATCCTGCGAGCGATCCGCCCTGAATGGATCGAGACCCGTTACCTCGATCGCGGTCACAAGATCCTGCACGGTGAGGTTTAACTGCCTTGCCAGGGTTGCGTGCCGATAGATGAGGGAGAGATTGGACAGGTTCAACCGACCATCCGTCTTCCCGATAAGAAACCCCAGACTATCAGAGTTGAGCCGAAAGACTGCCTGGAGAGCAGATGCCTGATCGGCAAGGAAGGTGTCGATGCGAACCAACTCCTGGCCATCCGGTCTCAGTCTGAACACATCATCCTGCGGCTTGAATACAGCGGGGTTGTAGAAGAGACTCCGATACAGGGATCGAGGCTCGGTCGTATCGATCGGTTTCCACAAGGCGAGTGTCTGCTCCACAGAGAGTCGAAGCTGGGAGCAGAGTGCATGGAGATGATCGAGCCTGACTAACACCTCGTTGGTCAGGACGGGCGTATTGGGATCGGGCACGAGCGCGTGCACCGCGCGATCGACTTCAAGGATTGTCCAGCTGAGTGATCGCCGCAGTCGAACGAACCGGTGTATCCGATCTAACACCTCCGCCGTCAACCCATTGACCTGAAGCTTGGTCGTATCGCAGGTCTCAACCGGCTCATTCGGTTTTGCGGTGATCGTTACAGTTCCGGTCGGGTTGATGAACCATGTGGCCATTAGTTCGTCTAACTCCGCAAAACTGAGACCGGAGCGGTTGAGCAACTCCTGAACAGTTGTGAGCTGAAGCACTGTCGCGCCATCCCAAAAATCCGTTGGTGCATGAGGAGGCGTTAACGACTCACCGACGAGAATGCGACGCTCAGTATCGCTAAACCCCAGCCGTTCAGCAGCCAGACGAAACACCACTGGCACGTTCGGATCGAAAGGCTCCGGTATCGGACGTAGGGCTTCGATTAAATCGTGCCGCGAAACGCCGAGATGGGTCAGGAAAACCGTTGCCTCTTCACGGGCCAAATCGAACGGCAAACCCCAGGGATAGACCGATTGGCTCAGTTCCGTATAGGCCGCGCTGTTGCGGTACTGGGGCGTGGCACGCCGCTCCGCCGCGGATCCAGTCGTCTGGCGGCTGCGAGCGATGACTTTAAGTGCACCGCCCTCCTTGACAACAATGTAGGCAAAGAATTCATCCCAAATGCGCCACCGCACGCCTGCTTCGAGCGTCTCGACACGAGCACCGATTTGAAGGGGAGGATTGAAGGCGGCGGTCAACGCCGGTGTCGCCACCGTCTGGGCGAGATCGGCTTCGAGTGTTGGGGCAAGCGTCAAGGCCACAAAGAGTGGTGGTGGCGCGACCGCATTTTCCGCCACCGCATTCTCCAGGACTTCATTGACCAGATCGATCAGCGGCAACGGCGTGTTGGTGTTCTCGCAGCTTAGCTCAATGTCGCCCAAGTCTGGGCGGCGAGCGAACAGCGGCTCTCGGGCGTTTCGTTCGTCAAGAAAGTGCAGGATATCGACGAAGTAGGCCGCAGGCCCGTGGACCGAGGCACACTCTTGGCAGGCGCAGAGATCGAAGGTGCCGAACAGCGTCTGCCAATCCGGGATGGAGTTGGCGGCCAACGCCGCCTGATTTTCGCTCTCGAGCTTCGGAAGCGCATGCAGTCCGGTGCGATTCAGACCGGCCGCGTGTTCGGCAAATAGCGCCAACGCTGCCGCATGGGTCCGCTGTGCGCGATTGTAGATGGCATTGGCGCGTTCGCCGGAAAGAATCTCCTTATGCTGCTCGGTGAACCGCGTCCGATCCATCCGCGCGATCTGTTGCGCGGAGTGAACGCCCTTGGCCGCGAGCGCAAGCGTCTCCGTCGTACTCCCAGTCAGCCGATGGAGGCGCTGGTAAGTCCGTAGTTGCTGTCGATCACTTTGCTGCAGGGGTTGGGCGACAGCCGGATTCTGCTTGAAGAACTGCTCGGGATACGTGGTGCGAAGATCGTACGTGGGCTGGGCCTTGAGAAACGTCGAGACCGGCGAGCTGGTCAGCCGCTCGGCGAAGAACTGTGTGGGGAACGCCGCCTCAACTTGCGCCAGAATCTGCCGCGCATAATTCCCTGTCTTTTCCTCGGGGGTCGCGCCCGGCGTCTCGACCGGTATCCCTACGCCTTGGGTCTGAATGAGCGATGTCCATTTGTCTTCAGTCAGCCGTGCCAGATCCGACGGTTGCCGCACATCGGGCAAAGCCTTGAGCGCAGCAACCAACTGCCCATGATTATTCGTGAGGATGCCCAGTTGAACCGTGAACTTGAGATCCGCCGCGCGACTGCTCCAAGCTGGATCTGCGGCAACCTGCTGCCAAAAGGCGTCTGGATCCTGACCGTTCTTGAGATACTGGCCGACGAAGGTGTTGAGCTCGTTCGCGTTGAGAATACGGCCCAGCAGTCCTTGCAACTCTCTGGCAGGCGCCGGCGTCAACTCGGTGAGATAGTCCTCAATCTTCTTGCCAGCGATTTCCTTGGGAACCAGACCTTGACCGACAGAAGCCTTCAGCGCCTTTACTCGTTCTTCCGGATGTACGCTATGGAGTGCCGCTCCCTCGACGGGAAGCCCCTGTCGCAGCAACCCGTAGAAGACAGGAGCAGGTGTTCCCGTCCCCTTGGCGAGTTTGTGCGCGAGCACGAGCGCAGCGATCAGATCAGTTGAATCGCCGCTTTGACTCGCCAGCAAACTGACGTCACGCCGGCTCTTGTCTTCGGTCAAATCCGCGAGGTCTCTGGTGCCGAGAAGGGGTTTGAGATCGTCGAGCAGAACGTCATACTCGGCGCGGGGAGGATTCTTTTCGCCGCTCAGGACGAAATTGACGACTTCCAGCGCGCCCGCGTCCGTGAGAATACTGGCACTGCTCGGTGTCGTTTCCTGGGGAACGATAATGATGCCGCTAGTGCCAATAGTGGTGGCGCTGACCTGAAATCGAAGGTCGGACCGTCCGCCGGCCAGGGCCGTGTAGGTGAGCGTGTACGAGCCGTCATCCGCCGTCTTCACCGGCGTACCGGCAGGGGCTTCACCAGCGGGCCCGTTACTGAAGGCCGAGACGGTCAGACCTTTCGCCGGCTTGCCATTGGCATCGCGGACCGAGCCACGAACCACACGGGGATCAGTCGTAAGTTTCGCAAGCAGGACGTTGATCGCTCTCACCGTCGCGGCATCGACAATGCCGGTGACCGGCAGGTTGAGTTCTTGCTGGAGGGCTTTCACAACCGCCGCAGTGCCAGGACCCAGCATCCGGGTCTTTGCCTCGAAGGCCGGCACACTTCGATCGAGTGCCTGCATGGCTTGGTGAACGCGGGCGACATCGTCGCCCTGCGTCCCAAACGAAAGCTGGCTTGCGGATATTTCCAATGTCATATCATGGTCTCCTTATCACACGAATAAGAGCCGGTATCATTTTGTCTCTAAAACGGTATTTCAGGCGAAGACCTTCCGACACCGCCACCGTACACGTCGTAGGTCACGTCAGTCGTTTGCGAGACCTTCACTTGCATCCGGGCATATCCCAAAGAGGCCAACCCGACTTCTAGTTTTTTTGTAATCGTTGCCGTTCAAGCTTTGTTTCTGACGATCAAAGCCGAGCCACCCGATACCGTAGCGCACCTTGATCTCCGCCCCGCGCGGCGCTTTAAAGAAAGCCGTGCCGTTGGCGTTCCAAAACAACTCGACCGTGCGCCATGCGCCTTGGGTAATACGTTTTGTCCTGACCATGGCTATCCTCTCTGGAACTCCAACTTTCAAACCACCATTCCGGCGCAAACCAACGCTTCCGCTGCGTCTATACACCTGTGTATTTCACATTGTGCCGGTGTTTGCCTTCGCTCATCCAACCTCGCTCGCCAGTAAATCGGATGCCGCTCCACCCGCCCAATCCACCGTATAAAGCCCGCTTTCCACGTAGCGATGGAAGGTGGAAAACGGCCAATCCGCAACCCGTTGCACATAGCCGTGTTTCAACGGATTAATGTGGCAATAATCGACATGCGCCGCATAATCCCGGTCGTTGCGGATCACGTGTTCCCAAAACCGGCGTTGCCAAATGGCGCGTTCGCCGCGCGCGACGCGCACCGCCGAACTCCGCTCGGTCATGGGCAAGCCTTTCGAAAACCCTTGCTTGATCAACCGCCAGCGGTTAGTGAAATCATCATCGCCAGGCGGCAAAGTCCACACACAGTGCAAGTGGTCGGGCAAGATCACCCAGGCGTCAATGTGAAATGGCCGTTTTCCCCGCACCTTACGCACCACGCTTCGCAGTAATTCAATATGCCGAACCAGCAAATCGTTCGGACAACGCTCCAGCATATTGACCGTAAAACAATACGTCACCCGCCACCCGATAACGTCGATAAACCGGCATCCATATTTACCCCTACCCCTATCCGACACCACAACCCATACGTAGGGCGGAATAGCGATAGCGTATTCCGCCATTTCGCCGCCCAAATCCGTTTCCGATGCACACCATACGGTGCAATACGCTTACGCTATTGCACCCTACGAGAATGCGCCGTACGCGGTGTGCGAAGTGGGTGTCCCATGTCGATCATGTCGATCTTCGCTTGCTCGCCAAGGTCAACTTGTCGGAGGGCAGGCCGATCATCACTGCACCGGGCCCGACAATCTGAACCATGTCGGACTCAGTGGCTCCAAGGTCAATCCGAATTTAGCCGCGATCGCCGGGTTCATCTTCTTGAGGATAGGGTTCTCCACCATCGCGCCAATAATCTGTATCTCTGAGGCACCGGCCGCCTTTGCCTCGGCCCTCAGGGCATTTAGCAGTGCGCGAATTCCCTGGCTTTCCCCCACTCGCTCGAACCAACCCGAGATAGTCATAATGTACGTATTTCCGACCCGCTGGGCCTGCCCGACCACGTTATAGTCAGCGATGATTCGCTCCGTTCCAATGAAAGCCTCGGCCGCCTCGTCACCTACCGAGGCTGCTCCCCTCGCCGCTCTTCCAGCGTCGTCTCCCGGTCCTGGAATATCAGGGCTGCCCGGGGGCATGATGACGCCGTACGCGACACTTACTCCGACGTAGGCAGCGGTATTCGTGGCCACCGTTTGCGCCGCCCTCGCAGCGCTGTACTGGATGGTAGTTGAAAGTGTGCCTGCGCCTGTGGTGGTTGTCGCACCACCGCCGAGATTCAATCCACCTCCGATAAGAGAACCTGGGCCGGCAGCGGCGGCAAGGCCGAACGCCGCTGTCGCTACGATCGCGGTCGCCCCTATAACCTTGCTGATGTTGGCGGCAGTATCCATCCTTCGGTAAGACGCTTGCAGTTCGGCGTTCCTAACTTGCCTGTCAGCTCTAAATTCTGCATTCGCGAATGCACGCCAAGCCGAGTGGGCCTCTACTGGATCGTACTCCCAATCTATATTCGGACCTCTTGTCCAGTCATAGGCGCTTTGAGCTTCTGTTACGCGCTTTATAAGTCCGCTTTCGAACTGCTCCTCTGTCGGGGCAGCGCTCAACCCGTTTGCAACCGCCTTACAAAGAGCGTCACAGGTCGAATTGACATAAATTGGGTCCCTATTCGCCAAATTAAGCAGCTCCTCATCGGATAACTGACCGACAGCTTGTGAATCAAGGCCAGATGGGTCTCGATATTGAACCGGGTTATCATCCGCGTAGGTGTAAACATTTAAGCCACCATCCATCCCTATCGGATCACAACTCACCCACCTACCCAACCAAGCCGCGTAATACCGCGCCCCATGATAATTAAACCCACTCTCCTCATCCCGTTCCATCCCCGTATACCGATACCGCTTCAAACTTACCTCCGCCGCGCTCCGCCCCGCCTGATACGAGGTGCTGCCATACGGCGTGTATTCCTCGTAAGTAATAACTCGCGCCTCATCGTCCAACTCTAAACTAGCCGAACCAAGATGGTTACCAAACTGATAGCGGATAAGTTGCTGCGGTGAATCGTCGTCACCCTGTGTGCGCGTCTCGACCAAAGCAATACGCTGCTTGTCATCCATCACATGCACCGTTTCACGCTCCAACGTCACTGATTCGCCGTCGTTTTCATACTCGCGGTAGATCTCGAAGCCGCCCAAGTAGATGCGGTCTTTCATGCGTGAGGGCATCTGCCCAGCGGCAGCTTGGCGTTCGGTCACTTTACGCACGCGTTGCCCAGCGTCGTCATAGACGTAGTAAGTGGTTTCCGGCCTGCCCTCCGTAACGACTTGCCGTGACGTTGCCTGGAGTTGATCTCGATAATCCCACTGCATGAGCGGAAGGTGGGGCATGCGAGTCATGTTGCCATGCGGGTCGTACGCATAGGTCGCGGAGAAGACACCGTCCGCATCGCCAGGAAGGCTCGTCGCGCGAAGCCGATTGCTGATTGATTCGTAATCATATCGCCGCGTCCACGAACCAGTCGCGCCTGCTTGGTGGATCATCCGTAGGATGTTGCCGACGGAATCGTAATCATATCGCTCGGTGTAATTGCGCATGGCGACGGAGTCGGTAGGCAGCGGCTGGTTCATGCGGGGCGAGTCGTCTTCGTCAACCTGAGGCGAGGCCTGTTGCCCGATATGCTCCCGGCCCGTGGCGGCAATCAGTCGATAGATCGGGTCGTATTCGTAATCAGCCGACGGCTCAACCCTTTGGCCGTTGAAGAAATTTGTTTCTTGAGCATCATCATGGATGCGGGTGATGTTGCCGACGGGATCGTAAAAGTAGCTTAGATTCTGGATTCCGCCGCGCGGAGGGTCAGGCGGCTGCGGCCAGTCATTCGTAAAACCGGTTCCGCGGTCGGTGAGCAGTCGGACCAATCGGAAGGTCAGTGGATCATATTCGTAAGTGGTGCTGACGCCGTTCCCATACTCAATGCGCGTTCGTTGGCCTTTCGCGTTATAGTCGATGTTGCCGATCATGTGCTGTGTTGCGGTGTTGCTATCGAGCAACACCGCCGGTTCGTTGGCCTGTTCCAGCCAGACATCCACCCGCTCCAGCAAACTCGCCTCGTTGTAGCCAGGACAAATCACGTTGAGCTTGGTGCCGGGTCGATCGCTGTGCGGGGCGACTAGCTGGATAGGGCGATTCATCGCATCGAAACTCGAGCTACTGGTGAACGTCTCTGTTTCCAGCAATGACGCCAGCGCGTTATTCAGGTTGGCGATGTTCAGTGTCACGTTCACATCGGTGGGTAACTGGGTTTCGACTGCGCTCCAGTCAATCGTTTTCTTGCACTCACGCGCAAGCTGTCGTGAACCGCGCAATGGATTGCCCTTGAAATCGATCTGTTCATTGGTGACCACCCCGGCCTGATCCAACTGCATAAACGCGCCACCCCGTATATTGCGCGCCTGGGCCTCGGGGTGCCGTTCTCCGTAAACTGTCCGCCCGACCAAGAATTCCACAGCAAAGAATTCCGAGCGGGAATCGTTCGAATCGCCCCCTTGCACGAACGAGCGAATCGGCCGGTGCAAGCGGTCATATTCCGTTCGAAACGCATAACCGCGGTTGTTCCAGGCGAACATCGGTTTGCCGGCAGCGTCGTTCAGCATCCAGCGGTCCCCGGCATCCATGCTGTGTTGGAACAGCAGATTGCCCGCAATGTCGTAACAGGGAGCAAAGCCGGCCGTAGGGTCTTCGACTTGGTTGTCTGGCACCGGCGGCGTGATGTATTGCATCACGAGATTCTTGCGGGCATCGCGAATCCACAGAGGCTTGCCCTCGGCATCAAGCTTGGTGTAGGTGAGGTAGTACTCGTCCTTCCAATTCTCGCCGCCAAAAATGTGCGGACCGCTGGGATCTTTGACCCTGTTATGCGCGATGCCGATGACTTCCCTCCCGAGGCTATCGAGTAGGGTGAGCGACGGGGTATCGGCATGTTGCGCGGCGAGCCAGGCAGCTCGCTGGTCTTCGGTAACGAGCAATTGCCCCGTTAAATCGCGTGGCAGAGGCTGACTACGTTCCGGAGGATTTCGATCCGCGTACCATGTGCTTTCGCGCACCGTATCGTTGGGGTCGTAACTGATGACGTGCCACGGCGAAAATTCGACGCGGCTGAACGTACCGTCAGGCAGTTCCATGCGGATGACCCGTCCGGGAGCGTCATAGTACATAACCGGAGTGACGCCCACTTCGACCGGCTCCTCGAACCGATGCCCTGACGAACTGAAGTACGGCTCGTATTGCTTGACCGGCTTGCCCTTGTTGTTGAGGATAGTCTTGCCGTTGGCGACCCAGCGGAACGGCTGCCCCGGTGCCTCAGGTTCCGCCTGAACTTTCGTCACTCCGACGCTGCCCATGCCGTCGGAGTATTCAAAACCTGCTTGCAACACGCTCTGCTCCCCCGGCACAAGCTGGCCCACATGTGTCTCCCGCACGATGCCGCAGGCGCATGACGGATGTGTGCCCCAAGCAATGGTGCTGTCCGCATTGCGAGTCTCGCCGAAATAGTACACGTGGCGGGCGGTTGCGTTGCCGAGCCACCGTCGCGCCGGAGCCTCGTCATAGGCAGGCGCGGTGAAAAACGCCGTGAGATCGGCTAACTCTGGGTTTGCCAGGGCGTCGTCGAATCCCGTGAGGTTGTCGCCTTCGTTGCCTTTGCCCTTCACCGCCATGGCTGTGGGCAAGCCCAGAAGGTCGAAGAACACCTCGGACAGGTTGTCGTTGATGTCTTGCATCTCGCGCGGAGCCAGAACGCGGAAATCAAAGCGCGTGACGCGGGTCGTATTGCTCAGCGCGTCGGTGCTGGACGCTACGAACAGGTCGAGCGGATCGTATTCCAGTGTAGTGACGTTGCCGAAGGGGTCGGTGAAGCGCTCGGACAGATAGAAGTGTTGCGCCGCGTCCGGCGCGAAGCCAGCGATCCCGGTGCGGACCCAATATTGGCCGTCGGTCTCGTCCCCAGGGAAACGAGCGGCCAGCGTTGCGCCGCTCAGGTAGCCGCTGATGGAGGCATCGCCGAGCTTGCCGTGAACGTCGGGCGTAAGCTTGGCTCCGAAGATTGCGCCGAGCAGGTCGTCGGTCAAGGCCAGTTTGTAGGTTTCGTAGGGCACTCCCAAGCGGCCTAATTGCCCGATCGGAAGCGGATCATTGAGAGCCGGTGCATCATCTTCAAAGAAAAGCACGCGCCCGTGTTCGACCAGGCGCTTCTGCGGGGCAGTCCCGTTGGGCAACTGGTGATAGGCAATCTCCGGTACTGCCTCACCCGCAGTTTGATGGACCAGGCTGAGACGAAAGCGGCGCAGTTCGTCGAGTGTGAAGTAACGGTTGTCCCGCGGATCGGGACTCAGCAGGTCGTCGCCGTCTTCGGGGCTTATACCGCTCAACTCGTAGGTCAGGACCTCGCAAGGCACGCGCAGTCGGTAATTGTCCGGGTCGGCCACGTCATTGGTGTAGCGGGTCTCGGTATAGGCCAGATGGGTTTCCTGCTGGACTCTGTGGATGAGGGCGAGTGCGTCGACCGGTAGGCTGTTGTCCTCGAACTGACCGAGGCGCGGATAGACGACCGTGACCGACTGCAAGACATTGGCGTATTCGTCGAACTGGAGGTTCAGCGTGTGGGCGATGCGCGGGTCCGGACGCAACGTGTCCGGACGGAGATCCAATTCATAGTGGTACGTGATGGCCTCGCTTTCGGCTACCAGGAAGACCGCGTGTCGATTGAGTGCCTTCGCTTGCAGTCGCCGAATGTGGCAATTGTGGTAGGCGGTGGAGAACAGTTGTACCAGCTGGTGTTCGCCGCGCTCCAGCGCATCGACGTCCAACTCGTACGTTTCCTGGCGAAGCATCATCCCCTTGCAGGCCCGCAAGGCGTCGCGCCACTCTTCGCCACTGAGGTCTTCTGCATCCAAGTCTGGCTCCGGCAGGACATTCTCCTCAAAATCTCCCAGAACGTTGATGACGTCCGGATGCACGTCTTCGAACCAGCGGGGGAAATATTCGTGAGCGAATTGGGAGAGAATGCGTTCGCGTTCAATCATCGCGCCGGTGTGATACCAAGTTACGGTCTTGACCGGCGGTTGGTAGAGCGTCTTATCGTCGGTGATGTACGGGCTGGCGGAATTGCCCTGTGCGAATTCGCCGTAGGACTCGACATCCACCTGTTCGACGCGACCGAACCCACGGAACTCGCGTTCGGCGCCATCGAAATAACCATGATGGTAGGAGTACGTGGTGGAGAACGTAGTCTGCCGCCATTTGTCCGTGACGGTGACTTTCTCGACGCAGTGAACGGGGAACGGGAGTTTCGTAATCCATGGCTTTCCGGCCAGTTTGTCGGCGAGATAGAACTTCGTGGACGGCACGTAGGTCACAACCGTTTCCGCGCCGAGGTTGTTGATGGTCTTGACGAGGAGATGTGGCTTTTGGCCGCCCATGAGATCGATGTAGCGCATCGGACTCCGGGTGTCCCCTGGCGACGGTGAAGACCAGATGAGACAAGCGGTGCCGTTGCCCAGCAGATCCACGACGGTAACCGCCGCCAGATGATCGATGCGCGGGAACGCCGGCACTATGCTCGGCTGGCTCCAGCTGTTGCCGGATTGATTAAAATAAAGCCGCACGCCGTCGCCGTGCAGATACAGAATGTCGGTGCCGCCGGAGCCGTCGATATCGGCCAGATGAACCCGGCGCTGGTCGAACTGGTCGGGGTTGTCGAACCAGGGCGCATTGTCCATGGTCACCTTGGCGCCGAAGCGGCCGTAGCCCAGGTTGGGCCAATAGCAGACTGCGCCGTTGCGGATGCGGACGAGATCGGTGAGCCCATCGCCGGACAGATCGGCCAGATAGATCGATTGCGTGCCGTCGGCAAACACCAACGCAGGCCCTTGTTCCTCGTCGCGCGCTTTGGCGACTCGTTGCGCCGGGCCGAAGCCCTCTTCGGCCAGGGAGGGATGCCAGGTGAAGGCCTCCTCTTCCGTAATGAGGACATCGGCATGGCCGTCGCCGTCGAGATCCACGAACTTTAGATTGGGATCGCCCATGTCATGATTGAGACGTGATGTGAAGGGGCGGAAGGTATCCCAGCTTGTGCCTTCGTCGTGCTCGTACAAACCAGGGGTTGGACCATCGAGCATGACGAGGTCCGGCTGACCATCGCCGGCCAGGTCCATGAATTGGGTTTGCCCCCCTGCGATGGTGGTATTCGGTTTGGTGGCTACGAGTTCGACAGGCGCGAACTTCGCCAGGGCGCGGGTGTCTCCATTCTGCTTCACGAGATTGATCGGGCTGAGATTGCGCTTATAAAACCAGCCCTCGGCCTGTTCCGTAAGAATGCCGGGGATGCCTTCGCCATGCAGGTCGGTCCACTGATAGGCGGCGCCGTCCAAGCCGTAGGGAAGATTCTCCAGACTGTCGGCATCCACGTCTTGAATGGCACCGTCGATGTTGGGTTCGGCATATTGAAATTCCACCGGCGGGAGGGATTTCTTCAGATACCCGACGCCCTGTCGTTTGTAGCCGGATTGGCTCACGGAGAGCAGAGTCGAGAAGATGGGATTGCGCGCATCGGTGGGACTCTCTTCATACGAGTAGTTGAAATCCGTTGACCGGACGAGACAGTCCGCCCCCACCTCGGACTCTGTGGGAAAATGATGAAACATCAAGACGCGCTGGCAGAGCCGGTAGGTGCGGATCTCGAATCCCGCTCGATAGGTCGAGAAGGGATCGTTGCGCCGTGGCCACTGTGCGATTTCCCCCGTGGGTGTGGGAGCCTCCGCATCATGCTCGCCGTAATCGAAGACGACCTCGAAGAACCATTCGCTGTCAGGCGGGAGAGTCGGCCAGGGATTGGTTTCGGTCAGCTTAGGAAAGTAGGGCGCATGGTTGCCATATCGAATGTGCTTGAGATACCGATTCGCCTTGCGCGTGTCCGGGGTGCGATTGCGTTCATGCACCTGCGAGAGATCGACGTCGTCTGAGTTTTCTGCCTTATACCGATAGCTGATGACGTTACCTTTGTCGTCATAGCTTTCACAGATAAGCCAACTGAAGATTCGGGTCAGGTCCGCCGGATCGGCAAGGCGACTTTCTGACGTTTTGCCATACCAGGTCGTGATGTTGTCTCTGGAGATGGATCGCCAGAAGCTGTCTTGCGGGTCAGTTTGATTCGTCCAACGCTCAATGCGGGCGAACAGCCCCTCGATACGGGGACGATAACGCTGGACGCGATAGATGGTGCTGTTAACTGTTCGGGGAGGAAGGTCCTCCGGCACCCACTGCCCACCCCCATTCTGAGTCAAAATCGGAACTAGATCCTCCGCACCGGAAAGAATAAAGACATCTGATTCGTCAGCATCCTGATACCTCGGGAGACCTTTGTCGGTTTTTCGCGTGATGGATGGGAGCGAGAGATTCCAGCCAAGACCAAAAGGTCCATTACCCGCGCCGGAGTCATACGACAGTGAAAGCTGTGGGCCGAAGCCGGAACGACTGGGGCTCGTGGCGATGGGCACTGACATTGAGCCAGTGCCCGTGACGGGATTGGCAGCAAACTTTTCGCCCATCCCGCGGATGGCGCCGCCGCCTTTGGGCAGAGAAATCGTTGGAGCAGAGATTTGGTTTGTTGCCGGGGCAGAATCTGTTCCGCTCCCCTTCGGTCCTTTGTCTTCGGCCACAGTTGCCTTAACTCAGGGTTCGTTGCGAGGAAAACAAACTGATCCTCTCGAACACATTTGTCAACCGCTATTTTCTCGCTGGCCACCTCATGGGTTCGCGCCGATCACATCCTGATAGGACCTGAGGAGCGCTGACGTGTTGCGGTACTTCAGTGTGTTCTCGCTCAGGCAGGCACACAGATAGGTTGATCCGCTGCTTACGGTAGGCCTTCGTCTGGCGGGTGGTCAGCACGTGGAGGCGAAACGACTCGGCCGAGAAAGCAAGCTGCGTTGCGCGCTCAGCATTCTCCAATCACGACTCGATGACATCGCCCTCGTCGTTCGTGAAGCGTGAAGTGTTTCGAGTTTCTAGTTTCATGTTTCTCGTTATTCGTTTCGGATTGTTGAAACTCCGAGGTCGAACTTGAAACCTGAAACTAGAAACCTGAAACCAGCCGCCTATCAGCGACCAATGGTCAGCCGAACGATCGTGCCCTGTTCTCCGCTGGCCCAGCCCTGTGTTCCATCGGGAAACGTGAGACCGAACAGCGAGACCTTCGCAATCGCCCCCTGCTCTATCCAGGTAAAACCCCCATCGATCGTCCGATAGACCATGCCCCGTTCTCCCACAATCCACCCGGTCTGAGGGTCGGTAAAGCGGACCCGCAAAAGGTCGGTCAGCTTCGTACAGGTGCGGGCGCAGGGCAGCGAGCGATCGATCCACTGTTGGCCACCATCGGTCGTGTGGAAAATGGCACCGGCGTTCCCAACGGCCCACCCGGTCGATATATCCGTAAAATAGACATCGAACAGCGTGGCAGCTCCCTGCGTCTCTTGCGGCGCCCACGTCATCCCGCCATCGTCCGTCATGAAGACGGTCCCTACCGCCCCGACGACCGTTCCATGCAGCGCGGTGAGAAATTGTACGCCATACAGGGCTGCGCTCGTCTTGCTTGCTTGATCGAGCCAGTGCAGACCGCCATCCTTCGTATGAAGAATGGTTCCGTTGCCACCGACCACCCACCCCTCGTTGGGCGATACAAAGGAGAGACCATAGAACGGCACTTGTGAGTCGACGAGTTGCGGCTGCCAGGTCGTCCCCCCATCCTGACTCCGACGAATCGTTCCATTGGCCCCAACGACCCAGCCCTGCTTCTCATCGAGAAAGAAGACGGCCGCAAGGCTCGCCGTGGTACCGCTGACGACCTTCCGCCACTTCTGTCCGCCATCGACCGTCTTCAGAATGGTGCCGCCAGATCCGACGGCCCAACCCAGCTGCGGCCTGTGAAAATAGAGCCCCGTCAAACGAGCTTCCGTATGGCTCACTTGAGGGGTGATCGTAAGAGAAGAGTCGGCTGCCCAGGAGGAAGACATGCACAACAGCGGCATCAGCACGACGAGTGCGAGGCGCCTAGTGAGAAACAGAGAGATCCTCCACCATGATCCAGGCAATCTGTCTCTCACTGGTTGGTGTCGGCGTCTGGACGATCTTGATTGAAGTAGCTAGCATCAGGCATGCCCTTGGCTTCAATGGTGAAAGTGCCCGCTTCCAAGGTCAGCCACTTCTTCGGAGTACAACAGGTTCCATCCACCTGCACATCCCAGGAGCCGCGCCGCACGATCAACGGACCAGTGGCCAGTTCATTGAAGAACTCATTGCGCTTCCCCAGACCGTACAGGTGACGATGAGGCACCCGCACAACGATTTCCGTATCCGTCCAGGACATGACCTGCGCTGCGACTTTGTTAAACAACACTTCTGTCCGCGAGACGTTTTCGCCCAACTCGATGTCCTCCTGTCGCTTGTAGGCCCCCCGGTTGAGACCCAAGTAGGCATGCTCGGCTGTTTTCAAAAAAGAGCCGAACCCAACCCCTTTGATGGTGATCAGCTCATCGAGTCCACCAGATTGTGGGCTATAGGAGTCGATCTTCGGCGTCACCACCGTAAAGACCCCGGCCTCAATCTTGACCATGTCCTTCGTCGCACAGCACGAACCGTCGGGATTGGGTGTCGTTGCGCCTCGATACACCACGACCGGCCCGCTCTGCGCGCTAAAGGGCACCCACACATCGATGCGATCGTCTTGCCAACGATAGATGATGGCGCGCACTCCGCCGATATCGACTCGATTTTCTCCTGTATTGAAGTCGGTAAAGGCATAGGGCGTCGCGCCACTTTCTGAATAGTATCCGAAATGTTCCCCGCTGATTCTCAGCAGCGTGCCGATTGGGGCGGCCAGAGGCGTTACGCCGACGACTTTGGGTACATGAACCGTAAAGGTCCCGACCCTGCGCGCACGCCCCTGCATGGTCAGAACGACGGGGCCAGTCTCCGCATCCATCGGGAGATGCACGACAATGGCACTGTCAGACCACTGGGCGATGGTGGCGAGGCGTCCATCAAACGTCACCTTGTCACCGGCGCCCCTTGAAGCGCCAAAACCCTGCCCGAAAAAGACCACCTTCGTGCCGACCGGGCCGCTCGTAGGATCGACGCGAACGCTCGGAATCAGTTTCAACGGAACGGCATTGCTGACTGTATGCTGAACCGTCGCACAACAGGACCCATCCGGCAAGGGATCGAACGAAGCCAATCGCACCACCACATCGCCTGACGCAACATTCGTGGGAACCTCGACTTCGATGATGTCGTCTTTCCAGCGGCGCGGCCTGACAACCACGTTCCCGATCATCACGTCATTGACGCCGAACATCGTATTGGGGTCCCGCGGGCCAGCTGTGACACCGAAATGCGCGCCGGTAATCTGTATGGTCTGGCCTGGTTCGATCTCTGCCGGCGTCACAGCAGTAATCGTCGGCTGCACTACGGTCAACATCCCAGCAGTCATCTTTTTCTTTCCTGCCATGATTTCAACGGGACCGGATTGAGCCAGGAAGGGAACCTTCACCTCGATGAGGTCGGACTCCCATCGCTGAATCAATGCCGGGAACCCACCGACGGTCACGCGATTGACGTGCACGGATTGAAATGTGCCGAACTCCTTCCCGCCAATCGAGAGGGTAGCGCCGGCGACCGCCGTTGATGGATGCAGCTCAAGCGCTGAAGGAGTAGCCGCAAATACGGCAGCACTCAGGCCGGCCCACAGCGTCACGGTACTCAGGCCAATGACGAATACATGCATGAATAGACCCCTGTCAGGCAAGAACACGTACAGTCGCCATGCGCACGGTGCAGAAACCCTACGAACCGGACTCAGAAAGGAAGAACGAGGAATACAACGTAAAGCAAGAGACCAGCCGACTATACCAAGCTGATTTTTTGAGTGTCAAGGCTGGCTCTCCAATGCAAAACCTGTGACCGGATCGCAGAGTCACAATCAGCCTCGAACCACGACGAAGAGCAGCTGGGTAACGCGATAGCTGAGGTAACAGACCAACGAGCCAAAGACTCCCACCAGCAGCAACATCCATTTCGACCAGAACAACGGCGGATCCACGAGCGGTGTCGTATAGATGTACATATTCTCATTCTGCTGAAGCCGCACCGGAATGCCTGGAGCCAGATAATGCGCGACATAACGATAGTCCGGCGTACCACTGACAATCTTTCCAAGTTCGCTGGACATCAGAGAAACCCAGTCACGTCCGAAGCGAGGAATGCCGTGCGCGCCGAAAAACTGCGTGTCGGCATTGGTCACCTGTAACAGCCGGTTGCTGTTCGCCTTGTATGCCCGAAGATCCGATGCCGGAGCAAAGGCGATGATACCGCCCAGATGCTTGTAGACAAAATCTCCGGTGAAGGCCTGGTTGCGTGCTTTGTCGATCAGGGCAATCGATTCCGTGGTGTGCCCAGGCAGGTTCAGCACGTCGAGCGTGCGATTGCAAGGTCGATCACCTCGCCATCGGCAATGAAACCGCTAACCCTTAATGGCGGTGCTTCCGCATCGACCGATTCCAGCGCACTAATCGTGTACAGCCCCTTCTTGACCCCGGCGCGGATTTCTGGCCGGTCGATCAGCGTCACCCCGTCTTCAAATGTCGATGCATCATAAATATGGTCATAGTGGAAATGCGACAGGATCAGCGTGATCGGTGTATCGGTGTACAGAGCGGCCACCTGCCGCATGGACTTAGCAGGATGCTGAAAAAGTCCGCCAGCGGCGTTCTCGCTTCACTCAGAGGCTCAACGTAACGAAGCGTACGCCTCGCCTCTTCGCTCGCTGCGGCCTTGCTGGACGGCCTTTTTGAGCATCCTGAGGTTATGTTGGCTTCAGCACCGTACGGGAAATGCTAACCATATGTTCAGCATCAACCGAGTTTTCCCGCAGCCTGTTAGACCCTGCGGGGCGCTCACTGCTGCCGGCATCGAACATCACAGCCCGCTTGTCGCCGACGATCAAATAGGACGTATTGTACTGTGACGACTTTGGTTCGTTGATCGCAAAGGTCTGGCCGTCGATCGCCTCCACCGCGTACCAGCTATCGATCATGTTCGACGCCGGACTGTAGGCGTCTCCACGCCGTATGGCGCCGAATACATCCTCCGGTTCGGCCACTCGCTCAAAGCAGCCAGCGAGGCTGAGGTAGAGAATGGCCGCAACAATGAGCGCCCAGATTGTCATCTCAACTCCCAGTCCACGGCTCTTGACTTGGTCCACGCTTCAGAACCGTACCTTGTGTCTTAAGCTGGAGTTCTTTCATGATGTGGAAGAACAGAATGTATTCGCCCGCACACTTGGGGCAACAGAAGAACGCCTGGCAGGATACTCAAAATGGCTGTCAGAAAAGCCGTGGGACGTGAAAGGTGCGAGGTCTCGAATGAAGAGCACTCGGCAATCCTACGTTTCACGTTTCACGCCTCACGTTTCACGGTTTCTGAGAGAGACCGCTCAGGAAACGGAAAAGATCACTTCAATTTCGACGGAAGCCCCGCGAGGCAACTCAGCAGCCCCCACAGCCGCGCGGGCATGACGACCAGCCTCTCCAAAGATCTCAACCAAGAGGTCCGAGGCTCCGTTGAGGACTTGGGGCTGCTGCACAAAACCTTCCGCCGACGCCACATGCCCAACGACCTTCACAACGCGCGTAATGCGGTCCAACGTCCCGAGCTCCTGCTTGGCAATCGCCAATGCATTCAGGAGAGCAAGCCTGGCCGCTTCCATCCCCTGCTCGATCGTCAAATCACGTCCAAGCTTACCGGAAAACGCCAACTGTCCGTCTTGCATGGGAAGGACACCGGACAAAAACAAGAGACCTCCGACCCGGACCGCCGGAACGTAGGTCGCCAAGGGTTGCGGCGGTGAGGGCAGATCGAGATGCATTTCCTTCAGTTTGAGTTCAAATGACATTCCGATGCCCCGTGCACTTGCGCGTGACGCGTATCTGCTTCAAGCGTTTCAGGTTGTATGTTTCTGGTTTCATGTTTCTAGTTTCAAGTTGTTCGTTTCGGATCGCTGAAATTCCGAGGTTGAACCTGAAACTAAAAACTTTAAACTAGAAACCAGCAACTCCATTTCCGAACGACGTTTCACGCCTTACGTCCCACCGCTACCCCGCGCGGAGGGCATCGAGAAAGCTTTCACCCACAGGCAGTTGCCCCCCTTGTAGTGCTTCCACAATGGTATGTCCCAGATCAGCAGCAGACGCTCTGATGCCGAGATGAACCCCATGGGCCAACTTTGGCCCCATAGCCAAGAGGGGCACATATTCCCGCGTCGGGAGCTGATCCGCCTTGGTGAGATCCCGTCCATGGTTGCCCGTCAGAACGAGCAGGTCGCCTGGACGAAGCTGTTCCAGCAACGAGGACAGTTGTCGATCGAAATCATGGAGGGCGGTAGCCGACTGTGCCGCATCCGACTCCAGAACATCGAGCCCGGCAATAATCAACCCGCGGGGAACCTTTTTCAACATCCCCGTGACCTCAGTCATTAACGTGGTCCAGTGCCCAACGGGAACGGAACGAGTGAGCCCACGACCACTGAAAAGATCACCGACTGGCCCGACCCCGACTAGGATCTGGCTCACACGATTGAGCACATCGAACATGGTCGGTCCAGGAGGTTCAAGCACGAACTCGCGGGGTTGTGGGCTGAACTGTACCGCACCGATGTCACCCACGAGAGGATGGGCTGATACGCAAATAATTCCCCAGGAGTCCTTGAGTAATTTTCTCGCGTCCCGACAACGCTGCAAAAACTCGTCCCGGCCCATGGCGCTCGTATGCGCCGCCACATGGCAGGTTCGTCGCCCGTCCGTCCACACGATCAGCGCGCCCGACGACAGATGGTCGGCTACACACTCGCGCAGCATGGCGACTCCGGACGAGCGGCGATTGCCGACGATCTTACGGCCAAAGGCCTGTTCGAGAACGGCAATCATGTCAGGAGGAAACCCGTTGGGATAGAGCGGCCCGGCCACGTCCGTCAGATGACCCGCCATTTCCCAATAGCCGGCGATGGCATCCACCCCCTTCGAGAGAAACCCAAGACGACCGAAACATCCTTCCGGCTGCCCCATCGTCCGCACGCCTTTGATCTCCGTGATGTGGCCAAGCCCAAGCGCCTCCAGCCTGGGGAGGTCGAGTCCGCCAACGGCATCGGCCAGATGAGACAAGGTGTTGGAACCGGCATCGCCGTACTCCAACGCATCGGGCATGGCTCCGACGCCGAGTCCATCGATCACCAGTACAATGACACGAGTAATCATGGGCGCACTATAGCAGAAGCGAGACGGGCATAGAAGTTCTGAGTTCTACGTTCTGAGTTCTGAGTTCTGAGTTCTGGATGAGAGGCGGGACGGGAAGCAATACAGTTCTGAGTGTTGAGTGCTGCGTTCTGAGTTAGAGACGAACCGGGAAGAGCATGGCAACTGTGATCTTCAGCCTTCAGCCTTCAGCCTTCAGCCTTTGCGCCCACTCCGCTACGATGGCGAGACTTGCGCTGGTGCCGACTCGATCCGCACCGGCTTCCAGCATGGCCAGCGTGGTCTTCCAGTCTCTAATTCCTCCGGAGGCCTTCACCTTGGCTTGGCCGGCCACAGCCTCTTTCATCAGTCTCACATCTTCAACCGTCGCACCGGCGGAACCGAAACCAGTTGAGGTCTTCACGTAGTCAGCTCCCGCCTCCACAACCAACTGACAGGCCGTACGCTTCTCTTGATCGGTCAGATAACAGGTTTCGAGTATGACCTTGTGCTCGACACCCGCGGTCGCCTGTACCACTTCAGCAATGTCCTGTCGCACATACTCACGATCTCCCGACTTCAGTCGGCTGATATTCATGACCATATCCAGCACGCGCGCGCCGCGCGAGACCGCTTCAACGGCTTCGGCGACTTTCGTCTTGGTCGTGTGACCGCCCAGAGGAAACCCTATCGGGATGCCGACCAGAATCGCCGCGCCTGCGACAGCGGCCACCGCCTCATCCACATAACAAGGCGGGACAAAAATCACGGTAAATCGGAATTCCCTCGCTTCTCGGCACAATCGCAGCACATCCATCTTTGTCGCGTCCTGACGGAGCACGGTGTGATCGATGAGATCCGATAGGTTCCATTCAGACATCACTCACGACACTCCTTCCTTGTGGGCAAACGCCTCTTTTCCTGGGGCGATTGACGTCTGGGAGTGAGGCCCGCGACGAAAGGGCCGCTTCTGATATTTCTCCACCGCCTTGTTGTGTTCGATCAGTGTCGCAGAGAACTGGTGCGTGCCGTCGTTCCGCGAGACAAAATACAGGAAGCTCGAATTGGACGGATAGAGTGTCGCGTGAATCGCTTGAATGCCTGGGTTGGCGATCGGCCCAGGCGGCAACCCCTTCACCCGATAGGTATTGTAGGGACTGGGACTGGACAGATCTTTCTTGTGTATATTGCCGTCAAATGTCGGCAAGCCATAAATGACGGTCGGATCGCTTTGTAACGGAATGTGTTTCTTGAGCCGGTTGTGAAACACCGCGGAAATCTCCGGCCGCTCACTGCCGGAACCGGTCTCTTTTTCGACCACGGAGGCAAGGGTCAGCACTTCGTGCAGGGTCATCTTCATTTCCTGCATCCGAGCGAGAAGATCCGGCCCGAGCACCTGCTTGAGCTGCTCGACCATGGCCACCAACACCTCTCGCGCCTTGATGGGACGAGGAAACTTATAGGTATTGGGATAGAGATATCCTTCCAGCGTCTCCGCGTTGATCCCCAGCGACGCAATGAACGCTCGATCCTTCGCCAGCCGGAGAAACTCCACGCGATCCGTCAGGCCCTGTTGCGAGGCCACTTCGGCGATTTGGGTGATGGTGAGTCCTTCGGGAATCGTGAGTGAATGGAGCAGCACGTGGCCGTTGAGCAGCTTCGAGAGAATCTCCGCCTGAGTCATACCGGGATTGAGCTCATACTCACCTGCATGAACCTTCCGGTCGGCAGATTGCGACTTGCCAAAATAGACGAAGAATATGCGGCTTTTGATCAATCCTTCTCGCTCAAGCAACGCAGCGACTTGTTGAAAAGCCGAACCCTCAGGGATCACGACGACTTTCGAGGGAGGGTGCGCGTCCGAGGAATTAACCGGGCCTTCAGCCCAGCGAATCGTCTGATAGGCCGCGACGCCAAGAGCGACCATTGCGACCAGTAGAAGTCCGAAAATGATCCGTGGGTTCATCAGGTGGCTCTACGATTTCTGTATTCGACTCATCCGACCATCCTTCCAGCGCCCTCTTCGGCGCCGGTTCAAGGCTCGCCAGATAGCTCTGGAGCAAAATCGAAGCGGCGATGCGATCCACGACGCCCTTCCGCTTCTTCCTACTGACATCGGCTGCAATCAAGAGGTCTTCAGCCGACTTCGTCGTCAACCGTTCGTCCCACAGAATAACGGGAACCGGCATTCCCTGTTCCAGCCGGGCCTGGAACTCGCGCATCGCCTGGATCGCCGGACCCTCCCGGCCATCCAATTGAAGGGGAAAGCCCAACAGCACATGCCTGACTTCATACGTCACGACGAGGGACAGAATATGGGCGATGTCCCGGTCCAAGGTGCGACGATTGAGCGTCTCAAGTGGTTGCGCGGTCCAACCCAGTTCATCGCTCAGGGCTACCCCAATCCGTTTGGTTCCGTAATCGATCGCGAGAACTCGCTTACCTTCCTCCATTGAGTCTACCGCTCCGCCAACCGTTCGACCAGCCCAAAGACCTTTTCCAACGCCACATCCAGTTTAGCCGGATCCTTCCCGCCGGCCTGCGCCATTTCCGGCCTTCCACCGCCGGTCCCGCCGACCTCCGTCGCCATCTCCTTGATGAGGTCGCCTGCTTTCAGCCGACCAATCAAATCCTTCGTGACGACGACCAGTAACGAAACCTTGCCGTCGTTGACAGCGCCCAGGGCCACGACACCACTCTTCAACTTGTCCCGCAATTGATCGGCCAGCGCCCGCATGCCATTCACATCCAATCCGTCGGTCCGCTGCACATGCACGTGAATACCGGCGATGGTTTTTGCGGTCGCTTCGACGGCTGAGCTGCCGGCCATTTTCAACTTCAGCTCCTCCAGCTCACGTTCCTTGTCTTTCAACTGCGTCATGACTTTGCGTGTTTTGGCTACCAATTCGGACCGGCCAACCTTGAGCAAGTCGGAAAGTTCACGCATGTCCGTCTCCAGCTTCTTCATCTGTGAGAACGCCCCGCTCCCTGTCTGGGCTTCGATACGGCGTACACCGGCCGCGACACCGGTCTCCGACACTATCCTAAACAGACCGATGTCCCCCGTCTGCAGACAGTGCGTTCCACCACATAGCTCCTTGCTGAAGGACTCGACCGTCACCACCCGCACTTGCTCGCCATACTTATCTCCGAAGAAGGCCAACGCACCCTTGGCCACCGCATCCTGAATACTCATCACGTCGGTCGCGACTCGCTCGTTCTTCCGTACCTCGTTGTTCACGACCGTTTCAATCTCATCCACATCGCGCGAGGACAGGGGTCTGAAATGGGCAAAGTCGAACCGCAAGCGATTCGGCCCGACAAGCGACCCGTACTGCTTCACGTGAGGACCCAGCATGTCGCGCAAGGCGGCATGGAGCAAGTGGGTGGCAGTATGATTTCGTTGGGCGTCTTGCCGCGTCGTCGCATTGACGGTCATACGCAGTTGCTCTCCCTCACGAATTCGCCCTTTCGTCACAGTCCCCTTGTGCAGAATCACGGTCGGTGCAGGCCTCGTGGTTTCCGTGATCTCCACCCATCCATCAAGGCCCGTCAGAACGCCCTGGTCGCCGACCTGTCCACCACCTTCCGCATAGAAGGGCGTCACATCGAGCACCAACTCAACCTCATCGCCTTCCGCCGCTTCCTTCACCAATCGATCGCCTTTCAAAATCGCCTGCACGAGACTATCGCTCTCCAGCCGATCGTAACCGACAAAATTCGTGGCCCCGACGCGCCCGGCCAGCTCCGCGACGGCAGGCCGAGCAATTTCCTGTACGAACCCGCCGCTCCTGCGTGCACGAGTCCTCTGTTCCTCAATAGCCTGATCGAACCCTGCCTCATCGAGCGTCATCCCCTGCTCCCGGCACGCTTCTCCCATTAAGTCTATCGGGAACCCATAGGTGTCGTAGAGCTTGAACACGTCAGGACCAGTAAGGACGTGACCCCCTGCCGAGCGCGCATTCACAATCATCTCGGTGAGAATCGGCAACCCCTGATCGAGCGTGGCAATAAACCGCTCCTCTTCGCCTCTCGTCGCTTCGGCAATCGTCGCAGCAGCGCCTCGGACTTCTGAATAGACCTCGGCCATCTGGCTCACGACCGCCGCCGTCAACTCATGGAGAAAGGGCTCGACAACGCCCAGCAGCCGTCCATGACGTGCCGCCCGACGCAGTATCCGACGCAATACATAGCCGCGCCCCTCGTTCGACGGCAACACCCCATCCGCCATTAAGAACGTGATGGCCCGAAGATGGTCCGCCACCACGCGCATGGACCGATCGGTCTGCTCCTGCTCCCCATACCGAACCCCGGCCCTGAGGCCCACGGCGTTGAGCAACGGCGTGAACACATCGCTGTCATAGTTGCTGTAGACGCCTTGCGCCACTGCCGCCAACCGTTCCAATCCCATACCCGTATCGATGCTGGGCTTAGGTAAGGGATGCAAGATCCCGGCTGAATCCCGATTAAACTGCATGAAGACGAGATTCCAGATTTCGAGGACGCGATCACCCTCCCCGTTCGGTTGATCGTCACCCGACACCGACGGCCCCTGGTCGAAATGGAGTTCCGAGCAGGGCCCACAGGGCCCTGTATCCCCCATCTGCCAAAAATTATCCTTCTCGCCGCACCGCACGATCCGCGAGGCCGGCACTCCAACTTTCTTCCACAGTTGGTCCGCATCGTCATCGTCGCGAAAGACCGTGACCCACATCCGGTCCTTATTAAGACCAACCGTCTTGGTCAGAAACTCCCAGCCGAACAGGATGGCCTCTTCCTTGAAGTAGTCGCCGAAGGAGAAGTTCCCCAACATTTCAAAGAACGTATGGTGGCGTCTGGTATAACCGACATTCTCCAGATCGTTGTGCTTACCCCCGGCACGGAGACACTTCTGCACGGTGACCGCTCGCCTGTAGGTGCGCGTGTCCTCTCCGAGGAACACCCGCTTAAACTGGTTCATCCCGGCATTGGTGAAGAGCAATGTCGGATCGGCCTGAGGAATCAAGGCGGAGCTCGGCACGGCCTGATGGCCTTGCTGTTCAAAATATCGAACGAAGACTTGCCGCAATTCTTGAGTGCTGTTCTTCATGCCATTCTCAGTCCGCATTATTCATAACCGTTTCTACCGCAACCGCCAATCCGCTACGCTTGGGCGTGACGCGTCTCCGATGCGTGAAACGTCGTTGGTGAAGCGTATTTCGTTCCGGAGTCGGGCGTTTCATATTTCGCGCCTGCTTCCAGCGCTTCACGCTTCACGAGATACGCTTCACTCTCTGCTGCGCTTCACGAGGAACGTCGTTCTTCCCGCATCAGCGGCCCCATCACTGTCTCAATGGTGTCTTCGTCAAAGCCTCGTTGGCTCAAGAGTCTCACTATCCGGCCAGCCGTCTTCCCAGAGACAGTCCGTCCAACCTTTGAAACCACTTGCATGGCCAGGTCCTCTTCGCTCACCTTCTGGTACGTGGTCCGCAACGTGGTCTGCACGATGTGGGCAGGACAACCGGTCGCAAGCAGCTCTTCCAGCAGACGCGCACGCCCCATCGGCATACGTGCGAGTCGTCGATCGGCCCATCGCCCAGCAAACGCGACATCGTCGAGGTCTCGCAACGATGTCAGCCGTCGAACTGCCGCTCGTATCTGCGAGGGAGTGGCCCCCTTCGCCGTCAGCAATCGTTCGATCTGCGCCGTCGTACGATCGCTGCGGGCCAGCGCGCGCACAGCGAGCTGCAGCCATTGATCGGAAGTTCGAGTTTCTAGTTTCATGTTTCTGGTTTCAAGTCGTTCGTTTCGGAGTGCTGAAACTCCGAGGTCGAACCTGAAACTTGAAACTAGAAACCAGCAACTCCCTTCCGTTAGGCGCCAACTTTATGCGGCCGCCGCTCATCGCGTTTCTCTTCGGTCTTTTTTTCGTCTTTCACCGGCACAGCAGAGGGCTTCTCAGGCGTCCGCCCAGGCAGACCGGCCAAGTCACGCAACTTCCCTTCAATCTCACGCGCCAACGTCTGATTATTCAAAAGAAAGTCTCGCACCGCGTCGCGTCCCTGCCCGAGCCGCTCGCCCTGATAGGAATACCAGGCCCCGGACTTGTCCACCACCTTCTTCTCGACCCCAAGATCGACCAACTCACCGGGTTTCGAAATGCCTTGCGCAAACATGATGTCGAACTCCGCCTGTTTAAACGGAGGCGCCATCTTGTTTTTCACCACCTTCACGCGCACGCGGCTACCGGTCACCTCCTGCCCTTCCTTGATCGACTCAATGCGGCGGATATCCAGCCGCACAGACGAATAGAACTTGAGCGCGTTCCCACCGGTCGTCGTCTCCGGGTTGCCGAACATCACGCCGATCTTCATCCTGATCTGATTAATGAAAATCAGGGTCGTCTGCGACTTAGAAATGGCCGCCGTCAATTTGCGAAGGGCCTGCGACATCAGCCTCGCTTGCAGCCCCATATGCGCATCCCCCATTTCGCCTTCGATCTCGGCTCTCGGCACGAGCGCGGCAACAGAGTCCACCACGATGACATCGATCGCCCCGCTCCGGACAAGCGTCTCGGCAATTTCCAGCGCCTGTTCGCCGGTATCTGGCTGCGACACCAACAGATCATCCACCTGCACGCCCAGCTTCTTGGCATAGCCCAAATCCAAGGCATGTTCGGCATCGATAAACGCAGCGGTACCACCGGCCTTCTGGGCTTCCGCAATCACATGCAGCGTCAACGTCGTCTTGCCAGAGGACTCGGGACCGAAGATCTCGGCCACCCGGCCACGGGGAAGCCCGCCGACACCCAGGGCAATATCGAGTCCGAGGGACCCGGTCGATATCGCCGGAATATCCACCGGGGCATCAGCCCCCCCCAACTTCATGATGGCGCCCTTCCCATATTGCTTCTCAATTTGGGCCAGGGCCAGATCCAGCGCGCGCTTCTTGTCGTCTTTTTCAGCCATGGGTACTCCTCGTGTGATGGAAGGAACGGTGGATTATACCCAGTCGGATAGAAGAAACCTAGCGGGATATTGTGAAGAAGGTCATCGCACTATCATACGTCAGGGGAAGCTGCACGCCTGCTAGAGGACGTGCCCGGACTCAAGGGGGACCTGATACGGAGTGGGTTTTGGTAGGGAGAATCGAAAATGGAACTCTTGCCGGCTTGAATGAGGGGCTTGATCGACCCAACCTTCAGCCGTCACGGATTCGTTGGATTGTGACTTGCCTTCTGGATAGAAGCGAAATTTCAAATGCTGTTGTCGACCTCCCTGTTTCTCATCTGGATTCAGCGAGCCTATTATTTCCAGATGATCGTCCAAGACATCCAAGGCGTGGTTCAGGAACGACCGTACCACCCCCTTCGTGATGGCCTGATTGAAGGGCTCCTCAGGGTCGAACGGCTCGGATGCGCGACCCTCGCCGGACATCAACGCCAGGGTCACGAAGAGGACTGCGGCTGACACAGGATATTTCATACGAACACTGTATAAAAAGAACGATCAGTCGTCAAGCGGGCGCGGCAGAATATGGTTCCACCGCCTGAGTTGGCGAGCCACGCCCCAGGGGCATTCGCGCTGAGCACCCCGTCATCAACGACGCAACGGATTGCCCGCGACTCTTCGACCGTCGCCTCCACGTCCCCCTTGACCGTTTCCTTATCCGCGTCAGCCTAGCCCGCATTATTCATGAAGGTTCGTCGCGAAAGCGTGCAGACGCGAAGCGAGACGGGCACTCGGAGACGTGAAACCCTGAGGCATACTCGTGCAGTATGTCGAAGGGGTGAACGGCGAGACTGCCCGTCGTAGCCGCGTATCCGCGCTTGCAGCAGAAGCGTCATGAATAATGCGGGCTAGGCATTGACCTCCCCGGCCTATACGAAGGACGACCTTCCGATCGAACCCATGCTCCGTACCGTCATCAGCATGGGCTTCTTCATCGGAATGCTCTTCTGTGAACTGAGACGAGTGGCAAAATTGACTACGCGACCATCTGATCCCCTCCAAGCAAAATCAATGATGAATCCTGCACACATTCTCGAACTCCTTGACGATTCAACCGACAAGGTCTACAACTTGACGAATGCTCTCCTCCTTCCTGCCGACTCCTGCCCATCACAAACCAACGGTCCTGATCGTGGACGATGAAACCGCCCCCCGCGCGGCACTCACACAGATCCTCAAGCAGGACTTCCACATTTTGACCGCGGAAAATGCGCACACCACTCTGGCCATCCTCAACGATCATGGCGTCGATCTGGTCACGCTAGACCTAAAAATGCCCGATTGCTCAGGGTCGAACCTCTTACGCGATATCAAGGATGCGCATGCCGCGACCGAAGTCATCATGGTCACGGCCTATGGGAGTCTTCAATCGGCGATGGATTGTATCCACCATGGCGCGGCCGGATTCCTCTTGAAACCGTTCAATGCCTCAGAACTGTTGGCTATTTGCTTGCAGACCGCTCAAAAGAAATTGCGGCTCGATCAACTACGCCCGCGCCTCACCAACTCGACGACACTCTGGGGCCCAGAGCCGGCTTGTACCGACTCATGGCAGACCCTCATCAACGACTACACCGCCATGAGCCGCACGGAATCGCTCTCCGCGTCGCAGAGCGATCAGACCCCGCCCTTGGTCCCCCTGATCTCCGACCTCATGGAAGCCAAGGATCGCCACCTCCTCAATCACGGAAGCCGCGTGAGTTATTATGCCACGCTGATTGCGAATCGACTCAGCCTTCCCATCGCCGATCAGCAATCGCTTGCGCTCGGCGCTCTTCTCCATGATCTTGATCTGCTCAGCGTCCCAGGCAGTCACGTGTTGAATGCGGAATCAAATCCGCTGATCCATCGTCCCGACCTCGGCGCGAAGATGGGCCGAGCGATGGGCTTATCAGCCGACGCCGTGCAGATTATCGCCCTCCATCACGAGCGATGGGACGGAACAGGCTACCCGTTCGGCTTACGAGAAGACCGCACACCCTTGCTCGCTCGCATTGTCGGCATTGCCCAAGCGTTTGACGACCTCAACGCTGAAAAGCCAGAACGAACATCCCTCCCCATCAACGAAGCCCTGCAACAGATCGAGCAACAAGCCGGCACCGCCTTCGATCCCACACTCACCGAACTCTTCTGCCGCACCATGCGCGAACAGCCCCCACAGCAGTAGGAGCCTGGCGAAGAAGTTCTGAGTTCTGAGTCATCGGCTTTGCCGAGTTCTGAGTAATAAGTTCTGAGTTCTGAGTTGTCCGGAATTAACTCATACCTCAGCACTTCTGGCTGCCGTCTCACCCATCTAGAACTTAGAACCCAGAACTCAAAATTCAGAACTCCTTCCCCGGCGTATGCGGCGAAGGAGAATCAAATTAGACTCAGATAGAATCATTTTAGATTCAGACAGACGACCTTGTTGGACCGCTCACTGTGCGAAGTAAATGTGACCCATACCTTGCCAACACCCTTCCAGTCCTATTGTTTTGGATTTTCATGCCATCCCCACTAACACGATAGCGCTTGGCCTAGTTCTTGCTCTCTTGCTATTAGGATTAGGATAAATCTTGACAAGGGAAGCCGATCTGTGAGAGTCACATCTCCAAAGAATAACCTAGTGCATTGGCATCTAGGGGTCTGAGGCACTCTCCCATGCGCCTTCCGCCCGCATCAGTTACTCAAACAGGCTACTAGCACAAGAGATTGGGGGGACACATGTCGATCACCACGGCAGAAAACCCAGCCGAACCCCTCAATGGGCACACACAGCCAAAGAGCCAGCAGCGACAAGGTACTACCGGCGTCATTCTCTTCACGAGCACAGGGCAGCTGTTGTTCATGAACACCGAAGCCCAGGTATTTATCAGGAAACTGCAACCCCTATCGACCAGAGAAAACGGCGCCTGTCTCATTCCCGAACAGGTCCATGCCGTAGTACGCGACCTCATCTGTCGTTTCCTACACCACGAGCATCCCAAGGATTGCGAGTCCATCCAAGTGGAACGGCTCTGTTTTGCCAACGATCAGCGGTTCCTCCTTCGCGGGTTCTGTATTCCCGATGAACCTCTCGCGCAGAACAGCAGGTTCCTCGTCATCATGGAAAAACTACATGAGCAAGAACTCCGATGCCCAGATACCAACATCCAGCAACGCTATCGCCTGACCGAACGTGAGCAGATGGTCATCATTTATCTCATGCTCGGTTTCACCAACAAAGAGATCGCCAACCGAATGCTTCTGAGCGAATACACCGTCAAGGAACATCTCAAGAGAATTATGCATAAAACAAAAACCACGACCCGCACAGGCCTCTTGGCTCGCATGATTTTCCCGACACCTCAAGAGATCGTCCCGGACGTCCTTTCTGGAACAATAGGAGTCGAACATCATGTGCCGCCTCTGGCGCAATGAAAGACGTGCAGGCCATCGAATTCTCGCTGTACCACAATGGTTTTCCCGCACCCTGTTAGAGGAGTAGTTCCCACATAGATTAGGTCGCACTGGTATCCGAAAATAGGAGGTGACTCTATGAAGCAAACAACACTCACGAAGTGGGGTTTCATACTCGGGTTTCTTATCAGCCTGCCGCTTGTGGTAACCGCAGAGGAAAGTCCAACTGTGCCCTCCTCGCTTGCGAAGGAGGTCAAAGAGCAGAAGCCACAGGCCGGACAGGTGACGAAAACTCTCCTCTATCAGCCACCTCGCGGTCTCGGCGCCCCTTCGGCCGGGCGGCGAGTGGGAGGAGGAACTCGAGGGACAAACAAGTCTGTCCCGATTCTGTCCGTGCTTGCGCCAGGTCATACCGGCTTAACCGTACGCGAACAGCCCGATCTCTATTGGTTTGCCTCCGACGTAGTCACCAACCCAGTAGAATTGACCCTGACACTTGAGAAAGGCGATACCCCGCTGTTGGAAAAGCGATTGCCGGTGCCCACGAATGCCGGAATACAACGAGTACGCCTCTCGGACTATGGGGTAAAACTGATTCCTGGTGAGCGCTACACCTGGTCCATCGCTCTCGTCCTCGACCCTAAACGTCGATCAAAAGATATCATCGCGGTGGGCGCCATCGAGCGAGTCGAACGCGCCGACATCAATCCGGCAGCGGCTCCCACGACCGAAGCCTTTTATCGATTTGCGGCAGATGGGCTATGGTATGACGCCGTGATGGTCATTTCGGAGCTGATCGAAACGGCGCCGGCCGATCTGGCGTTGCGAAAGCACAGAGTCGAATTGTTGAATCAGGTCGACTTACCAGAGGTCGGGAACTTTGACCTCGTTCAGGATGGAAAGGCCGGGTGAAGACCTGAAAATGCCATCATCGCGCGGGAGCTGACGGAGTTACTGCTGTGTCCTCCCGCGCATGACCCATGACTCTGTAAACCATCAGGGTTTGTTCTTTGCCCTTGACGCTGACCTCTCCGATCTTATCGAGCACGAAGCGATCTCCAAGATAGCGCTTCGTGCTCTCGTCGATCAAGATCCGGCACAATCGCCGCCCCGGCGTCTCCTGAACGACGTCCCGGTCCAAGCTTTCTAATCTCGCCGCCGTATTCACCGCATCACCGACCGTCGTATATTTAAGTCGGTCAGAAGTGCCCACACTACCGGCTACAACCAGTCCGGTGTGAATCCCAATCCGCATCCCGATCGTCGCGAGACCATCCTGTTGATGTCGGAAGTTGAGCCGATGCATCTGCCCCTCCATGGCGAGAGCACAAGTCACGGCATGCACGGCATCCTGGGCGATCTCTTCCTCTGAGTTCCGTGGGAGTGGCACACCGAAGTTTGCCTTGATCGCATCCCCTGCGTAATCATCAATGACACCTCCATGTTTGATCACCAGCCCTGCCATGACATCCAGATACGCATTGACCCAATCCATCAGAGCCTCAGGGGTCATTTTTTCTGAAGCGGCCGTATACCCCTTAAAGTCGGAGAAAAAAACAGTCGCGACTAATTGTTGGGACCGAGGGCGCCCATTTTGCAGAAACTGCTCGCGCTGTCGCCAGACTGCTTCAGCCACTTCCCCGGAAACGTGCTTGGAAAAGAGGTGCATCAGAAGCGCGCGCTCCTTCCGCTCCCGACTCAACACCCAAATCGTGACGACGGACCCAGAGAGAACCCAAGCAAGAGACGGTGGCACGAGCGGGATCCACCATCCCTGACCAAACGTAACAACCACCATGATGCCAAGGACGCACAGCCCGCCCGCCGAACCCAGTGCAAGCCGCCAGGGAGAACGCGACCACGCGCCAAGTCCGGCGCCTAACACACCCCACAGGATCGTCCACAGCCACTCCTGCGATTCACTGGGCGTGTCGATCGGGCGCCGTCCTTCTAAACCAGCCCCGAGTAATTGGCTGATGATATGGGCGTGGACCGTGACCCCGGGAATCATACGGCCTGTGTCATTCCCGGAACTGAACGGTGTGTGGAACAGATCAGGAACACTCTCGGCCGTGACACCAAAGAGGACAATCTTGTTCCGAATCGCCTCAGCATCGACCTGACCAGTGAGCAAGGCGGTCAATGAGAATGAGCGCGGCAGGCTATGCCCACGGTGAAAATCCACTAATATTTGATACCCGGCGGCGTCAGCGCGGACATATCCACCGTCGTAGGGCCCAAACCGCCGGAGGGTGGTGGGCCCCAGGCGAAGTTGCTCAGGATTTTCAGGGTCTGGCTGCGGGCCAATCTCCTCCTCAGCAAGAAACAGTAGCGCCAGGCGAAGCGCGAAGCCATAGGCTGTTTGGTCTCCGACCTCCTGAAAGAGTAAACCCCGACGAACAATTCCGTCGGAGTCGATGAGAATATCATTGAACGCAACTTGCTCGGTCCCCGCCAGCGCCGGAGGCGGAGGAATACCGGCTACCGTGCCACCGCCGAGCTTCGTCACGGCAATGATCTGGGGATGTTCGACGAGGACCCTGTTCAGGTCTGTGTGACCGGGATCGACAGGAATATCACGATAGATATCCAGCCCGATCGCACGCGGCTGGAACTGCATGAGCCGCGTCAACGCCTCGGCCAGGGTCGCATCGGTAATCGGCCAACGTCCCTGACGTAAAATATCCTGCTCGGTGACCGTAATCAGAACAATGCGAGGATCAGCCCCCTCCGACCCTCGACGGGATTGGATCAGCCAGTCATAGACTGTTAATTCAAGCGGCTCAAGGATCGAGGTGCTCTGGATGCCGAGGACGGAGAGTGCACCCAATATTCCCGCAAGAATGCTGACGGCAACAATCGATTGGCCCAGCTTTAGAAGGGTGCTCACGGCGGAAGCGTAAACTATAGCCAATTATTGAGCAACAAGAATGCCGCCCAGTACGCGGGATGACTGTACTCAGGATTTTCAAGAAATTTGATTTGTGCGCGCTGGAGAGCCATCGCCGTAGAAGCCACGGAATCGTCATGCAGTTGTTGATAAAACTCAGTGACGAGCTGGGAAGAAGCCTGGTCATCGAGAAACCACAGTGAAGCCAACGCGCTGCGTGCCCCTGCTTTAATCGCCACGCCAGCCAAACCGAGCGCGGCCCGGTCATCCCCCGCAGCGGTCTCGCAGGCGCTCAGAGTAATCAGGGCCAGGGGTTCTTCTCGAAAACGAAGCATGCCCACGTACTCTTCCAGCCGGTCCATCGTCATCTTCCCGTCGTAGGCAAGCAAAAAAGTCTCGTTGCTGTCGCTCTGGAACTGCCCATGAGACGCGATATGCATGACCGAGTAGGGATGCGCTTTCAGTTCTTCCTCCACCCGAGACATCATAAATTGTTTGTTCAGAAGGCTGGTACCGCCATACAGTCGATGGATGGTCTCCAGCTCGCGCGAGACATGTGGTAGCGCCGGAAAATCCTGTACAGCCTCGGTGATGCCCACCGAAAGAATTTTGATGCCTTTACGATCCAGTGGCCGAGGATCTGTGAGTGTGACGCCCGGTGTTGTCGCCACCGCATATTTCTTGATGAGAAATTGCGTGCCGTCATGCAGCGCAGCCAATGGGATCGTCCGAAGCGCACCGTCAGGCACAATGACCAGCGTGTCGATTCCGGCATTGGCCCACAGCGGCTCGATTGGTTCGATCAACCACCCGTACAATTTCTTGGCGTGGGAAAGATATTCCCTGGTACTACGTTTCTCTAGGAAGTTCCGAAACGCTCGGATTTCTTCCGTCAATGCCGCAGCACCCACCGGAACGGTCTTTCTCAGCATGCCTGAAGGCAGACTCACCAGAATCTCCAACCGGTCCTGCAGCATGATGGGATAAATCACGGCTGCGGTCTTCGAAACCAGTTCCAGACCCGTGGCGTGGGACCGCGCGGCTTGTACGCAATCATCCTGAAAGTAGTCTTGCAGCTCCGCCACTTTGAACAGTTCAACCGTATCGCGTGCTTCGCGTAATCGGGCCTCGCGATGCTGAGGGTCGTCATCCTGTTCAGAACTCCGAAGCAGAAGATCCGCCAGCTCAAAGTACACGGCTCCAACGGTCTCACGAAAAGAGGCGTCCGGCTGGTCTTCAGCGATAGCGGCGGAGACTTCCGGACGGATGGACTGGACCGCTACGATCGCCTGCCGATATGCGCCAATCGCCTCTTTAGGCCGTTCGAGCGCTTTCAGCAGCCGGCCCGCCTGCCACTGCCACCGGTAGAGCGCTTCGGGCGCGGCCGCTTGCTGCCCCATCAGAATCGCGTGTTGCGTCACATCAAGCGCTTCTGCATACCGACGCTCATCCTCATAGAGCTTCCCCAGGTACCCCCACGCGAAGGAGGAGCCCCGACGGTCGCCAAGTTGATCAGCGGCCCTCGCCGCGTCATGAAGCGCCTGAAACGCCGCGAGCGTGAGGTCTGTGTTCAGCTCAATGAGAGAGGCGCGCAGCTTGGCATACGTCAGCCCAACTGTGATAGACGCGCTGATTTGTTCATGCGAGGGCTCAAGTCCGCGTAAGATGTCGGCAACCTGGTCGAGCCGCTGCTTGCTTTCACGATACTGCTTCAGAGACAACGACACACGGGCAGCGTTGACCAGGCTCGTGGCTGCCAGAAGTTTCACCGGAATCGCTTTCGCCATTTGGAAACTTTCATCGTAAGCAGCCAGCGCGTCAGTAAACTTTCCCTGCGAAGCGGCCAGATTCCCCAGATCGTTCAAGATGGCGGCCGTCAACGCAGCCTGGGGAAGCGCCTTGGCCAACCGGAGGGACTCTTGTAGCGACCGTTCGGCCTCCGCGTGCTGACCGCCAGCCTGATACAGGCTGCCGATCCTCCAAAGAATCCGTAGAGGCAGGAGAGAATCGTCACGGTCCGCTACGAGGGCCTTGGCGTGATCAAGCCGAATCGCCGCCGTCCGATAACGGCCAAGCGACTGATAGGCCTCGGACAGACGGATCAACGCGTCGATCTGCTCCGGGCGCGCGCCAGACCGCTCATAGGCCACTGCTGCTTGTGTCCAGTGCTCGACCGCCTCCTCGAAATCTCCATGCTGATACGCCTGGCTGCCGGCCTCCATCAGCTGATCGACCGACTGTGCCTCCTTTGCATAGAGATCCGCACCAAGTCCTACACAGAGCCACAGGCAAAGACTCATGAGAATATTGTATTTCATGACAGTGCTCCTTATTCGCGCGAGACTGCGAGCGATGCGCGAGCCGAAGTTCTGAGTGCTGAGTTCGAAGTTCCGAAAACCTCGGACTTGTCCCGTCTTTCCTGCTCCTTCCCTAACTCAAAACTCAGAACTTTTTGCTCGTCCCGCCCGTCCTGCCTTTCTTGCAGGATGCTCAAAAAGTTCGTCCAGCAAGGCCGCAGCGAGCGAAGAGGCGAGGCGTACCCTTGCGGTACGTTGAGCCTCTGAGCGATGCGAGAACGATGCTGGCGGACTTTTTCAGCATCCTGTTAGAACGCCTCGACTACCAGCTGCAAGTGCACACCATAATCCTGCAGGTTGGTGTGGCGAGCCTGGGCAGGAGGATTCAGCCGCTGCCCCCAGTACAACTCAAATCGGCTCCCCCGCCAGAAATTCCAGATTGTTCCCACTCCCACGCTCGCCAACCACTCCGGAGAAGGGGTGACTTCAAGATTGACTACATTGGTATTCCAAACCCGGCCATAATCGAAAAATGGCACCAGGTACAGAAGTTCTTCCCCGATCGCCGACGTGTAGACTGGAATGCGAGCCTCAAGGGACCCCAGAAAGGCATTGTCCCCAAGCTGCGTGAACTCCCGATAGCCTCTCACGCTGTAGCGCCCGCCGACCGCCATCTGCTCGATAAGGAACAGGTGCTTGTTCGACAGCTGCAAATCGGCTCGTGCCAGCATGGTGACGCGCGTGGGGTTCAACCGCCTGACCAATTGCGTCTGGCCCAACCAGGAAAAAAACTCTCCCGTGGCCTGATCGGGCGCGCTGTTGACGGTCGCCCCAAGAACGGGGAGACCGAAACTCATCCGGGACAGCGCCGAGATGACCTGATCCTGCGTGCGATGCACATACTCCTGCGAGAAGCGTAGCGCCGACACCTGGGAAGTTCCATTGGTCGATCCACTCTGGAATTCAAACGGGATTCCAAGTAACGACGTCCTGAATGATTGAGACTGGCCGGTCAACGCCAAGGCAAATTCCTGAGACGGCGTGCGGAAGACGGGCTGCCGCAGAGTAAACCCAATCGATTCGAATTTGCCGTTGATGTCCAACGGCTTGACATTGCTCTCAATGACCGTGAAATCGGTCCGCCGGTAATCGACGGCGAACGTCGTGTCGTAGGGGGTGATGGGGACGACGTAGTGCACATTCAAGTTCGGATTGACTCCGCTGCCATGCGCATTCACATCGGTGCCGAACGATTGACCGTACTGGACGCTGAGCGCGTCCCCGAACCCCAACAGGTTTTGATGCGCGATGGTCCCCATCACACGATTGGAACCAACCCCCGGTGTCGAGAAGTTGTTGTATTCAAGCCAGGCCTTGATCGGCCGGCGCTCAGCCACCCGGACGTTCAAGGCACTGTGCCCGCGGGTCTCACCGGGTCGCAATTCTGCGTTGATCCGCTCAATGCGCTGATCGGTTTGAAAAAGCCGCAACCGTTCTTGAAGCGCATTCACGTTCACCGGTGGACCGGCGTCACGCTGGAGCCGGCTGGTGAAATAGCTGGACCGGAACCAGTAATTGCCCTCCACGTTGATCCGGCTCAATGTCCCTTCAATGATCTGTACCGTGAGCACGCCGTCCGTGATCGCTTGATCCGGCACCAGGGTGCCGGACGTGCTGTAGCCATGTTTCACATACAGCAACGTCATGGCCAGGCGCAGCGATTCCATGTCTTCCGACGTGATCTCCCGATTGCGATAGGGATCAGTGACCTGGGCCAACTCTTGCGGCGTGAAGACCGTGCTCCCCAGGACCCTGACCTCTCGGACAAACACTTTCACCTGAGGGAGGGCACCGCGCCGTTCCGGAACGGGAACGGAGGGCAGGACACTGGGCAGGGGCGGCTCGGGTGTCGGGAGTTCCTTGGGCAGCGGAGTGGGACTAGGCAAAATCGGCGGAGGAACAATCTGCGCCGACACCACGTCAGACAGGATCCAGTGGGCCAATAGGACCAGCGTCGCCGCAACCAATCCCGCCCGTAAGGTCATCGAGAGCCGCAGAAGCCGCATAGGGAATGTGGAATGAGAAATGTGAAATGAGGAATTGGCGGAATCGGCTGATCCTGGCTGTGCCGGAGCATCCGATAAATTTTGAAAATTACCCATTCAACATTCAAAATTCATCATTTGACAGAGTGGCATGCGTTCCCAAGTTTCGCCAGTTGGATAGGCCTGGCTTCGTACTCCGGGAACGCGCCCTTGACTGTGGAGAACTCAGGCTGTGAATCCCGTCCCGAAAGGCGCGATCCCAGCGACTCGGCCGTCAAGGATGGACTGGCTAAGAATCCGCCAGGCTCCGCCGGTAGACCTTCGCGGGCTGCAACCACAAAGGTGCTGAACTTGCCGCCCGCAGCCCGAGCCGCGCATTGCTGGGCAAGCAGAGCGGCCGCGCTGGAGAATTCGTCGGACAACGGCGCCAGCTCTCCACCGATGTTCTGCAACGGCGACTGGATATTGATGGTTCCGCTGATACCGAGTGTGGACGATGCGTCAACGACACTGGCTGGATCCCTGATAAAGGCAGATGTGGCAATAATATCGATAGCCCCTCCCGATCCGGCAAAGGCCTTGGCAACAATCTGTCCGCCCTGCAAGACTACGAACTGTGGGTCAATCGTGATATTGCCACCGGCGGTGTCGTTTGCGCTGCCCGCCACCGACGTACTGACTCGGCCATTGATCACCCGAACCATCTCCGGAGTGATAATTTCTATTTGCCCGCCACTGGCCCGGCTCGCCTCCGTCGTCATCGAGCTGTTGGTCATGACGAAGGTCGACCCGCTGTGAACCGTGATGTTTCCGGCGTTCCCATCCCCAATCACTTGCTCGACCAGTTGGCCATCGATCAGCACAGTCTCCTTCACTTCGAGCGGCGCATTGCTGTTCGCTGTAATCAAGGTGCCGTTGGAGAGTTGCACGCTCTGAGCGGTGATAGCGACGTCTCCGCCGTGATTCGCCTCTGCCGACGTGGCGATTATACTCGCGTCACTTGTGAAGCGGCCCGCAGCCGTGATGACCACATTCCCCGCCGTGCCCGGCGGCTGAGTCGTGCCATCTGGATTGGTGACGACCTCCGTCCCGGAACTGGCACTACTAATCTGGCTACCGTCGGTCAGGGTGACTGTGCCGACATTCATCGTAATGTCGCCCGCCCGGCCTGTCAGAGAGGTGCTACTGTTGATCTCGGCACCGTTCGAAAGGCTCAGGGCCCTCGCATTCAGCACCACGTCCCCCCCTCGGCCGCTACTGTTGGTGCTGCTCTCGATAGAAACATTGTCCAGGGTCAACTCATCCGCCGTGATCGCCACCTGCCCCGCGTTCCCAGCGGACGACAAACTCGTAATGTGACTCCTGCCAGAGATACCAACCGACCCGGCAACAATGGCCACATTCCCTCCCGCCCCTGTGTTGCTCAAAGTACCGGTTTGGATTACGGCCTCATCCGTCAGGCTGATCGTCTTGACATACAGCGCAATGTCGCCGGAACGAGCCGTACCTGTGGTATCGGAAACGATGCCGGAACCCAATCCTGAAAGGCTGACAGAATCCGCCATCTTTTCTGTCCCCTGCAGTCCTTGCACTGTGACCGTGGCGGCCGCTTGAGCATTGAGATCGCCGCTGCTGCTCTGAGTTTTGATGGTCGCCCCACCTGAGAGACTGGCTTGCTGAACGCTCACGACAATGTCTCCACCGCGGCCCACATCAAACGCTGCCGTGTTGACGGTGGTGGCAGCCCCATCCATCACTAAAGACTTGGAGGTGATGGCCACTCGTCCCCCCTCGCCGCTTCCAGACGTTTCACTCAATAGGCTACTGTCACCAGATAGGCTAACCGACTTTGCCGCGCCGAATTCCGCCCCCTGTAGCCCTTGGATAGTCACATTCCCACCGTGACCTAATCCGGAGGTGAAGCTCTGACTTTGACTCTTGATTATGGAACCACCCGTGAGGATTAACGTCCCAACGTTCAGGGCCATATCTCCTCCAACGCCATCCCCATCAGCAGTTACCGTTAAAATCGACTCGGGGGCATTCTCTATCGTCAGGCTGGGAGCGGCGAGTTGCACATCCCCCCCTCTTCCTGCTCCAAATGTGAACGTGACGATTTTAGAGCCATTAGTCAGCGCCACATCTTGAGAGACCTGAATGTCGACAGCCGTCCTTGCGCCATCCACCGTGCCCACGGTACCGGCCAGGATCGTCGAAGCATCCATGACCAACTGCCCCCCGCGCACCAACACGGTGCCGCTGTTCCCATTGCCGATGAGATTCCCATCAACATCGAACTGGCCGCTCACGTCCAGCGTTGCGCCTTCTTTAAGCGTCACCGTCCCCATCTCGGTGAAGGATGCCCCGTTGATGTTCGGACCAGTTTGGAAACTGGGCACAAGCACCTCACCAGCCGAGCCGACTGAAACCAGATTCAGTTGGCCGCCCGGCGCCAGAAGGTTCGCGGCTTGCATCGTGCCGTCCTCGAGCGTGCCGGCCTGAACAGTGATGTCCCCGCCTACCAACGACAAGGCTTGGCCTTCCGGAACTTGAAGGATGCTGCCTTGGACTGTGATGGGAGCCGGCGGCTCTGGCCCTGTGAATCCGAATGCCACCACGGGTGCGACATCGAGCAGGCCTAATGATGCCGGAGAGGAGAGCATGTCAAAGAGCGCTGACGTGCCATCGAACCGCAGATAGTTGGCCGTGCTCATGCTCACCGACCCGCCCACCTCCAAATGGACATTGGGCCCCAGGAACAGCCCAGACGGATTGACAAGCCATAGATTGGCTGCGCCGAAATTCATGGGATCGGCTGCATCGAGTGGATTGTTCGTTCGCAAGACCCCGTCGATCGTCGACCCTTCTCCTCCGATGACACGAGCGATGATGTTGGTGGTCGGAAGTTGCATGTCATTGAGGAAGTGCGCCGTGTCGCCGGTTCCGAGCGTGAACATGTCAAAACTATGAAACAGGTTGGTGCCACCTCCCGGCCTGGTCCCGCCCGTAATTTGCGTGGTGGTACCAACCGTGTCGACATCGGTGCCGAGATTGAGAGGAGCAGTCGTGGTGGCGGTGATATTCGTCGTCACCACCTCGTGACCATACGTGATATCAGGAGCGTTGAGGACAATCAGGAGAGTCGGGAGGAGCGCCCACAGGAAGATCTGCCTCGTAGAACCACGATGTCGTGATCGCGCGGTGCTCTCATCCATTTTCACCCTCTCGTTCGTGACAGAGGGGAGCAGCATTCGCTGCTCCCCTATCATAGGGGTCTTCTACTTTTGGTGAGATCGAGCCAGAGCCCTTCGCTCGAAGGCGAAGAACCCTTGCGTCTGCGTGATCTATTACTGTTACCATATGACGCTCTTCTTCGATACCAACTTAGTCCCCCAACCTGCTAGCCTCAGTCACTGATATAGTTGGTGAAGGTGCAGGTGAGGGTGTCGCCGGCCTCCAGGTTGTACACGATAACGGGACCCTCATTATTATAGTAGCCAGTCGACCAATCTGTATCTCCATTCTCGTCAGGAAGGAGCGCGTTAACGCAGGTCACCGAACTTAGGTACCAACCATCCGGAACGGTTTCATTAATCTCCCTCGAACCGCCGGCCACGCCAGTCTCGAGGCCGCTGAAGGTCTGGTTCCCAGGAGGGGTGATGCTGAAGTCGGTGAGACCCGAGCCGGTTCCAGTGAAGCCGAATTCAATACCAGCAAATGTGCCGACATCCTTGAGGATTATAATGGTGCCGCATGTATTCGTGTCATCACATGTCACCGGGACCACTGAGCCTTCCTTCTTAGCCGCGCGCAACTCCGCTCTGATGTCGCTTTGTATTTCTGCGTCAGCCTGAGCTGCCACCGCAGCACAGGATCGGCCAGGCGGAAGTGGGTCAGGAGGGCCCTGGGGCACGTCCGGAACAGAGCCTGGTTGCCGACACGTTCCACCGGCGCCGATCACACTGTCGGTCAGTTTCACCGTGTCTTGTCCTCTAACTTTGATTGTGAACGTGTATGTGAGCGTCGGGGTGCACTTGCCGCTGCTGTTCGTATTACAACCAGGCTTGACCACTGCTGTCGCCTTAGATTTATTGATGGTTCCATTAGAATTGTTGGTTGTGGGGCTCACTAACGTGCCGGTAGAAAGCGTCCCCAGAGGTTGAGAGTCAGCAAAGAGTCCCGTTCCGACGAGTATCACCTCATCACCTACGACGTTCTCAGTGGTAGGTGGATCGAATTGCCCGGCCATCCCCATGCCCCATAGATAGTCGCCCGATAGTTGCCCGTTAGAGAAAGTATGCGAAATGATGACAGTAGTTGTCTTATCGCCTGCAGCAACCACCGGCGTGAAGGTGACTCCGGTTAACTTCATCTTATCGACACTGCCCGTTGTGCCGAGGTCGTTAATCATCACTCGGGCTCTGTTCGTCGTAGAGACGTCCCCCACGACCCACGCGCCGATTGTACGGGGAGTATTGAGGGCAAGGGTGATCACGAAGCAAGAATTATAGCCCGAGTCACACGCTATAGGAGTATTCAGAGTAACACTAACCCCATCTATCTTAAGTGTCGCCGCCTCCGAAGGAAGCGGCACCATCAGTCCTCCCAGGACTCCTACGATCACCAGACTCGACATCAACCCAACCCACCGGAGATACTTCATAGGAACCTCCCAGGTTAAAAAAATCGTTCTGCGCAACACCATGCTTGCGGGATGTATTATGCTTTCCGCTCTTCTTCGGCAATCCCCACAAACGAGTCCCCCCACGAATGAGGGGATACCGCAAAGCCTGAAAAGCCGCTATAGGTACGCGCGTGTAGGCTGAGGTCGAAACCAGGGCTGAGGTTCTGATGAAGACCTTCAGATCCCTGCTCAACCTTCAGCTCAGCCTTCTCCCACCAGGACATCATTGATGACGCAGCCACCTTCCCCTGACGAGAAAAGCGAGCCGAGCACCGACCTCGCACAATTGAGCCAACCTGACCCATTAGAACTTCTCCACTACAAGACTCAGCTGGAGGCGATCGAACGCATCAGCCAGGCACTGTTTCAGTCGATCGATCTCGACGAGCTCGTCGAAACGACCCTTCGTGTTGCGCTGGAAGAGGTGGGTGCCGAAGCTGGGTCGATTCTTCTTTCAGACCCGGAGAAAGAGGAGCTTATCTTTCAGTATTCGATCGGGCCCAAGCCAGTTCCTCGCGGTACGACCATTCCCTGGGATAAGGGTATTTCTGGCGTCGTCTTCCACTCTGGAGAGGCCCGGATTACGAACGAGGTCAACCACGACGCCAGCCATCTTCACAAGATTGACCAGGCCACCGGCTTTGTTACCCGCGACATGATCGTCGTTCCCCTTCGCCGGTGGAGAGGAGAACCGATCGGTGTGTTAGATGTGCTGAACAAACGGGAAGGACCGTTCACGAACCACGACCTTGGACTTCTCAAGATCATTTCCGCATTTGCCGCACTGGCGATTCAGCAGGCCACGCAATTCGAGGACGCCAAGAAAGCCGAAGTGGTGACGCTGCTCGGCGACATCGGTCATGACATGAAGAATCTCCTCACTCCTGTCTACACCGGGGTGGAGTTACTGAGAGCAGAGGTCACCGAGCTGTTCGGCGGGTTGAGCACAACTGAATTGAGCGAGAAGAAGGCAAGCAAGGAGATTTGCGATGAAGCCGGCGAAATGGCGGAGAACGGCATCCGACGGCTGCATGATCGCGTCAAAGACATGGCTGACTGCGTGAAAGGGTTGAGTGCGCCTCCCGACTTCGCGCTCTGCGCGGTTGGGCCGGTCGTCCTCGAAGTATTTCACACGCTGCAGGGCCTGGCCCGGGACAAGCAGATTACCTTGCGAACCGATGGCCTTGACTCGCTGCCGGAGTTCCACGCCGACGAACGGAGACTCTACAACGCGTTGTACAATCTCATCAATAACGCCATTCCTGAAACGCCGCCAGGAGGCTCGATCACGGTGCGGGGGCATCTCGATCAGGACACAGGGACTATTGCGCTCGCTGTGGCAGACACAGGGCGCGGGATGTCTCCTGAGATTCGAGACCGCCTCTTCTCAGCCAATGCGGTCAGCACCAAGAAAGGCGGCACTGGACTCGGGACGAAGATCGTGAAGGACGTGGTGGATGCGCACAAAGGAAAGATCTGGGTGGAAAGCGAACCTGGTGTGGGCACGACATTCCATCTCCGCTTGCCGCTCGATCCCACGTCTAAGCATACGTAATGCGCGTGAAGCGTCGTTCGTGACGCGTGAAGCGCGGGACGGGAGAAGAAGTTCTGAGTTCTGAGTTCTGAGTTAGCGGCAGATATAAATGGCGGGACGGACGCGACTCGAAGCCTGAAGCTTGAAGGCCGAAGTTCGGAGTTCCGAACACTTCGGCCTTCAGTCTTCAGCCTAATTCTGTCTCTCGATCAGCCCTTCTTGATCACCTTGGTCAGGGCGCCTAATAACTGCTCTTGATTAATCGGTTTCGCGAGGAATTCCACGCCGGCGTCCTTGAACAACTTGGCGGATCGCTCCATCATTTTTGACCCGCTTAGGACAATGACCGGACAGGACGGAAACTGGGAGCGTAGATAGGGGACCACGATGATCTCGTTAATTTTCGGCATATTGAGATCGGTAATAATCGCGTTCAACGGCAGCTTATTGGCTCCTGATTTTACCAAGGCAACTCCCGCTTCTGGATCTTCGGCTTCTTCCACGTCGTACCCTGCCTTCGATAAGATGAGACGCACGGATTTTCTCACGTCCGCCTCATCGTCCACGACGAGTACTCTCCCTTTGCTCATAACGTCTACCCTCCTTTTCCAGATTAGGTCATTGTCCCTCACGCCCTCTGCCCCGGGCATGATATCAGGTATACGGAATTAAGGTCTATGCCTATCCCCTCAGATGAGGGGATACCTAGTTTGAAGGACAGACTTGGTGATATTGGTAGAGATAGTCGCCGTAAGCATATAACTCTAGCCGGCCTGCTGGTTCTTTTGCTGCTTGACCCAGAAAGACCAACCAGACAAACGAAACAGACGATGAGATGCCAATAGGTGATGAGGATGGAGCAATCGCAGCTCAGGATATCCTGGTTCAGCTCGCCCGAGATTCCCCGACGGTTGCTGTACGGATTACTCACCGTCGCGTTGTTTGCGGGCATTGCCACAGTCGATATTGTTCTCACACCGACAGTCCCTGTGGGTGTGCTTCTCTACCCCCTCGCGATTCTCGCGGCCCTCCGGTGGGGCGGGAGACAGGCGGTGTTCTATGCAACTGGTCTTGCGTTCCTTCTTGCGGTCCTGGAGCAATGGCTCCAGCCGACTGCGTCCGACAACATTGGGACTTCGGATCTCCTGATCGGCACGATGAATCATGCCTCAAGCTTACTCCTGCTCCTGTTATTTGGAGGCGTATGCGCATGGATCGCACAGCAGCAGACCAAGCACCTCCATACGCAGGATAGCCTGGCGGATCTCGAAGCCAAGCTCACATCGGTGGTCCTCTCGACTCCGGACGCACTGATCCTCGCAAACGACCAAGGGAACATCGTGTCGTGGAACTCCAGCGCGGTGACCATGTTCGGATACTCGGAGGAAGAGGCACTGGGTCAACATCTCACCCTCATCATGCCGAACCGCTATCAGGAGTCGCATACCCAGGGCTTACGGCGGGTATGTGAGACCGGTGAAACCCGCATCATCGGTCGCCCCATCGAGTTGAGTGGACGTCGCAAGGACAATACCGAATTCCCGATCGAACTGTCCCTTGCGACATGGCAGACCAAACGCGCTCGTTTCTTCAGCGCGTTTCTTCGCGACCTGACAAGCCAAAAGCGCTTGGAAGCCAGACTGTCTGTCCAGCTGGCCATCAGTCAGGTGCTGATGGAGGCGGAGACCTTTGAACAGGCCGGCGATCGGATCCTTCAAGCGGTCGGCAATTTGATGGATTGGGAAGTGGGACTCATATGGCTCTTGGATCAACGCACGCACTCGTTGAGTTGCGCCGCCGTCTGGGAAAAGTCAACGCGGCAAGGCCGCGATCGGTTTCTCCTGCAAAGTCTGCTCACGACTTTTTCGTCCGGCGTCGGATTGCCGGGACGAGTCTTCGCCAGCGGCGAGCCCTGTTGGATTGCAAATGTCGTCAAGGACGGAAATTTCCCGCGCCTCGAATTCGCTCAGGAAGCAGACCTACATGCCGCCTTTGGATTTCCCATCAAAGGATCGCAGGGATTCCTGGGCGTCATTGAATTCTTTGCCCATGAAGTCCGGTTACCCGATACCAGCCTACTCCACATGTTTGCCGATATCGGGATCGAAGTCGGCAAATTCGTCGAGCGCAAACAGATGGCGGACGAAACATCCTCGTTTCGTGGGCTGTTACCTATCTGCGCGACCTGCAAACGGATTCGTGACCCTACGGGGTCGTGGCATGAGGTGGAGTACTATGTCGAACAACATTCTGCTGCTCGCTTTTCACATACAATCTGCGGCATCTGCGCGCGGCAAGCGCATCCGGACTGGGACACAGCGTAGGCCATACAGCCTGTGCGGAGAGAAAAAAGCTCTGAGTTCTGAGTGAGGAGTTCTGAGTGAGAGGTGGATAAGACAATCCAGAGGGGAGAGGCGGTCTGAAGGCTGACGTGTTCGGGTCGCGCACGTCCTGCGCTTCACGCTTCACGAACGACGCTTCACTCGTAAGAGCAGAGAATCGGACGACGTAGCTGGTGTTCATAAACAGACCGGGCTAGCCCGCATGATTCATGACGGTTCGTCGCGAAATCGCGCAGTCGCGTTGCGAGACGGGCACGCGGAGCCGTGAGAGCCCGAGGCATACTTGAACAGTATGTCGAGGGAGCGAACGGCGAGCCTGCCAGCCGCAGGCGCGTCACAGCAGCGAATCCGCGATTGCAGCAGAAGCGCTCATGAATCATGCGGGCTAGACCCTGTCACAACAGGCAACGCACGCTCGAACCGTACAAAGAGGCCCGACATGACGACTCCACGACTCTCTGACAGCTCATCCCATCAATTGCCTCAACCCACATCGCATGACACGCTGACGCAGCTTCTTGCCAGACGAGAATTGGAGCTTGCCGCTGCGATGCGCATGTCGGAGGTCTTCTCTCAAGAGATTAAACTCCAGGACCTGCTGGAGCAGTCGCTTCACATTGCATTGGATGTCGTGAATGCGGAAAATGGATCCGTGCTGCTGGCCGACGCCGAGAATCATACCCTCGTGTTTTTTCACTCCATCGGCGAAAAGCCCGTGCCGCAGGGCACCGCGGTGCCCTGGTACGAGGGCATCGCCGGAACGGTCTACAAGACGGGAATGCCTGAAATCGTCCCTGACGCGCAGGCCGATCACCGCCATTTCAAGAAAGTCGATGAAGCGACCGGCGCCGTGACCCATGACATGATCACGATTCCCCTCAAGCGTTGGGAGGGCGACCCCATCGGTGTCATTCAGGTCATGAACAAGCGTGGGAGAAAATTCCTCGACCGGGACGATCTGGCGATTCTCACCATGATCTCTGCACTCGCTGCTGTAGCCATTGAGCATACACGGTTGGTGGAAGCCGCGAAGCTTGCCGAGGTGGCGACGTTGATGGGCGACATCGCCCACGACATCAAAAACCTCCTCATGCCGATCGTCTGTGGCACAGATGTGTTACAGACAGAGATCAAGGAGCTGCAGAGTTATTTGCCCCAGAGTGAAATCAAGAGGGCAACGGCGAGTCGCGAACTCTGCGATGAAGTCATTGCGATGCTGAAGGACGACGCGAGCCGGATTCACGATCGTGTCGCGGAAATCGCGGGTGCGGTCAAAGATCTCAGCACCCCGCTCAACTTTTCCGCCTGCGAAGTGGCTGGCGTCGTCGGCAACGTGTTTCGCTCTCTGGGAATTCTGGCCCAGGAGAAACATGTCCGACTGCTGACTGAGAACTTGGAGTTACTCCCGTTGATCGTGGCGGACCAACGGCGCCTCTATACCGCCTTCTTTAATTTGATCAACAATGCGATTCCCGAAGTGCCCCCTGGCGGCTCCGTGACCCTGTGTGGGCACCCCCCTACGTCTGAAGGCGCGATCGTGGTTTCGGTTATCGATACAGGGAGGGGGATGTCACCGGAGGTGAGGGATCGGCTCTTCACCAAACGCTCCATCAGCACCAAGCCGGGCGGAACAGGACTCGGTACGAAAATCGTGAAGGACGTGGTCGAGGCTCATGGAGGAACGATCTGGGTCGAAAGTGAACTGGGAACGGGAACGAAGATACATATCCGGCTTCCCCGCACGGCAGGAGAGTCGGCTCACTCCTAGAAAGTTCTGAGTGCTGGGTTCTGAGTTATGAGTTAGTTCCGGACAACTCAGAACTTAGAACTCAGAACTCAAAACCTCCCAGCGATTCAAAACTTCCGTGCTCGTCCAGACCGCTTCCCGTGAATCTAGAATGCCGCCTGCTCTCCGATCGCCCGCCTCACTGCTTCCAACAGGGTTTGTGCCTTGGCCGGCTTGATGAGATAGTCCACCACGCCTTGCTTGAACAGAGACGCGGCCCCCTGGACATCGGGATGTCCAGTCAACACGATGACGGGCACCGACGGAAGTGTCGCCCGAATGAAGGCGATGAGGTTATGTCCGTTCATCTTTGGCAAAGCAAGGTCGCAGATGATCGCATGGACGGAGAAACCAGTGGGACAGGATCGAATCATGGCCATGGCTTCTTCACCGTCAGCTGCTTCAAGCACCTCATAGCCGCCTTGTTTCAGCGCAAGACCGACGGTTTTCCTGACATGCTCTTCATCTTCAATAATGAACACTTTTCCGCTTGACATACTCGCCCTCGCGAAATCGGCTATGAAATGATCGCTCACCCTACCGAGTGGACCCATTCGCTTCGGCAGTCCTGAGTATCCCATATAGACCTCTTCGCGGTGAACTGCAACCCCACACCATCAGATAGCACTCCAGTTGAGACAAATCCACTGCGCGCATATCTCGGCAGGATGCTATACATTGCTATCCCTCTCTGGGCTATCCCCTCCAATAGACTCCCCCCTCGTTTAGGTCTATTCACTCCGATCGCACAGCCCAGTACATTAGAACCCGGTGAAGCTTGTTTGTTTTGTTTATCTGGTTGATTTGGTTCATCTGGTTGATCCGATTCAACCAAATAAACTAAACAAACCAAATGAACCAAATGAACAAAACAGACTGGCAGAGCCTACAGCATGAATATTAGAGTTCTCGGTTGTCATGGCTCTGATTCGCTCCTGCAAGATGCAACCGGACTCCACGCCTGCAATACGTGTCGTCTCTTACTAAACGGAACTCTCCTTCTTGACGCCGGGACTGTGGCAGGCAAGCTCACCTTGAGCGAGCAGAAACAGATCCGCCATATTGTTCTTTCACATCTTCATTTCGACCATATTACAGGGCTGCCCATGCTCGCCGACAATCTGAGTGAACAGATGAGCGCCCCGATCGTTGTGGCAGCCATCCCTGAAGTGCTTCACGGACTGCAACGTCACATCTTCAATACGGATGTGTATCCCGATTTTTTCAGCATCCCTACGGCGGATAGCCCCACGTTCACCCCGTCTCTTCTAAAGCCTGGACATGTGTATTCATTCTCAGACGTCGATGTCACGCCTATCCTCGTCAACCATAGCGTTCCAACGGCAGGATTTATTGTGCAAGATCGTTTCTCAGCCTTCGTCTATAGCGGAGACACCTATTCCACTGATGAACTCTGGCGCGAAGCGAAGCAGATCCCTCACCTCAAAACCGCCTTTATCGAATGTTCCTATCCAAACTCTATGATGGAACTCGCCCGCACGAGCAAACATCTCACACCGGCTCTGCTCGCACAGGAAATCAGAAAGCTCGACCGAGACGATATATCGGTGTATGCCTACCACCTGAAGCCGACATATAAAGAGCCAATTCTGCATGAGCTTCGTGAATTACATATCCCCCGTGTTACTGTCCTTGAGGAGGACCAAACCCTTACGATCTAGCGGGAGAGACGAGCGAGAGGGAGGGGGGAGAGAGAAGTTCTGAGTTCTGAGTTCTGAGTTCTGAGTTCTGGACGGACTAGACTGGTTCAACCAAATAAACAACACACACTCAATAAACAAGATAACCAGCCGTCATCACGCACCACGGCCGCGGAATCAGGATCCATGCATTTCGACATCACCACCGCCATCGGCATGCTAGGCGGGATCTTTTATCTCGCTAGTCACTACATGAAAGATATGGTGCCCCTGAGAGTATTGGCGTTGGCCAGCAGCGCCCTTCTCCTGCTTTTCAGTATGTTGCACACGCACTTCGATATCGCAGAGTTGATCATGTTGCCGGAATTCATTCTGAATGCAATTCTTTTGCCCATCAATGCCAAGCGGCTGGCAGAAATCATCCGGCTGACTAAACAAATCGAGAAGGCCACTGTGGAGTCGCCGGTAACCGAATGGCTGCTGCCGCACATGCACCTGCGCAAGCACAAGGCCGGCGAGATGCTGTTCCGCAAGGGCGACGTGGCTAACGAGATGGTCTATGTGGCCAGCGGAAAGCTCAAGCTGCAGGAAATCGACCACTTCATCGGCCCGGGCGAACTAATCGGGGAGATCGGCCTGTTCTCGGCCGAAAAGGTGCGCACGATGACGGTGCGGTGCGACACCGACTGCGAGCTGTACCAGATGACCGACGCGCAGATCTACCGCCTGTATTACCAGAACCCGAAGCTGGGCTTTTTCTTCATGCGGCTGATCGTCGAACGACTGCTACGCGACGTGAAGCGTGGCGCGATCGAGTAGGGAAGTGCTGAGTTGTGAGTTCTGGGTTCTGAGTTCTGAGTTAGAAGGGATAAGAGAGGCGGGACGAGCGAGATGGAAGAGGGTTGATTTGGTTTACCTGGTTAGTTTGCTCAACCAAACACACGCGACAAACCAAATAAACAAGACCGGCGGGCGGGCTAGCTCTCCACCAACCGGTTGACGATCCTTGTAACCGCTTCTCCCATTTCAGAACTTTCCGCATATCGTGAGCGGTTCCCACCGGATGGACGCGCGTTGATCATCGAATCAAAATCGATCCACTCCTCTCCACCCACTAGCCCGCATTATTCATGAGCACTTCTGCTGCAATCGCGGATTCGCTGCTGCGACAAGCCTTCGGCGGGCAGGCTCGCCGTTCGCTCCCTCGACGTACTGTTCAAGTACGCCTCGGGCTCTCACGGCTCCGCATGCCCGTCTCGCAACGCGACTGCGCGATGTCGCGACGAATCGTCATGAATAATGCGGGCTAGAATAGCGGGTGGCGCCGACCTGGGAGCCCGACCGCTTATCTTGCATCGTACTGGTAAAGGGGTGGCCCGTTTTGGTCTCCAACTGCGCGCGTCCAACGAGGGCCTTCTGAGGCCGCGCGTTGCGCGAGCAAAGGAGACTAACGGGCTACCCCTCCCTCCCTACACCGGGCGGGGTGCGAGGACGGTTGGGCTGGTCGGCGACAGGACCCGCTGTTCTCCTATCTTCACTTCCCACAGCTTCGTATAGACCGACCCAGTCTGCTTCAATTCGCTCTTCATCAGCACCACCGACCCCACCGCGAATGAGCCCAATGAAAGTCGTCGATCCAGCAGGCCGCTCTTGGCCAATGCCGCTCCAATGTGTCGCTCTCCCAGTTTCATCCTCGCCAAGGTCAGATGCGGACTGAACGATTGTGTCTCGCGAAGAAAATTCAAGCCTTCGCAAGCCTGTTCGATGGCGTCATGGATCTCAGCAAGTCGCTTCGCTTCTGCTCCTCGCTCCCAATGCTCCGACGGCCCGACCCACAGCACGCGTGGATTGTGCGGACGCGGAAAGACACCAAGCTGTTCAAGCGGCACATTCACCGCTCTCTTATTTGCGATCGCCTGTTCGACCGCAACAGACAAGGGATCGATCAGCTGCTCATCCATGTCGCCGAGAAACTTGATCGTGAGATGAATCTTGGCCGGCTGCACCCATGAGATACGGGTGCCTCGTGGTATCTCCGGCTCAATTGTACGGTTGAGATCCTGTTGGAGAACGGCAAGCTTGGCCAACAGCTCTGGCGACGGCTCGACAGCAAGAAACGCCCGGATCATTTCACCGCCCGATCGAGCAACCAGCGGCGCAGGACGTCCAGTGCCGCTTGTGACGACCGTTGCTTGATGACATTCCGGTCTCCGTGGAACCGGAATTCCCGCGCGATCGGCGGTCCAGTTCCATCATCCAGCCCAACATAGACCAACCCGACCGGCTTAGTTTCGGTTCCACCGCCCGGCCCGGCAATGCCGGTGACGCTGAGTCCCACCGATACGCCGGCGCGCTCACGAATACCGCTGGCCATCGCCGTTGCGACCTCCTTACTCACCGCGCCATGTTGGGCAATCAGTTCCGCCGGCACACCCAGCATCTCCGTCTTCGCTCGATTGCTATAGCAGACAGCCCCACGATCCACATAGGCAGATGAACCAGCCACCTGTGTCAGTCGATGACTGATCAATCCGCCGGTGCAGGACTCCGCGACCGCCAACATGAGCCCCCGTGTGGTGAGTTCTCGCCCGACGACCTCTTCCATCGTGTCGCGCCCCTCGGCAAAAAGCCAGTCGCTGAGTCGTGAGCGGACCTCGTTCGCCAGCTGCTCCATCAGACCATGACTCTTCACTGAGGCAGATCGGTTCCCCCTCGTCGTCAGCGAGACCAGCACGCCCATGGGCGATGCGAGCAGCCCCAGATCGACCGGCGCTCCATGTGGAATGAGTCCTTTGAGCTTGGCATCGACATCCGCCTCCGCTAGGCCGAATGTATGAAAGACCTGACGAACGATCGGCGCTCGTTGAGGCCTGCCAGGCGATTCACTTGCTGTGCGTAGTAACGGCAGGACTTCCTGCCGCATCATCTCTTCCATTTCCCGCGGCACGCCGGGCAACGCGACGATCAGCGCCTTCTTCCATGTCAGGCAAAACCCCGGCGCAGAGCCGACCGGATTCTTCAACACCGTGGCGCCGGACGGAATCATGGCCTGGCGCAACTGGGCGGTGTTCGGTATGCGGCCCCATTGGGCGAGTCTGGCAGTCATGCCTTCCAGCGCTTCTTTTCGACGACCGAGCCGATGCCCAGTCGCGCATGCCACCGCCTCTCTTGTGCAATCGTCCACGGTGGGACCCAGCCCGCCAGTCACAACGATCACCTGCGCTCGCTTCACAGCTGTGTGAATAGCCGTGACGATATCCTGTCGTTCATCACCGACAACCGATTTGAAGCGAACTGCGATCCCGAGCTTGCCGAGTTCATCGGCAAGGAAGAGCGAATTGGAATCGGATCGGCCCCCGATCAACAGTTCAGTACCGATCGCGATGATTTCTGCATCAATCTGGTTCATCTGGTCTATCTGGTCTGTCTGGTCTGTCTGGTCTATTCGGTCTATTCGGTCTGTCTCGTGCGTTTGGATGAACGAAACTAATCAGATGAACCAGATAGACGAGACAGACCAGATAGACCAAATAACGATCTTCTCATGCTAATGGATCTGCGAAAAGTCCACTAGGAAGCTCGACTCTCCCCCGTTTGCCGGGAACACCACGATGGTCGTATTGGCACTCGGATCGAAGTCGGTATAGTTGAACGATGCCACGACTTTCGCTTTAAATCGTGGGCTTTCCGGCCAGGCAGCCGTGCGATTGGCGACCCCATCGAAGCGGACCGTTACAGGGTTGATGGTTGTTCCTCCCTGATCGAACACCATATAACAGTCCACCGCGAAGTTGGGAGCATTCCCGAAGATGACGGTGCTGACCAGCAGGGTCTGGCCTTCCAGCACTTGCGCCACATCAGTTTCGCTCGGCTGCAGCCCCCGCAGAGCCATATGTGTCGCCATGACCGACAGTCCTCCAAGTTTCGTGATCAAAAACCCGTTGGAATGGAGCTCGTCGGTGGCGCCGAATCGAGCATAAAACATATCCGGAGGACGCTGCTTCTGCCCCGCTTCTTTTCCCCGATCGAGTGCGATCTGGATCTGCTCCGCGGTGGGGTGCACCTCGATGGCATAGGCCGAAACAGGAGAAAGGCAAGTCACCACAACCAGACCCGCCCGCAACACTCTGCGCCTCAACCAATGGACCGATGCCATCCACATGAGCATGCCAGTACCAGAAGACTCTGTCCCTGTCAACGAACGGCCCAGCCTTCTCTGCCCGTTGACAACAGCAAAGGTGAAGTGATAAAAATCCGAACCGTCGGCAAGCCGACATGATTCACGAATGCCGTCGTAAACAGGCTTCAATGTCAACGGTCCCGTGCCTCTCGCCTGAACATCGGCGATCGCAGCAGACCTATTCATGAATCGTCAGGGTTCGCCTACTTTTAAGGAAGTTATAGTTATACGGAGGAGTTTCGATGTCCACCCCTGAACAAGCCCCAGCCCCTCAAGCACCGAGACGCCAATATGTGAACTTCGCGTTTTATAAGATCGACCCGGCCTGGCGACGCCTTCCCGAGAGTGAACGCACAAAAGGCAAACAGGAGTTTATCCGTGCAGTCGAGGAGTACAGTGGCAAGGTGCTCGTGGTGGCCTACTCCTCCGTCGGTATCAGAGGCGATTGCGACATCATGCTCTGGCGGATCAGCTATGAGCTGGAACTGTTCCAGGACATGACCACAAAAATTCTGGCCTCTGGGTTAGGACAGTATCTGACCACCCCCTATTCCTATCTTGCGATCACCAAACGCTCGGTCTATGTGGATCATCACACCCACGAAAATCAAGAGAGCAAGCGTCTGACCGTCGTTCCCGGGAAAGCCAAATATATTTTCGTCTACCCGTTCCTGAAAACGCGCGACTGGTTCCTGCTCACGAAAGCGGCGCGGCAGGGCATGATGGACGAACACATTGAAGTCGGCCATCGCTTCCCCTCGGTCAAACTGAACACGACCTATTCATTCGGGTTGGACGACCAGGAATGGGTGGTGGCGTTTGAAAGCGATAAGCCGGAGGACTTCCTGGATCTCGTGATGGCCCTCCGCGAAACCGAAGGCTCACGCTACACGCTGCGCGATACGCCGATCTTCACCTGTATTCGCAAGAGTCTCAAAGAAACGCTCGACACGCTCGGCGGCTAACGCCACGTCGTTCGTGAAACGTTTCGAGTTTCAGGTTCCAAGTTTCAGGTTCGATATCGGAATTTCAGCAATCCGAAACGAACAACGTGAAACCTGAAACTAGAAACTAGCAACTCCACTCTCGGACGAACGACGCTTCACGCGCCTGAACAATGGCTGACAATAACGCACTCTACGCGGTACGCTTTCCAGACGGGTCGGTAAGCCTCTACATCGACGAAGACTACGCGATTGAACGTGGAGTCGATCCAGCGACTCTCACGCGCGTGGAAATCCCACGGGACATGTTCGTCAGTGGAACCATTCAAGAGATTCGAGAATATGTGGCCCTCTATCTAGAATCGCACCATTCCGGCAATGCATAGACGCTCATAGCCCAATGACCACCATCGCCCCCTTCACATCGCCCCTGACGGTTGAGTTGATCCGATCCGTCATTGATGCCATGCCGATGCAAGGGCGGATTATGCTTCGACTGATCCTGCTCCAGTACCTCGACGTGACGGACGAAGAAATTCTGTATATCGTGGCGGATCGACCGGATCCCCGCTGCGTTGCCGGGACCAAGCCCACCAACACCACCATGACCAAGGAATCGATTAAGGTGGTCACAGATCGGCGCGACCAATACCGCCGGCAGGTGCGGCTCAAGCGGGAACGGACGTGGCTGCAATGCGAAAGTCTTCGGAGTCTCGCGCGACTCCGCGAGGCCTTCGCCGACCGTGCCCGCACCCTCCTGGCCGAGCGTTTCTCCGTCTCCACCGACAGGCTTGACGCCTTACAGGCATCTGCGAGAACGGTGCTGCCAAAACCGGCAATCCGCCTACTCGAGCAACGGTGGGACGCTGATGACATCACGGCTGAAGATTACCAGCAGCAACGGCTCAGCGTCGAATTCCAAACCCAACTCCGCATGGCCGAAAAGTATCGCACCAGACTCAATCTGGCAGAACGCGAGCGGCAGAGCGCGATCTCTGCGCCGCTGCAAGATCACGAAATCGCGCATGTATGGGGCCTTCCCGCCAGCAGTCTCGCCGCCCGCAAAGTGAAATACCTCACCCAGTACCTCCAGGCCCTCCAGGCCACATTACAGGCCGGCACAGCAGCCACGGCGATCTCGCCATTGGATTTGTGGAAGGAAACATCTTCGATCCTCGCGAAGCAGCCCATCGAACGTTCACACTCGACCTACGACGGATTGGAAAAAACAGAGTCCGCGCTCATCGACAAACTGACCGCCATGATCTGGGGGAGCCTCGCAGAGGAAATCGAAGTCAAGTTCTGGACCTCGCTCGTCTTCGGGGCCAGCTCCAATGCCATGCACTCGGAAATCACCAGGAACTTGTTTGGGCTGCAGCGGCTCATCACCATCCTCAACGACATGGAGCGCTCTCCCGAAGCCGTGGATGAAGACTTGCTCAAACGAACCGCGCCCACACCTAAGGTTGTCGTCGGCGCGCTTGACGCCCCTGCCGAACCTCCGGTCAAAGAATTAAGCGAAATGCAGACTCAGATCCTCAACAGTATGAAGGGAGAAGATGCGAGCGGAAGGCCCTCCGATAAATGGTAATGCGACGGACGAAGAAGTTCTGAGTTCTGGGTTCTGAGTTGGCCGGAAGCACTGACGGGGAAGCACTGAATGAACACTCAGAACTCAGAACTTCCAACTCAGAACTTCCCGGCAGCTCAGCACGTAGCGCTTCTTTGCCTACCGCCCCCTCGCACGAGGTATACTTCAACGATTGCACTTTGCTCCCGGTTCGGTATAATACTTTCACACCATGGCTAGACGGTCCAACATTCAGCCGGCGCTTTCGCGTCACCGAACAGGACGCGCCCTCTTTCTTCTGCTCCCCCTGCTCGCCTTCAGCCTTATACCACTGTGTGCTCAGGCATCCAGCCTTCTGGAGATCACCGAACTCCTCACCCATCCCGAGCAGTACGACCACCAAGAAGTGGTGGTGACCGGTCAAGTCACCAACGTCCAACTCGCAACGAATCGGCAAGGTCAACCAGCCTATGGGTTTCTCTTGAAGGATCAGGCGGGCACGCTGAAAGTTGTCACTCTCGGTCAGGTTGAAGTTCGGGAAGGCGACCAGGTGATTGTGGAAGGAATCTTCTCGCGCCTTCGCCAGGCAGGACGCACGGTCATCTACAACGAAATCAAAGCCCTTTCGATTAAGCCAATAAGTCGGCTCAACCCCGACCTCGTTGGTTGATTTGGTGTGTTTGGTTAATCTGGTTCGTTTCGTTCAACGTGATGCATTTCTGGTTTCATGTTTCTAGTTTCAAGTTGTTCGTTCCGGATTGCTGAAATTCCGAGGTTGAACCTGAAACTAGAAACTTTAAACTAGAAACCAACCCCTCCCGGACGAATGACGCTTCACGCTTCACGCTTCACGAGTATCCGGTATCCTGCTAGGCTTCGCGCGGATATTTCAGAGCCCACCCCAACAGCCTGTCCTGAACTCGATCCGGTAACCACTTCACCATCAAGGCGCGCAGCTTCGCATCGGAGCCCACGAGATAGCGGGTGCGAGGACGGGAGGCCGTCAACGCATGATGGACCGCTCGAACCACTGCATCCGGTGCGATCGCTCGTTTGGCTGCTTCGGCAATCGCTTCCCGAATTCGAATCACCGCCTCGGCGTAGAGAACCTTCGCCTCTTCACTGACTGACGCTTCAAGTCCCTCAGCTTCCTTCGCTGACTTCTCCCAAATCGGCGTGGCAATCGCCCCCGGTTCGATAATCGACACCTGAATCCCCCAGGGTTGCAGCTCCATTCTCAGCGCATCCGTCAGCGCCTCCAAGGCAAACTTCGAGGCAGAATAGGGTCCCAAGAGTGGGATCGTTCCTCGTCCGGCAATCGACCCCATGTTCACAATTCGACCTCGACCACGGCGCAGCAATGGGAGAAACGCCTGCGTGACCGCAATCTGCCCAATCACGTTGACCTCAAGCTGTTTCCGCAGCTGCGCTAAGGGAATCACTTCGAGGGGACTCCCGATCACGATCCCGGCATTATTGACGAGCCCCCCAAGACCACCCTCGCCCACAACCCGTTGCACCACCTCGGCAGATTGCGCGATCGACTGCTCATCGGTGACGTCGAGCATGATCGGAATGAGTGATGGACCAGCCTTCGCAGCAAGCGCCTCCCCTGCCCGAGGGTCGCGCACGCCGGCAAACACCGTCATCCCACGACCAGCACAATCGAGTGCACAAGCCGCACCGATTCCGGTCGAGGCACCGGTCACAACAACGGACATCTGGTCTCGCTGGTTTATCTGGTCTGTCTGGTCCATCTGGTTCGTCTGGTCTGTCTGGTTCGTCTGGTTCGTCTGGTTCGTCTGGTCTGTCTGGTCTATCTAGTCTGTCTGGTCGGTCTGGTTAGGCACTGTTATCAAAGGTACGCCTTGATAATGGCGAGCGCGATAAACGCGAGGAACGCCGCGTCTGTTTTCTCGTAACGGACGGTGACGCGCCTGTTTTCCTTGATCTTGCCGAAGAACATCTCG
>Ga0163151_10000353_pt1 | contig 81785 bp, 83 predicted proteins | sample OliLakLV19MP5IB2_FD_145596 | JGI IMG/M metagenome (GOLD analysis project Ga0163151, IMG submission 145596) | Freshwater microbial mat bacterial communities from Lake Vanda, McMurdo Dry Valleys, Antarctica - Oligotrophic Lake LV.19.MP5.IB-2 | ecosystem: Environmental > Aquatic > Freshwater >...
GGTTACTAACACGCGGAGGGGCGTGGCGGTTACAGAAATTATTCCTGCGTGTCTTCGTCGGTGGCGACGAGGGCGGTCAGGAGGGCGAGAATGAGGACGGGGACGAACATGGGACGGGATGCGTTATAAGCGTCGCGGGGACGACGGATTGGTTTAATTCAGGCGGACGCGGTCGTTGGAGTCCCATTGGGACATGTCGGAGAGGATGACGCGGTCGCCGGGCTGGAGGCCGGCGATGATCTCGATGGTGTTAACGGAGCTGCGGCCGAGCTGGACCTGGGTGCGGACGGCGTCGCTGCCTTCGGCGGCGAGTTTGAAGATGCCGACGGTGCTCTTTTCCTGGCCGAACGCGGGGCGGCCGACGTAGACGACGTTGTCGAGGCGCTCGAGCTCGATGGTGCCGTCGACCGAGAGGTCGGGGCGGGAGCCGCGGGGGAGTTCGTTCACGATGGTGATGTCGACGAGGACGGTGCCGTTCTGGACGGCGGGGTCGATGCGGGCGACCTTGCCCTCGACGATGCCGTTGCGGGTGTCGATCTGGGCGATCTGGCCAAAGGCGATGTCACGGGCCTGGGTTTCCGCGATGCGGATCTCGGCCTTGAGCTTGGTCGGGTCGGCGACGCGGGCGATGTTGGTGCCCGGCTGGACCTGGGCGCCGACCTCGACCGGGAGGGCAGAGAGGACGCCGGCCATGGAGGAGCGGACCTTGAGGGCGTCGAGTTCCTCCTGACGGAGCTTGGCCAGAGAGCGAAGGCGCTCGACCTCGGCTTCCTGTACGGCGAGTTGGGGCTTGATGGAATCCTTGGCGAAGGCGTAGCGCTTCTGCTCGATCTCGTGGCTGGTGGCGCCGTCGGTGGCGGTGGCCTGGGCGAGCTTGAGGTCGAGCTCGGAGACAAGGCCGTCGCGAAAGAGCTCCTGCTGCACGTCAGCGCGAAGCTTGGTGGTCTCGAAGTTGGACTTGGCGCGGGCAGCGGTGGCCTCGGCCTGGAGGAGGGTGCTCTCGAGGGTCATGCGCTGGCTGGCCAGCTGGGCCTCGGCCGCGCGGAGCTGGGACTCGGCGTTGGCGGCATTGGAGACTACGTCGGGGTTGCTGAGCTCGAGGATGAGGCTGCCCGGCTCGACGACGGCGCCGGGGCGCAGAATGATCTTGTCGACGCGACCTTGGGTGCGGGCGGCGATCCAGCGGATCTCTTCGGGCACCAGCGTGCCAAGCCCGCGGACCTGGCGGACCATCGGGCCGCGCTTGACGGTGTCGATCCACACGAGGTTGCGCTCAACCGTGGGCGCGGCGGGCTTCAGCTGCGAAAGGGCGACAGTGATACCGATCAGGACAACGCCGGCGACGGAGGCGTAGATGATGCGTTTCTTGCGTTTATCCTTGGCGGCGTTGGGGCGGGCGATGTCCATGCGGTGGTAAGTTGTCGCCCCTAATTGCAACGTCCGTGCCAAGTGCGGAGAAGAGCTTTAAGCAGTTGGCTGTAGGTTATAAGCGAAATAATGCAGGGCGAACTATTATCCCATTCAGAGCGAAGCCGGGATGTGCGTGTCCCGATAGTGGGATTTTGATGGAAGATCCGGCCCGCGGGAATGCGCTTGGTTGTAGTGGCTGGTTAGCCTGAAGCGGAAAGATTTGGGCAAGCCAAGATGAGGCGGGATAAATGAGTCGGAATCAACATCTGACTTGGCCGGGATGAGGCTGTTGGCGGAAGTTGGCTTCCATGTCTGCGTTTCTGTCGCCGATGTGAAAATCGGCGACCACCTTCCAACACCCCCCGCCCTGTCGGACACCCCTCTTTCGAGGGGATTTTCGTAGATGTGGTTAGGGTCCCTTTTTGCGAGGAGTGGCGCGCAGCGACAGGGTGTGTCAGGCTGATCCGCGAGCCTCAATAGATCGGGAGCCGAAAACGTGCCACGCAACCGGGATGACCGGATCGATTCTCGAGCGTCAGCGAACCGCCGTGGTTTTCGGCGACCTGGCGGCAGAACGTCATCCGGTTTTGAAACCTTCCTTCGCGGCGGCTTCGGCGAGGCGGAGATCGCCGGTGAAGAAGTTGGTGCCGTCAGGCTCGTATTCGGAGCTGATGACGGCGGCGGCGAGTTGGAGGGCGTCGGCGGCGCGGAGCGGGTGCGTGCGGAGCAGGCGTTCGGCCTGCAGGCGGACTTCGGCGGAAGGCTCAATTTCGGTCCAAGTGGAGGCCAAGTTTTGCAACCGGCCGAGTGCCGCCTCTCTCGCTGGGACGTTGATTTTTTCGAGCCGGAACAGGCGATGCACGGCGGAAGCACATTCCACGGACGCAGCCCACCAGACGACCATTCTGCCGCCAGCGGCCAACTGGGCCAGGCGGGTTTGACTGGCGGCTTCGTCCAGCAGCAGTGGCACCAAGGCGGAGCTGTCCCAGAAGTTCACCGGTTGTCGTCCTCCCGGTCGGCCAAGAGGGCGGCCACCGCGCTCGTGCCCGCGGGCAGCTTGGGGAACGGGAGCTTGGCCAGAAGCTCGACAATCGAGCCACTCTTTTTAGGGCGGCGGATAAGACCGCGGCGCTCAAGCGAGAGCAGACGCTGCTCATCGGGCAACTGGTAAGGCGCAACCGGCTCCAGCCGGGCCACAGGGATGTTGCGGTCGAGGATGAGCACGCTTTTGCCGGCTTTGACGTGCCGCAGCAGGCCGCTGAGGTCATTTTTGGTCTCGGTCACACTGGCGGTTTTCATGTGGCTAGAATGGCCAGATGGAGAGAGCCGTCAAGGCTCTCGATATGACCTGAAGTGACTCAGTTTGGATTATTGTAGGTTGCGAGCTTGCTGGGAACGTGGCGCGCAAAAGCGCCACCTGCAGGTGGTTGGGACGGTCCGGGGCCTAAAGCCGCTCCTACAGGGGGAGCCGCAAGCGCGCCACGCAGCCCGAGTGATCGGATCGGTTCTCGAGCGTGAGCGAGCCGCCGTGGTTTTCGGCGATCTGGCGGCAGAGGACGAGGCCGATGCCGGAGCCGGAGGGTTTCGTCGTGAAGAAGGGCACGAAAAGATTCTGCAGGTTGGCGATGCCGGGGCCGTCGTCCTCGACCAAGATCTCGATCTGGCCCGGGGCCTTGCGCCAACCGACGCGAACCGTGCCGTTGGTTTCCTCGGAGGCTTCGACCGCGTTCTTGATGAGGTTGATCAGGACCTGCTCCACCTGCGCGGCGTCGAGCGCGATGGTGAGATCCGGGCCCTCGACCAGTTGGACGGTGTCGCGGCCTTTCAAGGTAACGATGCGGCGCAGCAAGGGGGCGAGTTCGCGGGGTTGTTTGCTCGGCACAGGCAGCTTGGCGAGGCGTGCGTAGGACTGCATGAATTTGTTCAGGCCCTCGGAGCGCGACTCGATGATCTCGAGGCCGCCGAGCATGTCCTGCTCCCAGTCGGCGGCGCGCACCGGGCGCTTGAGCATGGTGGTGAGTGAGCCGGCGATGGACTTGATGGGGGCGAGGGAGTTGTTGAGCTCGTGGCCGATGACGCGCACAAGGCGCTGCCAGGCCTTCAGCTCCTCCTCGCGGAGCGGCTGGCTGAGGTCGGCGATGACGACGAGGTGGTGCGGCAGGCCGCCTTCGCGGAAACGGGTGCGGCGCATGCCCCAGCGGCCGGCGCCGCCGGCGAAGGTGCGGCTGAGCACGCGCGTGCCTTCGCCGACGAGGCAGTCGGCGAGGTCGAGGTCGGCGGCTTGGCGGCCGAGGATGCGCTCGGCGGGCTGGGCGATGAGTTCCTGGCCGGAGCGGTTGACGAGGCGGAGCGTCTCGTTGGCGTCGAAGGCAAAGATGGCGACATCGATCTCCTCCATGACGGTGCGGAGCAGGGCGGTGGCCTCGAGAGCGCCGAGGCGCTGTTCCTGCAGGACGCCGCCGAGCATGTTGATTTCGGCGAGCACGTCGCCAAGGGGTTCGTCGCGGTTGGCGCCGCGGGCGCGGACGGAGAAATCGCCCTCGCGGAGGGCGGTGAGGAGGTTGGCCATGGTCTGCAGCGGACGGACGACCTGCTCGCGCACGGCGAGGGCGAAGCCCAGCCAGAAGAGGATGACGACGAGGGAGACGGTCCACTGTTCCTTGGGCGCGTAGACGCCGGTCCAGAAAATCCAGAGGACGATCAGGACCGCCGGCAGGCCGCCGCCCAGCGTGTAGTAGAACACGCGTTGCTCATGAGCGGTACGGCGTTGGGATGGCTTCGCCATGGCGATAAGCGGTAAGCTTTAAGCTTTAAGCTTCTGAATGAAGCCGCCGAGCATGCGTCTGATTTCAAGGATTTCGCCGGACAATCTGCCACGGTCCAGCGGCTGGATGTAGCCGAGTTCGCTGGCGAGCAGGATGAAATAGTCGAGCTCGCAGGTGGAACCCAGCGCGATGGTCATGAAGCGTTTCAGTTCCGGATCACCGTCGCGCCCGCAACCCTCGGAGATGTTGGCCGGAATGGAGGATGCCGCCCGGCGCATCTGGCTGGTAAGACCGAAGGTCTCCTCCTTGGGGAACTTGGCGCTGAGGTGGTAAATTTCCACCGTGAAGGCGTGACTCCGCTGCCAGACGAGGATTTCTCGGAAATCTTTCACCCGAAGAGGCTGGGTAGGATGGCTTCGAGCTTAAAGCTTATTGCTTAGCGCTTACAGCTTGTATCTCTCCAGCCGCCGATAAAACGCGCTGCGGCTCAGGCCGAGTTCCTCGGCGGCCTTGCGGGCGTTGCCGTCGCAGCGGGCGAGGGTCTTCTTGATCAGGAAGGACTCGACCTCCTCGAGGCTCATGTCGTCGAGGCGCGGGGCGGACTGGCCGGCGTTGAGCCCGAGGTCGGGCGCGCGGACGACCTTGCCCTGGGTCATGAGCACGCCGCGCTCGACGGAGTGGTCCAGCTCGCGGACGTTGCCCGGCCAGGCGTAATTCTTCATCGCCTCGAGGGCGCCGTCGTCGAACCCGGTGATCGGCTTGTTGTAGCGGGTAACGTGGGCCTTCAGGAAATGCTGGGCGAGCAGCGGGATGTCCTCGCGGCGCTCGCGCAGGGGCGGGAGGTGGACATGGATCGTGTTGAGGCGGAAGAGAAGGTCCTGGCGGAACTTGCCGGCGGCGACCTCGGTGTTGAGGTCGGAATTGGTGGCGGAGATGAGACGGACGTTGGTGCGGCTGGTGCGGGAGGAGCCGACGCGTTCGAACTCGCCGGTCTCGAGCGTGCGCAGGATCTTCGCCTGCTGGCTCAGCGGGATGTTGCCGATCTCGTCCATGAACAGCGTGCCGCCGTCGGCCAGCTCGAAGCGGCCGGCGCGGTCGACCTTGGCATCGGTGAACGCGCCGCGCACGTGGCCGAAGAGCTCGCTCTCGAAGACGCCCTCGGGGAGGCCGCCCATGTTGACGGCGATGAAGGCCTTGCCGGCGCGGACGGAGACGGCGTGCAGGGCCCGGGCGACGACGCCTTTGCCGGTGCCGTTCTCACCGGTGAGGAGGACGTTGGCGTCGGAGGGGCCGACGCGGGAGATGATCTCGAGGACCGGCCGCATGGCGGCGGACTGGGCGATGAGGTTGGGGCCGCCCTTGCCGCGGAGGATCTGGTTTTCCTGCTCGAGGCGGCGGTAGGCGCGGACGGCGCCGGCCAGCTCAATCTGGGTCTTGACGATGGTCAGCAGGCGCGGGTTTTCCCAGGGCTTGGTGATGAAATCCTTGGCGCCACGACGCATGGCCTCGACGGCGATCTCGACGCTCGCCCAAGCGGTCATGACGACGACGGGCAGGGTGGGGTCAGCGGTCTGGAGCTTGGCGAGCAGGTCGAGGCCTTCCTGGCCGGACGTGGTGTCGCGGGCGTAATTGAGGTCGATGATGGCGAGCGCGAAGTCGCGTGCCTCGACGGCTTTGAGCACTGCGGCGGGTGACTTGGCGGTCTCGATCTGGTAACCCTCGGCCTTCAGAAGGAGGCGCAGGGCTTCGAGCACATCGGGCTGGTCGTCCGCAACTAAGATGCGGTGGGGCGCGGGATCGTTGGCTGCCATTGGAAGAAGTGACGAGTGACCGGTGACAAGTGTCAAGAGCGCCGGACGTGGGCGGAGTTGTTGGTGGAACCGGCGCTTCGCCGCAGGTTCAAGCCCGCGCGGAGCGCGGGCTCCACCCATACTCAGGCGGCGATGCGCTCGACGCAGGCGGACACGCGGACGGTGCGGCGCACGGCGGGGCGCAGGAGGGCGGCCGCGACGCGGAGCGGCTTCGGGCGGCGCGCGTAGTCGGAGAAGGCGACGCGGACCAAGCCGAGGGAAACCGTGGCGGCGAGGAAGCTTTCGAGCGGGAGGCGCGCGGCGAACTCAGTGTTGGCGAGGCCGAAGGCGGCGAGGCCGGCGGTGCCGGCGACGAGAGCGAGAGAAAGGAGCTTGGTGGAATTATTCATGGAAGGTCAGTTGTTGCCGGACCCTATTGCTTGTGTCGTGCCAACTTCAGCAGACTACGCTCAACCTGCCTAACAGCAGGCAATTAAAAAATCCGCGGCAAATGTCTACGTCCTTCGCCTAAGCCCAAAACCGCCGGTGGCGGGAGTCACGATTCCCGCGAATGGGACGGGCGGGTTTTCGGCTGGGGTGACCGCAGCATTCTGAAACGTCTTCAAAATTGTGTGGGAGGGGCTTTACGCCCCGACATGTGATCTCCGAAATCGAAACAGTCGGGGCCTAAAGCCCCTCCCACGTCAACGGATGACAACTGCGTTGGTTTTTGCAGACATGCGCCTACGCAAGGACACGGGCAACCTCGCGGGCTGAGCTAATCAAAAACCAAAATCAAAAAAATCCAATTATTCATACCGCAGCGCCTCGATCGGGTCGAGCTGGGCGGCCTTGCGCGCCGGATAAAAGCCGAAGAAGACACCGATGGCCGCACTGAAGGTGACGGCGCCGATGATGGCGTTGGTGGAAATGAGCACCGGCCAGTTGTTGAGGTGCGAGACGAGTTGTGAGGCACCGATGCCGAGCACGACGCCGAGCACGCCGCCCATCACGCTGAGGATGATGGCCTCGACGAGAAACTGGGTGAGCACGTCGCGGCCGTGCGCGCCGACGGCGAGCCGGATGCCGATCTCGCGCGTGCGCTCGGTGACGGAAACGAGCATGATGTTCATGATCCCAATGCCGCCGACGATGAGGGACACGCCGGCGATGGCGCCGAGGAGGACGGTCATGGTCTTGGTGGTGGCGGTGGCGGCCTCGGCGAGTTCCTGCTGATTGCGGACGGTGAAGTCGGGATCGCGGCCGTTGCGGCGTTGCTGGAGGAGGTCGGTGATGTCCTGCTGCACGCGGGCCATCTGCTCCGGCGAGGCGGCCTGCACGAGGATGGAGTTGAGGTTGGGGCGGCGGGCGAGGCGCTTGAGGAAGCTGGTGTAGGGGATGACCATCACGTCGTCCTGGTCCTGGCCGAAATAGTTGAAGCCCTTCGACGTGAGCACGCCGACGATCTTGAAGGGGATGTTGCGGATGCGGATGTTCTGCCCGATCGGGTCCAGGTCGGGGAACAGCTGCGTGGCCACGGTCTTGCCGATGACGCAGACCTTGGTGCCCGAGCGGACGTCGGCCTCGGTGAACATCTCGCCGTCGGCCAGGCCCCAGAGGCGGATGTCGAGGTAGCTGATGTCCTCGCCGTAGATCGAGGTGTTCCAGTTGAGGCCGTTGGCGAGGACCTGGGAACGGTCGCGCATCTCGGGCGTGATGTTCGCCACGCCGGCGACCTCGCGCTGAATGGCCAAGGCATCCTCGACGGTGAGGCTGCTGGCGGAGCCCCAGCCGCCGCGCATACCGCCGCTGGTCATGCTGCCGGGGAAAACCGAGATGATGTTCTGGCCGAGGCTGGCGATGGAGGCCTCGACCTGGGACTTGGCGCCGTTGCCGATGCTGACCATGGCGATGACGGCGGCGACGCCGATGATGATGCCGAGGGCGGTCAGGACGGAGCGCATGGCGCTGCGGCGCAGCGCGCGGAGGGCGACCTTGATGATGTTGGCGAAGCGCATGGCGGGGAGAAAGGGCTGAAGGACTGAAAGGCGGAAGGGGTGAAATTTGAAAGGGACTTGGCGCGGTGAGAAGGTTCAGCCTTTCCGCCTTTCAGTCTTTCAGCCTTTTGATTTTTCAGGCGGTGAGCTTGGCCGCGGCCTCGGCGTCGAGGATGCGCTTCATCTCGGTGGTGGCGATGAGGCGGTCCGCGACCTGCACGTCGCTGACGAGGCGGCCGTCGCGCATGATGAGGTTGCGCTTGCAGTAGTGGGCGAGGTCGAGCTCGTGGGTGACCATCACGATGGTGATGCCCTGTTCGTTGAGTTTCTGGAAGACGCCCATGATCTCGACGGAGGTCTTGGAGTCGAGGTTGCCGGTGGGCTCGTCGGCGAGGAGGATCTGCGGCTCGTTGATGAGGGCGCGGGCGATGGCGACGCGCTGCTGCTGGCCGCCGGAGAGCTGGCTGGGAAAATGGTCGGCGCGCGGGGAGAGGCCGACGATGTCGAGGCTATGCAGGGCGCGCTCGCGGACCTCCTTCGAACTGAAGTGGCGGCGGCCGTAGAGCATGGGCAGCTCGACGTTCTCGCGGGCGGTGGTACGGGCGAGGAGGTTGAAGCCTTGGAAGACGAAACCGAGCTTCTGGTTGCGCAGGTCGGCCAGCTGGTTGCGGTCGAGGGCCGAGACGTCGGTGCCGCCGAGCAGGTAGCGCCCCTTGGTCGGGCGGTCGAGGCAGCCGAGCAGGTTCATCATGGTGGACTTGCCCGAGCCGCTCGCGCCCATGACGGCGACGAACTCACCGGCGCCGATGGTGAGCGTGACGCCGCGCACGGCGTGCACGGGCACCTCACCCGAATCGTAGATCTTGTGGATCTCCTCCAGCTGGACGACGGACGACATGACGGCCTTAGGAGCGCCGCTGGCCGCCGAAGGGATTGGCCACCGGTTGCTGCGCGGTGGGCCCGCCGACCGGCGCGAGCCCCGTGATGATGACATCACCCTCGGCGAGGCCGCTGCCGTCGAAGATCTCGGAGGCGATGCCGTCGGTGATGCCGACCTTGACCGAGACGGGCTCGGGCGTGGCGGTCTTGATGCCGCCGGGCAGGCGGTAAATGGTGCGGGAAGTGACGACGACCTCACCCGGGGCGGCCGGGGCGGGGGCGAGGCCGCGCTCGACGAGGAGCTTGCGGAACTGTTCGCGCTGCTCGGGGGTGGCCTCGCGGAAATTCGTGATGCCAACCTCGGCCATGACGGCGCGCATCTTTTCGCGCTGCTCCGGGGTGGCATCGGGGCCCATGAAGCCGCCGCCACCGCGGCGGTTGCCGCCCTCGGCATTGGCGCCGCCGGTGCCGGCCCCGCCAACCGGGGCGGCCGCGGCGGGCGCGGCCGCCGCCACGGCGGGAGCCGCGTCGGCCTTGACGCCGGAATTATCCGGCAGGCGGACCCGGAGGGCAGAGTTGGGGATGCGCAGGGTGTGCTCGCGGCTGGCGACGATGACGGAGACGTTGGCCGTCATGCCGGGGCGCAGCTTGAGGTCGCGATTGTCGACACTGATGATGGTGTCGTAGGTGACAACGTTGCTCACCGTCTTCGGGGCGTTGCGGACCTGGGTGACCGTGCCGGTGAAGGGGCGATTCGGGAAAGCGTCCACGGTGAAGGTGACCGCCTGGTTCTGCTGGACGGAGCCGATGTCGGACTCGGCGACCGCGGCGGTGATCTGCATCTTGGCGAGGTCGTTCGCGATGGTGAAGAGCACGGGGGCGTTCAGGCTGGCGGCGACGGTCTTGCCCTCCTCGGTCTGCTTGGAGATGACCATGCCGTCGATGGGCGAGCTGATGGTGCACCGCTCAAGGTCGACCTTGGCGTTTTCCACGGTGGCCTTGCTGGTCAGCAGCTGGGCGTCCGACTGCGCCAGCTGGGCCTCGGCCTGATCAACCTCCTGCTGGGTGACGAGTGACTTGAGGGCCAGTTCGCGGGTGCGCTCGGTGTTGAGCTGCTGGAGGCGGTTGCTGGCCTTGGTGGAGGCGAGGTTGGCCTCGGCCTGCCGGAGGCGCTGTTCGTAGGTGGCGGGGTCGATCTCGGCCAGTTTCTGGCCCTTTTTCACCACGGTGTTGAAATCGGCGTGGAGCTTGACGATCAGCCCGGAAATCTGGCTGCCCACATCGACCGAGAGCACCGCGTCCAGCTGGCCGGTGGCGGTGACCACCTGGCGGATGTTGCCGCGAGCGACCTGGGTCGTGATATAGGCCGGTGGTTGCTCGGCGGTGCGTGAACGCTGGTAATAATAGTAGCCACCGCCGGCGACCGCGAGGACGGCGACAGCAACGGTGACAGAGACGAGGCGGGAGGAAGCCATGAGTGGTGCGATAAAAGGAGCGGGACGGATGTTGGGGCTCAACCCATTCCAACGTTTCAACCGTCTTCCTGGATGCGTGCCGCCGTCGCTGAGACGCCGTGGCCCATGGTGGGTTACAATCTAACGATTTCGGGTTGCGTGTCATAGTAACGGCCGGTTCGCTGCCGGCCGTTCATCCTCAACATTCCTCCTTATGAAACTGGTCCGCTGCTTCTGGCTGATTCTTTGCACCGTCACCTTCACCCTGGCCCACGCCCAGGAAGAGCCCAAGGAAAAGGGCGCCGACAAGAAGGCCGCGCCGGCCGCCCCGAAGGAGGAAAAGGACCCGGTCCTGTCCGTCACCGAGCATGAGATCACCGTCGGCGGGAAGGTCATCAAATACCAGGCCACGGCCGGTTACCTCGTGCTGAAGTCCGAGAAGGGCGAGCCGCGCGCCAACATTTTCTTCGTCGCCTACACCAAACTCGGCGAGTCCGACCCCGCGAAGCGTCCGCTGACCTTCTCGTTCAACGGCGGCCCCGGCTCGTCGTCCGTCTGGCTCCATCTCGGGGCCCTCGGCCCGAAGCGGGTCGTCATGACCGACAAGGGCGACTCGCTGCCGCCGCCCTACAAATGGGTGGACAACGAGTATTCTTGGCTCGACCAGACCGACCTGGTGTTCATCGACCCGGTCTCGACCGGCTACAGCCGCGCGGCGAAGGACGTCGACGCGAAGCAATTCCACGGCTTTACCGGCGACATCGAGTCGGTCGGCGAGTTCATCCGCCTGTGGACCACGCGCAACCAGCGCTGGGCCTCGCCGAAGTTCCTCGTCGGCGAGAGCTACGGCACCACGCGCGCCGCCGGCCTCTCGGACTACCTGCAGCAAAAATACGACTTCTACCTCAACGGCATCATGCTCGTTTCCTCGATCATGAACTTCCAGACGGCGCGGTTCGCCCCGGGCAACGACCTGCCTTACCAGCTCTTCCTCCCGACCTACACCGCGTCGGCCTGGTATCACGGCAAGCTCAAGGGTGATCTCGCCAAGGACCTGCCCAAGACCCTCGCCCGCGCCGAGCAGTTTGTGCTGAAAGACTATTCCCTCGCGCTCATGCAGGGCGACGCCCTGCCGGCGGCCGAGCGCGGCCGCATTGCCAAGGAATTGGTGGCTCTGACCGGCCTGACCGAGGAATACGTGCTCAAGCAGAATCTCCGCGTCAACATCTTCGGCTTCGTCACCGAGCTCATGAAAAATGAGAACCGCAACATCGGCCGGCTCGACAGCCGCATCGTCGGCATCGCCGACAACGACGGCGGCGGCGGGGCGCGTTCCGGCGGCGGTTTCTTCGACCCCAGCATGGAGGCCATCCTCGGCGGCTACACCTCGGCGATGAACGATTACGCCCGGCGTGACCTGAAATACGAAAACGACCTGGCCTATGAGATCCTCACGGGCCGGGTGCAGCCGTGGAGCTACGCCAACGTCGAGAACGAATACCTCAACGTCGCCGAGACGTTGAAGCGCGCGATGACCAAGAACCCCTTCCTAAAAGTCTGGGTGGCCAACGGCTACTACGACCTGGCCACGCCGTATTTCGCCACCGACTACACCGTGAAGCACATGAGCCTCGACCCGGCGGTGCGCGGCAACATCACCATGAGCTATTACGAGGCTGGGCACATGATGTATATCCATCTGGATTCGCTCAAGAAGCTGAAGAACGATTACGCCGCCTATATGGAGGCTACGCTCAAGGCCGCCGGCGTGAAGTAAGGAGCATTATTTCACGGTTCGCCGGATTGTGGGTAGGTGGCGCGCCAGCGCGCCACGCGCCAAAACGTTGGCCGCGAGCGGGCAACCTACCGCAGCCATTCGGGGAAAGGCCGCCCCGAGCCGGTTAGTCCGCTGAACCAGGTCCAATCCTCGGCGCAGCAGTAAAACCACGGCCAGCTTTCAGCGGGTTGGACCAGGCCCGCGTGGTAGGGATTCAGGTAAATGTAGCGGATTACCGCTTCAGCAGATTCATCTAATCTCAGCCGATGATCGTAGAAATTCTCCGGCCAGGAGGTATTTTCGCCAGCGAGCATGGTTTTGGTCAGTGCCTTGAAGCGGCCAAGCGCCCGGGAGTGTGGGTGGACGGAGCCGAGTTCAATCAGACAATGGATGTGATCTGGCATGATGGTGGCACAACGCATCCGCCAGATGCCGTCACGCTCCGGCTTTCGCAGTGCGAGTAAAATATGCTCTGTGACGGTCGCGCGCAGCACCTCCTGGCGATCAGCCACACAGACAGTAAGGAAGTAATTGGCGCCCGGTTGTGAATTCCGGCCCCGCCGCAGTGCATTTGGGCCAGAATCACGTTTCCTCGCGGAAACATTGCCCGCGAGCGGGCAACCTACTTCTTCGCGTAAGTCTCGCCCAAGGCCTTGGCGACGTTGGCCGGGACAAACTTCGAGACGTCGCCGCCGAGTTTGGCGATCTGCTTCACCAACGAGGAGCTGGTGTAGCTGTAGGATTCCTTCGGCATGACGAAGATGGTCTCCACCTTGGGCTCGAGGTGGCGGTTCATGAGGGCCATGTTGAACTCGAATTCGAAGTCGGAGAGGGCGCGCAGGCCGCGGATGATGGCGACGGCCTGCGCCTTGCGGGCAAACTCGACGAGCAGGCCGTCGAAGCTCACGACGTCCACATTGGGCAGGCCGCGGAGGTTGGCCTGGATGAGGGCGACGCGCCGCTCGGGGCTGAAAAGGGGCTGCTTGGTCGAGTCGATGGCGACGGCGACGCGCACGTGCTTGAAGAGCTTGGCGGCGCGCTGCAGCACGTCGAGGTGGCCGTTGGTGAACGGGTCGAAGGTTCCGGGGTAGATGCAGAGTTTCATGCGGCAGACCGGGGACAGGATTGCACGGCCCCCAGGGATGGCGAGGACGTTTTGTGTCAAATCCCGGTCCCGTTGCAGCAAGGGATTGCCAACGCCGGGGTGGTTGTCTGGAGTGGGCGGGTGAAGTTCACCCTACCCAATGTGCTCACCATTTCGCGCGTGCCGATGATGTTCGTCGTCGTCGCCCTGATGTATTCGGACTGGATGTGGGCGGCGACGTGGGCGTTCTGGCTCTTCATCGCCTCGGCGCTGACCGACTGGCTGGACGGCCTGCTGGCGCGACGGGCCAACCAGGTCTCGGCGTTCGGCCGGTTCATGGACGCGGTCATCGACAAGGTGATGGTCATCGGCCTGATGATCGCGCTGGTGAACGGCGGTTATTTCGAAGGTTTCCGGATCACGGCCATGCTGCTCCTGCTGCTGATCATTGCCCGGGAGTTTACCATCTCCGGCCTGCGCATGGCGGCGGCGACGAAGGGCCTCGTGGTCGAGGCCGACGCCGGCGGCAAGGTGAAGACCTTCGTGCAGCTCAACGCCATCGGCTGGCTGCTCGGGGCGCGGATGTTCGCGAAGGATTTTGGCGACCTGTTCGGCGGCAGCGAGGACTTCATCGTCCGGGTGGTGCACTGGGGCGGCCTCGGCCTGTATGCGCTCGCGGCAGTGCTGACCGTCACTTCCGGGATCGCTTATTTCAAGCGGCACGGGCACGTGGTGCGGGACTGATCATGGAGCTGCCCGAGCCACGCTGGCCGCGGATATTTTCCACCCGGTTCGTCGTGACGGTGGCCACGCTCGGTCCGATTGGCGCCCGGCTGCCGGCGCCGGGCACGTGGGGCTCGCTGGCGGGCCTGCTCTATTTCGCGCTGTTTTTCCGGCACTCGCGCTGGGAGGTGATCTTTGCGTGGTCGGTGCTGCTCAGCTACGTGGCCGTGGCCTTCTGCGGTGACGCGGCCCGCCGGCTCGACAAGAAAGACCCGGGCGAGATAATCCTCGACGAGTTCGCGGTCATGCCGCTGGTGTTCCTCGGCTGGCGCGCGGGTTATGCGGCGGGCCTGCCGGAGTGGTCGGCCCTGCTGGCCGGTTTCGGCCTATTCCGTTTCTACGACATCCTGAAGCCGCTCGGCATCTCCCGGCTGCAGCGCTGGCCGGGCGGATGGGGCATCGTCGCGGATGATTTTGCCGCCGCGCTGGCGGCCGGTGGCACGCTGCACCTCGGCGCGTGGCTCTGGGTGCTGCTACGCTAGGGCTGATCCAAGCCAGTGGGTGGAACCCGCTGCAGCCGCCTGATCCCGGCTAGGGCGCGGCGGGCTCCTTCGCCTTGTTGCGGTCGCGGATATGGCGCATGAGCTGGCGGAACGTGATCTCAGCGCGGATGCGGGTGCGCACGCTGATGTCCGTGCCATCCGGACCCCAGCTGCTGCGGAGGCCGAGGCCCGCGATCCACTGGGTCTTTGAGTTGAAGGTGAACCGGCGGGGCACATACCACTGCACACTCGGCTGCAGGTAAACAAAGTGCTCGGTGTTGTTGCCCAGCCAGGCCGTGGTCGCGTAGGTCGCGGAGACAATATACTTGAGCTGACCGAGATCGTAGATGGCGCCGACGGTGCCGTTCATCGAGTCCTCGTGCGGCTGGTTGGTACCGAACCGGCCGGGAATGTCGCTGGGGTCGATCAGGTCGAGCCCGAGCCCGGCGAAGGCGGTGAACTTGGGGTGGCGGATCGAGGGCCGCTGGATGATGAAGCTGGGGGTGAGGTGATACTGGCCGTCGGTCATGTCGGCCGGTGGATCACCCACCGGCGCCTCCATGGTGAGGGCCAGGCTGGTGTCGTAGCCGGCGCGGGGCCACTCATCGAGCAGGTAGCGCGAGCCCACCCGCACGCGGCCGATGCCGTAACCCTCGTCGGTGTCACCCAGCCCGTGGTTGAAATACACCGAGGCCTCGCCGCTGATGTCGAAATTCTTGTTCAGGGCCCAGCGGAGACCGGCCTCGGTGCGCATGTAGTCGCGGCGCACCAGGTCGCCGAAATGTGGCCGGAGGAGGATCTTGAAGGTGCCGGGGATGTCCAGCTGGGGCAGGTCGCCATCCAGGATGCGGGACAGGATCGGACGCGGCTGGCCGGGGGCAGGAGTGTCCGGGGTCTGCGCCAAGGCTGGGGCGGCGGCGAGTCCGGCGGTCAGCAGCAGAAGGGTGCGGCGAAACATGGAGCGGGGAGTCAGGGAAGAAGTTGAAGGCTTTCAAGCGGCAAACGGACCAGCAGGCCCTGCTGCAGCACGTCCACTGACACCACGATGCCCTGCGGGTTCGCGGGATCATCCACATAACCCTCCAGGCCGTGCAACGGGCCGCCCTGCACGCGGACGTGGGTGCCCTTGCGGACCAGCGGATGGATGGCGGCCTCGAAGCCGGAGGCGCAGATGATCTTAACATCCTCGATCTGCCGGAGGAAAACCTCCTCGTTCTCGACCAGCATGGCGCGGACCAGCAGGTCCTGCTGGTAGATGCGGTCCTTGCGGGCGGGCTCGAGCCGGGCGAAGACGTAGCCGGCGAACAGCGGCTTCGTGAAGGTCTTTTTCTGGGTGCCGTAGCGGCGCACGCTCTGGATGAGCGGGAGGTAGTGCGAAAATTGCTCGCGCGCCATCAGGTCGGCGAACTTCTTTTCGCAACGGGGCTTCGTGTGGCAGACGAACCACCGCGGCTCGGCAAAATCGGGTAAATGTTGTCCCATGGCTTAGGTCGGGGTTTATCCCCGACAGAAATCGAGCCGGGCGTAAAGCCCGGCCTACAATTTCGCCAGCAGCCGCAGGGCCTCGACGTAACCGGGGAACCCCTTCCCGGAGATCATTGCGATGCAGGCGCCGGCGGTCATGGACCGGTGGCGGAATTTCTCGCGCTTCTTGATGTTGGAGATGTGGACTTCCACCGCCGGCAGGCCGGAGGCGGCGAGGGCGTCGTGCAGGGCGATACTGGTGTGGGAGTACGCGCCGAAGTTGACGACGAAGGCATCGATGCCGCGGTCGGTGAGGGCGTGGATCTGGTCCACCAGCGCGCCCTCGTGGGCGGATTGGAAGAACACGGTCGAGAAGCCGAGCTTCCGGGCCTCGGTGCGGACGAGGTTCTCCAGGTCCTTGAGCGTGGCGTGGCCGTAGATCTCCGGTTCGCGCTGGCCGAGGCGGTCGAGGTTCGGGCCGTGCAGGATGGCAATTTTCATCTGGGAGGGATTATTCAGAAACCAAGAAGCCGGGCGGGAATCAGCATGAGGGGATTTCCTGGGTTTCTGGCTTCAGAATAGAATCACAGGGGGTTGTCGGTTTCGATAAATTCCCAGGGCAGGTGGAATTTTTTAGCCAGCTCGGCGGCGAGGGCCTTCACGCCGTGGACTTCGGTTGCGTAGTGGCCGCAGCAGATGAGGTTGAGCCGGTGTTCCTGCGCGTAGTTGAACCATTCTTCGCGGAGTTCGCCGGTGATGAGCGTGTCGACGCCGGCCGCGACCAGCTGGGGCACGGCGCTGTTGCCACTGCCGCTACAGAACGCGACCTGTTTCGGCGTGGCGCTGCCGCAGTCGATCGCGATGACGCGCGGGTAGAGTTCCTCCAGGCGGGCGCAAAGCTGGGAGCGCTTGAGTTTATTGGGCGCGATGCAGCCGATGAACTCACCCTCATGCGGGAGGAAGCGGCGCCGGGGCTTCAGGCCGAGCTGGCGCGCGAGGAGGGCGTTGTTGCCGATCTCCTCGTGGGCGTCGAGGGGCAGGTGGTTGGAATAGACGGCGCAGTTGCCGCGGACCAGAGCGGCGAAGCGGTGGTAGACCGGTCCCGTCAGCGGCTGGACGACGCCCCAGAACAGGCCGTGGTGCACGATGAGGAAATCCACGCCCCGCTCGGCGGCGGTCTCGAAAGGCACGAGGCCCGCATCCACCGCGGCGCCGATGCGGGTCACCCGGCCGTCGTTGGCGACCTGCAGCCCGTTGTGCGCGCCCGGGAAGTCCTTGAACGCCGGGCGGCGGGTGCGTTTGTCGCAGTAGTCGGTGAGTTGCTGGAGGGAAGCCATGCCTAGATGCCGATTCGGCAACTATGTGCGCTAAAGCCCGCGCCAAAACTGACGAGCCAAAAATCGCCGGTCTCATCCGGCTTGGCCGTGCGCAGGCTTTCCTCGAAGGCGAACAGGACCGCCGGGCTGCTCATATTGCCATGGGCCCGCAGCATGCTCGCACTGGCCGCCAGGGAATGCGGGGCGAGCACCGGTGCGAGGGCCTCCAGCACATCGCGCCCGCCGGGATGGGTCACGACCTGGGCGACCGGCCGCGGGCCGCGCTCGGCCCAAAGTTGGGTCACAGCGCCGGCCGCCAGCTCCGGCACCGAGCGGTGCAGCCGGTTGCGGAGCTTGCCGTCGCGGTGCTCGAAACGGAGTTTGTCCCGCTCGGCGGGCAGATGGACGGTGTTGAATTCAAAGCAACGCAGCCCGGACGGCCCCGGCGTGGAGCGCCAGATGGTGGCGGCGGCGCCGTCGCTGAAGAGGCAGGCGCTGATGAGCACGCCGGGATCATCGTCGAGGTAAAAGGCGGCGGAGCAGACTTCCAGCGCGATGCAGGCGACGGTGGCCCCGGGCTGGGCGGCGAGGAGGGCATTCGTGGCGCGCAGGGCCGGGATCGCCGCCCCGCAGCCCAGGCCCACGAGGTCCTGGAGGAAAACGTTGGGCCGCAGGCCAAGCAATTCCGCGACATAGCTGGTCAGCCCGGGGCACAGGTAGCCGGTGCAGGTGCAGATCAGCAGGGCGTCGAGCTCCGCCGCCGCGATGCCGGATTTTTCCAAGGCCCCGGTCAGGGCCCGGGCAGCGAGTTTCGGGCCCTCGCGGCGGAACGCGGCGTTGAGCTCGTCGGCGCTCAGGTCGAAAACCCCATCGATGTCCGGCAGCGCAAAATGCCGGGTGGCGATGCCGTGCTCCCCCTTCAGGATGGTCTGGAGGATCAGCATGGAGCGTTTTTTCAAACGTTCGCGCACCGGCGAGCGTTGGATCACCTCCCAGCACTCAAGCTGGGTGAAGACCGCCGCGGGCACGGCGGTAGCTAGGGCGTGGAGATACATGGTCGGGCCTAGTGTAGGACCGCATAGAGCGGCCGGAGCGGCAGCAGATGCGCGCGGTTGAGACGGTGCAGCCAGCGCTGGCGCGCCGGTTGCAGAAGGAATGGGTGGAGCAGATCCGCGGCGGCCAGACGCAACCGGAAGCGTCGCTCCAGCGCCGTGCGGACGGCCTGGCAGGCCTCCGGCCAGTCGCTGGCGTGGTGCGCGTAGGCGCGCAGCGGATCAAGGGCGGCTTCCGCGCCTTGGAAGGCCATGGCCATGCCGTTGCCGGTGAACGGCGGCACCATGGCGCAGGCATCGCCCAGCGTGACGCGGTCGGCCTGGGCCGGCACATTCCGGTCGAAACCCACGGCGGCGACAGCGCAGAAGGAGTGGTGGTCGAAATCGGCGCCGGCCAGCCGGTCGGCCAGGGCCGGCAGTTGCGCCGCCTGCAGATAGGCAAGGAGAAGGGCGGGGCCTTTGGCGGAAAGTTCCCGGCGGCGAAAGAGACCGCAGATATTCACCGCCCCGTCCTCCACCCGGGTCAGTCCGAGATAGGCCTGCTCGCCGAGATGAAGTTCGAGCTCGCAGACCAACCGCAGGTTGCGGGCGTGGATTTTCAAGCCGATCCACGACGGCGAGGAGCGGCGCCGGCCGGTGGCGACCACCCAGCCTTCACCGGTGGGTGGTTCGTTCACCCGGGTGTTGGTCAGGAGCCGGCCACCGGCCTCGGTCAGGGCCTGGGCGAGCCGCGCGTCGAGCCGGTGCCGGCTCAGGGCCAAAGCGGGGGAGGGCAGGCGTTGGGTGCGTGTCAGCTCGCCATTCATGAACCAGGCGATCCGGTCATGGCGCAGGGCATCGTGCACATGCGGCCCGAGTCCGAGGTGTTCGATGGTGGCGGGGGAAAGCCCGCTGATGAATTCCCCGCAAACCCGGTGCCGGGGATAAGTGCCGGACTCGGACACGGTCACCGGCACCCCGGCGCGCCGCAGGGCCAGCCCGAGCGAGAGTCCGGCCAGTCCGCCGCCGATGATGTTGATGGGTCGCGCTGGTTTCATCTGCGCCGGGCGACCATCCGATAGGCGCCAAGCATCGTGGTATGACAGTACCACTCCCACTGCGGTTGCTTCAATCCGAGAAAATCCGGCAGTTCGTCGCCGCGGAACCCGGCCGTCACGCTGACATGCGCATCGTGGCGGCTGACGTGATTGGCTCCGAGCAGCGGGGCTACGGTCGCGAACAAGACCTGGGAGCTACGTCGGCGCACGGGCTCGCAGGCCTGGATGACCCGGGCCGTTGCGCGCAGCCTCCCGCCCAGTTCTGCGAGCTGTTCGGCGGTGAATTGATGGAAGATCAGGTTGCCGAGGATCACGCGGTAATCGCCGTAGCCGCCGAAGGTCAGCAGGTCCGCGCGAAACCAGCGGCGGTCCGCCGCCCGGCTGGGCGGCCGCGGCCAGAGATCCAGCCCGTCGGTGGCGATGTTTCGCCTGGCCAGATAGTCACCCAGTTCACCGGTGCCGGCGCCGATCTCGAGCAGCTTCTCGCTGGGGTGAAGGCAACCGGGCAACGTGCGGGCAAACCACCGGAAGTTGCCCATCACGAAATTGGTCAGCCGGAGGTCGCGCCGGTTATGTTGCGCGGCGGGATGGTCCGGGGGCAGCGAGTCAAGCAGCTCGGGTTTGATCTCTCGCTTCATTAAGTGGAGAGGAAGGTTGCCCAGGTTGAAGGAGTTGTCCAATCATGGTGCACCCTGCATGAATCCTCCGCCCAATCCCATCGACCTCATCGCGCAGGCCACCGCGGCCTTTCCCCTTCGCCCGAGCTGGGACGAGTATTTCATGGCCACAGCCAAGCTCATCGCCTCGCGCTCGAACTGCGAACGGCTGAATGTCGGCTGCGTCATCGTGACGGCCGGCGACCGGAAGAACCGGCTGGTGGCGGCCGGCTACAACGGCTTCCTGCCCGGCACGCCGCATGTCTCGCGGGTGCGCGACAACCACGAGCAGGCGACGGTGCACGCCGAGCAGAACGCCGTCGCCGACGCCGCCCGCCGCGGCTCGAGCGTGGATGGCTGCACGGCCTATGTGACGCATTTTCCCTGCATCAACTGCGCCAAGATCCTCGCCGCCTCGGGCATCGCCGAGATCAAATACCACGAGGATTACCTCAACGATCCCCTCGTCGCGCCGATCCTGGCGGATGCGGGCGTGCAGATCAGCAAGCTCTAGCTTTGACCGGCATGGTTTATTCAAAAACCAGGAATTCAGAAACCCAATCCCTGTCCAGACAGACTCCCGGCTTCATGGCTTCTGAATTTTCCCAGTCCGGAGGGCGCACCCCATGAAAGAACGTCGCTCTGCGCGAAAAACCGAGAGCCTCGCCGGCCAGCTGCTGCTGGCGCATCCGGCGCTGCGGGAGCCGACCTTTAAACGCACGGTCATCCTCCTGTCGGCCCACAATGGGGAAGGGGCGATGGGGGTCGTGCTCAACCGCCCGCTCGACCAGCAACTGGGCGAACTGAACGCCGCGTTCGCCTTCGGTCCGCTGGCCGGCGTGCGGGTCTATGCCGGCGGCCCGGTGGAGCCCGAGCAGCTGATCATCGTCTCCTGGCAGTGGCTGGAGAAGGAGAGCGCGTTCCAGCTGCACTTCGGCATCGAGCCCGCGCAGGCGGCGGATCTCGTCGGTTCGCCCGGGGTGACGCTCCGCGCCTTCCTTGGCTACGCCGGCTGGGGCAAGGGCCAGCTCGAGAACGAATTGAAGCATGACACCTGGCTGGCCACGACGGTCGAGGGCGAGATCCTGGGCAAAAGCGATGGGGTGGGGCTCTGGCGGCAGATTTTGGTCTCGATCGACCCCGAACTGAAGCTGCAGGCCGGTGAGCCTGAGGATCCGACGGTAAACTAGTGTCATCAGTGGTTTATGCTACTGCCGCCGGCCGCGCCGGCTAATGGCACCGCGGGGAAAATCTTTTCCTTTGACAGGGTAGGCCGCCGCCATCTTCTTCTGTCTTTTTTATGAAAGTCGTTTCCTCCATCAAATCCGCCAAGGTGCGTCACCCGGCCTGCCAGGTGGTCCGTCGCAAGGGCAAGATCTACGTCATTAACAAAGTCGAACCGCGTTACAAGGCGCGCCAAGGCTAATTTAACTCCCCCTTACTGTGAAGACCAAGACCAAGACCGAAGGCCATCCAGCGCTCAACAATGTCTGCTTCCTCGACATCGGAACAGGCAAGAAATTCCTGACCAAGTCCACGATGAAGTCCGCCCGCACCGAGAAGATCGACGGGCACGACTACTTCGTCATCGTGCGCGACGTCACGATGGACTCGCATCCCGCCTTCACTGGCGAGAAGCGCCTCGTCGACACCGCCGGCCGCGTGGAGAAGTTCACCACGAAGTTCAAGCGCGCCACCAAAGTCAAGTAAGCCGGCCCCGCGCCGCGCCCCGAAGCCCTCCCGTTGCGGAGGGCTTTTTTATTCGCGGTGGGTCCAATACCCCGGAGCTTCAGCCTTCGTCGGGCCTTCCGCCGTCGCTGAGCCTATGGCGGACACGATGGCTGACAGGTGCTCCGGCTTGGAGGGGAGGGGTGGCAGCGAGCTTGCTGGCGACTCAGGGTGTGCGGTGGCGCGAGCGGGCTCGCTCCCGCAAGACGCCCCCCCTTGGGGTTTCGAGCTGTCTTGAGCAAATGCCCCGGAGCTTGCTCCGGGGATCTTTACTGGACGTGCCCGGCGGTGGCCAAAAAGCCTTTCCACGGACTGCTTCTGTGTGTTCCGTGTCTGCCGTGGCCAGCCCCTTGAAACTCGTCATCTTCGACTGCGACTCGACGCTCAGTGCCATCGAGGGCATTGACGAGCTGGCGCGCGCGCGCGGCCCGCAGGTCTTGGCCGAGGTCGAGGCCATGACCACGGCCGCGATGGAGGGCAAGATCGCCCTTCAGGACGTCTTTGCCCGCCGCCTCGACATCATCCGGCCGCGCCTGGCTGATGTGGCGGCGGTCGGCCGGCAGTATGTGGAACGGGTGGAGCCGACCGCACTCGCGACGCTTGCCCGACTCAGGTCGGCCGGCTGGACGCCGCTGATCCTGAGCGGCGGTTTTCGGCCGGTCATCGCGCCGCTGGCCACGCACCTCGGCATCGGGCGGGTCGAGGCGGTGGACCTGTTTTTCGACGCCGCAGGCAACTACGCGGGCTATGACAAGGAATTCCCCACGACGCGCTCCGGCGGGAAACCCGAGCTGATCGCCGTGCTCAAGCGCGAGCTGGCGCCGGTCCGCACCGTGATGGTGGGCGATGGCGTGAGCGATCTGGAGACGCGTGATGCAGTTGACCTGTTTGTCGGATTTGGCCGCTATACGGAGCGCGCCAAGGTGAAGGCCGGCGCTCACGCCTACATCCACAGCCTCGCCGAACTCCTCCCGCTGCTAAAATGAACCATCGCCTGTTCGCCGTTTTGATCCTGCTGCTCTGTACCTCGCCGGCCTGGGCCTCGAGTGCGACGCCGACCGAGCCTTTTCCCCGGGCGCTGTCCGACTATGCCGATCCGTCCGTCGGCGGGATTCTGGAAGTGATCAAGGCCCGCGCCGCCGCCGAGCCCTTCAACGTGATCGCGACGATCATTTTCATCCTGGCAGTGCTCCATACCTTTGTCGCCCCGAAGATCCGGCATTGGGGCCATGTGGTGGAGGAGCGGCATTGCGCGCAGCGGAAGATCGAACGCGGGGGACGCGACGCCAACGAGGACGGCCAGCCGGATGAAGTCAGCTTCTGGGGGCAGGTGCTGCATTTCTTCGGCGAGATCGAGGCCGTGTTCGGCATCTGGGCGGTCGCTCTCGGCGGCGCCATCGTCTGGTTCAAGGGGCTCGACACGGCGGTGCATTACATTGGCAACACGGTGAATTACACCGAGCCGATGTTCGTCGTCATTATCATGGCGCTGGCCTCGACGCGGCCGGTCATGCGGCTGGCGGAGCAGAGCCTGCGGTGGGTGGCCTCGCTCGGCGGCGGCCGGCCTTGGGCGTGGTGGCTGGCCATCCTGACGATTGCACCGATCCTCGGTTCGTTCATCACGGAGCCGGCGGCCATGACCATCGCGGCCCTGCTGCTGGCCAAGCAGTTTTATGAGCTGAAACCCAGCGCGAAGCTGATGTATGCGACGCTCGGCCTGCTCTTCGTAAACATCTCGATCGGCGGCACACTCACCCATTTTGCCGCGCCGGCGGTGCTGATGGTGGCCGCGGCCTGGGGCTGGGACATGGCCTACATGTTCACGCATTTTGGCTGGCACGCGATCTCGGGCATCGCGCTCTCCAACATCGTCTACTTCCTGGCCTTCCGGCAGGAACTGCTCGCGTTGCAGCCCGCAGCGGGAGGGGCCCGGGAGGAGGGAGAACCCGTGCCGGCCTGGGTCACGGCGGTGCACGTGGCCTTCCTTGGCTTTACCGTGTGGGCCGCGCACCAACCGGTGCTCTTCATCGGCGGGTTCCTGTTCTTCCTCGCTTTCGCGCAGGCCACGGGGCACCACCAGAACAAGGTCGATCTGCGCAGTCCGCTCCTGGTGGGTTTCTTCCTCGCCGGCCTGGTGATCCACGGCGGCCTGCAGGGCTGGTGGATCCAGCCGGTCCTGGGCAGTCTAGGGGCCGTGCCGTTGTTTGCCGGCGCTATGATCCTCACGGCCTTCAACGACAACGCCCTCATCACCTACCTGGCCACCTTGGTGCCGAATTTCACCGAGGAGCTGAAGTTCGCCGTCGTGTCCGGCGCCGTGACGGGCGGCGGCCTGACGGTCATCGCCAACGCACCGAACCCCGCCGGCCAGTCGATCCTGCAGCGTTATTTCCCGGGCGGCGTGTCTCCGCTGGGCCTGCTGCTCGGCGCGCTCGTGCCGACACTGATCGTGGCGTTCTCGTTCATGGTGCTGTGAGGTGAAGGCGGGACTATCAGTCCCGCGGTCTGCAGTGGCGAAACCAGAACTATTCGGTTAAATATTGTAGGGCGGGATCGCTGATCCCGCCTTCGCCCGTAAAGCGTGCCGTGTTCGTGGCGGGATCAGCGATCCCGCCCTACAAACAATCGATTTTGCGTGCACGATGACAGGCGGGACTGATCATCCCGCCTCCAGTCAAAAGACACCACTGTCGCTTACGGAAACAATCCGCGCTTGGCCTTGGCCTCGGCGACCCGCGCGATCCCGAGCACGAGGGCGGCGGTGCGGTGGCTGCAATTGTATTTCTTTTGCGTCTCGTCGACCGAGGCCTTCGCTTTGGCGAGCATGCGGTAGAGTTTGTCGAAGACCTCGCCCTTGGTCCAATAGTAGTTCTGCAGGTTCTGCAGCCACTCGAAGTAGGAGACGATGACGCCGCCTGAGTTGCAGAGTACGTCCGGAATGACGAGGATGTCGCCGCGCTCGCTGAGGATCTGGTCCGCCTCGTTGGTGGTCGGACCGTTGGCGCCTTCGGCCAGGATGCGGCACTTCAGCTTGCCGGCGTTCTGCTCGGTGATGACGCGCTCGAGGGCTGCGGGGATCAGGACGGTGCAGGGCAGCTCCATCAGCTGTTCGTTGGTGATGGCCTCGCCGCCGGGGAAACCCTGGAGGGTCTTGTTCTGTTCCACATAGGCGATGGCGGCCTTGAGGTCGATGCCCTTGGGATTGTGGATGCCTCCGGTGTAGTCGGAGATGCCGATGACCTCGGCGCCCCAGTCATAGAGGGCGAGGGCGGCTTCGCTGCCGACGTTGCCGAAGCCTTGGATGACGACCGTGGTCTTTTCCGCCCCGATGTGGAGATCCTGCAGGTAGGCCTTGACGAACCAGGCGACGCCTTCGCCGGTGGCCTCACGGCGTCCCAGTGAACCGCCGAGGGCAATCGGCTTGCCGGTGATCACCCCCGGGTCGAAGTGCCCCTGATGGTTGGAATAGGTGTCCACCATCCAGGCCATGACCTGCTCGTTGGTGCCGACGTCGGGCGCGGGGATGTCAACGTTGGGCCCGATGAAGGGCAGGATTTCCTGCATGTAACGGCGCGAGAGGCGCTCAAGCTCGTTGGTGGAAAGCTTGCGGGGATCGACGATGACACCGCCCTTGCCGCCGCCATAGGGCAGGCCGGCGAGGGAGCATTTCCAGCTCATCCACATGGCCAGCGCGGCGACTTCGCCGAGGGTCACGTCCTGGTGGAAGCGGATGCCGCCCTTGGCGGGGCCGGTCGAGAGGTTGTGTTGCACGCGGTAGCCCTCAAAGATCTCGATGTGGCCGTCGTCCATGCGGACGGGCATCGAGACGACGACGCAGCGCCGGGGGCGCTTGGTGCGTTCGCGGAGTCCGGCGTCCATGCCGAGGATGTCGGCGGCGGCGTCGAACTGGGTGCAGGCCTGCTGGAAGACAGGCGAATGGTAGATCGAGTGATGAAGGGCCATGGGGTATGGGGGCCTGACGGCCCGGGCTTTGTTTGCCGGAGATTGCGTCATTCGGGGGCGTTTAGCAATTGGCATCGGAATTCAATGAAACAATCTAATCAGCGATGAAGTCTGAATGATTTATGGGGACCCTTGGCCGAATTATCTCGTGGTTGTCGCACAAGCTCATCTTTGGCGCGGTTCTTGCCGTGGTCGCGCTGGCCGGCCTGGGATTTTGGGTCTATTTCCGCGACCAGGTGGACTTCGACCTGCGCCGGTTGGAAATCGTCCGGGCCCTGACCGGTGAGACCGCCAAGCTCCGGGCGGCGTTGTCGGATGTTGCGGCCCGCATGGCTGCGATGCGGGTGGAGGCTGCGGCGCAGCAGGAGCGCGCGGCGCAGGCCGCCAGGGTCGCGAATGAACTCGAGAGCCTCGGCGGCGGGCTGAACCGCCTGACCACCGGGTCGGATCAGCTGCGCGAGAATGGAGAGCGCCTCGCGCGGATGCGGCAGATGCAGGCCGAGTCATTGAAACGGGCGGCTGACCTGCAGGAAAATCTCAAGCGCACGCAGTGGGAAAAGGACGGCCTGGAGATCGCGCTCGGCCGGATGCAGCTGCAGCTCAAGTCGGTCGAGGCGAACAAGTCCAAGGTTGTCCACTATGTCCGCGAAGCCTGGATCAAGCACGGTCCCTATGTGCTGCTGATCGTCGGGCTATATTTTCTCGGGCCGCCGCTGGCCCGGATTTTCGCTTATACCGTGTTCGCCCCGTTGGTCTCGGGCCGCGCGCCGGTGGTGCTGGGGCCGGCGACGGAGGCTTTGCCAGAGATCACGACGAGCCGGTCCTCGATGGACCTGACGCTGGGGCCGGGCGACACGCTGTGGGTGAAGGAAAAGTTCCTGCAGTCATCGGACGAGGGCTTGAAGAAGCGGACCAAGTCGGTGCTCGACTGGAGCATGCCCCTGACCTGCGTGGCGGCCGGGTTGACGGAGTTGGTCGAGATGCTGAACCGGACGAAGGACGTGACGTATCGGGCGACCTTCTCGAGCCAGGAAAACCCGAACACGGAGCTCGTGCTGGTCACCGTGCCACCCGGCGCTTCACTGGTGATGCGACCGAGCTTCCTCGCCGGGGCGGTCGGGCTGGGCGGCGGCAAGGTGCGCATCCGTCGGCACTGGCGGCTGGGCACCATGCAGTCGTGGGTCACGGGGCAGTTCCGGTATTTTGAGTTTATCGGGCCCTGCCGGCTGCTGGTCTCCGGCAGCCGCGGGGTGCGGGCGGAGGTGCTGGCCGCCGACGCGGGTAATCCGTCGCCCGCCCGGCGCACGAATCAGGACGCCACGATCGGCTTCACGCCGGGACTGGCCTACCGGCCGGTGAGGGCGGAGACGTTTTGGGCGTATTTCCGCGGCATGAACCCGCTGTTCGACGACCTTTTCGAGGGGCAAGGCGTGTTCCTTTGCCAGGAGACCTCCGCCAAGGGCCCGCCGGCGGAAGTGCGGAAGTTCTGGGCGGGGTTGCGCGGCGGCGTGCTGCGGATCTTCGGGTTATAGGAATTGGATTATTCAGAAGCCAGGAAGCCATGGAATCGAAGCAACCGGATTTGAGCGGAAAGATCATCGGCGCGGCCATCCGCGTGCATGAAGCTCTTGGCCCAGGGTTTCTCGAGGCAACCTACGAGGAAGCACTCTGCATTGAGCTGGAAGCGAGTGGGCTGATATTTTTGTGCGGCAATCCCCTGTCAAGCTGACCTACCGGGAGAGGCCAATTGGGGAACATCGCCTCGACCTCTTGGTTGAAGGCAAAATCGTCGTGGAGCTGAAGTGGTTGAGTTTGACCCGGTCCATTTTGCCATCACGCGGTCTTATTTGAAGGCCACGGGATGCGAGTTGGGTTTGTTGCTGAATTTTGCCACACCGACCCTGGCCATCAAGCGGGTGGGACGGGAATGGCACTCACGAAGTCACTAGCCTTTTCTGGCTTTCTGGATTCTGAATAGAGAGCTTCAAAAATCTGTTATTCCGAAGCCAAAAAACCATGAAATCACGCCTAGGAAAAATCGACCATCGGACGACCTTTTTGACCCTTTCCGGCTTTCTGGTTTCTGAATAAATCGCATGTCTCTTTTTCAGCTGAAGTCCGATTACCAGCCCACCGGTGATCAGCCGGCGGCGATTGCGAAGCTGCTGCAGTCGTTCCGGGCCGGAAACAAGGACCAGACCCTGCTCGGGGTGACCGGCTCGGGCAAGACGTTCACCATGGCCAACGTCATCGCGCAGCTCGACCGGCCGGTGCTGATCATCTCGCACAACAAGACGCTCGCGGCGCAGCTCTACTCCGAGTTCAAGGGCTTCTTTCCGGACAACGCGGTCGAATACTTCGTCAGCTACTACGACTACTACCAGCCCGAGGCCTACGTGCCGTCGAGCGACACCTTTATCGAAAAAGACTCCTCCATCAACGAGGAGATCGAGCGCCTGCGCATCTCCACGACCAGCTCACTCGTGAGCCGGCGCGACGTGATCGTGGTGGCGAGCGTCTCGTGCATCTACGGCCTCGGCTCGCCCGAGGATTTTTCGGCGATGCGCATCGCGTTGACCCGGGGCGGCAGCTTCAACCGCAACAAGTTCCTCGAGCGGCTGGTCGAGAACCTCTACGAACGGAACGACTATGAGCTGAAGCGGGGCGCCTTCCGCGTGCGCGGCGACACGGTGGACGTGATGCCGGCCTACCTGGAGCACGGCCTGCGGGTGGAGTTTTTCGGCGACGAGATCGAGGCGCTGACGGAGTTCGAGCCGGTGAGCGGCGCCGTACTGCGCAAGATCGAGCAGTTCGACCTCTATCCCGCCAACCAATACGTGACGACCAAGGGCCGGCTCGACCATGCCATCGCGGCGATCAAGGCCGAGCTCGACGAGCGCGTGGCTTTTTTCGAGAAGAACCAGCAATATCTTGAGGCCCAGCGCATCCGCATGCGGACGAACTACGACCTCGAGATGTTGCAGGAGATGGGCTTTTGCAGCGGCATTGAGAACTACTCGGCCCACCTCACCGCCCGGCAGCCGGGTGACCGGCCGTTCTGTCTGATCGATTTCTTCCCGAAGGATTTCCTGCTGATGGTGGATGAGAGCCACGTCAGCATCCCCCAGATCGGCGGCATGTATAACGGCGACCTGGCGCGCAAGAAGACGCTCGTGAACTTCGGCTTCCGGTTGCCCTCGGCGCTGGACAACCGTCCGCAGAGCTTCGCCGAGTTCCAATCCATCACCGGCCAGACGCTCTACGTCTCGGCCACGCCGGCGCCCTTTGAGCTGGAGCGGTCCAAGGTCATCGCCGAGCAGGTCATCCGACCGACCGGTCTGCTCGACCCCGAGATCACCTTGCGTTCCACGAAGGGCCAGGTGGAGGACCTGATTGGCGAGTGCCGCAAGGCGGTGGAGCAGGGCGAACGCGTGCTGGTGACGACCCTGACGAAACGGTTGTCCGAGGACCTGACCACCTTCATGCGCGAGTCGAAGATCCGGGTGGAATACCTGCACTCCGACATCGACGTCCTCGAGCGCGTCGAGATCCTGCGCAACCTGCGGCAGGGCAACTTCGACGTGCTCATCGGGATCAACCTGCTCCGCGAGGGCCTTGATCTGCCCGAGGTGGCGCTGGTCGCCGTGCTTGACGCCGACAAGGAGGGCTTCCTGCGCAGTGCCACCAGCCTCATGCAGACGGCGGGACGCGCCGCGCGCCATGAAAAGGGCCGGGTTATCTTCTACGCCGATGTTGTCACCGAGTCCATTCGCCGGACGGTCGACGAGGTCACGCGCCGCCGGGCCAAGCAGCTCGCCTACAACACGGAGCATGGCATCACCCCGCGGAGCGTGAAACGCGGCGTCCAAGCCAGTCTGCACACCTACGATGGCAGCGGGAACGACGCGGTGGTCGCCGTGGCCGAGTCGGCCGACGACGTGGCGGCCGTGATCGCGGAGCTGGAGGAGGAGATGCAGGAGGCCGCCAACAAGCTTGAGTTCGAGCGCGCCGCGCTGCTGCGCGACCAGATCAATTCGCTGAAGTCGGGCGACTACAAGAGCACCGGCCGGAAGGAAGCGGCTTACGGCCGTAAACCCGGCCGCAAGGGGAAATAGCCTCCTATTTCCTTACTCCGGCAGCGCGTCGTCGCTGCCGCTGCTCTGGCGGCACTCGTTCATGACACGCAGCCAGATTTCCCGGAGATCAAAGAGCCGCGGCAGGGCATACTCGCGGTAACGCATGGCCAGCGGGGTCTCGGCCACGTCGGGCTGGCTGAGGCGGGCGAGGGTCAGGTTGAGCTCGCGCAGGGCGCGCTTGAAGAGGCACACGGCGAGCGTGTAGTCGCCCATCTCGAGGGCCTGTACGGCTTGCAGCGCCTGTTCATTGCCGCGATAGAGCAGGGCCTGCAGCGTGATGCCGAGGGCGGCGGGCACGCGGTCCGGCTGGGCCGCCCCGCGCTCCCAGTGGGCCAGCAGACTGACGTAGAGGGCGCGGGTGGAGATATAAACCGGGTTGCGATGCAGTGTGTAGGGATCCCAGTCGCCGTCGAAGGCGTCATCGGCTTCCTCGTCCTTGGCCTCGTCGGCGGCCAGGTTCTCCGGGGTCTCGGCCAGTTCCCAGCCCATGCGGCGGGCGGCCTCGTCGATCCGGTCGACTGCCTCGGGCAGCTGGTCATAGTGCTTGATGTAGTCGCGAACCGCCGACTCCTGCGTGTCCAGATACTTCTGCCAATCCAGCTCGGTCCAGGCGAGCTCGCCGCGGTCTTCCCAGTCGTTATCGAACAACCCGTCGGAATCAGAATTGGTCATGTAATGAAGGGCGCCTTGCGGCGTCAGCGGAGACACTGCTTAGACCATGCCCGCTGGCAAATAAAATTCCGGTCCTAATCCGCCGGAGGTTGGGGTTGAATCATGAAGGGCGGCGGGTTTCCTGAGGACATGACGGAAGTGCATCATGCCACGGTCTTTTTCACGGGACGGGTGCAGGGCGTGGGCTTTCGTTATCAGGCGCTGCATGTGGCCAAGGGCTATGAAGTTTCGGGTTTTGTCATGAACCTGCCAGACGGCCGGGTGCAGCTGGAGGCCGAGGGTGCGGCGGACGAGGTGCGAGATTTCGTCATTGCCGTCCACGAACGGATGGAAGGATATGTCCGTAAGGTCGAACAGACTGAAACACAACGGGCCGCAAAGTTTCAGGGTTTCTCCATCCGTTGATTCCTTCCGCCGAGGCCCCTTGGGCCGTTGAGCTAGCAGGCTTTCGCAAGTGCTTCCGTCCCTCCTGGTCCGGCCGGAGCATCTGCGCCGTTGAAGGCTTGTCCCTGCGGCTCGCGCCCGGCCAGGTGCTCGGGTTGCTCGGACCCAACGGTTCGGGCAAGAGCACCACGCTCAAGGCGCTGGCGGGACTCCTCGCGCCCACCGCGGGCAGATGCCTGGTCGGCGGTCAGCCCGCCGGCAGCGACGCCGCCCGTGAATTGGTCGGCTATCTGCCTGAGTCGCCCGCCTTCGCCCCGCACCTGACGGGCCGCGAATTTCTGGTCTACTGCGCTAGGCTCAGTGGGGTGGAGGGGAACCGCGTGGCCGAAGTGCTGGCTTGGAGCGGGCTGGTCGGGGTGGCGGATCGGCGGCTGGCGACTTATTCCAAGGGCATGGCCCAGCGCATCGGGCTGGCGCAAGCGGTGCTGCACGATCCGGCGGTGGTGCTGCTCGACGAGCCGGCGGGTGGGCTCGACCCGGAGGGGCGCTTGGTGCTCGGCCGGCTGATCCGCGACCTGGCGGCGCGCGGCCAGGCCGTCGTGTTCAGCTCGCACCTGCTGGCCCAGGCGGAGGAACTGTGCGACCAGATCGCCATCCTCGGTCGGGGCCGGTTGCTGGTGGCGGGAACACCGACCCAGTTGCTCGGCGCCCGGCCGGCGGCGGCGCCGCGGCTATCGCGATTGGAGCAATTGTATCTGGAGAAATTGCCCCCGCATGAGTGACTCACCGCACACCGGGATCGCGCCTGCTTTGCGCCGGCTCCGCCTGCTGGCCGGGCACACGCTGGGCGCGGCGCTGCGGATGCGGTTGACGCTGCTGCTCGCGGCCATGGCGGTGCTGCTGGTGCTGGGCTCGCTTTGGTTGCGGGTGTTCAATTTCGGGGCGGCGGAGCTGAAGTTCATCGGCGACCTCGGCCTCGGGGCGATCGGACTGGCGGGCACGCTGCTGGCGGCGCTGGTCACGGCGCAGCTGTTTTTTGCTGACCTGGCGGGCGGGGCGGCGGCCTGCGCGCTGACGCGTCCAGTGCGACGATGGGAGTATGTCGCCGGGAAGTTCGGGGGTGTGGCGGCGTTGCTGGCCCTGTTCACCGCGTCGCTGGGCGCGCTGCTCGCGGGATTGATGTGGTGGCGCGGCAGCCAGCTTGGGGCGGCGGCCGTGCCCTTGCCGGTGCTGCTGAACGCCTGTGCGCTGCAGTGGATGAAATCCACGGTCGTGGCGGCGATGACGCTGTTCGTCTGCAGCTATGCCAGCTCGGCGCTGTTCGCGAGCTGTGCGGGTCTGCTGGGCGCGGTGATCGGACATCTGCGGCCATTCGCTGCGGGCGGGGCCCTGGACTGGCTGCGGGTCTGGCCGAATCTTGCGCTGTTCGATGCCGAGATGCTGCTGGCACCGGGTCAGGCGCTGCCCGGTTCCGTATTGCCCGGCCTCGCGGGTTATTGGGCGGTGTGCGTGCTGTTGTTTGGCGTCCTTGCCTCCTATGCATTCAAGCACCGTGAATTCTAGCCCGGGGGTGTGGCTGCTGCCGGCGCTGACACTGCTCGGGGGAGGATTTCTCCTGCGCGCGCTGGAGCAACCGGCGCCGGCGGGTTTGCCCGCCGAGCAGCTGACTGCGCTGGTGAGGCACGGCGGATTGCCGGCCGTGCTCGGGGGCCTGCGGTCGGCGGTGGCAGGTGGCTTCTGGCTGCGGACGAACCTTGCCTGGGAGCGGCGCGACGCCGGAGCCATGGCCGCCTTGCTCGAGCTGACGGTGGCGGCGGACGAACGCCCGGTCTATTTCTGGCTCAATGGGGCGCGCATGCTGGCCTGCGATGTGCCGGAATGGCTGCCCGCCACGGCGCCCGCCGTGGTTCGGCGGCAGGTCAGCGAGGTGCAGGCGCAGCGGGCGCTGGCTTTCCTGGCCAAGGGCCTGCGCTGGCACGGGGCCGATGCCGACCTGTATGTGGAGCAGGCCAACATCCACCTGCGCCGGCGCGGCGATCTGGAGAGTGCCGCGCGCTGCTACCGGCGTGCGGCGGAACAGCCGGGGGCACCTTATTATGCGGGGCGCCTCCATGCCGAGCTGCTCCTCGAGCTCGGCCGACCACAGGAGGCGCTGGCTTGGCTCCGGCAGATCCTGCCCACGCTGCCGGCGGATGAACCCGCCGCCCGCCGGGCCGCGGTGCAGGCGCGGATCCGGGCGCTGGAGCACGAACTGGCGGGGCGGTGACGATGCCTTTGACATGGCGGGCTGGGCCGCTTGAAATGCCGGCCACTCCATGCCTGCCGATCTGATCATCAACTGGCCCTATCTGCTCATTGCCGTGGCCATGCTCTGGTTCCCGCGGCAATGGCTTCGCACCGGCGCCCGGGTGCTGAAGAAGCGCCGCAAGCCCGACGGTGCCATGGAACGCCTTGCCGGCATGGGGGCGCGTGACCCTGAGGATAAATCCGTCCAGCCGGGCCGGGAGTTTACCAATTTTCGCAATTACATCGACCTGTTCCGTGCGCTCGCCGGCGGCTACAGCCTTTCCCAGTTTGCTTTCACCGCCGGCACCGAGGAGGCGGAGACGGCGGCGTTCATGATCCAGTGTGGCATCCTGCTCGTCGCGGTGCTGATCCAGGCCGTCCGCTATGACGGGCGGCTGAGCTTCTTTGCGCCGATCTTCTACTTCCTGGGCATGAGCGTGGGCGCGAGCGGACACTATACGGGGCTTTTTGCCTTCGCCCTCGTGCTGGCGATCAACCCGGTCATCCCCAATCCCCGCATGTTTCTTACGGCCTACGGACTGCTCCTCCTGCCGTTCGGCCTGGTGTTCGGAGCGCCCCTGGACTTGCTCGGGGCGAACGCCGGGCTGATCTTGCTGCCGCCGATGATGAGCCTGTTGTCCAAGCGGCCGCTGGTCATCTTCACCAAAAAGGCCAAGACCGCGGCCGCGCCCTCCGCCTGATGGCGTCGTCCGCATGGCGTCACTGGGCCGAGGCGGCGCGACCGAAGACGCTGCTGGCGGCCGTGATTCCCGTCCTCGTCGGCACGGCGCTGGCCGCCGCGCACCGCACGGCTGATTATGGCAAGGCCGCCGTCTGCCTGCTGTTCGCCCTGCTGGTGCAGATCGGCACCAACTTTGCCAATGACTACTTCGACTACGTGAAGGGCGCCGACACGCCGGCCCGCGTCGGTCCGCGCCGGGCCGTGGCGGCGGGCCTGATCGCGCCACGGACCATGCTGGCCGCCACGTGGTTCGTGCTGGGGATCGCCTTCGTGGTGGGCTTGCTCCTGGTGCGCGAGGGTGGCTGGATTCTGCTGCCCATCGGCCTCGTCAGCATCCTCTGCGCGGTCGCCTACACCGGCGGGCCGTTTCCGCTGGGTTACAACGGGCTCGGCGACGTGTTCGTGTTTATCTTCTTCGGCCTCGTGGCCGTGGACACCACCTTTTACGTGCAGGCCGGCAGCCTGGCGCCGGACGCGACCTCATGTGCGGCGGCCATCGGACTGCTGGCGGCGAATATCCTCGTCGCGAACAATTATCGCGACGCGGAGACCGACGCGCGGGCCGGGAAGAAGACACTGGTTGTGCGCTTCGGCCGGAAGTTTGCCGTCTGGCAATATGCCCTGTCGCACATCGTGGCGCTGCTCTGTCCCGCCGCCTTGATCATTTACGGCTATCGCTGGCCGGTGCTCCTGCCGCTGCTGCTCGCGCCATGGGCGGCCGGATTGTCGCGGCGGCTGGCGTTGTCGCACGAGCCGGCGGAGCAGATCGCGTTGCTCGGCAGCACGGCGAAATATTTGGCGGCGTTCGGGGTGTTGCTGAGCGCGGGATTGGTTTTGGGCCGGTAGCCTTGACTGCAGGGTCGGCACTTGTCGCCGGACCGGTCCGGCGGCAAGCGGCGACCCTACAAAGAAAAAGGCGGGATCAGCGATCCCGCCCGACAGTGAAACATTGATCCGACCTCAGATCTTGCCGGCCAGCTTCGCCTTGAGCGAGGCCTTGTCCATCATGCCGACGAACTGCTCGGCCAGCTGGCCGCCTTTGAAGAGCAGCATGGTCGGGATGGCGCGGACGCCGTATTGTGCGGCGAGGTCACCGTTGTCGTCCACGTTGACTTTCGCGATCTTCAGCTTGCCGTCCAGCTCGGTGGCGAGCTCTTCGAGGATGGGGGCGATGGCCTTGCAGGGGCCGCACCACGGAGCCCAGAAGTCCACGAGGACCGGCGTGGCGCCGGCGACGGCGGAAGCAAAGGTGGCGTTGTCGAGATGGGCGATTTTGTCGGACATGGCGGAAGAGTTAAACTGGCGGGTGGGAAAAGGCAAGTCGCGGAGCGAAACGCGGGCAAGCTTGCTGGCTCACGCTCAGCGTGGCGTGGACTTGTGGATGATCTCGGCGAGTTCCTGCGGCTCGAGGGCTTGCAGAGCCTTGCCGCGGCTTTTGAGTTCCTCGAAGGTCTTGATGACGGTCTCGGTCATCCGGGTGTGGGTTTCGTCCGAACCGCCGGCGATGGTGAATTGCTCGGCCGAGGTGAGGCGCTTGTGGCCGTCCGAATTGTCCAGGCCGAGGCCCAGCAGGTGGGCGGACTTAGCTTTGCGGCGGCGTGGGGTCTTTTTCATCTGAAACGGGCACCGTGTTCGGGTCGGCGGAAGTTTCAAGCGGGATTTCCTCCACGGCGGTGCACAGGATGTCGGTGAAGGCTTCGGTCTGGTGGAGCTGCAGCTTCCTGAGGCGGGTCAGCTCGAGCACGGCCAGGAAGGTGGCGACGAGGCGGCGGAGCGTGATCCTGCCGGGAAAGAGGGCGGAGAAGACGAAGGATTTCTCGGTCTTGATGCGGTCGAGCACGTATTCCATCTGGTCGGCCACCGTCACCTGCTCGGCGTGGATCTCGCCGACGACCAGCTTCTCGGCGAGACGGCGGAGGACCAGGTTGAAGGAGTTCCAGAGGTCGATCCGGTCGACGTGCTTCAGGGGGCGCTCGGAGGCGGGGGCGAAGGCCGAAGCGGAGCGACCGAACTGGTTCTGCGCATCCAGCGACATCTGGCCGAGGTTGCCGGCGGCCTCCTTGAACCTTTTGTATTGGAGGAGCTGGTGGACGAGCTCCCAGCGCGGATCGAGATCGTCCTCCTCGGCGTGAGGATCGATGGCCTGCTGGTGCTTGGGCAGCAGCATTCGGCTTTTGATCTCCATCAGCGTCGCCGCCATGACGAAGAACTCGCCGGCCACCTCGATCTGGAGTTCCTTCATCGCGTAGATGACGTCCAGATACTGCTTCGTCACGGTCGAGATGGGGATGTCGTAGATATCCAGCTCGTTCTTCCGGATGAGGAAGAGGAGCAAGTCCAGGGGGCCCTCAAAGACGGGCAGTTTGATGCGATAATCAGCTTCGGCGACCACGGGGCGAGTCGAGGGGCGGGCGGCGCGGCCTGCAACCGGAAAAACACGGGGATCCTGGCAATGCCGCCGGCCCTTCGTCCCTTGGTGCAGACGGTCCGGCCGAACGGCAGTTCCCGCCGGTCTATTCACCCAACGGTCCGAGCTTTTCCGCGATCTCCTCCAGCGGGTAGGTGATGATCTCGGCCAAGGTCGGATGATACCACGGGGCCCGGAGCATGTCGCGCACGGTGGCGCGCATCGCCAGCGGGGTGGTGAAGGCGTGGATGAGTTCGCCGGCGTCCTTGCCGACGATCTCGGCACCAAGGATGCGGCCGCGTTTGGGTTCGGCGATCACCTTTACGTAGCCGTAGTTGGCCTCCATCAGGATGGACTTGCCGTGGTCGTTGAACGGGTAGGAGGCGGTCAGGTATTTGACGCCCTTGGCGTCCAGGTCGCGCTCCAGCACTCCGATGGTGGCGAGCTGCGGATCGGTAAAGACGACGCTGAGCAGGAGCGACCAGTCGACGGGCTTGAGTTTTTTGACCCGGGCGGCGTGACGGGCGGCTAGTTCCCCCTGGGCGATGGCGAGGTGCACGATCTCGACCGGGCCGGAACAGTCGCCGCCGGCATAGATGTGCGGCACGTTGCTTTGCTGCCAGCGGTTGATGATGACCTGCCCGTTGGCGCGGGTCTTCACCCCGGCGGCGGCGAGGTTCAGGCCGGCGGTGTTGGGCTCGCGGCCCAGGGCGTTGAAGAGGTGGGCGGCGCGGCGGGTGACGAGCCGGCCGTTGTGCCGGAACTTCACCGTCGTGCCTTGCCGGCCGGCCGTCACGGCCTCGAGCTTGGTGTCGGTGAAGAGCTCGATGCCCTCGTCGCGGAAGGCCTGTTGCACGACGCCGGAGGCATCGTCGGAGTGATCACGCAGGATGTTCGGGCTGCGTTGCACGAGGGTCACCCGGCTGCCCATGCGCCTGAGGTATTGGGCGAGTTCGCAGGCGACGATGCCGCCGCCCAGCACGATCACGCTCTTTGGCAGGTAATCCAGGTCGAGCACGTCGTCGCTGGTCCAGGGCTTCGCTGCCTTCAACCCGGGCACGGGCGGGACGCTGACCTTGGAACCGGTGCAGATGAGGAAATGACGACCGCGCAATTTCGTGCCGTCGGACAGTTCCACCGTGTGCGGATCGAGGAAGCGGGCGTGGGAGTGGTGGAGGTCGAACCGGCCGGTCTTGAGCGCGTCCACGCGGTAACGGGCGAAGTCGGCGATGATGCGCTTCTTGCGGGCATGGACGGCTTTCATGTCGGCCCGGGCGCCCGAGATTTTCAGGCCGAAGCGGTCCGCGTGGCGGGCGTGGTGCAGGATCTCGGCGGCATAGAGAAGCGTCTTGGACGGCATGCAGCCACGCAGGATACAGAGGCCGCCGAGCTGCCGGGCCCCGTCGATGACGGCGACCCTTTGACCGAGCCCGGCAGCCACACGCGCCGCGTTGAAGCCGGTGCTACCGCCGCCGATGCAGATGAGGTCGTAGGTCTTGGGCTTGGCCATGGAGTATAATGATGGGCATGGACACCATTTAGTCCAATGCGGCGGCGGGGGCCTAGCGGCCCTTGCCGAAGAGCATGATGTGAATCGTCTTCAGGACGATGGAAGCATCGAGGATGAACGAGAAATAGCGGATGTAGTAGAGGTCGTATTCCAGTTTGCGCATCGTGTCCTCCAGGTTGGCGCCGTAGGGGTAGTTCACCTGAGCCCAGCCAGTGATGCCCGGCTTGACCAGATGCCGGAAATGGTAGCACGGGATATTCTTTTCGTAGTCCTCGACCAGCCGCACCCATTCGGCCCGCGGACCGATCAGGCTCATGTCACCGATGAGGACGTTCCAGAGCTGCGGCACCTCGTCGATCCGGCTGGCCCGCAGGAAGCGACCGAGGCGCGTGATGCGGCTGTCATTTTTTTGCGTGTAGTCACTGCCGCTGCCCCCCACGCGCATCGTGCGAAGCTTGATGATGTTGAAGAGCACGCGATTCCGGCCGACCCGCGATTGGCGGAAGAACACCGGGCCGCGGTCGCCGATCCAGATGGCCGCCGCCACCAGCGGGAGGAAGGGCAGGGCCAGCAGCAGGCCGAAGCCGGCGAAGCCGATGTCGCTGATGCGTTTGAGCCGCTCGAACACCGGCTCGCGGGCGATCTGGAAGCCTTCCTGGAAAAGCCAGGTCTGGTTGAGGCGGTAGAGGGGGATCTTGCGCCAATAAACCTCGTGAAACAGCTCCAGGGTGTAGGTGGGCACCCCGGAGAAATGCAGCTCCATGAGCTTCTGAGCCACGGCCGGCGGGAGTTCCTGGCTGGTCTCGCGCAGGATGATCGCGTCGATGGCACCCTCGTATTCCTCCAAGTAGTGTACCACATCGCCGAACGGAGGGACCGAGGTCGCGTCCGCGGGCGCGGTGAGGTTGCGGGCGAAGGTAGCGTGGGTGGCGTAGAGGACGGACTGCTCCATGCCCGTCTTGCGGCATTCCTCCTTGAAGGCGATGCAACTCTCCGGGTTGCCGAGGAACATAAAATAACGCTGTTGTTTCTGCGCCTGCTGGCGCTGGTAGGCATATCGCCGGTAACTGAGGGTCACCGGGATCAGGAGCAGGCAGGAACCGGTGATGACCAGGCGGCTCACCTGCAGGGCGAAACCCGCTGGGATGAACACGTAGGTCAGCAGCAGGGTGAACATCAGCACAAATAGCAGCGCGATGCTGTGCAGGCTGGTGTAGGTGACCGACATCATGTCGGTGCGGGACTTGTAGCCGTCGATCAGATAGACCGCGAGAAAGTGCATGAGCATCGGCAGCGCCAGCGGCCCGATGAGCAGGCCCTGCCAGCGATTCACGCCCCAGGCCCAAGCGACCAGATTGAAGGTCAGGATGACCGCAACTGCATCAAGCAGCACGAGGATGAAGGTGACGGTTCTTCCTTGGGTCATGGTCGGTGCATTACGTAGGGGTTTTCACCCAAGGCAAACTGAACTTACGGCCCTGCGGTCGACTGGCGCAGGATTTCATCCCAGCGGGCGAGGGCGGCGGCAAAGGTGAATTGCCGCTCGTAGACAGCCCGCGCATTGCGGCCAAGTTGGACGCTTCGAGTTTTATCCGCCTGCCAGGCGGTGATGGTGTCGGCCAGTCTCGCGCCGTCGCCCGGCCCGACGGCCACGCCGCACTGCGCCTGGGCCAGCAACCGGGCGATCTCACCGTCGGTTGGCCCGACGAACAGCACCGGCCGGCCGGCGGCGAGCACCCCGGCCAGCTTGCTGGGATAAACCAGCTGCGCGAAGCCGGGCTTGAGCGTCACCAAATGGGCATCCGCCGCACCCAAAGCCGCGGCGAGCTGGTCCCGTGGTTCCGGCGGCAACAGCCGGAGGTTGTCCAACCCACGCGATCGGGCGGCTTGGCGAACCTCTTCAAAACGGGCGCCAGCGCCGATGAAAAGAAAGACAATATCGGGCCGCGCTTTCAGGCGCCCGGCGGCGTCGAGCACGGCGGTGAATTCGTGCACGCGGCCAAGGTTGCCCGAGTAAGCGACCACAAATTTGTCCGCCACGCCCCAGGCGGCGCGGCGGACCGCGCTGGCCTCGACGGTCACAGGACGGTGCAGTTCGCGCGGCGCCCAGTTGGGCACAATGTTGACATGATCAGCCGCGATGCCGCGGGCTGTCACCGCCTGCGCCATGTCCGCGCCCAGGGTCACGCAACGCCGGGCGCCTTGCCAGCTGAGGTCGCGCAGGGTCCGCAGCGGACTAAGAGGGAGCGCGGCCAGCGGCCCGAGGTGCGCCGTGAGAATCTCGGGGTAAATGTCCTGGATCCAATGGATGACGCGGGCGCCGTGCCGCACGACGAGGTCGGTGACGGCCACCCCGAGTAGCGGCGGGTCGGTCATGACCACCACGATGTCGCCAGGCGCCACCAGGCCCGCGAGCTGGCGCTGGGCGGCGCGCCGGAACCGGCCGTAATTGATAAAGCGCGAGACCAGGCCACCGTGCCGGTCAGTCCCGCCGGTGCGGTGGATGGTCACGCCGTTGTGGCTGGACGGTGCCTCGCCGGCGGCGATCACGTGGACGGTCCACCCCCTGCCAACCAGACCTTCGGCCAGATCGGTCAGCAGTTGCGCCGTGGCGGCCGTCGAGGGCCAGTAGACCCGGTTGACGAAGATGATGCGGGGAAGGGCGCCGCTCACGATTTGGATCGACTGGCGCGCCGCAGCTCGCGGGCCTTGGTCGCGCAGAGGAATTCATACCACGCCATCAGCCGGCAGAAGACAAAACCGCGGTAGCCGTCGCGAAACCCCGCCCGCCCCACATAGTGGTAGAGGAAGCGCAGGGTGGGCCGGAAGGGCAGCGACCAGGCGAGGCGGCGCAGCCGGCGCTTGCGGGCGAGGCCCGGATCAAGCCCGGCCGCATCGTCGGCGGCGGATTCGACCTGCAGGCGGGCCTCCCAGTTGCTGTACCGGTTGTGTTTCTCGACCCAGGTGGCGATGTCGGGAAAGGCATGGTGCTCCATCTCGCCGCCGAGGTAGCCGGCCGCGCCTTGGAGTTCGACATGTTCGTGCACCTCGTTGTCACCTGAGCCGCCGCCCGCACCGCCGGCGGGCTGCTCGTAGCGTCCGCGTGCATGGCGGAAGAAACGCAGGTTCCAACTTGGAAAGTAACCGCAGTGGTTCAGCCAGCCGTCCAGGAACCAGAAACGGCGGTTCACGTAGAATCCCGGGTGCTGCGTCTGCGTCAGCGCGGCGCGCATCGCGGCCTGCAGATCCGGCGTGCAGCGCTCGTCGGCGTCGATGATGAAAACCCACTCGTTTTTCCAGGGGACATTCGCGAGGGCCCAGTTTTTTTTCTTCGGAAACCGGCCGTCCCACTTGAAGTCGACGACCCGGGCGCCACCCATCCGGGCAATGTCGGGGGTGCCGTCGGTGCTGCCCGAGTCCACCACCACGAGGTCGTCGCACCACGCCACCGAGGCGAGGCAGGCAGCGAGGTTGGCCGCCTCGTTTTTGGCGGGGATGAGGACGGAAATGGGAGCGAGGTCAGGCATGATCAGGACGATTTGTCTTCCTGGCTGCGCAGGTCCAGCGCGGCGTAGCGGAGGGCGCAAAAGAAGGACGCGCCGAATGTGAGGACCACCGCGGGGTTGGCAAAGGGGAATTCGACCCACGCGTAGAGCAGCATGATGGCACAGCCCGCGAGCAGGTAGCGCGGCAGGGCCGACCCGGCCCGGCGCCAGGGGATCGCGAGCAACGGCAGGAGGCCGAGGAGCACCAGCAGGCCGGTGCCGATGAAGCCGGTCTCGGCGAGTGACTGCAGCCAGTCGTTGTGCGCCTCGGCATAGAACGGGATCCACACCCACATCTCGACGGCGCGCTGGGTGTTGAAGATGCGGAAGATGTGCGCGTAGCTCTCGAGGCCCCAGCCGAACCACGGCTTCGCGGCCGCCATGGTCCAAGTGTCGCGATAGAGCGTGAGCCGCGACTGGACGTTGACATCACGGGCTTCCGGCGCGAGTTGGGCGGTGGTTTGGTACAGACGCTGGGCGATGGCCTGGCGGCCGAGGTAGGCGGTGCCGGCGGTGGCGAGGACGGCGGCGAGGACGATGGCGGTGACCGGTAGCAGGGCGGCGGCGCCCCGTTCGCGCCGCCGGCGCACCAGCCGCAGGAGAAAATGGGTGAGCGCGCCCAGCAGCAGCAACCCGATGAGGACGGTGCAGGAGCGGGAGGCGCTGAGCGGCACGGTCGCGGCCAGCAGCAGGGCAGCGACGGCCCCCATCGGGACCGGTGAGTGCCAGATGTCGCGCGGTCCGCTCCGGTGCAGATGATGGAAAAGCAGGCCGACGCACACCGCGGTGTTCAACACGACAAAGGCCCCCCAGTGGTTGTGATAGATGAAGGTGGAGAAAAACCGGCTGTTCGGCGACGGCACGAGGCCGAACCAGAGTCCCTTGGCTCCGGCCAGCTTTTGAAACGTCCCGAACACGGCGAGGACCACGGCATTGGCCGCCATGACAAACAGCACGCGGCGGACCAGGTGGCGGTGAGCCAGCACGAGGAAGAGGTTGAAGCAGGAGAGCACAATGACATTGAACTGCCAGAGCTCCTTCGCCGCCAGCAGCGGCCGGGCCGCCGTGGGGAGCCAGGGATTGGGATCAGCCATCACGAGGGAGGGCTCGCCGGCCAGGACCACCTCACGGAAGCCGGGATTGAAGCAACTAACGATCACCAGCAGGTCATAGAGCCAGAGCGGCCACAGGTAGCGCAGGGCGGGCCAGGAGCGATTGGCCGACGATGGCTCCCGGTTCCAGCAGGCGGCGATGAAGAGCAATACCCCGACCGCGCCCCAGATGGCGATGCCCTGCCGCACCCACGGCGCCTGGCCGCCGAAGGCCCAGGTTGTGAACACCAGCAGGGTGCCGAAGTGAAACTGTACCAGTTTGGCGAGCAGACCGGAGCCGCGGCCGCGGCCGGATGAAGAGTCAGCGTCGCTCATCGCGGAGGTGGCGGTAAAATTCAACGAGCAGCCCGGCGGCCCGGGTCCAGGAAAATTCGCGCGCCGCCCAATCCCTGCCGCGCCGGCCCATGGCGGCCAGTTCGGGCGGGGGAGTGGCGAGGGCAGTCGCGAGCGTGGAGCCGTAGTTCTCCCACGGCACACACCAGCCGGCAGCATTCGCCGTCAGGCCCGTCCAAGGCGTCGTATCAGTGACGAGGGCCGGCACGCCGGCGGCCAGCGCCTCGGCGATCACGAGGCCAAAATTTTCCGAGTGGGACGGCAGGACAAACAGCGATGCGATGGCATAGGGTTGGGGCCGTCCCTCGCCGTCGAAAACCGCCACCCGCTCAGCCGCGCCCTTGGCGGTGAGTTCCGCGGCGAGTTCCGCGGCCGTATAATCCTCGGCGACTCCGACGATCAGCAACAGCCAGTCGCCGCGCGAGGCCGAGAGCCACAGGTCGATGAGTTCGCGCAGGCGTTTCTTGCGGTGGAGGCGCGAATAGAAAAGCGCGACGGGCCGCGATCGGGCGACCGGACAGAGCTCGTGCCAGGCGGTGCGGGCGGTGGCGAGTTCATCATCAGTCGGGAGCGGGACGCCGTTGGGCGAGACGCAGACCGGCTGCTTGAAACCAAGCGCATGAATGTCGTCCCGTTCTTCCGGGCTGGTGGCGTGCCAACCGGTGGCGGCGTGGAGGGCGCCGGGATGCACGAGCCATTCGGCGAGTTGTTTGCGCCAGCGCCGGTGGCGGTAAGCCCAGCCGCTCAGCATGCCCCGCGGTGAGATCACCAGCGGCACATCGTGCCGCCGGGCCGCGTTCCTGGAGTAACGCAGGGTGAGGAGCCAGAGCGCGTGGTTGTGCAGGATGTCGGCGCGGTTGGCCGTCAGATGGGCGGCCAGACCGGGCGAGCGACAAAGCCATTGTGGCGTCTCCCGTGGGAAAACGCGCACCTGGGCGGCGTCAGCCGGGCCCGCCGCCAGAGGCTGGCCCGGCTCCAGAGTGGCGAGCAATTCGACCTGGGCTCCCTGGGTTGCTTCGGCGTTGGCCAGCGCGCGCACCGATTTTGAAGGACCGCCGTGGCGTTCCTCCAGACTGGGCACGATATGGCAGACGCGCATCAAACAGGCACGGGGCGGTCCTTGATCGGCCGACAAGGCGAACCGGCACAAATCTTGCGCGGGGGCAGATCCTTCACGACCACCGAGCGGGCACCGACGACGCACAACTCACCAACCGTCACGCCGGGCCCCACAAAAACGTCGGCGCCGAGCCAGGCGTTGGGTCCGATGGTGATCGGTTTCGTGACCAGCGGCATGGACCAGCGGGTGAAGTCATGCGTGCCGGCGCAGAGGTGGCAGTGCTGGCTGAGCGTGGCGCCGGTCTCGAGGCGGATGCGACCGAGGTTGTAGAGGTTGACGTGCGGGCCGACCATGCTGCGCGGCGCGAGCGAGAGGTTCTGCGGAAACACCACCCGCGCGGTCGGGAAGATCACGACCGGCCCGGCAATGTCGGCACCGAATAGGCGAAGCAGCGCCGCGCGGAAACCGTGAAACGGTCGTGGACTCCAGCGGAAGAGCGTGGACTGCACCAACAGCCACAGCCAGCGCCCCAGCACGGCGGACTTGGGATAGGGCGTCTGGCAGCGTTGGCCGAGATAGGGCGGTTCTTCAGAGGGGGCGGGCATGGATGAGTTCCTCGTAGTCGGCGAGATGTTGGTCGGCAATGGCCGGGTCGTCGAGAGCTGAGACGGTGGCGCGGGCCTGCCCGCCGAGCCGCTGGCGCAGCGCCGCATCGACGATCAGGCGTTGCAGGGCACCGGCGAGCGCGCCGGCCGGGTCGGCGCCCTGGCGCGGCACCACGAGGCCGCTAACCTCCGCCGTGACATGGTCGGCAAAGCAATCGAGGTCGGTGACGACGACTGGGCGACCGGCCGCCATGGCTTCAAGCACGGCGATGGGGAGGGCCTCGCCCTGCTCGGCGAGCGTGGGGTAACAGAAGATGTCGAGGCCGTGGTAGGCCCGGTGCAGTTCCTCCGCTTCGTAAATGGGTGGTTCGATTCGCAGTTGATCGGCGGCGAGCAAGGCGGCGCCCCCGGTCTGCAATTGCTGGATGAAGCCGTCACCGCCGCCGCCGCGTGGCACGGAGCTGGGGCCGCGAAGTTCCAGGCGCCACGGCGGCAGGCCGGGAGTCGACCGCAGCCGGTTGGCGGCGGCGACGAGGCGCACCAAGCCTTTCTCAGGATGCAGGCGGCCGAAGTAACCGATGACGATCGGACCCTCGTTCCGGCCGGAGGCAGGTTGCTGCGCGGCGATGGCCGAGACTTCCACCGGATTGGGCACGAGCCGGATGCGGTCCGCCAAAGCGGGAGCCTGCCGGGTCGCAGCCTCGGCGATGGCCCGGCTGGCGGCCTGGATGCGGGCCGCGCGGCCATACCAGCGCAGCTGGCCCTTGGGAAAGCGGTTGAGGTTAACCACCAGCCGGCCAGCGGCGGGGCGGAGATAGCGCACGACGACGGGCAGGGCGACGGTGTTGGTCACGAGGATGTCGCCCGGTGGCAGAGCCCGCAGGACCCGGCGTCCCCAAAGCGCATCAAGCAGCAAATTCTGCCAGAGCCGGCGCCGGTGATCGAAACCTGGCAGCCGGAGGTGGCGAACCCCGTCGAGGATTTCTTCGTCCGGCTGGCCGGGCCAGCGTCGTGAAATCTGGGTCACGGCATGGCCGCGCGCGGCATACAGCCGGCCGAGCCGCCACCAGGCTTTTTCCATGGCGCCCCCCGCCACGGGCGGGACGGGGAGGAAGAAGCCGTTGACGATGGTGATGCGCATGACTTAGGCGGCCGGCAGGCTGGCGAGGGCGGCGAGCAGGCCGTCACTGGTCTGCCGGTAGGTGTAGCGCGCGACGTTGGCGGCGGCGTTGCGGCCGAGGCGCTGCAGTTCGGACGCGGGCGAACGCAACGCCTGCTGTAGCGTGGCGGCGAGCGCGGTCGGAGATCCGGCCGGGAAAACCCAGCCCGTCTCACCCGGCGCCACGAGGTCGCGCTGACAGCCGACGAGATCGGAGACGAGACAGGGCACGCCGAGGTGCATGGCCTCGTTCACCGCCAACCCCCAGGTCTCGTAGTGGCTGCGGGAGGGTAGGGCGAAAATGTCGGCCAGCCGGTAGCGCGCGGGCATCTCGCTCTGGTTGGCGAAGGGGAGGAAACGCACGCAGGCTTCCGGCCGGCTCGCGGCGTGGGTGGCAAGCCGGGCTTTTTCCGCGCCGGCGCCGACAAAAACGAGGGCGTCATCGGGCGTGGCGACCGCGAGAAAGGCTTGGAGCAATTCCACCGGCTGCTTGGCGGCGGAGAACTTCCCCGCGAAGAGCACGACGCGTTTGCCGCGGAGCCCGTGTTCGCCGCGCAGTCGGTCCGCCTCGGCGCGGGTCACGGGATCGGCGGGATTGAAGTGTTCCGCGTTCACGGAGTGCGGGGCGAAAAACAATCTTTCTGCGGGCACCCCGAGCGCGCGGAAATAATCGCGATTGGCCGCCCCGACATAGGTGATGGCCGCGAATTGCCGGTAGAGGAAGCGCAGCAGCAGGCGGCGGAGGAAGGGCAGCCGCTCCCGGCCGAGCAGATGGGAGTCGCCGCGGAAAAGCAGTGGCACGCCGTGGCGGCGGGCCCACCACACGGCCCGTTGGTGTGACCGCCAGTTGTAGCCGAAAAGCAGCACGGCGCCCGGGTGCCACGCGGCCAGGCGCGTGGTCAGTTGCGGGTTGTCGAGGCCGCTGAAATGGTGCGTGCCGGGGTCGCGCGCGATGTTGGGCACAAACTCGGATTCATAACCCGCGAGCAGATCCACGTCCCAGCGGAAGGTCGTGCCGAACTGCGGGTCGCGTTGGTCTGTGACCCCGAACTCCCAGAGATAAAAGACGCGAAACTCCAGCGCCGTATTGGCCCGCAGCCACCGGAACCACGGGCTGTAATATTGCACCGGGTGCGAGAGGACGATGGCGAGGCGATACATCCGGAATCAGAGGCCGATCAGGCTGCGGGCAATCAGGGGCAGGCCGAGCACGACGACGACCGCCTGCTGCAGCGACGACACCCACGCGGCCATGGTGAGTTCGGCGTTGAAGGCCCATGCGGTCAGCAGGACCATCAGCAGGCCGGCGAAGGAGAACATCGGGCTGAACGTGGACCAAATTTGCAGCTTCTTGAGCCAGAATCCCCAGAAAACCCCCAGCAGGATGCCGCCGAAATAACCGAAATTGGCGTAGGCCTCGGCGAGCAGACCGAAGGCAATCGTGGTCGTGACCGTCGCTGACTCGTCCTGCAGCCCGTAATAAATGCCCAGCTCGTAGGTGGAGACATGGGAGCGGGGTTTTTCCGGCCAGAATAATCGCGGGATCAACTGGGGCAGTACGTGGGTGTAGCTCTGGCCATAGAGATAGTCCTGCCGGCTGGGCGAGCAGTCCACGATCAGGCAGAGGATGTGCATGAGCGAGGTGCGCTCGAGCATCTTCTGGCTGACGGTTTTGTCGCCACTGGTGGGTTGCAGGCCATAATCGACCCACTCCGAGAAATACGCGGGCAGCTGGGTTATCGTGGGTTGCGGGTGGCCCTCATCCCAATATTTCTCCCGCATGCGCGTCTTCCCGGTGTGCAGTATAGCCAGGACCGTGAACAACAGGACGAGGACGAGCCAGGGGATGCGTTTGCCGCCCGACACGTAACCGAGCAGGCCGATGCCGATGAGGCTGATGGCGCCGATCAGGACCAGGCTGACACTCATCATGATCAACTGGGGGACCAAGGTGCAGATCAGCACGGTCTTCTCGCCCTGCGTCAATTGTCCGCGGCCCCAACGCTGCGAACTGATGAAGGTGCACAGGATGCCCACGCCGTAGAAGACGGCGCGGAGGATGCTCTCAAGATCACGGGGAATCCAGTCCGTGAAGATGCTCGTCCAGATGTAGACCGTGGAAAGAATGAGCCCGTAGACGATCATCTTCTCGACTTGGTCGGAAATGAGGGATTCGCGCCAGAACCGGCTGCGCCCGGGCAGACCGCCCACCGTCACATAGGTGAAGATGGCGCTGAGCTGGTAGAGGACCACCGCTAGGCCGGCCCGGGTGATCACTTCGGGTGCGTAGCCGGCGAGTTGCTCGCGGGCGTTGAGCACGGGCAGGGCATAGGCGTTGGCACACAGGATGAGGATGGTCTCAAACACGGGGAACCGGCTGCCTCCTCCTCTCGCCCACAACAGGGAAGGCACGGCGGAGAGCGCAAATATCAGCAGCCCCAAGGCGAGATGAAAAACATCGTCCACATTGGACTTGTAGGCGAGGTAGCACAGGAAACCGCAGAGGATAGCCGCTCCCGTCAGAAACAGCCGGCGCCCGCGCGCAGCATCAGCACCGCCGAGCAGGCCATAGTCAGTGGCGGTCTCATGCGGCAGAGGGGTGCGGCTGACGTATTCCATGGGGTTTAGATGGCCGTGGCGGTCGCGGCGGCCAGCACCGCCATCTGGCGGTCGGCCACGGCCTGGGCGCTGCCATTGGCGAGCGCCGTCGAAATTACCTCAACCGATTGTCTGTCGGTGAAGCGCCGCAACTGGGCCATGACAGCTTCGTTCGCCCCGGTCGCCGGGCCGGTGGCGGGGAAAGTCACGCAGGGTTGCCCGAATCCCGTCAGCCGGGCGATCATTGCGCTACCCTCCGGCGCCAGCGCCAGCACCGGTCGCCCGGCGGCCAGCACGGCGAGCAGTTTCGAAGGAGTAAAGGGCAGATCGGTGGAACCGAAGAGCAGGTTGACCTCGGCCTCGAGGGTTACTTGCAGGGCTTCAAAATATCGCAGGCGGCCGGGTTGCTCGTGCACGCAGTCCTGCAAACCATATTTGGCGGCGAGGGCAAGCGTGACGGGTCGGGCCGCCGGGTCGTAACTCGTGCCAAAAAAGTGAACCGTCACGCGCCCGCCCGATGGACGCGCCGCGGCCAGGGCGGCGAACAGCACCTCGACGGCGGCCAGTTGCCCCGGACCGAGGGCACCGGCGAAAGCCAGCCGCCAGCTGCCGGTCGGTAGCAACGCCGGCCGACGGTCGAGCGTCGCGCGGAGATGAGCGAGATCGGGATCCGGCGAACCGAAGGGGATTTCAGTGCCCGGGACCTCGTGCAAGTTGGGGTAGCGAAGGCGCAGAGTTGCGAGGTAGGCGGCGGAGACGGTAATCAGGCCGGCGGCAGCGGGCAGCGTCCAGCCTTCGAGTCTCCGGGCCAGCGCCTGGATGATGCCATATTTCCATCCGCCCGGCGGCGGCGGGGCCCCGGGCCGGTCGTAGAAGTCGCTGACCCAGGGATCCTGCAGGTCGATGACGTAGGGCACGCCGTGGAGCATCTGCCACAACCGGCCCAAGGGCAGCACGCTGAACATGGTCGTCGAGAAATAGATGACATCGTAGCGACGGCCGGCGAGCAGCCGGCAGCCGGCTAAAAAAAGAAAGGGCAGTGAGCGCAAGGCCACGTTGCTGAAGCCCAGCAATCCGGTCCACCGCCGGGAACAGCAGCGGGCGCGCACGACCCGCACCGCGGCCGGCACGGTGGCCTCCAGTTCCGGCTCCAGCGGCGCGGTGGGCGTGGGATCGGCCACGGTGAGCACCGTCACGTCCCAGCCGGCGGCGACGAAATATGGCAGGGCCACGCGCACCCGTTGCATGTCGGGGGCGTTGACCGGTGGAAAGTGCGGGCTGACGATGAGAACGCGCCGGTTCATACGGAGGCGGGCGGCCGCAGCAGGCGGATGTCCCAGGTCTGGCCGCGGGGGTTGGCCACGGTGGTGGCCTCGAAGGCCTGCAGATGCTGTTCGACGCGACGCCAGTGCGCCGCCCAGTGGCCGAAACGGAAATGCGAGATCACGACCGTGCCGCCAGACACGAGCGCCGGGAGGAAGGCCGCGACGAGGGCGCCCGGGTCATGGGCATAGCCGATGCACTCGCTAAAAATGATGACGTCGAACTGTTCCGCGGGGCGCCACGTCTCGAAGTTGCCTTGGGCGAACTCGCACCCCCTGAGGTTAAGCGCCCGGGCCATCCGGATGCCTTCGGACGATAGATCAACGCCGAGGTAACGCCGGAACGGGTGGGGCTGGAACAACTGCGCGAGCCGGCCGCTGCCGCAACCGAGGTCGAGAATCGAAGGATTGGGATGCAACTGGCTGACGTAGCCGACGATGACGCTCTGCCGGGGCAGCTCGGGCAGCTCGTGAAAGTGCGCCCATGCGCCGCTGCGGTATTCGCCATCCACGGTGGCCTGATCCACGGGCCGGCCGAAGCCGGCGGGCTCGAGCAGGAACTTGCGACGGAGGCGGGCGAGCAGGTCGGAACGGAAAGGGTTCATGGCAATTTAGCCGGCGGTTGGGAGCGAAAGAAAAGTTCCGTGTCAGCGAGAAAAATGTCCACCAGGTCGGCGGGCAGGGCGGCGATGGTATCGGGAGCCAGCGGGGCGATCTGGGACTGGTAGCAACAGATGGCCTGTTGCTTGGCCTGCCGGTAATCCTCCAGCGGCATTGCGCGACAGTCCTTGCTGGCGACCCAGCGGCGCAGCAACAGCACGGGATTCCACCAGGACCACACGGGGTATTCCCAGACAACCGGCTGCAGTTGTGTGCGGGCAAGCGACTCCGTGACGAAGCCGTAGGTGGCATCATGCTCGCTGCTGCCGTCGGGATTGCAGGGCAGAAAGAGCTCCCCCGGGGCTATCGTCTGCAACAGCTGGCCGAGCCGCCCGACGAGCGATTCCCGGCGCTCCGTAGTGATGGTCTTAAGCGTTCCGTCGGGCTCGTTCAGAAAATGCACGGCCGTGCGCTCGACCCCGAGGCAGGCGAGGGCGTGCATGGCCTCCGCGCGGCGTAGCTTGGCGATCGCCGTGGAGTCGTGTCGGGGATGTCCCGGGTGGGAGGCGGAACCGTCGGTGATGAAGATGACGTGCACCGCCAGGCCCTCGTTGCGCTTGCGGGCAATGATGCCGCCGCAGGCGAGGGTCTCGTCGTCCTGGTGCGGGGCGATGATCACGGTCGGCGCGGTTCGCAATTCATAGCGCCGGCTGCGGAAGTGCAGCAGCCCGCGGCAAAGTCCGATCGCGATCCGCCGGAGAAATTGTTTGGCCCGCTGGCGCTTGATGGATGTAACGGTCATGGTCGTTCAGCGTAGGGCCTGCGCCACGGCGGCCAGCAGGCGCGGGGTTTCACGTTCCCAGCAGAACTCGCGCTCGGCGGCCGCGCGGGCGGCCAGTTGGGTGGCCCGCAACCGGGCGGGGTCACCGATCAGAGCGTCCAGATGAGCGGCATACTCCGTCGTCTCATGGGCGGTAACGAGCAGGCCGCAGTCAGGGGCCGCCTCCAGCACCTCCCGTTGGCCGGCGGTGTTCGAGGCGACGACGGCGAGGCCGGCATTCATATATTGGAATATCTTGTTCGTGATGGTGATGTTTCGGTTCACCGGCCAGATGGGCTCCAAGGCTAGGCCGATGTCGAATTCCGCCAGCCTGTCCGGCAGCTGCTCCGGCGGGACGAGCGGGATGAAATGCAGATCGTCGCGGCGCGCTTCCGGCAGCCGGTCCAGCAGCTTCTCCCGATAGCCCGGACGGGCGTCGCCTAGCAGGTAAACCTGGCTCGGCTGGGTGGTGCGGGCCCAAGCCGCGAAGAAAAGCTCCAGCCCGCGGCCCGGGCCGATGGTTTGGGAAAACCAGATGAACCTCGGCCCGCCGGTGGTCGGCACGGGATTGTGCGTTCGCGGCCGCGGCTGCAAGGGAAAGGTGTTGCGCAGGACGATGGGGGGCGGGCACTGCAGCGCGGTGGTGAGGGCATCGGCCATGCTCCGCGAAGTGGCCGAGGAATAGGCGGCATGCCGCAGCGCGAACTCCTCGGCGTGCCGGAGCAGCTTGATGGGTCGGCTCTGACGGTCGGCATAGAGCAGATCCTCGGAATACCAGTCTTCGACGTCGACCGCGACCCGGCGGCCGTCCTGGATGAGGTATTGCGCGGCCCAGATGGGTATCTCCGTGTGGACGATGGTCAGGTCGGCGGGGAAGCTGCGGGCAAAGCGCAGCAGGGCTGTGGCCGGCCCGAGGGTCTGCGCCGTCTCCACCTCAAGCTCGCTGCACAGGCGGCGGGCCGCCCAGGTGGCGCCGCGCTGCAAAAAATCAGCCAGCCGGGCGGCGATGGTGTCGGCGGCGTAGTCGATGGTCACGCGCTTGAACGGCAACCCGCGCATCAGCTCACGGTCCATCCGTTCGAAGCGTTCCTGCACCGAGATCGACATGACCGTCACGTCGTAGCCTGCGGTCCCGAGCGTGGTGGCTTCCTTCACGACGCGCGGGTTGCGGCACAGATGGGCCGAGGTGAGGATAAGGATTTTCCGACCGGTATTCATGCGGGCAGGCTCGAGGCCTCGACATAAAGCGATTCGATCTGCCGGTCGGTCGTGTCGATGAGAAGCCGGGTATCGCGGCCTTCCCTGAATTTGCACCGCGCCGGTTGCGCGAAGCCAGCCTCGCACAACAGCAGGGCCAGGAAGCAGAAATCGAACATCGTCCGATGGCCGTAGGGGGATTCCCGGTCTTGGTAGAAGACCCGGTTGACGCTGACCACCGGCGACCAGGGCGCGTCGATCCCTTCCTGGCCCTGATAGGGAAAGACAGCGGCCTTGTCGCCGTCGAGCTGGCGGACATAGGTGCGGAGATACAGCTCCGCGTCGGGCACCACGATGCGCACGGTCCCGCCGGGGGCGAGCACGCGCCGGATTTCGCGCAGAAGCTGCCGGACCACGGGGAGAGGGAAATGCTCGAGGCAGTGCTCGCTGAACACGCCGCGCAGCGAACCGTCTGGAAAGGGCACTCCGCGGGTGATATCCCAGCAGACGTCCACCTGGGGATGCCAGAGGTAATCCAGGTTGATGAGGTCCGGGTGCGGATTGAGTCCGCAGCCCAAGTCCAGATAGGCCGAGCTCCGCACGCGCGGCCGCCGCAGCTGGAAGCGCCGGTTCCGGATCGCCCACCCGACCGCTGCCTGCACTTTGGCGTAGGAGGTGAACGGTCGCGAGAGGGAGAAAGGGCGAAGAGACATGGTACGCGCGAGCTACCGTCCCAAAATGTGCTTCAACCGCCAGACTGTTTTCCAGCCCAGCACGGCGGCGAGCCGTCGCGTCTGCGCGCCCATCGGCGGTGCGGCGAGCGTGGACCCACCGAGCGCGGCGACGCGCTCCGCCGCAGCGCGCATCAGGTCGACCGGCGCCGGGTAGAAATCGTGGATGAAACGCTGGAAATAATTGGCCGCGGCCCGGCGTGTCCGGGGCGAGTCCTCGGCCGCCAGCAGGTGCTTGGTGATTAGCTCAAGCGAGCGGAATTGCGAGCGGCGGGCGCGTTCTCCGCGCTGCTGGCTGAGGCTGCCGGCAAGACCGGAGCGGTAATAGCTGCGGCCGGCCGCGCACCAAGCCATGCCGGCGCCCGCTAGCGCTACGCGGCAGAAATACTCACCGTCGTCATTTAGCGAAAGGGATTCGTCCCACGGACCAGCGCGTTCCGCCACGGCGCGCGGCACCAACCAGGCCGACGGATGCATCATCGCGCCGGTGTCGCCGGCAAGCACAAGAAAATCCACGGGGAGCAAATCGTGGAAGACCGCGTCGTCGACAAACTGTGTGTCGGCCGGGTCATCTCGGAAACGGCCCCAGGCGCAGGTGGCCAGCGTTCCGCCTGGCTTTGTGCCGAGCAGGGTGACCTGGGAGGCGATCTTTTCGGGCGAAAGCAGGTCATCTGCATCGAGAAATTGGATGAATTCGCCGCAGGCCTCCCCTAGGCCGTGGTTGCGGGCCGCACTGGCACCGCGGTTCGGCTGGTCGATGACCCGCACGCCGTGTGCCGCGAATTTCTCCGCGGCCGCGAGGCTGCCGTCGGTCGAGCCGTCGTTGATCACGATGATCTCGACCGTCGGCCAGGTCTGCGCCAAGGCGGACTCCAGCGTCTCCGGCAGCCAGCGCGCGGCGTTGTAGCAGGGGATGATGATGGAAACCAGTGGAGTCATCGGCCTTAGCGGCGTTGATATACGGTGAGGAGTCCCTCTGGCACGGCGGAAAGCCGCTGCCAGCCACGATTGTCGGAGAGTTCGGTCAGGGGACGGTGGGCGCTATCGCCAATGAAGTAAGTGTCGGTACCGGTACCGCTAGCCGGAGCCGGGCCTGGCGCCTGAAAGGTGGATCCCGCATAACCGAGGTAGCGTAAATGCACGACTTGACCGTCCCGGTGCCATCGTTCCTCCGCGGCGGGGCCCATGTCCTTGGTATGGCGCTCAGCCGGGCGAAAACCACTGGCCAACAGTTCCCTTGCCGCCATCTGTAGTGGCAGCCAATTGGCCCAGTAAATTGTCAGCGGGCGTTTTCCGTCGGCCGATTGCGGTGCCAGCCAGGAACGGATCGTCGCGAGATCAGTCAGCACCCGCTGTTTTTCCCGGTGCCAACATCCCGGAGCGAACCATTTGCCGGTCCGCAGCCGGAAACCATCGACATTAAAGACCACCTCTCCTGAACCGATGACGAGGGCGATGGGCTTGTCTCGCCAAGTGGTTTGAACGAAGGTTGCGAGTGGGGGAGTCGGGAGGAAAATCCGTTGCACCGGCATCAGGGTGCGCAGGCCGAGCACGCTGTCCGCCAGTATCAGGACAACGGCGGCAAGGCCCGCCGTATAGTGGAAACGCACCGGCACGGCCCGGCCCAGGCGCTCGATCAGCACCAGGGCCGGGATCAGCATGAAGGGGATGATGTAATAAAAATACTTTGGGGTGGTGAGTTCGGTGCCATGGGCGAACAGACTCGCGGAGACCCCGCAGATCAGCACCACGCCGAGCGGGCGCCGCGTGGGTGCGAGTAGCAGGGCCAGGCCAGCCAGTGCGGCGAGGGCGAGCGCCGGGGAGAGCATTTGCGGAATGGTCTCCCCGAAAGTGCGCCATCCAGTATGGAGGAACCCGCGCTGCTGGTAACTGTTGAGGGAATCGAACACCGAGGTGCCGCTGAGGGCATACAATCCGAGAAAGATCACGACCGTGATGACGGCAATGGCTGCGGTTTGAATGATGGCGGGACGCCAGTGTCTTTCCCGCCAGTAGGCCAGGCCCAGGCAGGCCGGAGCCACGAGCAGGCTGTCAGCCCGCAACCAACCCGCCACGGCCAGCAAGAGGCCCGCGGCCAGCCAGGCGGAGCGCTGCGGCCGGTAGGCAAGAATCACCGCGAGGATGGCCGGACCACCCGCCAGCGCGCTGGTATTCATGTAGAACGCGGCGGTGGTTATCTCCTGGCACCATAAAATGGCGACCAGCGACCAACCCAATGGCCAGTGCAGCAGGAGCTGGAGAAGGCGCGCCCCCGCGAGGGCGAAAGCCAGCGCGCCGATCACCGTGAGGGTGGCAAATAGGGTCTCGGGCGCGACTCGGGTCAGATTGGTCAGGCCGATCAACACGTGGTAATAGCCAGGTTGAAGCTCGTAGATATACCGCATGTGCAGGAGCACGGTGTCATTCTTCAGCATGCCGACCACTCCGAACAGCACGCCCTGCTCATCACCCTCGACGGGCGCGACCGGCCACACCCCATAACTCGACCAGCCGAGGAGCAACAGGGCTATAGCCCAGGGAAGCAGTTGGCGAAAACGGTGCATGACAGAACTGATTCAGCCGGCAAGCCGGCCGCGTGACTGGAACGGTCGCTCCGCCACGAGGTAGAAAACCCGTGCAGCTGCGACGGTCGCGCCGAGCAAGAGCAACTGGCCGACGATATGGGCCAAGGCCGTGGGGGATTGTGCCGGCAGCAGCCGCATGAAGAGGTAGACGCCGAGCGGCACATGGACCAGATACAGGCTGTAGGAAAACTCCCCGATGTGCGCCAAGGGACGCAACCAGGAAGGAAACGGCCAGGCATGAGTCAAGGCTAGCAATGCCACCGTCACCACGCCCACGAGCAAGTAATGCCTGCTGTCGGCATCGGATCTGATGAGCCAGGTGGCGTGCAGCAGCGAGATCACCAGCATGACCGTGCCGCTCCGGCGTTGCCGTTGCCAGACCGCCAGGGCCAGGCCAAGGCCGAAGACGGGCCAGGTCCGGACGAAGAAAAGGGGGCCGATCGGTGCGGGATGGAAAAGGAAATCCCCGAGGCAAAGGAAGCCGTGCAGGGCGACCAGAATCGGCAGAGGGTGGGTGCGACTGGCCAGCAGCGGCAGCGCGGTGAGCAGATAAAAGGCTACGATGCCGGAGAGGGTCCAGTAGACCCAATTGATCGTAGGGATCGCAGTGACCGGGTCGGTCATGAGCAGAACCGTGGCGGCGACAGCCCCGGCGTTGGAGGGGAGTTTCGCCACATCATTCACGCCCGTGACGAGTTTCACCCCCAGGGCCAGCAGCGCGATCAGCAGCAGACTGGACCAGTAAGGCGGAAAGATCCGGCGCGCGCGGCGGCGGAGAAAGTCGAGGCCGCCCACCGCGCGGCTCCAGCCGGGGAAAAGGCAGTAACCGCTGAGGGCGAAAAACACGCCGACGCCCCAGTGGCCGTGGCTCCACAGATTGCGCCAGCCTTGGGCGATCGTCCCGGGCGGCAAGGTGGAGGGGACGGTGTTGAAATGGAAGAGCCCCACGGCGAGGGCACTCAGGGCCCTCAGCACATCGATCCAGCCGTTGCGGGCGGCCGGGGTCATGGCTGGTTGGCGAGGGCCCGACGCCAGCCATGGCGGAAATACGATCGTTTCGACTCCGCCACGTAATGATGCATGACGGCTCGCGGCATCGCCCCCTCGTGGCGATCAGGTTTGGTGAGGTAGTCGGCGGCCGGCGCGACAGCACAGGGCTGGGCGCGGGCGGCGAGCATGGCCACCAGCGCCTGCTCCAGGTAGTAACTGGTTTTTTCCCGGGCAATGAGCTCGGCGCACCACGCTTCCAACTCCGGCCAGTTGAGCGATTCACTGCGCAAACCGCAGAGGCCGACGTTGACCAGCGGCGGGATGGGGGCGCCGGCGAGCTTTTCCATCAGGCTGCGGGAGTAGCCGTAGCTTTCCTCGCAGTCGACGGCGTGCAGCGGCCGGTCGGGCGCCGCGCACCAGTCGAGGAGAAAACCGGGGCGGCGGAAAAAAATCAGGTCCGAGTCGATGACGAGCTTCCAGCCGCTGGCGCCAAGATGCGGGTCGGTGAGTTTCCGGATGTTCGGGTAATTCCGCCAGCGCTCGCGCAACACGGGAAATTTCGCCGCCGGCAGCAGGTCGTCCAGCCGGGCGCGGATGCTGCCGGCCGAATGAAAAGTCAGGCCCGGCCCCAACCGGTGCAGTTGTGCCTGCAGGGCGTCGTCGAACGTGCCGTCGTCATAGATGTGCGCGCTGACGTCCGCCTCAGCATGCCGGGCGAAAGAGTGCAGGCAAAAAGCCGTTTGATACCAGAAGCGCCGGCCGGTGAGCAGGTGCAGCGACACGCGCGGGGCGCCGGGTCGCGCCGGCAGCGGGGGCAGGGTGGCCGCGGCGGCTTCCATCGCGCGGCGCTGCCGCTCGGTTTCCCGTACGACGAGCGGCCCGCCGTTGCGCAGCGAGTCACGGATCCGGCCGACGGGCGTGTGGTAGAACTTGAGCAGAAACTGGCCGGGAGTCATGGCGGCAGGGTCAGCGGAAGAGGCGGAACAGTTCGATCGGCAGGGGGTTGATCGGATCGATGTGCACGTAGGTGAGGTGGGCGGCGGGGATGAGCAGGTTGATGATCCCGAGGGCCAGCACCAGCCGGGGCGCGTGCTGGGGATGCCGGTGGGCGAGCGCAAAGCAGCCGGCCAAAACCAGCGGCACGGCGATCGCCACCGAGCGGCTCAGGTCCGAGGCGAGCAGCACGGAAACCCCGAGCGTGCCCAGCAGGCCGGCGAGGGCGAACCAGCCGTGAGACCGCGGCCACGTCCAGAGTGCATAGGCCACGGCGCCCCAGGCGGCGCGCAATCCCATCCACCAACCCAACGGCACGAGCGGGAGCAATTGGAGGCTTTGCGATACCTGGGTGTGGAGAAAGGACTGCGTGGCGGCGCTGGCGGTGGCATCGTGCCGGACCAGCGTCAGGCGGAGCCCGAAGTACGGCAGCAGCCAGAGAGCGGTGAGCATGGCGCGGCTGAAGAGAGGTTCGCTACGATCCAGACGGCCGACCAGCCAGGCGAGTGGAAATCCGATGATGAAACGCTCGTCCACCCAAGGGCACAGAAGACAGGCAAGCGGCGCGGCCCAGCGCGCGCGGCCAAAGGCCACAGCGAGCAGGCCGAGCCACACCCAGGCGTCGTTCATGCCGAGCCAGCCGACGGGCACGAGTACGGCGGAGGTGGTGGCAAACAGCAGCGTGCCGCCGAAGACGAAGCGCGGGTCATCGAGCCGGCGTCGCAGCAGCACGGCGGCGTAGGTGGTGACGGCCAGCAGGCCGAGCCAGGGCAGGGCGAGCGGGGTTTTGCCCGGCAGGTGCAGGGCCTGCGCCACCAGCGGTGGGAGCAGGCGCCAGAGCATCGCTGGCTCGATATCCCGGCGCAGGGGCTGCTCGCATTGCTGGAGGAACGTGTGGGCCCGGTCCCACTGGAAGGAACCCGGCACGTGAGCCTGCATCAGCCACAGGCGCGGGGCAAAAAAAAGCACGCTCAGTGCGATAGCGAGCAGCGCCAGGCCGCCGGCGTGCCACCACGGACGCGGGGCGGACTCGGGGGCGGTCTCAGGGTTCATGACGGATATAGAGGCGGACTCCCGCGGTTTCCCCAATGTAATTATAGTCGCGCGCAAGCAGCCGGTTTAATTCGGCGAAAGTCTCGTGCCCGCTGGCGGCGCGGTCGGTGTAGGCAAAACCCTGCGGGCCGACGGCGTCGGCGATGAAGCGCGGCCGGGTGTGGGCAAGGTCGCCGAGGAAACGCCGCCGATAGTAGGCTTGCTGGGGCACGGGCTCGATGAGCCACTGCGTATGCGCTTCCCGGGTGCCCTGCGGCAGCTGGCTGTGCACATGCAACTCCGCGCGCCAGCCCCAGACAGTTAGCGTGTCGCCGCGGCGGGCGAGGCCGCGCAATTTCTCCCCGGCTTCGCGCACGGAGCTGACGCGCCCCATGGTGCCGGTCAGTGCTTCGTCCCGACTTGACCGCAGGCGATGGGCCAACGGCAGACCCAGCAGCAGCAGCGCCAGGCCCGGCGGAGCCCAGCGTCGCCACGCCGGGCGGACCGACGGATGCGCCGCCAGCCGGCGCCAGGCCGGCAGCGCGACCGAGCCGAACGCGAGCAGGACGGGCCCGAACACAAAAAGCCAGTAGTGGCCCGAACCCCGCCCGGGCAGCACGATGGCGGTGATCGCAGCGGCGAGCCCGCCGAGCAGGAGAAATGAGGTCCGGCGTTCGGCCGGCGTAAAGCCGCCGACGAAGAGGAGACCCACCAGCAGCAGACCGCCCACGGGTTTCAAAAGGTAGTTGAGGCCCCAGATCATGCCGGGTTGGTAGCCCGTCGAGCCGCGCGGCATGTCGGTTACGTATTGAAAATTGTTGCGGACGTAACTGTTCAGCAAGTCCGGCAGCACGCCTTGGGCGGCGGCGAGCAGGAAAAAGAAAACAGGCGCGACGGCGCAACCAGCGAGCAGGGCGGCGAAGCAGGCGCTGCGGCGGGACCAAGTGAGCCGACTGTCGCCTAGCACCAGCCCACCGGCGGCGAGCGCCAGCCATGCCCCGCACGGGGCGCTTTGCACTTTGGCCATGAACGCCGCGCCGAGGCACAGACCAAATCCGGCCAGCGCGGCGCGACCGCTCGGCTGGTCGCCGCCGGTGGTGGCGGCCAGCCAGATCCAGGCTGCGCCGGCGAGCAGCACGGCCGCCACGTGCTCCGTGGAAAACTGGAACAGCTCGATGCTCTCCATGAACACGAAGAAAGCTGCGACCGGCAGCGCCACGATCCGCGCCACCGGGTGGTCGCGGGCACTGGTCAGCGCCAGCCAGCTGAAGACCACCGCGGTGGCGGCGCACAGTGCGGCGAGCCAGCGGGCGATTTGGAAATTTACCGGCAGGGGCAGCAGGGGTAGCACGGACACCGGGCCGGCGGTGGATAGATCGACACTGAGCCAGGGGGCGAAGTGGTGCTGCAGCGTCAGGGCGCCGGCAAGGAGTTGCGCCTCGTCGGGATTCGGCAGTTCATCTCGCCAGCTTAGGGTCGGCGCATGGGCGGCGATAATGGTCAGGGCGAGCAGGGCGGCGAACAGCGCACGATGTTGCGCCCAGCCGCCGGGACGCGCGGCCGACCACAACGCGAGCCCGGTTAGGGCGGCGAGGGCGGCGTAGCCGGGAAGCGAAGGGGTCATCGGGTCAGCCGGGGATGCGGCCGGCGAAATGCCCGCAGGCACCCTGCCAGCGGATGCGGGCGGCGGGTGAACTCCAGGCGCGGTAACTGAACCACGCCTTGGCCATGCGCAGGCGGGCTCCGCCAGTCGTGAGCGGCGGCCAAGGACTGGCGTCGTGGTGTGCCAGCACCTGCATCCAGGATTGCTGGATGCCACGGTTGAGCCGCGCCAGGTATTCCGGTTCGAGCCGGTCCGGTGGAATCAAGTGGGTGAGGACGAGGGCGGGGAAATACGCCACGGCCCAGCCGGCCTCCATAACTTGCAGGACAATCTCATTGTCGCCACTCGAGGTCAGCGCCGTGCCGCGCCGGTCGGTCAGGGCGTGGGTGGTGGGCGACTGCAGCCACACGGTCCACGCTGCGCGGCGGAGCACCAGGCCCGCCCCGATCGGCGCGCAGGCCGGGTATTCGTTGCGTGCGGCAGCTGCGGGCCGGAGGCTCGACGTGATTAACGGCACTTCGCCGAGGTCGCGCAGGGCCAGCAAGGGGAAGAATTCCCGCGTCCACGCCGGTGGGTCGGCATCGAACTCAGGCTGGGATTTGCCCCCCGCAGCACCGACCTGCGGGTGCGCCGCGAACAAGGCGGCGACCTGTGAGAGGTAGTCAGGCGCGAGGACGTTATCGTCATCCACCAGCACGGCCAGGTCGCCCCGGGCGGTGGCGAGCCCGCGCCGCCTTGCGGCGGTGAGGCCGAGTTCAGGCTCGGGGACGATGGAAAAATCGTCTGGTGCGCAGTCGGCGAAGAAGCCGGCGTCCGGGAAACGGGTCGAGGCGTTGTTAATCAGTAACACCTCGCAGTCCGCGCCGTGCGGGATCTGCGCCCGCAGTCCGAGCAGCGTGCGCTTCAGGCGGACGGGATCCGGATTATGCGTCGGAATGATGACCGAGAGATGCATGGACGGCGGTCAGTAGGCAGTGCGCCGCCGGCTCCATGCCAGCAGGGGTGCTTCCAGCCAGTGCCAGCTCACGGCGGCGGCCAACAGGACACCGGCGAGGCCCGTGGCGAGTTGCAGCAAATCGGCGGGCGGGGCTGTCAGGTCACTCCCGCGATGGAAGCAGAGATTCATGATCAGTCCGGCGATCATGCCTTGGAACAGATAAATAAAATAGGAATAACGCCCGAGTAGACGCAGCGGCCGGCACCCGAGGGCGCGGGTCAGTCCGGAGTCCCGGTACAATTCGGTCCACAGCAGGATCAGGAAATAAAACACGGCCACGACCGTATAACCACCCCAAGCCATCGCCGGGCCGGCATTTTCCGCGCGAATTCGGCTGAGGTAGAGTCCGCCGACGGCGGTGGCTCCGAAGATGATGCCGAGGTGGGCGGCGTGGCGGCGGCACCAGGCCTGCGCTGCCTCTTGCCGCATGATCCAGGCGCCTAACAGGCCGAGTCCCAGACTGTCCGTGCGGCAGAGCGGAAGCATGCTCGCTGCAAAGCGGCCGTCGGGCCACACGGTGAGAATCAGCCAGCGCGCCAGCGGCGCGGCAACGATGAGACCGGCGAACAACCAAGGCAGGCGCGAGGGGGACAGGAAGCGGATGATCCATGGGGTCACGAGGTAGAATTGCTCCTCAATGGCCAGCGACCACAAGGGGGCCAACAGTTGGAACCCCCACTGGCCGGCCACAGCCATCCAGACATTGACACCGAAAAACAAGTAGACCGCGGCCGGCCAGGGGGTGCCGTCCGCAAGACCGAGGTGATGGAGGCCGAGACCGAGGCCGATACAGCCGCATGCCAGCGGCAGGATCCGGGCGGCGCGGCGCCAGAAGAAGGCGGGCATCAGCCGTGGCGAGGCGCGGTGATCCAGCAGGATGCCGCCGATTAAAAAACCCGAGAGCACGAAAAATAGATCCACGCCGGTATAGGTGAGCGTCAGCGCCGAGGCCAAATAAGCGGAGGGTGTGCCGGGCACGGTGGAGATCATGGGCTGGACCAAGTGGCGGATCAGCACGAAGGCGATGGCCGTGCCGCGCAGGCCGTCAAGATGCGCGAGACGGAGCCCAGGAGGCACCGGCTGAGGCAAGGAGAAAGATTCCATCGCGCCTCAGCGGCGGGTCGCCAGATAATTGTCGAGCGGATGCGCGCTGTGCTCGCGGCGGGCTAGTGGGGTAAAGCGGAACCCGGCGGCGCGGAGTGGCCCGGCGATCGGGTCGGAGTCGGGTTGCCCCTCCAACCCGGCGGCGGCCTCGAAGACAATCGCCCTCAGTCCCGGGTCGCGCAGCAGCGCACCCAGACCGGCGAGCGCGGCCGGCTCACCGCCCTCGACATCCAGCTTGATGACGGTAGGGGCGGGCACGCGGCCCGCGGCCACGAGGGTGTCGGCCCGGCTGCATTCCACGGTGATGACCCGGTCGTAGTGGCCGGCGTCCCATCTGACGAGGGTGGACATGCCGGCGTTGCCCGTGTCGTTGACGTGAAAGTGGCGCGGTCCGCTGGTGTCGGCGAGGGCGAGGGGCACCACTTCGCACTGCACGCTATTGAGCGCGGCGTTGTCCGTGATTTGCGCGAGCATCAGCGGATTCGGCTCAAAGGTGAAAACACGGACGTCCGGGTGGAGCCGTTTGACTGTGACGGAGTGCAGGCCGAAGTTGGCGCCGATGTCCCACAACACGGCACTCGCGTCTAGATAGGGCAGCAGCGCCTCCAACACCTCGGATTCGTAGTAGCCCTCGCGCAGCACGATGCGGTCAATGTAGGCTCCGGGGTCGAGGGCAAAGATGCTCCCATAGAGCGTGCGCCGGTGGATTCTTTCCGCGCCGCCGAACTTCCGCGTCCAGCGATGCAGCGTCAGGAATCCGCGGCCTTCCCGCGCGAAATACCACGCCAGAAAGCGGTCGCGGAGGGAGGGTATCATGGCTGATTCTTCGCCGGCCGCTGGCCCGTGACGCGCGCGGGCACGCCCCGGGCGATGCTGTAGGCCGGCAGGTCGCGGGTCACCACGGCCCCGGCCCCGACCACGCAGCCGTCACCGATCGTCACGCCGCCAAGCACCGTGACCCCCGCGCCGAGCCAGACATCCGAGCCGATCTTCGTCGGCAGCAACACATCGGGCTGCGAGCGGATCGGCGTGCCCACCGGCGCGATGGTGTGGTTGGACGACAGGATCGTGCAATGGCTCGCGATGAGCGTACCCGCGCCAATGGTAATCCCGGCATGGCCGTAAATGGTCGTGTAAGGTCCAAGGAAAACCCAGCGCGCGATTTCGATCCGGCCGCCGAAGGTGGCGAGCACTACCCCGGCGGCCAGCGAGCAGTCGTCACCGATGACGATGTGTCCAGCCCCGGGTTCAACCACCACGCCGGGCCCGAGTTCGCAGCCGCGGCCCAGCAACACGCCCGAGTGGGCCCGGAGGCGCAGCTGCCGCCCGGTTTGGAGAAGTTCGCGGATGAGGCCCATGGCGCGACTACCCGGATCCGACGGACCATCGCCAGGGGAGATCGAGCTGGCCGATGACATGCAGGGGCGGACTTTCGGGGTAAAAATGCGGCGAGATGAAGTCGAATTCCAGGGCGTCGAGCTTCTGGTCGTAGTCCTGCATGGCGTCGCCGAGATAGACCGAGGCCCGGTAGGTGTCGCTGTGTAGCGGCAGGCGGTCGATTTCCGCCGTGATCACGCCCTCGCTCAGAGCCGGGGGTTTCCAGTTTTCGCCCATCATGCGGCCGTTGGAGCCGGCCAGAGGCTGCCCGTGGCGGCTTTGGAGCGTGATGCCTACGACCGGGCAACTGAGCGGGAAGGGCGACTTGAAACCGACACTGATCCGGAGCTTGCCGGCGGCGAGCACCGCCCGATCAAGCGTAATGGAGGTGATATGGGGCTTGGTCGTGTTGGTGGGGACGAAGGTGGCCGCCTCGTTGCCGGACGCCAGGTAAGCGGAAAGACATTCGCTCATCGGGCCGGCCTGCACCACGCGGCCCTGCTGCAGCCACAGGCCGGTGCGGCAGATGGCCTGCAGGGCGGCGGTGTTGTGGCTGACAAATATAATCGTGCGGCCGGAGGTGCGGGCCACCTCGCCCATCTTGCCGAGGCATTTCTTCTGGAACTGGGCGTCGCCGACCGCGAGCACCTCGTCGACGATGAGGATCTCGGGCTCGAGGTGCGCGGCGACCGAGAAGGCCAGGCGCACATACATTCCGCTGGAATAATGTTTCACTTGCGTGTCGAGGAAGCGGTCGACCTCGGCGAAGGCGACGATCTCGTCGAATTTCCGGGTGATCTCCAGACGCGACATGCCCAGGATGGCGCCGTTCAGGAAGATGTTTTCTCGACCGGAGAGCTCGGGGTGGAAGCCCGTGCCGACCTCCAGCAGGCTGGCGACGCGGCCGCGGATGACCGCCCGCCCGGCGGTCGGCTCGGTGATGCGCGAGAGCAGCTTGAGCAGGGTCGATTTGCCGGCGCCGTTGCGGCCGATGATGCCGATGACGTCGCCTTGTTGGACATCGAACGAAACGTCGCGGAGCGCCCAGAATTCCTCGCCCTCGGGAACGGCGGCTGCGCCACCGGCCAGCCGCCGGCCCAACTGGCGGAATTTCTGCGTGAGCGAGTCGCGCAGCGTATCCGTGCGCTTCTCGTGCGAGAGGTAGTAGCGTTTGCCGAGGTTGCTGACAGAAATGACAGGGGAGGCCATGGTCAGATGATGTCCGCGAAGGTGCGTTCGGTGCGGCGGAAATACCAGAGGCCGGATCCGAGCAGCAGCAGGGCCATGCCGATGGAGACCGCGAGGTTGGCCGGGTCGAGGGTGGGTTCGCCGCGCAGCAGGCACCAGCGGAAGCCGTCGATCGCTCCGACCATCGGGTTGAAAGAGTAGACGAAGCGCCAGTTGGGCAGGTTGGTGGAGCTGAAGCCCACGGGAGAGAGGAACAGGCCCACCTGCAGGAGAAAAGGCACCACGAAGCGGAAGTCCCGGTATTTCACCGTCAGTGCCGTGAGCCAGAGCCCGGTGCCGATCGCGGTGACTAGGGTCAGCACGATGAACAGCGGGAGCAGCATGATGCGCCAGTCAGGCATGAACTGCCACCAGAGGCAGAGCGTGGTCAGCAGCACGAGCACGACGCAAAAATCGATCAGGGCCACCGCGACCGATGACAGGGGGACGATGAGGCGGGGGAAATACACCTTGGAGATCAGGTGGGTGTTGGCCACGAGGCTGCCGCTGGCGTTGGAGAAGGCAGCGGAGAACAGCTGCCACGGCAGCAGGCCGCACAGCACCAGCAGCGGGTAGGGCACGTTGCCGGCGGGCATGCCGGCCAGCTTGCCAAAGATGAAGGTGAACACCGCCAGCGTAACGGCCGGTTGGATCAGCGCCCAGAGCACGCCGAGCGTGGTCTGCTTGTAACGGACCTTGATGTCGCGCCAGGCGAGGAACCCGAGCAGCTCGCGATAGCGCCAGAGGTCCCCCCAGTAGTGGCGGCTGGAGCGGCCGGCTTCGAGGATGAGTTCGGGCGTGTCGGGTTTCTCCATTGCGTCAGGCCAGGGCGGCGGCGAGGCGCCGCGTGAAGGCGGGGAAAGCAAAGGTATCGGCGTGCCGGCGCACAACCTCCGAATCACGTGGATGGCGGACGAGGTCGGCCACGGCGGCCGCCAAGTCTGGGATGTTGCCGTATTCGACCAGTTGGCCGGTGGCGTCGGTGATGACCTCCGGCGTGCCGCCCGCCCGCGCACCGAGGCAAGCCTTGCCGTAGGTCATGGCCTCGAGGAAAACCAGACCGAAGCCTTCCTTGCGGCTGGGCAGGGCGAAGAGGTCGCAGATGGCGTATTCGGCGCGCAGGGCCTCGTCGCTGAGCGGTCCGGTGAAATCCACCGAGAAGCCGACCCCGAGACGCTGCACGAGCGCCTGCAGACGCGGCAGGTCGTCGCCCTGGCCGACGACGCGCAGCCGGGCCAGGGGGAATTCGCGCCGCACGAGCGGCATCGCCTCGATCAGGGTGTCCACGCCCTTGTAGGTGTCGGTGGAGGACAGTCGCGACACGGTCAGGATGTGCGGGGTGGCGAACGGCGCTTTGGAAACCTGGTCATTGAGCGCCGGGGCGAAGTAGGGATCGAGCGTGTTGGGCACGACGACGAGGCGCTCCGGTGGAAGGGCCGGGAAGAAGCGCAGCATCTGCCGCCGGGTGTATTCGCTGATGCAGAGGATACGATGCGCACCGAGCAAGGCGCGGCGTTCGATCAGGCTGTAGGGCCGCCAGACCTCGATGCCATGCGCCACCAGGTAGTATTTCAGCCGGGGATTGAAGAGCCGCGCGAGCTGCGAGATCGCGAGCTGGTGCAGGTGGCCGCACACGAGCACGTCGGCTCGGCGGCCCAGTCGGATGGTCTCGCGGATAAAGCGCAGCTTGCCACGGCGGCAGCCGACCTGCTCGTGGAATTGCGCGGTGGTGTAGCGGGTCAGGCGCTCATCCCGACCCGGATGGTCGTTCAAGACCAGCGAGTCCACCCGGCCCGCCGGACCGGCGATCTCGCACAGCGCCTTGAGGTAAAGCCGCATGATGCGGGCGATGCCGCCTTCGTGGAGGAAAAGTTCGGGGGAAAGCAGCACGATCCTCATGGCGCGGGACGGCGGTTGGCGAAAGCGATGAGCACGGCGAGCGTCCAGACGCGCGACCAGGCACGGGGGTCACGTTTCGTCTTGTAGTCGGTCCACACCTGCTGGACCTCGGTGGCCTGCAGCCAAGGACAGGCGCCCAGCGACGTGGTGGAAAAGGTCTCATCGAGGAAGGGGCGAAGTTCAGCGAGCATCCACTGGGCGAAGGGCAGGGCGAAACCCTGCTTGCGGCGGTTGCGGATGGCAGCGGGCACGAGGTCGGCGGTGGCATCCGCCAGAGCACGCTTGGGATGGCGCGGGTCGTACTTGAACCAGGGGCGCTGCGGCCACAACCATTCGAGCAGCTGACGGTCGACGAAGGGGACGCGCAGTTCCAGAGAATGCGCCATACTGAAGACGTCGCTGTCGCGCAGCAGCACGTCGGCCATGTAGGTGCGCAGCTCCCAGGCACTGATGACCTGGAACGGGTCGGCGCCGATCAGTTCGAAGGCGAAGTCCTCGAGCATCGGGTGGTTGGGTCCGAGCCGCTCGGCCTGGGCGCGGGCCTCGGGCGCGAGCAGGGAAAGCCGCACGGTTTCCGGCAGCACCCGGCGCTGCAGGGAGGCGAGTTCATGCAGATCGCGGGCGTGGGCCAGGAAATCGGCGAGTTTGCGGGCGCGCACCGTGGGCCGGGCGCGGAGTTGATCCACGACGTTGCGCCGCAATCCAGCGGGCAACCGGCGCCAGAGCGGCAGCAGCCGTTGCAGGCGCGGCAGGTCGCGGAAGGAGGGGTAACCGCCGAAAAGTTCGTCGCCGCCGAGGCCGGACAGGGCCACGGTCACGCCGCCGCGACGCGCGGTCTGGCTGGCGTAATAGGTGTTGATGCCGTCCCCCGTCGGTTGGTCGAAGCTGGCGAGCAGCTGGGGCAGGTCGGCGGCGACGCGGGCGCCGGTGAGCAGTTCCTCGTGGTGTTCGGTGCCGAAGGTCTCGGCGGCGAGGCGCGCGCTGGCCTGCTCCGAGAAGCCGGCCTCGCCGAAGATCAGCGAGAAGGTCTTCAGTTTCGTGGCGCCGCTGCGGGTCATCAGCCCGACGACGGCGGTCGAATCCATCCCGCCGGAGAGGAAGGCACCGACGGGCACGTCGGCCACCCGGTGCGCGCGGATGGAGTCATCCAGCTGGTGGCGCAAGCCTTGGATGAAATCGTGGTAGTTGGTCGCGATGTCCGGTCGGGTGGGGGCGGGCAGCTGCCACCACGGTCCGGTCTTCAGTCGGCCAGCGGCATCCAGGGTCAGCTGGTGGCCCGGCGGCAGGTTGGCGATCCCGCGGTAGATCGTGCGCGGGGCCGGCACGCTGAACCAAGCGAGGTATTCGCCCGCGGAGGTGGGATCGATCTCGCGCGGCACGGCGCCGCTGGCCAGGAGGGCGTTGAGCTCGGAGGCGAGGATGATACCCGAGTCCGGCAGGCGGGCGTAGTAGAGCGGCTTGATCCCCAGCGGGTCGCGGGCGGCGAAGAGGCTCTGCTCACGGGCATCCCAGATCGCGAAGGCGAACATGCCGCGCAGGCGCGACAGGCAGGCGGCGCCGTGCAGGGCGTAGGCGGCGAGCAGCACCTCGGTGTCGCAGTTGGTGCGGAAATTCCAGCCGCCCAGCGCGAGTTCGGTCTGGAGCGCGCGGTAGTTGTAGATGGCGCCGTTGAAGACGAGGGTGAAGCGTCCGTCGGGGCTCGTCATCGGCTGGTGGCCGTTGGCCGGGTCGATGATGGCCAAGCGGCACATGCCCAGGGTCGCGGGACCGTCGGAGTGGAGGCCGCGGTCGTCCGGTCCACGGTGCTGCTGGCGCTGCACCATGCGGTTCACGGCGTGCTCGCGCGTCGCGAGGTCACTCCGCAATGAGACCATTCCGGCTATGCCGCACATAAGGTAAACACACTAGTGACAGCTTCGCCGGGTCGCTTCCAGTTTACAGAGGCGGCAAAGTCGGCATTTAGTCCATCCACACGCAAATCAGTGGCCGAATATCGGCGATCCGTATGCAACCGGAGACCCCTCCGTGTGGCAATGCCGATTTTTACGCAAAGCCTTAGAGGCAAATAGCTTTGCTTATTTCCTGCGCTTTATCCGCCGAGGTCAGCAGCGCGACCAGATGCAGCCCGAATTCCACCGCGGTGCCGGCTCCGCGGGATGTGATGATCTTGCCGTCGGTGACGATGCGCTCCCCGGCAAGAATGGCGGGCAATTCGTTCGCGACGGAAAAATGCGCCGTATACCGCCGATTGGCGAGCAACCCGGCATCGTGCAGCACCGTGGGCGCGGCGCAGATGGCCGCCAGCCAGCGCCCGGCGGCGTACTGGGCGCGGACGATTTCGCCCACGCGCGGATCGGTCCGCAGGTGTTTTACGCCGGCCCCGCCGGGCAGCAAAACAAGATCGAAGGCCTGGCCCGCCACGGCGGACAAAGCCACGTCGGCGTGCGCGGTGATGCCGCTGCGGCCGGTCGCGTGGCGGTGGTCGTTGAGCGATGCGACGGTGACCTCGATGCCGGCGCGGCGCAGCAGGTCGACGGGCGCAAACGCCTCGATCTCCTCGAAACCATCGGCGAGCGGGACAAGCACAGTGGGCATGACGGGATGAATGTACCACTAATCCACACCAAGGGGACATTAATTTTCAAAACAGCAGGATTTGTTGGCCACGAAAAACACCAGAACCCGATGGCGAAGGAAACTCGCAAGGTGTCGTCTATAGGCGCGCGAACAATTTGCTCCGTCAGTCACCCTATATTTCGCGACTTTTTGTGGCTAAAATCTCCTGCTTGGAATTAGTGAAACATAAGTGTCCACTAGTGGTTAACCCATGGTTTCACTGCACGACAAACGGCTCGTCATCTTCGGCTGCGGCTACGTCGGTTCGGCGCTGGCGCGGGCGGTCGTGGCGGCGGGTGCGTCGGTCGAGGCCCTGACGCGCAACCCGGAGAAGGCCGCGGCGCTGCGGGAGGCCGGACTGGCGAAGGTGGTGGTGGCGGATCTTTCCACCGACACTTGGCACGGTCAGATCGTCGGGGGTGCTGACTTCGTCGTCAATTGTGTCAGCTCCGGCGGGCCGGATGCCTACCGTCAATCCTACGTCGGGGGCATGCACTCGGTGCTGGCGTGGGCGGCGAAAGGGGCCGCGCCGGTCGAGACCTTCGTTTATACGAGCAGCACGTCGGTCTATCCTCAGGGTGGAGGTGTGATCGTGGATGAATCTGCGCCGGCCGAGGGCGCGTCGCCCAACGGGGCCATCATCCGGGAATCGGAGGCGCTGCTGCAGCACGCCCCCGCGTCCGCCGTTCGCCGCCACTTCATCCTGCGCCTGGCCGGCATTTACGGTCCTGGCCGGCATCATCTGCTCGACCAGCTGCGCGCGGGTGCCGACCAGCTCGGTGGCAGCGGGGCGCACCGGCTGAACCTGGCGCATCGCGACGACATTGTCGCGGCAATCCTGGCCGGCCTCGGTGCTCCCGCCACCGTGGGCAGCGGTCTTTTCAATGTGGCCGATTCCGCCCCGGCGTTGCGCACCGAGGTTGTGGCCTGGCTGGCGGCACGGCTGGGACGTCCGGTGCCGGGTTTCGACGGCTCGGCCACGACCCGGCGGGGCGGGGCGCCGATGCCTGACCGGATCATCAGCAACGCCCGCATCCAGCAGGTGCTCGGCTGGCGGCCGCAATATCCGGATTACCGGGCGGGCTACGAAAAATTGTTATCGCTTTAGCCCGGGGCCGCTCTTTCAACTTTCACCCTTCAACTTTCAACCCCCTCAACCATGGCCGGCGTAGGCAAACTCCTCAAACAGGCGCAGAAAATGCAGAAGCAGATCGAGACGATGCAGTCGTCGCTCGAGATGCAGGTGATCGACGTGTCCAGCGGCGGCGGCGCCGTGCAGATCAAGATCAACGGCGCCGGCAAGTTCCTGGCCTTCAAGCTGGACCCCGAGTTCCTCAAGGAAGACCCAAAGCTCGTCGAGGAGACGCTGCTGCAGGCCACGCAGGAGGCTGCGGCCAAGGCAAAGGAACTGAACGAGTCCGAGATGCAGAAGATTTCGTCGGCGTTCCAGATGCCGGGGATGTTCTGAGCAACAAATCAAACGGGCCTCCGCGGACAACGCTGATCAACGCGGATAAAACCATGGTTTGGTCCCAATCCGTGCCTTAATCCCCGAAATCCGCGGGAAACTCCTCACATGACTCCCGCCCTTGAAACGTTGCAGAAGGCGCTGAAACAGCTGCCCGGCATCGGCTACCGCTCGGCCGAACGCATCGCGCTGCACCTGCTGGTCGAGAAACGAGGCCGGTTACCCGAACTCGTTGCCGCGCTGGAGTCCGCCGCCAGGAATGTCCGTCGCTGCGCCGTGTGCGGCAATCTCGCGGAGGAGGAGCAGTGCGCCGTGTGTGCTGATGAGCGCCGCCGCACCGGGCAGGTTTGCGTGGTGGAATACGTGCCGGATCTCGCCGCCATCGAGCGTTCGGGCGCTTACCGCGGCCGCTACCACGTTTTGCACGGCAAGCTCTCCCCGATCCGGGGGGTCGCTCCGGAAGATCTCAACCTGGCCGCGTTGATGCAGCGGATCGCCTCGGGCGAGATCACCGAGGTGATCCTCGCGCTGTCGAACGACGTCGAGGGCGAGGCGACCTGCCACTATTTGACCGAACGCCTGCCCAAGACCGGCGTGAAGGTAACGCGCATCGGCTTCGGCCTGCCCAGCGGCGGCGGCGTGCTTTACGCCGACGCCGTCACCCTGAAGAGCGCGCTCGAGGCGCGGCGGGATTATTCGTGATTGGTTCGGGGTGGAACCTGACCTCGGGGCAGGTTTTCTGCGTGGACGTCCATCAACCCGTCCGGAGGCTGGGCTCCACCTCGGAACGAGCGCAGTGGATCTTTACTTGCCGCCGGGCACTCAGTCGCCTTTAGTCCGGCTTCAGTTCTTTGCGGGCGTAGTATATCGGTATTATGCGTGCTTCCCAAGCATGAGAGGCGGGTTCGATTCCCGCCGCCCGCACCAATTCCTTTCCGGGGCGGAAAGGAATTGTCCTCCGTAGTCTCGGCGAAGGAGGACATTACATTTACGCCTCAACCATCAGATCCCCATCCCCCATGAAATCCCCGAAATCCATCGTTGCCCTTATCGTGTTGTCCCTGCTCGCCACCAGCATCTCGTTCGCCGGTGAAGAAAAGAAGGACGCCCCGGCTTCCCAGCCGGCCGGTTGCTGCGCCAAGGCCGACGCCAAAGGCGAGAAGTGCGGCCACGAGTGCTGCGCCGCCGCCGCCAAAGACGGCAATAACTGCGAGAAGTGCAAAGGCAGCGGCAAGATCGAGAAGAAGCCCGAAGCCGCGCACGAGCATAAGAAGTAATGGAGGGCGGGGTCGCTGACCCCGCCAACGCCTAAGGCGGGATCAGCGATTCCGCCCTCCAGTGCCAAGCCGCGCAGCCGAAAGGGGCGCGGCTTTTATTATCTAATCAAGGTGGAGCCCGGCCTCTGGACGGGCTTGCCGATGGGCATCGCAAAACCGGCCCGGGAGGTCCGGTTCCACCTTGAGCCCGGGCGGTTGAGGGCAACCGCCCCTACCGCGAGTCCACCATGGGCGACGCCGACGACAGGCTGCGCCAGCGATCGCTGACGCGCTGGAAGATGTCGTCCGGCGCCAGACCGTAGCTGGCGCGAAGAATCTCTACGTTGCTGCCGTGCTCGACAAACTTGTCCGGCCAGCCGAAGCGCTCGACGGCCGTCAGGCAATGCGCCTCCTGCAAAGTCTCGATCACGGCGCTGCCAAAGCCGCCGGCGAGGACGTGGTCCTCCAGCGTGACGATCAGCGGCACGACGACGGCCTGGCTCAGGAGCAGGTTGCGGTCGAGCGGCTTGACGAAGCGGGCGTTGACGACGCCGACGGAGACGTGCTCCTCGCGCTCCAGGCGCGCGGCGAGCTTGAGGGCCTCGGGCACCATGTTGCCGAGGGCCCAGAGGATGATCTGCGTGCCGACCTTGAGCACCTCGGCCTGACCGATGGGCAAGAGGGCAGGCTCGGGCTTGATCGGCGCGCCGGTGCCGGCACCGCGTGGATAACGGATGAACCCCGGACCGGGCAGTTGCAGCGAGGTGTGCAGCATGTCGACGAGCTCGTCCTCATCCTTCGGCTGCATGACCGTGGCGTTGGGCACGCAGCGGAGGTAGGAGAGGTCAAACAGTCCGTGGTGCGTCGGACCGTCGTTCGGCGAGAGGCCGGCGCGGTCCAGGCAGAACGTCACGGGCAGGTTCTGCAGCGCGACGTCGTGGATCACCTGGTCGTAGGCGCGCTGGAGGAAGGTCGAGTAGATGGCGCAGACGGGGCGGAAGCCCTTGGTCGCGAGGCCGGCGGCGAAAAGCACGGCGTGCTCCTCGGCGATACCGACGTCGAAGAACTGGCCGGGCACCTCCTTCGCCAGCAGCGAGAGGCCGGTGCCGGCGGGCATGGCGCCGGTGATCCCCAGGACCTTCGGGTTGGCGCGGGCGTGGCGCGCGAGGGCGGCGCCGAAGACGTCCTGATAATTCGGCGGCGTGCCTGGGATGGACTTGGCGCTCTCGCCGGTCTCGGGATCGAAGGGGCTGGCGCCGTGGAATTTTTCGGGCGAGTTGATGGCGGCGTCGAGGCCCTTGCCCTTCTTGGTCAGCACGTGGATGAGCACCGGCACGTCGCAGTGGCGGGCGAACTCAAGGTTCTTCTCCAGCGCGGCGAGGTTATGGCCGTCGACGGGCCCGAGATAACGCAGGCCGAACTTCTCGAACAGGGACGACTCGACGAAAAAGTCCTTCGTCTCGCGCTTCCACTTGTGGTATACCTTGTTCATCTCCACGCCGGTCGGAAAGCTCTTGAAGAAGGCCTCCACGTCGTGATGAAGCTTGTTGTAGGTCGGGCTGGTGCTGATGCGGTTCAGGTAGCCGGAGATGGCGCCGACGTTCTTGGCGATGGACCACTCGTTGTCGTTGAGGATGACGATGAGGCGCTTGGTCGAGCTGACGACGTTGTTCATCGCCTCGAGGGTGATGCCGCAGGTGAAGGCGGCGTCGCCGCACACGGCGACCACGTGCTCGTGCGAGCCACGGAGGTCGCGGGCCGTGGCCATGCCTAGCGCGGCGGAGAGGGCGGTACCCGCGTGGCCGGCACCGAAGGCATCGTGTACGCTCTCGGCGCGGTAGAGGAAGCCGGAGGCGCCGCCGGTCTTGCGGAGCTTGTGGAAGAACTCGCCCTGGCGGCCGGTGAGGAGCTTGTGCACGTAGCCTTGGTGGGCGACGTCGAACACGAACTGGTCTTCCGGCGTGGAGAAGATCCGGTGCAGCGCGATGGTCAGCTCGACGACGCCGAGGTTGGGACCGATATGGCCGCCGTTACGGGCGGTGACCTCGATCAGCTCGTCGCGGATTTCTTGTGCCAGCTGCGGGAGCTGGGCGGGGGCGAGGGCCTTGACGTCGGCCGGGCCGGCGATGCGGGAGAGGAGGGTGGGGACGGACGGAGTTGAGCTCATCGGGGACGGCGCGGACCGCGCTTATTCGCTGCGGCTGGACTCAAAGGGCTCGAAGGCGGCGCTGCCATCCTTGCCCTTTTTCAACTTCTCGATCTTGAGCTCGGCCTCCTTGAGGCGGCCTTCGCAGACCTTGAGCAACTTGCTGCCTTCCTCGTATTTGGCCAGCAGTTCGGCCAGCGGGACCTCGCCCGATTCCATCGAGTCGACGATGGTCTCAAGCTTGGCGAGCGCTGCTTCGAAACTGAGTTTGGCGGTCTTGTCTGAATCCACGCCGCCAATGTGGGCCCGGGAACGGGGATTTCAATCAAACTTTGCCCTGGGCGGAAGTGACATGCGCATAGCGGGTTAGGATGATTCTGGGTGCACAGCCAACACCCCCCGTCGCTTCGCGCCACCCCGCTCAAGCCGGAACGATGCAGTAGAACGGTCAACTCGCTCTAGTGCTGGCTGCAAGCAAGGTGGAACCCGGGCTCCGGACGGGTTGGCTCGGCATCCGAAGGGAAAAACGCGTCCGGAGGCCGCGTTCCACCCGCGTCTACTGCATCGTTCCGGCTCAAGAGGGGATCCCACGGCAAAAACAATCCCCTCATGAGAGGGGTGCCCGCAGGGCGGGGTGTGTGGTTTGAGGATTGAGCTCTTCTGGCTGGCTCCGCCTCGAAAAGTTGTTCTCCATTCGGCTCCATGGATTGGCTGCTCCCCTCGGTCGTCACGCTCATTTTATTGCGCCTTGCCGCCCAACTGGCGCTCGAGGCCCTCAACCGCACCGAGGCGCGGCGCCATGCCGATGCCCGGCCGGAGGCGCTCGCCGGCGTCATGGATGACGCCACCTACGCCAAGTCCGTGGACTACACGCTCGCCAAGAGCCGGTTCAGCTCGTTCGAGACGATGGGGGAAGTCACCGTGCTCGGGGCGGTGCTTTTCAGCGGCCTGCTGCCGTGGTGGTGGACGAAGTTCAACGACCTGGCCCCCGGCGCAGCGTGGAGCGGGGCGCTGTTTCTGGTCGGCACGATGATTTTGCTCGGGCTGCCCAGCCTGCCGTTTGCGTGGTGGGCGCAGTTTCGGCTCGAGGCGCGGTTCGGCTTCAACCAGAGCACGCTCGGGCTGTGGATCACGGACCAGATCAAGTCCACGCTGCTCGGCCTCGCCATCGGCTTCCCGCTCGCTTGGGGCCTGCTCGCGCTCGTCGGCTGGGTGGGGACGTGGTGGTGGGTGTGGGGCTTCGGGCTGCTGTTCGGCTTCCAGCTGCTGATGATCGTGCTCTACCCGAAGCTCATCCTGCCGCTCTTCAACAAGCTCACGCCGCTGCCCGAGGGCGACGCCCGGGCGCGGCTGCTGGCTCTGTCCGAGCGCACCGGTTTCCGCGCACAGACCATCGAGGTGATGGATGGCTCGAAGCGCTCCGGCCATTCCAACGCCTTCTTCACCGGCTTCGGCCGCTTCCGGCGCATCGTGCTTTTCGACACGCTCATGGCGCAGCTGGCGCAGGACGAACTCGAGGCCGTGCTCGCACACGAGATCGGCCACTACAAGCGCGGGCACATCCCGAAGCGGCTTGTGACGGTCGGCGTCATGCAGCTCGCGGCCTTCGGCGCCATCGCGTGGCTGAGCCACGCGTCGTGGTTCAACGCCGCCTTTGGCCTGCCGGCCGGCGCCACGGCGGCGACCTTCCTGCTCTTCGGCCTGCTCGGCGGGCTGGTGACCTTCTGGTTCTCGCCGCTCGGCAACCGGGTTTCCCGGAAGCACGAATATGAGGCCGACGCCTTCGCCAAAGAGGCCATGAATGGCGCCGCCCCGCTCGTCGGCGCCCTGCGCAAGCTCTCGCAGAAGAATCTGTCGAACCTCACGCCGCACCCGCTCTACAGCGCCATGTATTACTCGCACCCGACGCTGGTCGAGCGCGAACGGGCGCTTCAGGGCTGACCAATTCTTTGGCTACGAAAAACACGAAAATGATTCGTCCGGCGGTTGAGAATATTCCGAGCGCCTATCGGCGCCTTGCAGGTTTCACCGGCCGTCGGATTTTCGTGTTTTTCGTGGCCATAAAAATCCTGGTCGCAGCCGCCTCGGCGGCGCTCACGGTCGCGACCTACAATGTCGAAAACTACACCATCGCGGACCGCATGGTGGAGGGGGTCTACCGCCAGGCCTACCCGAAGCCGGAGAGCGAAAAGGCCGCGTTGCGGCAGGTGATTGCCGGCATCAATCCCGACATTCTCGCCGTCGCGGAAATGGGCGGGCAGCCGTATCTCGACGATTTCCAGCGTGAGCTGAAGCAGGCCGGGCAAGACTTCCCGCACACCGTCGTGCTGGAGGCGGCCGACGCTGACCGCCATGTGGCCGTGCTCTCCAAGGTGCCGTTCAAGGAGGTAAAGCGACACGCCAAGGTCGGCTTCACATATTTCGGCCAGCCGGATGTGGTGAAGCGTGGCGTGCTGGAAGTGATCTTCGCCACGAACGAGGGCGATTTCTCAGTTTTTGTCGTCCACTTGAAGAGCAAGCGCACCGAGCGGAAGGATGACCCCGAGGGCGGCATCCAGCGGGCGGAGGAGGCTGAGGCTGTGCGCGATCTGGTGCTGTCGCGGTATCCGGACCCGACAAAAGGAAAGTTCATGATTTGTGGCGACTTTAACGACACCCGCAGCACGCGCCCGGTGCGGGCCATGCAGAAGCGCGGCAACACCGTCATCGGCGAACTCATCCCCGCGACCGATTCCCGCGGCGAACTCTGGACCCATTTCTTCCGCCGCGAAGACACATATAGTCGGATCGACTACCTGCTGGTGTCACCCGCCCTGAAACCCTTCGTGGCCGGCGGTAAAGCCAGCATCTGGGACGGACCCGGCACAGGAATTGGCAGTGACCACCGCCCGGTTTACCTGCGACTCACGCTGGATGCTCTGCAGTGACCCCTGCGCGATGCATGGGTGAAATGTAAAGCCTGACCACTTTGCACGGCCAGCAACACTTGCCGGTGCGCCAGATCAAACCCGGTGACGCTTTGCAGCCGCACGGTGAGATTCGGTTTGTTGCGCAGAATCGAGCGAATCGGCTGCGCGATCTCCGGCGACGACAGACCGGCCGTGGCCACCTGATAAAGCAGCGGCTGGAAGAGATGGTGGTTCTGCCGATCCACCACCGTGACCTGGGCATGCGGATGAGCGAACGCCTGGCAGAAGGTCAGTCCGCCAAACCCGGCACCCAGCACCACCACCTGTGGGCGACTTCTATTGTTAGCGTTCATGCTCTAAAACTTCGAGCCTCCCGCCGGATGAGAACGGGGCGGCGCGTGACGGTCCGGCGTGGTTGGCCGCGCCCCTTCTCCGATCGACTCTCATCACCGCACCTCGGTGCGGATGCGGTAAACACAGCGGCGGGCGCCCGCCAGCATGTGCTCCGTCCGCTCGATTACCACGCCCTCTCCCAGGATCGCCCGGAAGACCTCAAGCTCGGCGTCGCAGAGCTTGGAGCAGACGGTGGCCGCTGCGCAAATGGGGCAGTGGTTCTCAATCAGGAGGAATGAGCCGTCGGGCTGGCGCTGCACTTCCGCCATGTAGCCTTCCTCGTTACGGAGGGAGATTAACTTCTTCAGCCGATTCTGCAGCGAGGCGCGAGCCGGGATGCGGGATCGGTAGGTCTCGATCTGCTGCTGCGCGCTTTGCAACACGACGCGCTTGACGGGCCTCGGCTGTCAGTGGCCAATACCTGCAACCCAGCCCGCAGCATTGGCCACTCGCCCGCTGGGTGAGGCCGGAGGAGTTCCAGCACTGGAAGCAATTCGGCCTCTCCCTCGGCTTTGGCGTCGTCGAAAGCGGTCCTTTGGTCCGTTCCAGTTATCACGCCGACGAACAGTCGCAGAAATACACCGGCGTCGAGCCCCTCAACACCGCCAACACGCTCGCGAGCGCCTGATCGGAAGCGGTTGATTGGACACAAGACAAAGGTTAATCAGGCGGCGCTTGCGGCGGCAGGATAATATCTGAGGAAACCGAGATGTTCGTGATCATTGTCGCGATGGATTCGAGGAATGGGCTTTCATTGAGTCGCGCACTATCACAAAGAAACACCAACCGCTCGCTTGCCCGAGTGATGGCCACGTAAAAAAGGCGGCGCTCGTCTTCCACCGCCTGCTCGACGCTGTCGCCAAACAACTGGGAAAGCTCAATGCTGCTAGGCATGATCAGCGGGAAACTTCCTTCATGCGGGTCAACGACGAAGATGGTCTGGCATTCTGCCCCCTTGAATTTGTGCGCGGTCGAAAATCGGATCTGGTCACGAATTTCTTCGACCAGGGGCTTGGGCCAGCCAAAGGTCTTGATCGCCCTCAAAAAAGTGTTCCTCAGATCATCAATGGAAGTGCCGAAAAAATATTTGGTGCGAAATAAAACCCCCACCGTTTTGCCTGCCACCAAATCCTGCATGGCCAGTTGGTAGAGCGTCTTCACAAGCGGGGGTATACGCGTCTTCACAAGCGGGGTTTTACCGAATGGCTCATCACGCAGAATTTGCTCGGGGGTGGCCTTGTCCGGCATGCAGTGGATCCACGTCTTGTCGTAGTAGGCTCTTTCGATTCGCCCTGCATCGGTTACCTTGGAAACCGCCGGGTTGCCCAATCCATCCATGACCTTGTTGCCCGCCTCGACGATCGGGTGGCAACTGCGATAGTTGGTGTCCAGGCTGGCTGGAGCGCATTTCCCGAACCGTTCCGAGAGCTTGTCCGAGAAAATCTCCACCGAAGACCCGGCAAACCGATTGATCGCCTGCCAGTCGTCGCCCACGAAAACGATGCGCAGGGCGGGGTTGAACGCCCGGATGCACTCCAGCGCCTGCTGGAACTGAAGGCTCAAGTCCTGCGCCTCATCCACGAGGCAGATCTTGACCGCACGCAGATCGATGGCGGTGCTTTTGTTCCGCATCAATGTTTGGGGCGGATCAGCCTGCATAAGGGAGATCGCATCGTTAAAAAGCCGGTCAAAATCCGTCTGCCCTTTACGCTCCAGCGCTTGCTCGTAGGCAGGAAAAGTGCGGGCCACAATTTTGAGAAAAAGTTGCTCGCGCTCGCCCTGCGCAGCATGGGCAACGATGGCTGCATTCAGAGCGCTCAGGCTCCAGCCCCGCTTCTGAGCACGTTGGATGGCCTGCGCCACCCACTTGGACAGCCTGCTGAGGTGGATTTTAACCACTCGCGCCTGCAACTCGTCGTCGGGCAGTTTTTTTAGCCGGCCAAGGTGAGGTGCCAGCCGTTCGTGGAGGGTGGATTCAAACTCGCCGCGCTCGCCAATTTCTTGGGCCCAGGTTTCAACGAGGGGAATCTTTTTCTTCCTCCAATAATCGCGCTTGCGCCTCGCGTCGTCCTGATAAGTTTCGACTTTGCTCGCGGGCCAATCGGAGGTTGGCGCGACGTTCACGGCGTCGGGATGCACGGCCCAGTGCTCCCAAATGAAGGTGCCCGTTTGGGCCGTGATCGTGAAATCAGGTTGGTAGCGTCCGCCATCCCAACTCGTATATTTTTCGTATTCATACTCAATGTCATGGTCGAATAGGAAATCCGCGATGAATTTCTCGCCCCGCGATTTCACGTAGTCCCCGTTGAGCGTCAGGTCGTCTAGATTCCGACGGTAATCGTAGTGGGCGGCGCCGCTGAGCAGGGCGCCCGTCTCTAGGTCGATTTCGGTTTCCGCGCGAAAAATCTGGTAAATGTTGGTCCTTGTCTCGTCGTCGAGCGTTGCTCGCATCACGTCCTCCACCAGCGACGTCAATTGCATCGCCCCAATCTCGGTGCCTTCGTCGTAAACCAGCTTCTTCTCAGACTGCGCGATGCCGTAGGCGAGGGAGTGAAACGTGCGGGCGCCGGGGAACGCGGGAATGCCGAGCAATTCCACGAGGCCGGTTTCAAGCTGTTTCGCCGCATCTTTGTTGAACGCCAGGAGCAAGACCTCGGCCGGGTCGTAGCCGAGATGCCGCACAGAGAAATACGCGATGGCCTTCAGCAGCCTGGTCTTCCCGGAACCAGCCCGCGCCGTGACGCGGATTGTTTTTGTGGGACTGGCGAGGATGCGCGCCTGCGTGTCGTCCAGATCAACTTTACCTCGCAAGAGTTTGGCGATCGCGTCGGCTTTCCGCCGGAGCCAAAGCTCTCGCTCAGATTGATCCAGCCCGGCGGCTTGGAGCAATTGGTCGAATGCCTGCCACTGGCCCTTGCTCATATGCCCGTCGAGTTGTTTCATGATCGCAGCCTTTTTAAGAGCACGCTGCTGTTGCTCCGCCTCTTTCAGCGATTGTTGTCTTCGCATTTCGGCCTGCTTGCTGGCGTCGGCTTTCCGCTGGAGCCAAAGCTCCCGCTCCGTTTGATCCAGCCCGGCGGCTTGGAGCAATTCGTCGAATGCCCGCCACTGGCCATTGCTCAGGGCCCCGTCCAGTTGTTTCATGATCGCAGACATTTTGAGAGCACGCTGCCGTTGCTCCGCCTCTTTCAGCGCTTGTTGTTTTCGCATTTCGGCTTGTTCGCTGGCTTTGACCTGCCGCTCCTCGACTAGCCTACGCTGGCGGTCTTTCTCCTCAGCGACCCTGTTTGCCTCTGCGGCCAACTCCCTTTGCCGAGTCAGGAGAATCTTGGCCTTATGTTCGGCCCGAAGTTCCTGAAACTCTTCAAATTTTCTTTTCCGAGTGTCGGCGTTTTCCAGATCAAACTCGGCTAACAGCAGCAGCACCGGCTCAGCGAGGTCGAAGTTATCACTGTCCTCGAAAATCCATTGCTGAACCATACCAAGTAGATTTGCAAAATCTGGGCTACTGAGCTGAGCGCGCGCCCGCAACAACCACGATTGGGCGGAACGAACATCGCGATACATTCTTAGCGATCCCTCAATATTGAACCAATAATTGGAGCAGTTAGGGTGCATGATTTTCTCAGCTTACGATGGGCGGCAAGACTTCAGTGTCACCGCGTCTGCTCCAGCGGCAGTTCGTGAAATTTTAACTCGGGGGGTTCTTGAAAATAGCGCATGGTCCAGTCGTTGGAGAAGTCGTTGGAGAAGAGGGCGACGGGCTGGTCGAACTTGCCAGTGCCGAAGCTTACTCTGCGGATCACGATGGCCATCGCGGTTGCGATGCAGGTGCCGAAGGAAGTGGCGACGCAGTGAAGGGCTCCCTGATATTCGCCGGTGATTATGACCATGCGCGCAGCGTTGGCATTTTTACACGGTTGGCAATCTGCCCTGCGCTTCACGCAGGACTTTCGGGGTGGCGCAGGCGCAGTCCATTGTAGGCCCGGCCGCCGGCCCCCCGACACTGACCCCGGCCCGAAGCCCGCGTCCCTGTCAAAATCGTAAGAATTCCCGTCACGCCAGCGGGTTTTTGGCGAAGGTGAATTTTTCCACCGGCTGGCCCCGGATCAAATGTTCCTGGATGATTTGCTCCAGCACCTCCGGGGTGCAGGAGTGATACCAGACGCCTTCGGGATACACCACGGCGATCGGGCCGGTCGTGCTGACCCGGAGTTCGCCGCACTGAAGGCTGCCACTTGGGCGGCGTTCATCCGCCGGCAATGCCCTCGCACCGATTGAAATGGCAGCAACGTTGAACACCATCCGTGTTTTCGCGTGGCCCGTGATGGAGG